>PVBE012980940.1_pt1 | contig 43735 bp, 42 predicted proteins | sample 1631181 | NCBI WGS metagenome assembly PVBE01 (sample SAMN08397723, study PRJNA350692) | Marine metagenome, whole genome shotgun sequencing project. | isolation source: water | place: Pacific Ocean | collected 2012-04
GAGGGCATTGATGGGGTCGTGGGGCAGGCCGTGGCCGTCTTCGGGGCGGTAGAACATGCAACTCCTCGCAATCCGAACTCGAAGCCACTATTTTACGCGCAGGCGGCCCGGCCCGCGAGTCCGGTTTGCGAGCCGCGCGCCCGATTCATTATCGCCAATGCCCAGGGGGGAAACGAAATAACCGCCGCACCGCACTTCAACCGCGCGCTGTTTTCGTTCCTGCGCGACCTCAGGAACAACAACACACGCGACTGGTTTCAGGCCAACAAGCAGCGCTACGAAAACGACGTACGCGAGCCGATGCTGCGGTTTGTCGAGGACTTCGGGCCGTATCTGGCGAAGATCAGCCCGGCGTTCGTCGCCGATGCCCGAAAATCCGGCGGATCGCTGTTTCGCATTTACCGCGACGTCCGGTTGGCCAAGGACAAGACGCCCTACAACCAATGCGGGCGCTCAGTTCCGTCACGTGCGCGCAAAGGACGCCCACACGCCCGGTTTCTATTTGCATCTTGAACCGGGTGGCGCCTTCATGGCGTCCGGCCTGTGGCACCCGGACGCACCGACCTTGGCGAAAATTCGCGGCGCCATCGTCGCCGATCCGGCGAAGTGGAAACGGGTTACGGGGTCCAAGGCGCTGCGCGCCGCGGCCAAATTCACGGGCGGCTCGCTGGTGCGCCCGCCCCGGGGCTTCGACCCCGATCACCCCCTGATCGAAGACTTGAAACGCAAAGACTTTATTGTCGTTGCCAATATGACCGAGGCAGTTGCCACGGCCCCCGGGTTCATCGGCACGTTTGCCAAATTCTGCCGCACCGCGGCGCCGTACACTCGCCTTCTGGCCGAGGCGGCTGATCTCGAATGGTAGCTGTATCTAGCGCAAATCCCGAGCCGGCGGAATCGCCGGCGACGACGATTTGCGTTCTATGTCAAAGGGATAGCGCTTTTCGCGTGAGCGCATACGAACGGGAAAAGCTCTAGCCGCGGCCGAGAAGCACGCGCAGAACCGCAGCCTTGGCCGCAGGCGAGAGGTCGCCCGGAGGCAGTTCCGCGATCTCGGCGCCGGGAATGGCGTCCGCCGTCGGGTGCATGTCGGTGTACATCTCGGCGTCGGGCTGGTGGAAAACCGTCGTTGGAACCCGGATCTGTGTGACACGTTCGTCACGCGGCCAGCGCATTGCCGCCCTGTAGGACAAATGAAATGTCCGTATTGCCTTAAGCACTTCGACGGTCTGGTCGTGCAGCATATCGGCCGAGCGCGGGTCCCACGGCATCCGGTGGGCGGCGTCGCGCGACCACCAAGGGTAGAACATCCAGTGGTCTTTCATGACGTGGAACGCCCAGGTGAGCTGGCGGCCTTGGGCGTCGGGGGGCGGGCAGGGCTCGCCTGCGGCGCGGTTGCGTTCGCCCGGCCCCAGCATCGGCAATTCGTCAATGTACAGTCGATTGATGCGGTCCGGTTGGGCGATGGCGAGTTCCGTCGATATCATCGCCCCGGTGCGCACGCCGTAAATATCCACCGTCTCAAGGCCCATGGCGTCAAGCGTTCGGCCCAGCGCATCGGCGAAATAGGAAATCTCCGGATCCGTCTCGGCGGCGGGTGCCGAATCGCCGTTGCCCAGCGTATCGGGGGCGAACAAGGGCCGCGCGGTTCCGAGTTCCTCCATCAGTGGCACAAGAAAGCCGCTCGCCACCGGCGACATGTGGATCATGACCAGCGTGCGCGCTTTGTCCACGCCCACATTGCGGCGAAAATGAACCTGCCCCTCGGCGATGCGGACGAACCCGCGTTCGATATCCATCGACGGTACTCCTCGATCCAGCGGCGCCAGACGGAAGACCCGGCCCGGGTGCCCCACTGAAGCGGTTGGGACGCGGCTCTCCGTTCGGTCAACCTACCTGATCGTTTTACCGGCTGGCAATCGCGCGCCGGCGAGCAACTTCTGCGTGCCGGGCCCCGTGTTGACTGCACCGGGCAGGCGGGGCACACTCGGTCATGAGGGCAGTCCATCGCGACGGGGCAGTCCATCGCGACCGCCGATTTTTTTGTAGCGGAACCGTTTGCAAAGCCGGTGTCCGCCGCCTGGGCCTGACGGTTTGCAGAATTCCGACCATAGTGTCCGCGAAGGCTTTCTGGAACGCTTAGCCCGGCTATTTGCGTGGATTTCGGGCGGCCTGATCCTGGCGTGCGCGATCCTGATAACGCTGGATGTTTTTGCGCGCGACATCTTCAACGACAATTTCTTCGAGAGCTTCGAGATCACGATCTATACCTACGCCGTGACGGTCGCGTTTTCGTTCGCCTTCGCCCTTACGACCAAGACCCATATTCGCATCGACGTGATCTATGCCCGCTTTCCGCCGTTGGGACGCGCGTTGCTCGACATCGTTTCGGTGGCGCTTCTGTCGCTGATCGCCGTCATTTTTTGCTACTACGCCTGGTCGACCACGTTTCAAAGCCTGAGCTTCCCGGGGCCGACCCGGCTCGGTGCGGCGTCGGCGTCGGAACTGGCGGTTCCGCTGGTGATTCCGCAGTCGATCTGGTCGCTTGGCCTGACCTGGTTCGCCGCCATTTGCCTCATCTATCTCGTCCGCGGCCTGATTTCGCTGGCGCGCACGGACCTCAAGGCGGTGGAAGCCCTGATCGGGATCGCTGCGCACGAGGCAGACGCGGAAATCGATGAGGCCCTGCACGCGACCGCTGGCAAGGACGCCCCCGGCAACCCGGAACACCCCCACTGATGGCTTGGCTCGCCCTCGTCGTCTTGCTGGTTCTCGCGGCCTCGGGAATCTATGTTGCGGCCATCCTCGGCATTATGTCGGTCCTTCTGGCCGAGGTGTTCTCGTTCTTTCCGCTGTTGCCGGCGCTCGGCGATGTCGCCTGGTCGGCCAGTACCGAGTTCGTGCTGGTCGCCGTGCCGCTGTTCATTCTGATGGGCGAATTGCTGCTGCGTACCGGAATCGCCGAGGACATGTTTCGGGCGCTCGACCGCTGGGTCAACTGGGTGCCGGGCGGGTTGATGCACACCAACATAGCCTCAACCGCCATGTTCGCCGCAACCTCGGGATCGAGCGTGGCGACTGCCGCCACCATCGGCACGGTCGCGATTCCCAATATAGAATTGCACAAATACAACCCGTCGCTGTTTCTGGGTTCGCTCGCCGCGGGCGGCACCCTCGGAATCCTGATACCGCCCAGTATCAACATGATCATCTATGCGGTGCTGACCGAAAGTTCGGTGACCGATCTCTATCTCGCGGCGATGATTCCCGGCGTCTTGCTGGCGGCAATGTTCTCGCTCGCTATTCTCATCGCTTGCATTGTGAAACCGAAGTTGAGCGGATCCCGCAGCCAATCGACCTGGAACCAGCGGTTCCGTTCGCTGGTCCACCTGCTGCCGCCGATCACCCTGTTTCTCGTGGTGGTTGGGTCGATCTATGCCGGACTGGCGACCCCGACCGAGGCGGCGTCACTGGGCGTGGTCGCCGCGCTCGGGTTCGGATTTTGGCGCCGGCGCATCAACAAATCGGTGCTGCTCGCCGCCTTCGAAGGCACGATGCGGACGACGGCGATGGTGACGCTCATTGTCGTGATCGCGTTTTTTCTGAATTTCGTTTTGCAGGCGCTGGGCATTATCCAGTTCGTGGACGAGTTCATGGATGGGCTCAACATCTCTCCGACGCTCGCGATGCTGGCCATCATCGCGTTCTATCTGGTCCTCGGCATGTTCATGGAAACACTCTCGATGATGATCGCGACAACGCCGATCGTCGTGCCGGTCATTCTGGCGCTCGGGTTCGACCAAATATGGTTTGGGGTTGTGTTCATGATTCTGATCGAGGCGGCCTTGATCACGCCGCCCATTGGCGTCAATCTGTTCGTGGTTCAGGCTGTGCGCGGGCGCGGTCCGTTCCGCGACGTAGTTATGGGGTCGCTGCCATTTCTGATAATGATGATCGGCATGCTTCTGCTGCTGCTCGCGTTCCCGGATATGGCTTTGTTGCTACCCCGCACATTCAATTAGAAGGGAGGTCCGTTTGTAGGAGGTTCACAAAGTACCACTTTGAACTCGGCCCGGGTCCCGCGCGTTCGGGGCCCACCAATAAGACCTTATGGGAGGACAGGTATGCGTAATTCGAGAATCCAGGCGCTCGGAGCGGTATTTGCCGCCGGCCTCGTGGCGGCAGCCGGATCGGCCGCATTGGCCGACGAACCGGACGGGGTATTCCCCAAGACCGAAATCGTCGTTATCGGCAACGTCAGCGTGACGACACAGTTCCGCGAAATTCAAAAACCCTATTGGACCGAGGTGATCCCGGCCAAGTCCGGCGGCCAGATTTCAGTCGTTTTCAAGGGCTGGAACGAAATGGGCCTCAAGGGGCCCGAAGGGTTGCGGCTGGCGCAACGAGGGACTGTCAGTTTCGCGTCGTTCCAGCTTGGTCACGTCTCCGGCGAGGCGCCGATCAATGACACCACCGATTTGGCCGGCATGTCGCCGACGATCGATGACTTCCACGACGTTACGATGGCGTTCCGGCCGGTGCTCGAGAAATTCTACGAAGAGAACTTCGGCCTCAAGATCCTCACGATGCAGTCGTTCCAGGCGCAGATTCTTTATTGCCGGGACGAGGTCAAAAATTTGGCCGATCTCCGCGGCCGGAAAATTCGCAGTTCCGGCGCCTCGCAGTCCGACTTCCTGTCGCACCTCGGCGCATCGGGCATCCCGATGTCATTCGGCGAGGTTCAGCAGGGCCTGCAAAAGGGTGTCATCGATTGCGCCATTACCGGCACACTCGGCGGCTATTCGGCGAAATGGTATGAAGGCGCCAAGTATCTTTACACCCTGCCGCTCAACTTCGCGGCCGGTGTGACGGTCGTGAACATCGATGCCTGGAACAGCTTCGATGCCGACGTGCGCAAGCTGTTCGAAGACAATAGTCAGGCGCACGAGGACGCAATGTGGGCTCTAAACCGCAGCGAAGGCGAACTCGGCATTCTGTGCAACACCACCGGTCCCTGCCCGGAGGGCGAGCCCGGCGGCATGATCCGTATCGATGCTTCCGCCGAAGATCTGGAGCTCAGGCGTCAGATCATGCTGGAAACGGTTCTGCCCCGTTGGGCGGAACGGTGCGGCTCCGATTGCGCTGAGAAGTTCAACGCAACCATCGGCAAGGTCAACGGCCTGAGCGCCCCGACCAACTGACCGAAACAGTGCACCCCCCGGCTATCGGTATGATGATGGCCGGGGGGTTTTCCTGTCGCCAACACCGAGGGACTTTCTCGCTGCCCACAAGAGGCGCGCTTGGAAAGCGAACGCGACCCGTCCGGTGCGAATGCGGCCGGACGAAGGTCCGCCCATCCTGGAAATACTGCGGAACGGGGGGTGCCTTGCCGGTTAGGCCATTTGAACTGCCGCTCGACCGGCCGGCGCCGACCTAGCGCCGGTACAGAACGAATTCACCTTTCTCGCCACTGAACAGGCCCGGTCCCTCTTTGCCGGCATCGGACGGGGTATAGGTGTAAGGCGTTCCGGCGGCGCAGGCGGCGGCAAGGATCAGCAACCCTGCCGCCACCGCGATCCGGATGGTTCGCAGCCATGCGCGTCGGCTTGTCGTGGCCCGGTTCAAAACTTGACCCGCGCGCCCGCCATGAACACGTCAATGTCGTCATAAGACGCGCTGGTGCGGCTCAGTTCGTAGTTGCGGAACAACGCGTAGATATCGGTACCCCAGTCCGAAAAGTTCTGCACCGCCATCAATCCCCACGATGTGGCGTCGTCGTTGTTCTGCGCGACCTCGTTGTAATCGCCGTAGTCGATTGCAAACGCCGTCGAACCCAACGAAGTCAGATTGACGATGTAGCCCAGCTTGGCATAGCGGAAATCTGGGTCGTTGCGGCCCGCCGTCTTGGCATTGCGTTGGCCCGCGGCGACGGTGACGTTGAATCCACTGTTGAGGCGAAGCGAAAACGAACCGTCGATCTGCGACTCGATACTCGTCGAGGTACTCGACTGGTTGGCAAAGCCAAGCCCGGCTCCAACCGTCAGGCCCGCGTCTTTGCGGCTGTAGGCTAACGCGGCATCCTAGGCGCCGCCGTCGAACCATGATGTTGCAGCTTTGAGGCCGTTGAGGGCAGGCGTGTCGTAGCGAATCCGGTCGGTGCGGCTGAGCCCGTCCATCTCGTTGAAGACGTTGCCGATCATCGGGTTGCCGGTGATGCTGTCGGTGCCCTTGGTGACGAACGATAATCCATCCGCCGATTCGTCCACGGCCGCGTTGCCTGCGACCGTTGTGCCGGAAAGATTCACGCGGGCGGTGTTGTCGGAGGCGGTCGAGCCCTGGCCCATCGACAATTTGCCGAAACGTTCGCTGGAAAAGAACAGGTCGATGTGCCGCTCGGTGAAGCTGTTGCTGCCGATAGTCGCGCCGTTTTGCGACTGGTTGATATCGGCGGTCGAGTTCGATTCGAACTGAACCTCAATCTTCGTGCCGATGCTCAAGTCGTCGGTCGCTTGGGCGGTGGCTTTGAATCCGATGCGGGTCGACGAGTTGTCATTGTCGACCTGAAAGACGTCCTTTTGGTTGCCGTCATCGACGTAGAGGAGGGCGCGGTTGACCTGCCCGTACAGAGTGACTTCCAGATTGTCGCCGCCTGACGCCACAAGGCCCGAACCGCGGTTTTCCAGATTTTCGCGGTTCTCCTCGGCCACGACCTGTGCCGCCTGCGCGGTGCTGCGGGCATCTTCGGTCGACCGTTTCATTCCTTGCAGCTCGGCGTGAATTTGGGCCAGCAATCGGGCCTGCGCTTCGAGTTGGGCTTGTTGCTCGGCGATGATCCGTTCGAGCACGCTTATGCGTTCTGCGGGGCTTTGAGCCTGCGCCGGCATCGCGACCGTCAGAAGGATGGCGGCAACGAATGCGAAGACGAAGGCAACACCGGGCCGCAGATCCGGCCCGGCACGAGGGACACGATAGAAGGGTTCTAGAGTAGTCATGATGAACCCAGGTTTAGGGCACGAGGGTGCGGCGCCAGCGGCCGCGCCGATAAGTCAAAAAGTGTGGGTGGTGCATTCGATCCCAAAAAAAGGGTCGACGCCTCTGCGGCCATTTGTCGCGTGTACGCTCACTTTCGCGTGCCGGCGGCGCAAAGTCGCCCCTCGGCCCAATCCGGTTTTGATTCCGGTCAAGGCGGCGCGCCGACACGCTCGACACCATGGGCGGCGAATGAACGGGGAGACTGGTTTGGTTAAACTTTTGACCGTCCGCCCGGCTGAAATAGAGCGGATTCCAGACAACCTGTTGCGGGAACCGGTCGAATTTTTGTTTGCAGACCATTACCGGCAGCGGGTCGTTTGCGACCTGTTGGAGCGGTTGGTGCTGGCATCGGCGGATACCGGTGCGGCCGATTCGGCGCTGCGTATCAGCCGCTACCTGAATCAGGAATTACCGCTTCACATGGCGGACGAGCGGCTCGACCTGTTGCCGGTGCTGGCCGCTCGTGTCGGCGCCGAGGATTCCGCCGGTGTCATGAGTTCGCGTGTTACCAACGGTCATCGTGATGACGGCGCGCTCGCCGATCGCGTGCTGGCGGCCCTCGACGCCATCATCGAAGGCCGTCGCCAGACCGACCCCACCGGGTTCATGCTGGCCGTCGCCTCGTTCGTGGAGTCCCTTCGCCGCCATATTTTCTATGAGAATGGTGTCGTCCTTCCGTTGGCGCGGCAGATGCTGTCCGAGACGGATTTGAGCGCGATCGGCCGCCGCATGGCGACGCGGCGCAAGATTCCCTATCCCGATTGATCCGCGCTTGAAACGCTTTGGATCGGGGCGGCAAACACGCCGTGCCTGCCTAGCGCAAATCCCGAGCCGGCGGAATCGCCGGCGACGACGATTTGCGTTCTATGTAAAAGGGATAGAGCCTTTCGCGTGAGCGCATGCGAACGGGAAAAGCTCTAGGAGATCCGTGCATGCCAAAGATATTGCGACGCCGTCGGTGGTTACCGTCGCGCCGCATGACAGGGTGAAGAAGACGGTGTGTACACGGTTCGGCCGGCGTCAGTGCGGCGAAAAAATGCCGGCGAGCGGCTTCGCTGGACGCCGAAACGTAATGTTGCCCGGGTGCTAAAAAGTGAAGATATTTCGCGCCAGCGCGCGGTCAGGCGATGCGGGCTTCCGAACCCTCGCTGAATTGATGTAGCCGTCCCACATCGGAAATCACCACCGTCCGGCCGTGAGTTTCGACGCCGAGCTTGCGCAAGGCCAGCAACGAACGCGACAAGGTTTCGGGCTGCATTCCCAGGGTTCCGGCGATGACGGCCTTGTCCAACGGCAGTTGGATGGTGGCGGGCCCGTCCCCGTCCGGACAAAGATCGATCAGAAAAAAGGCCAGACGCTCGGCGGACGAACGCACCATCAGACGTTCCACTTGATTCACGAGCTGGCGTATTTTTCGCGAGAACCCGCCCAGCATCTCAAGACAAATCTCGGGGCGGGCATACAATTGGCGACGGAACCCTGCGGCCGGAACCGCCAGGACGCGGGCTTCGGCGATCGCGATTGCGGTCACCGTATGGGGCTCTTCCTCGACAATCGCCATCTCGGCAAATGTGTCTCCGCGGCCGGCAACGCCAATGACCGATTCGTGACCGTCGTTGCTCTGACGGAACAGTTTGATCCAGCCCTCGAAGACGATGTGAAAGTGGGTGGCCTTGTCGTCCTGGACGAATAGCACCGTATGGCGCGGATAACGCCGCACCGAGGCTTCCTGGAGAAGGGTGCGGACCAGATCCTGTGACAGCGGCCGGAACGGATCGATCGACTCGATCAGGCTCAAGTCGTCTTCGGAAATCCCGGTGCGGCGCTCGAACGGTCTCGCCGCGTCGGCGCCGGGAATGGCAATCGCTGTTTGTGGATGACCATGAATCATGACCCGATTATAGGCGTGGCATCCGGTTGGTTGCTCGTGCCACTTTGACGCGGGACGCTGCAAACAGGCTTGGAGCAAGGTATAATCGAGGCGTTGAGGCAATCTGCGGGGCATTCGACGCTGGCTGCGACATAATGCCGCGGCAGTCCGCTTGCGGCGGTTCGAGCCCAAACCTACTTTAGAGTTAATCTACTCTAGCTTGCGGGAACACGCATGGACGATTCGGATCTCTTGAAGTACGACGCTGCGGTCCCGCGCTATACCAGTTATCCGACGGCGCCCCATTTTGCGGCCGACGTCGACGAGGCCCAGTACCGCTCGTGGCTCGGCGGCATCCCGCGCGAGGCGACGTTGTCGCTCTATGTCCACGTGCCCTTTTGCGCCTCATTGTGCTGGTTCTGCGGCTGCCAGATGCGGGTCGTGAACCGCTACGGCCCGGTGCGCGATTATCTCGATCTGGTAGCCACCGAAGTCGCCCAAGTCGCCGACGCGCTGCCGCACAAGGGCCGGGTCACGCACACTCATTTCGGTGGCGGCACGCCGACATTGATATCGGGGCCCGATTTTATCGGATTCGTCGACACCTTGCGGCGCCATTTCGATTTCTCAGAGGCAGCCGAAATCGCCGTCGAGATCGACCCGCGCCGGTTCAGCCGCGAAAGGGCCGTCGCGCTCGGCGAGGCCGGTGTAAACCGTGCCAGCCTTGGCATTCAGGATTTTGACGATGAGGTCCAGCGCGCCATCAACCGGCTTCAGAGTTTCGATGAAACGCGCGATGCCGTTGACTGGTTGCGCGCGGCGGGGATTACCGGCATCAGTTTCGATCTGCTCTACGGCCTGCCGCATCAGACCGAGGCGAAGGTGCTGGACAGCATCGACCAGGCGCTGACGCTGGAACCCGACCGCGTGTCGCTGTTCGGTTATGCCCATGTGCCATGGGTCAAGCCGCACCAGAAACTGATCGACGACAGCGCGTTGCCTGGACCGGCGCTGCGATTGAAGCTCTACCGGTCAGCGGCGCGGCGGTTGGGCGAGGCGGGCTATGTTGCCGTCGGCCTCGATCATTTTGCGCGGGGGGGCGATTCGCTGGCGCATGCGGCGCGCGCCGGTCAACTGCGGCGCAACTTTCAGGGCTACACGACCGACGCCGCCGATGCCCTGATCGGTCTCGGCGCTTCGGCGCTGGGCACACTGCCGCAGGGCTACGTGCAGAATGCGCCCGACGTGCCCGCCTATCGCGCGGCCATCCGGGCGGGGCGGTTTGCCACCGTCCGCGGACTTGCGCTCAAGCCCGACGACCGCGTGCGGCGCGAGATCATTTCCCGATTGATGTGCTATCTGACCGTCGATCTCGATGATGCCGCGCGCGTGCCGCCGGGCGGGCTCGATCCGTTCGCGGACTCGCTCAGGTCGCTTCATGGATTGGAGTCGGACGGACTGGTCCGCATCGACGGGCGCCGAATTACCGTGCCCGACGAAGCGCGGCCGGCGGTCCGGGCGGTGTGCGCGACGTTCGACAGCTACCTCGGCACCGGCGTCGGCCGTCACAGCCGCGCCATCTGACCGGGTTTGAGTAAAATTGCGGGTAAATTTTAGCAAATAAAACCCAAGTCATTATCTCCTTTCCAAAGTAAAAAGTAACAATAGAGCGTCGTTTTGTCTTGATCGCGTCGCGGTTCGTCTTTAAGTCGAATGTATGGCGCGAATCGATCATCGTCCCGTCAAACAGAACCGCTGGCTGCGCCGATTGTGGCGCGATGCCTCCGGCGGGGTGCTCGTCTATACCGCGTTGATTGCGCCGGTGCTGTTGGGGTTTGGCGGTTTGTCGGTGGACGTTGCGGCCTGGTATGCGGGCAAGCGCGTCGTCCAGACTGCTGCTGACGCCGCCGCCATTGCTGGCGCGCTGGAGGCGCGGCGCTCGGGCGCTGGCTTGACTGCGGCTGCCCAGTCGGCCGCCGCCGACACCGGCTATGACCCGGGCCGCGGCGACACCCTTACCATTAACGCCCCGCCCGCGTCGGGCCTTGCTGCCGGAGATGCCGAGGCGGTCGAGGTTATCGTGTCGCGGACCGTGCCGACGCTCCTGAGCCGGCTGGTGTTCGCCGGACCCGTGACCCTCAGCGCGCGCGCCGTCGCCCTAGTCCTGGTCGAGAAACTCTCTCACGAGGTCGGCGAAATCTTCGGTGTGAGCCTCGTAGAGCCAATGGCCCCAATCGAGGCGCTCGACAAAGCGGCCATTGCGGATGCGCCCGGCGGCGCGGCGAGTCGGAATTTCGATGTCGTCGCGGGCGCAAATTACCAGGACCGGATGGTCGAGGGCTTCAAGGCGCGCACCCATGTCGTGTTCGAATACGGCGCGGTGGGCCCACCAAACGCGCTCGTAATCGCGCACCGAATCGGCGACGTACCGCGAGATCATCTCATCTGTGACGCCGGGCCCTCGCCACGACGACCAGCCCGTCCATTTCTGGACCAGGTGCCCGCCGTCTGGGTCGAACGGCTGCGGCCCAAAATCGACTTTCTGCCGCGCCAGCTCTTCAGGGGAGTACACCGAGGCGCCGATCAGCACCAGTTTCCGAACCTGATCGGGGCGCTGGTGCGCAAGTTCGACCGCCAGCCGCGATCCGGTGTGAGCGCCGAGGAGATCGACCTCGCCGAGGCCGAGGGCATCGAGCACGTCGCCGTGGGCGGCAGCGTACTCGTCGAGCACGACCGGCTCCGGCGGCGGATCGGAATAGCCGTAGCCCGCGGTGTCGGAGGCAAACGCCGGGCGGTCCCGCCCCATCGCTTCCAGAAAGGGGGCGAACATGCGGCCCGAGCCGGGACTTAGGTGGAAACACACCAGCGGCGGCGCCGAAGCGGTCTCGGGCCGGACCACATGAAGATGAACCTGGCCCCAACGGCCATCGACGTATTGGCGCCGCAAGCGCGTCATCGAACCGCAACCCGTTGCGGCGCCCAAGCGCGGCCGGCGCCGCCGGTTGCGCGCCAGTTCGGACCCCTGCTGGTGCCCGGCAGACTAGGCGGTCGCGACATAGGTCCGCAGCGCCTCGGCTTCGGCCTCGATTTCATCGAGGCGCGCTTTGACCACGTCGCCGATGCTGACGATGCCGCAAAGACGGGCGTCCTCGATCACCGGCAAGTGCCGAATGCGATACGACGTCATCAATTCCATCAGGCGAGCGACGCTGTCCGTTGGGGCACAGGTTTGCAATTTGTGGGTCATGTAAGTGGACACCGGCTTTTCGAGCAGGGCGATACCCTCCTCGGCCAGGCCGCGCACCAAGTCACGCTCCGATACGATCCCAAGTGGTTTATCGTCGGCGCCGCAAATGACGATAGTGCCGATCTTCTGTTGCGCGAGGGCGCGGGCAATTTCGGCGACCGGCGTATCAGATTCGGACGTCGACACCTCACTTCCCTTCGTTTTGAGAATGGACCCCACATCCATCGTGTCCCCCTCTCGTGATTTGCCGCAAATAGCGCAAGCATGGGCGGGGTTCTAGCATTCTTGCGCCTGTTGGAGCGAATCGGTGGCGGCCTTTGGATCCGGCGAGGCGCCGAAACCCGCCGGTTTGGCCGCTTGTCGAGAACGCCGGACAATCGCCAGCTGTTTAGCCATTGGTATTACTCGCGCCAGGGATTCGGTCTGTCAGTGATGTTTCCCGGTAACAGATCGGGGAGCGCCGGGGAGCCGCCAGCGGTACCAGCGGTATTGGGCCCGCTTCAGTCCTTGGTGCGTTCCCAGTCGTCGAGATTGAGGGTCAGGATCGGCGGTACCTGCACGCCCCCCGGTCACCGCGGCGGCACGCACTCGGCCATCGGGACAGTACCGTAATGCCATTCGGTATTCCGTGTTCCGGTCTGCGCGGGCGGTGGTCGCGGGCGCACCCCCATACCCGCGGACACGAGACCCTGCGCCGCCGCCGCGCATATGTAATTGCGCCCGCAAGTAACCAAGCCGTGTTGACCGGTTCCTGTGCCACCCATATTGTGCGTCGGACTTTGATTGGCTGATGGGAGGAAACAATGACCGATACGCCGGTGCCCGCAATCGGGCCGTGGGCCGCTTCGACCGTTTCGGCGCCCGATGTCGAGGCGGTGGCGAAGACCTACGTCGACTGGCTCGACTACCGGATTGTCGACACGCTGAGGGTTGCCGATGACCTTGCTCAGTCATGGGGCGCGCCGGCCATGGCCGGGCGCAAGATCACCGTGCTGGCCCCGGAGAGCGGGAAAGAAGTGCTGATGCGCGTGGTCGAGAACGAGCGCCCCGCCGCCTATAAGCCGCTTACGTCCTACGGTTGGGCCTCCTCGGAGTTGGTGGTACAGGACGTGGATGCGCTCCAGGAGCGCCTCAAGAAATCGCCCTTCGAAATCATCGGCCCTGCCGCGAATCTGGAGATGATTCCCGAAATCCGCGCCATGCAGGTCGTCGGGCTGGCGGGCGAGGTGTTCTACCTGACCATGTTTCAGGAAGACCTGCCCGAGTACGACCTGCCGAATCCGGACAGTTTTGTCGATCGCATGTTCATTGCGGTTCTTGCGACCGACGGACCGGAAAAAGTCCAGGCCTGGTTCGACACCCATTTCGGAATCGAACCGGGTGAGGTTGCCGACACCAAACTGGAGTTACTGGATGACGCATTCGGGTTCGGCAAACGCGAGGGCGATTACGGGCTGACCGTCATTACGATGCGTGCGCGCGGGCTGGTCGAAGTCGATCGCTACCCGCCGCAGGCGGTCGAGCGGCCGGTCGCGCCCGGCTGTCTGCCGCCCGGCAATGCAATGATGTCGGTGCTGGTGGACACGCTGGATGTGAAGGGATTGAGTTATCTGTCCGGTCCGGTCCAGCGCCCCGAAGCGCCCTATCACGGCCGCCGCTCGGCGACGCTGCGAGGTGCGATGGGGGAACTGCTCGAATTCATCGAGCGGGAAGCGTCCTAGCCCGCGGGGTCCGGTGGTTCGTCTGAAATTGCGGGAATATTGGGAGCGATCTTGGGCCTAGGCTCTTCCTTGACGGGGCATCTGTTACCAGTTAATGCTGCCCCCGGTTCCGTCTCGCGGGCGGGTCCACACGGGACGAAGAACTGGCGCGACAAGCCGGACTCCGGGCGCCGTCCGGGCCGGACGGGTTCCCGTCCGATTTGGGAGGTTTGCGTTCCACCGGGAATGTTTTCAGCGCTGATTCGGCTGTAGTCCGCGTTGGCAAAGTGAACGAGCTGCGAGGGCCGCAGAGGGCATGCGAATAATAACAATAACCAGTTGAGGGGCGGCTTGAGGGAGCAAGGGCTAGCGTGACGGAAATCGCAAAAGGCGCCGCCGGCGATACCGAGATGGCGGCGGAAGTCGAGGCGCAGGTCCAGGGTGCGTCCCGGGGCGACGAAGAAACCGTCCCCGTCGCGTTGAATCTTACACGCACGTTCGGACGCCGCCTGCTGGAATTATTAGTTCTTCTGTTCGCGATTTCGACGCTGTTGTTTTTCCTGCTGCGCCTGACCGGCGATCCAGCGGCGGTATTGGCCGGCGAAACCGGCGATCTGGAACAGCTCGAACTGATTCGCAAACAGTATGGTCTCGACAAGCCTCTGATCGTGCAATACGGCGTGTTCCTCACCAAGGTCATCCAGCTCGATTTTGGCAAGTCGTTGGCGAACGCCCAGGATGCACTCGGGCTCGTGTTCGAGCGGCTGCCCACCAGTTTTACGCTCGTCATCATCGCGTTCACGGCGAACCTCATTATCTCGATACCGTTGGGCGCGTGGCTCGGATCACGGCCTGATCGACGAACGCGCAAAACAGCGGCGGCCTTCGTGTTCGTCGCGCAGGGGATCCCGGGCTACATCACCGGTTTGATCTTGATCCAGATATTTGCCGTCGAACTGCGATGGCTGCCCTCGATCGGCAATCAGGGCCCGGCAAGTTGGATCATGCCGGCGATCACGCTGGCATCGTTCCAGGCGCCCCACGTGATTCGCGTGATATCGGCCAACGTGTCCGAAGCGATGCGCGAAGATTTCATTCGAACGGCGCGCGCCAACGGTGCCGGGTTCCATACCCTGCTATGGCGGCACGCGTTGAAGAACGCGATGCTGGGCGCGACGGCTCTGATCGGAACACAGGTTGCGTTCCTGATGTCGGGATCGATCATCACAGAGGTCATTTTCGCCTGGCCCGGCCTCGGTCGGCTTATGGTCGTTTCCGTTCAGACTCTGGATTTCCCGGTGGTTCAGGCGGCCGTGTTCGTCATCGCGATCTTCGTCTTTACCGCGATTACGGTCACCGATATCGTCTTCCTCTTTATTGACCCAAGATTGCGGAGACAACGCGCATGACCGACGCGGCCCTGCCTCAGAGCCGTTCCAGATTCCGCATTCCGCGGTTCTGGTCGAGCTCGATGCAGCTCAACATCGGCCTGGTGATGTTCACGATCATCATCGTAGCTCTCATTATTCAGGGGTTGTTCATCCCGGCGAGTTATCTCGACGGCGTACTGACTTCGCGCCTCAAGCCGCCGGGGTGGGGCGGTCATGTTTTTGGCACCGATCAATTGGGCCGTGACCTGCTCTTCCGGGTGATGGGCGGGCTTCCGTGGTCTCTCGGCATTGCTGGGGTGGCGACCATGATTATCGCCGTGGTCGGAACTCTCGTCGGTCTCATCGGGGCCTGGTATGAGAATTTCGCGCGAACGCTGGTCCTGCTCGCGATTTCCACCTTTATCGCCTTTCCGTTCCTGGTGCTGGCGCTGGTGATGGTGTCGATCGTCGGCCGCGGTTATTGGCCGATCACCCTGACGTTGGGCGTGATCGGCTGGCCGTCCGTGGCGCGGGTGCTCTATGCCGAGGGGCGGGGCCTGCTGACCCGCGAATACGTGCTCGCGGCCCGCCTGTTCGGCGTCTCGCAATGGTCGATTCTGTTCGTCCACATTCTGCCGGGTATTCGGCCGACAATTCTGGTGATGGCCGCGTTCCTGTTCGCGACGATGCTGATTATCGAAAGCGCGCTGTCGTTCCTGGGGCTGGGAGCGCCGCTGAACGCGCCCTCATGGGGCAACATGCTCTCGGACAGCCGGCAATATCTGATCAATGCGCCGTGGATGATGTTCGTGCCCGCGGGTGCGATCGTGTCGGCCGTGATTTCGCTTAACCTGATCGGCGACGGAATTGCCGAGATTTCCCGCAAACGGGCACGGGCGGTCGAGGCGTGAGCGCAGTCGCCGAAACGGCCGCGGCGGAAGCCGACGCTGCCACCGGGGATACTATCCTCACGGTGCGCGACCTGGCAGTCGAGTTCCCGCGCCCCAACGCAACTCCGTTCCGGGCGGTCGACGGCGTGTCCTTCGAACTGCGCCGCGGCGAGACACTGGGGATCGTCGGCGAGTCGGGGTCCGGCAAGACCATGATCGCCCTCAGCCTGCTCGGCATCGTTCCCTTGCCCGGGCGAATCGTCCAAGGCTCGACCATCAACCTGATGGGGCACCGGATTGACGATCTTCCGCCGCGGCAGATTCAGAAGGTGCGAGGCAACGACATCGGTATGGTTTTTCAGGATCCGATGACGGGGCTCAATCCGGTCCGCAGCGTTGGATCGCAGTTGACTGAATCGGTGCTGCGCCACACCAATGTCTCCGGGGCCGAAGCCGACGACATCGCCTATCGTGCGCTCGACGACGTAGGCATTCCAGCGGCGCGCGATCGTCTCAAGGCGTTCCCGCACGAACTCTCGGGCGGGCTGCGGCAGCGGGCCATGATCGCGCTGGCGCTGATCAACCATCCCGACGTGATCGTGGCCGACGAACCGACCACGTCGCTCGATTCGACCATCCAGGCGCAGATACTCGATCTGCTGCGCTCGCGTCTGGTCAATGCGACCATGATCCTGATTACCCACGACCTCGGTGTCGCCGCCGAAATTTGCGACCGCATTTCTGTGATGTACGCGGGGGGGATGGTCGAAACCGGGACGATCGCTGAGGTCTTGGCGAATCCGCGCCATCCTTACACGGTCGGTCTTTTGGCTGCAGTGCCCAAGTTCGACGTGCGGCGCCCGGAGCTGGTACCGATACCGGGCCAGCCGCCGACCGCCGATGACATTATTACCGGGTGCTCCTTTGCACCGCGTTGTTCTCAGGCGCAGGCCGGATGCAACGCCCGGCCCGAACTCGAAGACCGGGGCGGGCGGCCCGTGGCTTGCTGGTTCCCCAGAGACGAGGCGCATTGACGATGGCCGATAGCGAATCGTCTTCGGACGGCTACCTGCTGGAGGCAACCGACCTCAAGGTGACCTTCCGCGCCCCTGGCGGGCGTAAACTCCATGCGGTCGATACCATCTCGATTGGCGTCCGGCCGCGCGAGACCGTCGGGCTGGTGGGCGAGTCCGGTTCCGGCAAATCGACCGTCGCGCTGACGTTAATGCGCGCCCACGAACCCGAAGGCGGGCGGATCGTGTTCGACGGCCTGGACGTCACCCATTTGCGCGAGCGCGATCTACGGCCGATTCGGCAGAAGCTGCAAATGGTGTTCCAGGACCCTTATTCGAGCCTTGATCCGCGCATGTCTGTGCGCCGGATCGTTGCCGAACCGCTAAAAGCGCACCGTTATGGAACCCGCGCCCAAATAAATGCACGGGTCGATGAATTGCTGGATCAGGTCGGCTTGCCGCCGGATGCCGCCGAGCGGCTGCCGTCGCAGTTCTCGGGCGGCCAGCGCCAGCGGATCGCGATCGCGCGCGCGCTCGCGCTCGAGCCCAAGGCCCTGATCGCGGACGAGCCGGTCTCGGCGTTGGACGTGTCGATTCAGGCTCAGATCATCAACTTGCTGCGTGACCTGCAGGACCGCCTGCATATCGCCTTTCTAGTGATCGCCCACGATCTCGCACTGGTGCACCAGATTTCCGACCGGATCGTCGTGATGTATTTGGGCGAGGCGGTCGAGGAAGGGCCCTCCGACGACATCGTCGGCAGGCCGCAGCACCCCTATACCGTGGCGCTGCTTTCGGCGACGCCAGTGCCCGAGGTCGGCGGCGATACCGAGCGCATCGTCTTGACCGGCGATCCGCCATCTCCGATCAACCGGCCCCGGGGGTGCCGGTTTCATCCTCGTTGTCCGGTTGTCCGAGACCGCTGCAAGGGCAAAAAACCGCCGCTGGTGGAATTCGAACCGGGGCGCAAGGTCTCGTGTTTCTATGCCGGCGAGATGCTGCCGCCCCGCGATCTGTGGGAACATGAACGTGAAAGGTTGCCTGGCGACACGCCCGTCTAATCGGCACGCCTTTAGCGGTCGATGTTGACGCCAGTCTGGGGACCTGTTTGGGGAGCCGAGAGATGGTCCGACCGCACATCGAATTCATTCAGTCGCAGATGCTTCCCTGGCAGGACGGCCTATATGCGCCCGGACGTTCCGGTGTCGAAAGCAAGACCTTCAGTACGGATGCCGGCAATGGCGCCGCCAGTGTCCTGATCCGGTATCCCGGCGGCTGGGCCCAGGAGAGTGCAGGGTATCTTTCGGCTGACGAGGAACTGTTCGTGCTGGAAGGCAGCCTTGAGATCAATGGCTGCACCTACGGCGAGTTCGGATACGCGTTCCTGCCCGCCGGATACGCGCGGCAGTCGTTTGCCTCACCGGAGGGCGCGGTCGTTCTCACCTTTTTCGAGAGCACGCCCGAATTCGTGACGGGCGCCGCCGCCGATCTTTTCGACGCCTCGCGTCTGGTCGAATACGTCGACGGTCTGAATCAACCCTACGACAACGACTTCGCACGCATGGGCAGCGAAGGCGTCAATCAGGCAGGAATTGCACTCAAGCTGCTGCGCGAAGATCCGCACGACCGGGAACAGACCTGGCTTTTGGGGGCCGTCGCGTTCTGGCCCGGCGGCGCGATCGAAATTCACCCCGTGGTCGAGGAATTGTTCCTGGTCTCGGGCGAGATCGTCGGGCCGTTCGGCAGCATGAAGTCGGGCGCCTATTTCTGGCGGCCGCCGGATGTCCCCCATGGCCCGTTCGCGACCGCGGCGCCGACGCTTCATTTCTTTCGCACCAAGGGTGGGCCGCTTTCGACCACGTTTCTGCCTCCTGATTCGCCGCTGGCGTGGGATACGCCCTACAACCCCGTGGTGCCGCCGGAGCTCGCGCAACTTGCTGGCGCGACCTGGCAGGCCGATACGAATTATTAGCCCGGCCTTACCGGCTTTCCCATGCCTCGCCCTCACATCGAATTCATTCAGTCGCAGGTTCTGCCGTGGGAGCCCCACCCGCACCTCGGCCTCGACGCCAAGGTCTTGAGCCGCGACAGCGAAAGCGGCGCGCAAAGCCTGGTGCTGCGTTATCCTGCCGGCTGGAGCCAATCCGGACCCGCGGCACTGGCGGCGGCCGAGGAATTTCTGGTCCTTGAGGGGGCGCTCACCGTTTGCGGCGTCGAGTTCGGGCGCTGGAGCTTCGGATACGTGCCTGCGGGTGCGACCCGGACCGTTGCAGCCGGCCCGGCGGGCGCCATCGTTCTTTCGTTCTTCGACCGGACCCCCGAGAGCGCCCAACCGGCAGCGGGCGGCACGTTCACGCCGGACCGGATCGATATTTTCGACGACGGCTGGGACGCGGACTACGGCGGCATCGACAGCCCCGAACTCGAAGCCGCCGGCGCCCGTAAGAAAGTGCTGCGGAACGATCCCGATGCAGGCGACCAGACCTGGCTGATCGGAACGTTGCCGCTCTGGCGCGAGCGCAAGTGCGAAACCCACCCGGTGGTGCAGGAGATGTTCCTGCTCGCAGGGTCAATCGCCGGCAACGCCGGGATCATGCATCCGGGCGCCTATTTCTGGCGCCCGCCGGACATTCTCCATGGGCCCTACGGGTCCAAGACCGGCAATCTCATCCTGATGCGTTCGTGCGGGGGTGCGCTCTCGACAGAATACTACGACCCCGATCCGCCTTTCCGGTTCGACGCGCCGCACGTGCCGGTTCTGCCGCCTGAGCTCGAACCACTAGGCCGGGCGCCCTGGTCGGAAACCGGGATATATTGATCCCCATGACCAGACCCCACATCGAATTTATCCAGTGCCAAGTGCTGCCGTGGCAGGCGGGCCTCGTCGCCGGAATTCGCGAGGGGGTCGAATCGAAACTTCTCAGCCGGGATGCTGAATCTGGTGCGGTCACGGTTCTGATCCGCTATCCGCCCGGATGGTCCCAGCCCGACCTGCACACCGTCACCGCGCAGGAAGAGTTTTTCGTTCTCGACGGGATGCTGACGATCAACGGGATCGACTACCGCTCACGCTGCTATGCCAACCTGCCGGAGAATCACCTCCGCCGTGGTGCCGCCGCGCCGGATGGGGCGGTGGTGTTCGCCTATTTCGACAAATCGCCGCGCACTGAATTAGGCGCTTCTACCGGGCCCTACGATGCGCGTCGGCAGATCGAGTTCATTGAGGTTCCGTCGATGCGGGACCTCGGGCCGGCCGACTTCGCGCGCCTCGGCAGTTCCGAGTTCGATCCCGTGGGTCTTGGCTGCAAGATCCTGCGCGAGGACCCGGATACCGGCGAGGTCACCTGGATTATGGGTTGCGACGACGGGGAATGGCTGGAATCGACGACTGACGGCGAAGCCCGCATGGAACGCCACCCGACTGTCGAGGAAATCTTCGTGCTTGACGGTGACATGGCGGGCAACCTCGGGACCCTCCGGCCAGGCGCCTATTTCTGGCGTCCACCGGATATCTGGCACGGGCCCTATGGCGTGGCGAAGGGCGGCTTTCTCCACCTCAACCGCTGTCACGGCGGCCCCTTCGGCACCGATTTCAAGACCGAAGCGGTGGCGGTCGATTTCGACACGCCCTACCAGCCGATTCTTCCGCCGGAACTCGAAGACCTGGCCCGCGTGGCGCCGCCGCCGGGTGTCGCCTGGTAGGCGTTGTCGTGGCACGCCCGCACGTCGAATTCATCCAAAGCCAGGTGCTGCCGTGGCAATCGGGCGTGCCCGGTGGCGCGTGCGCCGATGCCGAGTGCCGGGTGCTGAGCCAGGACCCGGACAACGGCGAATCGAGCCTGGTGTTGCGTTATCCCCGGGGGTGGAAACGCGAAGGCCTATGGCACACCACCGTCGACGAGGAAATTTTCGTGCTCGACGGTGAACTCACCGTCAATGGCGTTGCCTATGGCAAGTACAGCTATGGGTTTTTGCCCGCAGGATTCCCGCGCAACGGAATGGAAGCGGCGAATGGCGCGGTGGTCCTGACGTTCCTATCCGGCACGTTGTCGGATGCGGCGGGCGAGGGGGACGCCGGTGGGGTGGCCGACCGTCTCGTCGAGAAGATCGATGTGCGTCAGACCGGATTGCGCAACGACTTTGACCTCAAGCGGACGCCCTGGAAAACGACTGGCGGCATGGGGCTAACCAACCTTCGGATCGATCCCGAAACGGCTGAACGCACGTGGGTGATCGGCGTTCTGCCGATGAACCCCATCCTCAAGGTCGAGACCCACCCGGTGGTGGAGGAAATGTATATGCTCGAAGGGGCGATCGTCGGCAATCTCGGCGTCATGCGCCCCGGCGCCTATTTCTGGCGCCCGCCCGAGGTCCGCCACGGCCCCTACGGGTCGAGGACCGGCTGTTTGATCCTGTTGCGCTCCCGCGGCGGGCCCTTGAGCACCAAATTTCATGAAGACGGCGTGTTTAGCTGGAAACCGGATCACCGGCCGGTTCTACCGCCGGAACTGGAAGCGGTCGGCCGGGCTCCGTGGATGCCCGCCGCCGACTTTTGACGCAACCCAAGGGAGGGACCGATGGGACGCCCGCATATCGAATTCATTCAGAGTCAGGTTTTTCCATGGCGCAAAGGCCTTTATGGCGGTGCGCGGCCCGATGTGCACCACAAGATTCTGAGTATCGACAAGAAGAACCTCGATTCGAGCCTGTTGGTCCGGTACCCCGAGCGCTGGAAACGAGCGAAGACCGAGCATCTGCTGGTCGATGAAGAAATCTATGTCCTCGACGGCGAGATCACGATCAACGATCACGTTTACAAGAAAGATACCTACGCGCATTTCCCGGCGGGCTATGTACGGCGTCGTGCGAGCGCGAAAAACGGGGCGGTCGTCCTTACATTCTATTCAGGCAAACCAACAGCCCGCGCCGGCAAGCCCGAAGACAAGAAATTGTACGACGCCAAACGTCTGGTCGAGTACCACAACATCTACGACGTGGCCTGGAGCCAGAAGATCAAACGCGACCCCAAGTCGAAGTTCAATGCGCAAGGCATTTCGCTGCAAATTCTCCGCACCGACCCCTACACCAAGGAGCGGACCTGGCTGTTTGGTTCGACCGGGTTCTGGGAGGGCGGCAATGTCGAAATCCACCCAGTGGTGGAGGAAAGCTACATGCTGTCCGGCTCGATGGTTGGCACCTATGGCGAGCGTAAGCCCGGCGGCTATTTCTGGCGCCCACCGGGGCTCGAACACGGGCCGCTCGGTTCGTCGATGGGCTGTTTCATGTTTTTCCGCTGCCTAGGCGGGCCGTTGACGACCAAATTTATCGACAAGGGTACCTACAGCTGGTACCCCAAATATCGTCCGACGCTGCCACGCGATTTACGGCCCTACGCCAAGAAGGCCTACACCGGAAATCGGACCTACTGACGAAGGAGAGGTTGCCATGGCACGCGCACATGTCGAGTTCATCCAGGCCCAGGTGGTTCCGTGGTCGAGCGGGTTTACGGGCGGTTCGCGGGAAGGCGTCGAATCGAAAATCTTGAGCTTCGATCCCGATAGTGGCGCGATGACGGCGATCGTGCGCTATCCGCCCGGGTGGACGCACGATGCCGAATGCCTCGCGGCAGACGAAGAGTTCTTCGTGTTCGAGGGGACGCTGGTCATCGGCGGGCTCGCCTACGCCCCCTATCACTATGCGTATCTGCCGTCGGGGCACGAGCGCGGGCCCGCCGCCGCCCCGGACGGTGCGGTCGTCTTGACGTTTTTCGAGTCGGCGCCGCGGTCCGCCGAACCCGGCGAGCGATTTCGCGAGAACGCCGGCGCGGTCGAATGCCTCGACGCCAACGTGCTTGCCTGGGGACCCGGCAAGGACGAACCGAACCTGAGCGGAAATCGCATGTCTAAAACGCTCCGCATCGATCCTGACACCGAAGATCGTACCTGGCTGTCCACCGTCGGCCCTGGCAGCCGCGACGAAGGCGATCGCGCCCGCGTGGAAACCCACCCGGTGGTCGAGGAAATGTACCTGCTGAGCGGAGACCTTGCCGGCAACGCCGGCCTTATGAAGCCCGGCGCCTATTTCTGGCGCCCGCCGGGCATCCGCCACGGCCCCTATGGTTCGCGTACCGGGTTCCTCTCGCTCTTTCGGTGTAAGGACGGGCCGCTGGTCAATTTCTGGTCGGACGACGAGGTTACCTTCACCTACGATCCCGAACATCAGCCGGCCTTGCCGCCCGAGTTTGAATCCTTGGGGCGCGAGCCTTGGCAGGGCGGCGCGCCTTACTGAACGTGGAGCGGGATTGAGACGATGGCACGTGCACATGTCGAGTTCATCCAGGCCCAGGCGATTCCCTTCTCGCCGGGGCTCGCGGGCGGCGCCCGTGACGACGTCGAATCGAAGGTCCTGAGTTTCGATCCCGATACCGGCGCGATGTCGGCAATCGTGCGCTATCCGCCGGGTTGGTCGCGGGGTGAACCCGAGCGCCTTGGCGCCGACGAGGAATTCTTTGTGATCGAGGGCGAAATCGCCGTCAACGGGATTGACTACCGTCCCTACACATACGCCTACCTGCCGGCCGGGACTGAGCGGAGGCAAGCCGAATCGCCTCGCGGGGCGGTGGTGCTCACGTTCTACGAAGCCGAGCCGAGGATTGCCGGCGGGTCCGAGACTTTTCGCGCCGAGGCGGCGATGGTCGAATACGTCGATACCAACTTGGTCGAATGGAAGCCGGTCACGCTCGACGATCTCGTGCCCGTTGGCCTGATGACCAAGACGCTCCGCATCGACCCCGATACCCAGGATCGCACCTGGCTCAACACGATCGCCCCCGGCTGGAACCGCGAGGGCAACTTGAGCCGGCGCGAATCCCATCCCGTGGTCGAGGAAATGTATCAACTGGCGGGCGTTCTCGCGGGTGACCGCGGCGTGCTGCACCCGGGCGCCTATTTTTGGCGCCCGCCCGAGGTCGCCCACGGACCCTACGGCACCCGCACAGGCTATCTTGCCATTCTTCGCTGCAAGGGCGGGCCGCTGGTCAACCGCTGGACCGAGGCCGAACATCCGTTTACGTTCTCGCCGGTGCACGCGCCGGACCTGCCGCCGGAACTCGAACCCTACGGCCGCAAAGCCTGGACCGGCGGCGGGGTGTACTAGACCGTCTCATTAGATGATCGGTGGCGTCGGGTATGGAGCTTCGCCTGCCGAACTCTGCTAAACCCGCTGAGCTGCCCTTGCGAACGCCGCGGCAGTGCCGGCGCGTGACCCGGTGGCCCTTGCAGCGCAACGGATCGGCCGCGTGCGCGGCAGGGCGGCATGCGGATTGTGCGGCATTTCTTCCCCTTGGTTTCTATGCGAGATTAACCTGAGCGTTCCCACCCAACAGCGCATTCATCGTTACAGCCGTAGCCACGGGGAGAATATGGCGGCATCACCAAAATTCAGCAGAATCAATGGTTTCATCGACCGTATCGGTGCCGTCGAGGTCCCGTTCTCGATCGAAATGCCCGACGGCCACAAGCGCGACGTCGGCGAAGGCGAGCCGAAATTCCATGTCGCGCTACGCACTGACCGGGCGGTGAAAGCGCTGGGATCGCTCGACGAAGCGAACATTGGCGAGGCCTACCTGCAGGGCGATATCGACCTCGAAGGCGACATGATCAGCCCGTTCGCGCTGCGCGCGTCGTTAGACGACAGCCACCCGATCGTCGCCGCTTGGCGGTTCATTCAACCGCTGATCTTCGGACAGGTGTTCACCAACAAGGCGGCGATCACGTCGCATTACGATCTCGATCCGAAATTGTTTCTCAGCTTCCTCGACCCGGCGCTGCCGGCGTACAGCCAGGGCGTATACGAAAGCGACGACGAAACCCTGGAGACGGCGTTGAGGCGCAAATTCGAATACGCCGTCGAACGGTGCGAACTCGGCCCCTCGACCCGGGTACTGGAAATCGGTCCCGGCTGGGGCGCCTTTGCCAGCCATGCGCTGCCCCATGGCGTCAATTTCGTCGGCTTGACGATTTCCGAAGTGTCGCAGATCTTTATCAACGAAAAGCTCAGCGAATACCGCGAGAACTTCAATGTCCTGTTGCAGGATTTCCTCGAATACGACCCCAAGGATAAATTCGATTCCATCGTCATCATGGGCGTGATCGAGCATTTGCCCAATTACGAGCGGGTGCTGAAAAAGTTCGACCATTTGCTGAAACCGGGCGGCCTGGTCTTTCTCGACGGCAGTGCGGCGCGCAAGAAGTACGAATTATCGACTTTCATGGTGCGCCACATTTATCCTGGCAATCACTCGTTTCTGGTGCTCGACGACTTCGTCAACAAAGTCGCTAAGACGCCGTTCGAGATGCTCGAAATCCTGAACGACCGGCACAGCTATTACCTCACATTCAAGCAGTGGGCGGAGAATCTGGAGAGAAACAGAGACACCATCATCCGTGACTTCGGCGACTTCGAATACCGCAAGTTTCGCCTCTACCTGTGGGGTGCGACCTACGAGTTTCTGTCGCGCAGCCTCGATTGCTACCGCATGGTACTCTACAAGCCCAAATCGGCGGCCTGAACCGGGCGCGTCGCCAGCGCGGCCCGCCCGCTTGCGGACTACTCGGGGAGAACCTCGCCGGACCCGCCGAATTCTGCCGGGAAGTCTTTCAGTTTGGGAAGACCGTCCTTCATGGGCATGACCGTGTCTTCATAGTTGACGTGGACGCCCGGCTCGAACGCCAGACTCGGCAGCGTGGCGGCATAAACATCGATCATACCGAGTGACGGATGGCCGGTCATAAGGTGGCCGCCGCACTTCCGGCAATACTGCCGATGACTGGCTTCCGTTTTCTGATAAGTGGCAATGTGTTCCGCGCCCTTTGTGATCGTTACCGAATCGGGTTTCCACAACGTGAACGCGGTCACCGGCGCGGCCGACCACGACCGGCACGACGCACAGTGGCAGTAGCCCATTCCTTCCGGACTTCCTGTCACTTCAAGTTGCACGGCGCCACAGAAGCACTGGCCCTTATGTAAATCGCTCATCGCATATTCCCCCTCTGGATTCGAACCGATGTCATTCAATGGAGATCTAGACCGCTCCAATATATCAGCGTTGTCAATACGGCCTCTGGATCGATCTCACACAATCGCCCCGCCCGCGGGCGCCGCGATGCGCCGCGTGGCCCCCGGCCGCAGCGGGTTCAGGCCGCCCGGGCGTCGCGAAGGATCTGCCAAATCCGTTCAGGGGTCGCCGGCATTTCGACGTGGCGCACGCCATAGCCTTTCAGCGCATCGACGATTGCGTTGATGACCGCGCCCAGCGCTCCGACGGTACCGGCTTCGCCCGCGCCCTTGATTCCCATCGGGTTGGTGGTGCACAGGATTTCGTTGGTATCGAACGAAAAATGCGGAAAATCATCCGCGCGCGGCATCGTATAGTCCATGAACGATCCGGTTACGAGCTGGCCGCTTGCCGAATCGTACACGCATTGTTCCAGAAGGGCCTGGCCGGCGCCCTGTACGATGCCGCCATGGACCTGGCCCTCGACCAGCAGCGGATTGATAACGCGCCCGAAGTCATCGACCACGGTATATCGTTGCAGCGTGCAGGTGCCGGTATCGGGGTCGATCTCGACTTCGCACACGTGGCAGCCGTTGGGGTAGGTTCCGAATTCGACCGACGAGGCGCCCTTGGTGTCGAGGCCCGGCTCGATGCCGTCCGGCAGGTTGGCCTGATTTTTCGCGGCGCTCGCAACTTCGGCGATCGTCAGCCGTCGGTCGGTGCCGACGATCGAAAAAACGCCTTTGGAAAAATCAATGTCGGCCTCGGCGGCTTCGAGCATGTGCGCGGCGATCTTGGTACCCTTGTCGATGATCTTTTCGGCGGCATCGGTCAGCGCCGCCCCGCCCAGCATCATCGATTTCGACCCCCCGGTGCCGCCGCCGGTGGCGACGCGCGCGGTATCGCCCTGAATCACGTTGATCTTGTCGAAGGGAACGCCGAGCGCGTCTTCAAGAACCTGGCTGTAGGACGTGGCGTGACCTTGGCCGTTGGTGAGGGTACCGATCAGAACCGTGATTGTGCCGCCGTCCTCGAACAGGACCTCGCAGTGTTCGTTGGGTCCGCCGGCGGCGGCCTCGACGTAGACGGCGATACCGATACCGCGGAGGCGCCCGCTGGCTTCTGACTGCTTGCGGCGGGCCTCGAAGCCGGCCCAGTCGGCTTGATCCAGCGAGCCGTCGAGGTTCTGGACGAAATCGCCGGAATCGTAAGTGATCCCCAGCGGCGCCTCGTAGGGAATATTGGCCGCGGGCACCAGATTGCGCCGTCTCAGCTCGGCCGGATCGCGGCCGGTCTCCTGCGCCGCCAAATCGACCAGACGTTCGACGATGTACGACGCCTCGGGCCGTCCCGCGCCGCGGTAGGCATCGACCCAGACGGTGTGGGTGTGGACCCCTTTGACGTTGACGTATGCGGTGCCGACCTCGTAAAGCCCGGTCAGCAGGCGCGAGCCCGTGACAGTTGCCACCATCGGCGCGAAATTCGAGACATAGGCGCCCAAATTCGACAGAGTCGAAACGCGGAAGGCGAGAAATTTTCCGTCACCGTCGAGCGCGAGTTCGGCGTGGGTAACGTGGTCGCGCCCCTGGGTATCGCTGAGGAAAGCTTCGGCACGGTCGCTTGCCCACCTGACCGGGCGGCCGACCCGTTTCGCCGCCCACGGCATCAAGCCGTGTTCGGGATAGACGAAAACCTTCATGCCGAAGCCGCCGCCGACGTCGCCTGCGACCACCCGCACATTGTCCTTTTCGGTGCCCAGCATGTCGGCGATGATGTCGCGGGCCATGTGGACGTGCTGCGAAGGTGTGTAGACGGTGTATTGCCTGGCATCCGGATCGTATTCACCGATGACGCCGCGGGGCTCTATCGAATTGACCACGATACGCTGGTTGACGAGATCGAGGGCGGCGACATGGGCGGCGCGGGAGAAGGCCTTGTCTGTCGCGGCTTTGTCGCCGAGTTCCCAGTCGAAGGCCACGTTGCCGGGCGCCTCGTCCCAGACGGCGGGCGCCCCCAGTTCAACAGCGGCTTTTGTGCCGGTCACCGCGGGCAGGGCTTCGTAGTCGACGGCGATCAACTCGGCGGCGTCGCGCGCGGCCGCACCGCTATCGGCGACGATCAGCGCGACGGCATCCCCCACATGGCGCACCCGGCCGGAGGCAAGCAGCGGCTTGGGCGGGACGAACATTTTCGAACCGTCTCGCGATTTCACGGGCGCAAGACACGGCACATCGCCGATTCCATCGGTCTCCAGATCGGCAGCGGTCAGGACCGCGACGACGCCTGGCGCCGCCGTTGCGGCTGAAGTGTCGATCGCAATGATGCGGGCGTGGGCGTGGGGCGAGCGCAGGATGTGGGCATACGCCTGGTCGGGCAGCGTCATATCGTCGAGGTAGTTGCCCCGGCCCGTCAGCAGCCTCAAGTCTTCCTTGCGGCGCACGGCCTGACCGACACCAAACTGTCCCATGTCCTTCGTCCCGATGAAATTTGTGGATTTGTGCCCGGAAGGGCGGCCCTACAATACGCAATGGGTACGACGCGACCAACCCCGAATGGCGGGGAACAGTGCGGGGCCCAGAGGCAAGGGTTTCGGGGTCAGGGCGCGGGGCCGCGTTTGCCGCGCCTGGACAAGAACCGGTAGGCCAACGGCGCCAGCATCATCACCAGCAAAAGCCGCATGAAATGCATCACCGTCACAAAGGCGGTATCGACGTCGAGGGCGAAGGCGATCATGCTCATTTCCGCAAGGCCGCCGGGTGCCAGCGACAGAAACAGCGCCGACCCATCGGTGTCGATAAACCGGGCCGCGATGGAGCCGACAACGGCGGCAAGCAGGATAAGTGTCATGGCGTTGACGGCCGCAAGCCACGCCACCTGAAGCATGCGTCGAATGCTGATTCCCGCAAACCGGCACCCGACCGCTGCGCCGACCACGAGCTGCGCCGTCGCGACGAACCCGCCCGGTATGTTGCCCGAAGTCCATCCCGCCAGGTGGACTGCCGCCGACACCACCATAGGCCCGATCAGAGCGTAGGCCGGAACCCGGAACCGTCGCGCGACCATGAAGCCGACGATGCCGCAGGCGGCCAGAATCATCGCGTCCTCGAGCTTGAGTTCGGCAAAGGTTCCGGTGTTGGGCCGCGCCCCGATTTCGAGCCCAAGGATGTAGCTGAAGTAAAACGGGATCACGCTGACCACGATCAGGACGCGCACCGCATGGTTCAGCGAAATCGTGCGCATGTCGCCGCCCAGCGAATCGCCGATCAGGGTCATTTCCGTCATGCCGCCCGGCGTCGACGAGAAATAGGCGGTAACGCGGTCGTAGCCGCCGATCACGCGGTAGGTGAAGTAGCCGGTCGACACAACGAGAACAATGAATCCGGCCTGCACCAGCAGCGTTCCCGCAAACCGGCCCGCCTGTTCCGCGAGTTCAGGCGTAAACGCACTGCCCAGCATTATCCCCAAAACCGCCACGAACAGCGACCGAATACGAATCGGTACCGCCACCCGGATTGGCGACAGGGCTGCCACCGTGGTTGCCGCCATCGATCCCAGCAGCCAGGCAAGCGGCATGTTGAGAGTGGCGAACAACAATCCGCCGCCGCCGCCGATCGCGAGAGCAGTCGCGAGCGCGCGCCAGTCGATGTCGCCCCAGCCGGGGCGCGGCGCGGCCTGCGGCGGCGGGCCGTCAGGCGGCATAGCGGCCAAATCGAATGGCGGTCTGACCCGCCTTGAGGCGGCGGGACGGCATGATCAGCACGCAGTCGTCGTAAGGCGTCGTAACCGGCGTATCGCCGTTGTAGGCGATGGTCGTGCCGGTGCGGGCAATGACCTCCAGCCCGACATAGTCCTCGGCAAACCGGAAGGCGCCGGTTCCGGCGGTAATGGCTTCCGTCACCTCGATCACGTGTTGCGGGCCGGCCGGCAGGGGCGCGCCCGCGTGAGCGCGCTCAGCCGGGATGGCCTCGAACACGCGCAGGAAATGAAAGCAAACCGCAATCGCAACCTCTCGGCTCTCCCGTTTCCAATGCTGCCCGCATTCGACCAGGAGAGCGGATTTGTCGCCGCCGGGCGTGCTGAACGCGGCAAAATCACGCATCCGTGCCCCTTGGGCGTGCCCGGCATCGACGACGATATGCTGCGGCACGCCGAGGGCGCGAGCGAGCGCCAGTCCGCGCGCGCGCCAATTCTCGGGACTCGCCGTTGCCCTCAAGGACCTCGATCGACCACAACCGGTTGAAATCCTCGTCGAGGCAGCGCGATGCGTTGGGGGTTCCGGTGTCGAAGGCGTGATAGGCGGCGACGTTCATAAAGGCGAGGGTCAGTTTTCCCCGTTGCGGGCGCACGTCCGATTCGAGCAGGTAGACAAGGGCATGGGCGCCACACACTTCATTGCCGTGGACCAGCGCGCTGATCATCAGATGCGGCCCCGGTTCGCCTGAATCGAAAGTTGTCGCGTAGGGCACGCCGGTGTTGCCATGCGCATCGGGCGACAGGTCGATCGGCACCAATTCGAGCGCGCCTTCGCGAGTCATGAACGCGCCCGCCTCACGGCATGAATTGTTCGTTGAGAATCCGCTCGTCGAGATTGCGTTCGGTATCGAACAAGAGGTCGATCCCGAGCGTCCGGTCCTCCCATATTTCCACACTCGACACGTCGCGCACCTCGGTATTGTCAGCCACGGCGCTGACGGGGCGCTTGTCCTGTGCCAGAACATCGAAACGGATCCGGGCCGCGCGCGGCAGCAACGCGCCGCGCCAGCGCCGCGGCCGGAACGCGCTGATCGGGGTGAGAGCGAGGACTTCGGCATTCACCGGCAGGATCGGCCCGTGCGCCGACAGATTGTAGGCACTGCTGCCGGCGGGCGTGGCTATCAGGACGCCGTCGCAGACCAGTTCCGGAATCCGGATCACGCCGTCGACGGAAATGCGAATCTTGGCGGCTTGGCGCTCCTGCCGCAGCAGAGAGACCTCGTTGAACGCCAGTGCCTTGCGGGCTCGACTCCCATTACGCCGCGCCTTCATGACCAGCGGATGCAGACGGACGCGCTCGGCCGATTTCAGACGCTTGCGTAAATCGTCGCCCTCGCGCTCGTCATTCATCAGAAATCCGACCGAGCCTTTGTTCATGCCGAATATCGGAACGTCCTTCGCCAGGAACCGGTGCATCGATTCCAGCATGAAGCCGTCGCCGCCCAGCGTGATGATGACATCGGCATCGTGCGGCGCGACATGCCCATAACGCGCCTTCAGGCGGGTTAGGGCGGCCTTGGCGCCGGCGTCGCGGCTGGCGAAGAAGGCGAGCCGGGCGGTCTTGATTGGTCGTTTGGGCATCGTGGACCTCGGAGCGGGCGGGGGCGAGTATAACGAAGCAAGGGTCCACCGCCAGCCCGCTATCGCGATCAGCCGTTGCGCACGCCCCCGCGCGCCGCCATGATGCGGTTCGGTACACCCATGACCCGTTCGGCCCGCATCGTCCTCCTGTCCGCCATCCTCGGCCTGGCGTTTGGGGCGGGTGCGGCCGCGGCCCAAGACCGGCACGCGGGGTATTACTATCCGGTGCCTGCGACCACCGAGACCTATGTGGCGCGTGCCAGCGTGCTGCCCTTTGCGGGCCGGGAAATGCGCATTGGCTTCATTACCGGGATGACGACGCAGCAGATGTCGGTGCCCTATGCGCCGCAGTACTCGATTTTCGCAAAAGGCGAAGAAAGCCAGAAAATGATCATCGTTGCGTTGAACGATTCCACCTTCAATACGCTCTACCGCGTGCGCGGGCTGCTGGCGCAACTGACGTCGATCGTCCGGGCCAGCGACCTGTTTCGTGAAATGGGGGTCGAGGATTTTTTCACCTTTTTCGACCTCGCCAAGTTGTTCGGATTTACGCAGATCACGGTGACCGACGGCGCCCTGTTCGCCCACCAGATCAACATCGAGTAGGGGTTCCGAATACTCTCTTGCGGCGGTAAACGCCGTCACAGCGCGCGAGCGTCTCACGCCGCTCCGGGCGTGTTGAAAACCTTAGGTCGTCGACGCCGGATATTCGTGCCGGCTGTGGTTCAGCGGAAAAATAGGCGCCGCGGTTCAGCCCCCGGTGACGCTCATGTGGCGTTCGACGGCGGAGCCGTTGTCGCGCCGGCCGATCAGGAAATCGTGGCCCTTGGGCTTGCGCGCAATCGCTTCGTCGATGGCCGCCGCTACCGGACCGTCGTCATCGGGGTGATCGCGCAAGGGCGCGCGCAGGTCGGCCGAATCGGCCTGGCCCAGGCACATATGCAGTTTGCCGGTGCAGGTGAGACGCACGCGGTTGCACGATTCGCAAAAATTGTGGGTCATCGGCGTGATAAAGCCGAGCCGCCCCTGCGTTTCTCCGACCCGGACATAACGCGCAGGCCCGCCTGTGCGCTCGGGCGTGTCGGTGAGCGTCCATTCCGTCGCCAGAGGTGCGCGCACTATCGACAGCGGCAGGTAGTTTTCGGTGCGGTCGCCGTCGATATCGCCCATGGGCATGGTTTCGATCAGCGTGAGATCGAAGCCGCGCCGCCCGCACCATTCCACCATTCCGCTGATTTCGTCTTCGTTGATGCCGCGCAGCGCAACCATGTTGATCTTGATTTTCAGCCCCGCATCTTCGGCGGCGTCGATGCCGCCCATCACCCGGTCGAAATCGCCACGCCGTGTGATTTGGGCGAACCGGTGACTGTCGAGGGTGTCGAGAGATACGTTGATGCGCCGCACGCCCGCCTGCCACAGATTGGGGGCATACTTGGCCAACTGACTACCGTTGGTGGTGAGCGTCAATTCGTCGAGCGCGCCGCTGTCGAGGTGTCGCCCCAGTCCATCAAACAGGGTCAGGATGCCCTGGCGCACCAGCGGCTCGCCACCGGTGATCCGTAGCCGCCGAACGCCTTTGGCGACGAAGGCGCTGCAAAGCCGGTCCAGTTCCTCCAGCGTCAGCAGTTCCGCCCTGGGCAGGAACCTCATCGACTCCGCCATGCAGTAGCGGCAGCGGAAGTCGCAGCGATCCGTTACCGAGACCCGGACGTATGTGATTTCGCGGCCGAAGGGGTCGATCATGGCGAGGCGGTGTCCTGGTTCAAGTCGCGGCGGGGCGATGGAAGCGTTATATACGTTCATATATAACACTCCAATGGAATTTGAGGTGTGGCGCGGTGCCGCGCCCGGTGTTCGGCGTATAATGCGTTAGATTTCAAGTGGTTAACGCCGGTTGCGGTGTCAGGTCCCCGGACCGCGCCGGCGCCAGGGCCTTGGCAGGAGCGCACCGACGGCGCAAAATGACCCCATGCCGGAATTTACGATTTCCCCCGATCCCGACGATCCCCGGCTCAGCCGCGCGGTCACGGGCACCGATCAACTCGGTGCCCCGGTCGAGACCTGGGTGCCGGTGGAGCGCCCGCTGACCGTCTACCTCAACGGCCAGGAAATCGTCACCCTCATGACCATCGGCGATCACCCGGAGTTTCTCGGGCTCGGCTATCTGCTGAACCAGAACATGATCGGTCCGGGCGACGAGATTTCCGCCATTGAGTACGACGACGATGTCGAAACCGTGGTGGTGCGCACGCCGGCAAAGACCGTGTTCGAAGACAAATTGCAAAAGAAGACCGTCACGTCGGGGTGCGCTCAGGGCACCGTGTTCGGCGACGTGCTGGAACGGTTTGAGAAAGTTCACTTATCGCGCGGTGCGGTGTTGCGAACGTCGTGGCTTTACGAACTCCAAAAGAAGGTCAATACGCGGCCAAGTCTCTATCTGAAAGCGGGCGCGATTCACGGTTGCGCGCTGTGCCAAGGCAGCGAGCCGGTGCTGTACGTCGAAGATGTCGGCCGTCACAACGCGGTCGACAAGATTGCGGGTTACATGCATCTCGAAGAGATCGAGCCGCACGACAAGATTTTTTACACTACGGGACGGTTGACGTCGGAAATGATCCTCAAGTGCGTGTCCATGGAGATCCCGATCCTGATCTCACGGTCGGGGTTTACAGCGTGGGGCGTCGATCTCGCGCGTGAAAAGGACCTGACCTTGATCGGGCGCTTGCGCGGCAGCCGTTTCGTCACGTTGTCGGGCGGCGAGCGCATCGTCTATGACGCCGATCCGGGCGGTGTGGAGGACGAAGCGCTGCACCTGCACCGCAAGGGCGCCCGCCCCGACGCGGCCTGAGGCGCGCCCGGTGACATCGAAGGTTCCCATCGGCGGATTGCTGCTGGCAGGGGGGAAATCGCGCCGCATGGGTGGCGGCGACAAGTGCCTCCTTACGATCGCCGGCGAAACGCTGCTTGGGCGTGCCATTGCCCGCGCCCGTGTCCAGACGGCCGCGCTGGCGCTGAGCATCAATGGCGATCCTGCCCGCTTTGAAGCCTACGACGTGCCGGTCGTGAAGGATGTCGTCCCCGGCCACGCCGGCCCCCTTGCCGGGATCTTGAGCGGCATGAACTGGTTTGCCGACCGCCATCCCGAAATCGAATGGATCGTCTCGTTCGCAACCGACGCGCCGTTTTTTCCGCCCGATTTGGTGGCGCGCCTTCATGCGGCGGTGATGGACGCCAAAGCGGACCTCGCCTGCGCGGTCTCCGAGGGGCGGCGGCATCCGGTGTTCGGCCTGTGGCCGCAACGCCTCCGCGGTGAATTATCGGAGGCGGTCTTCGGCGAAGAGTTGCGCCGGATCGACCGCTGGACCGGCCGCTACGAAGTCGCGGACGTTGTGTTCGAGGGCGCGCCCGATCCGTTTTTCAATATCAATACGGCAGATGATTTCGCGGCCGCTGAATCGTTGACGGCGCAAGGGGCGGCGGCATGACCCGGCCGCCCAAGGCCCGCCACGCCGCGCCGCAGGTCCGGATCCTGCTGGGATCCTCGGTGGCGATCGGGCCCGGCAAGGCGGCCCTGATCGAAGCCATCGACCGTACCGGGTCGATCTCGGCCGCGGCGCGCGACATGGGCATGTCCTACCGGCGCGCCTGGGACCTGGTCGATATCATGAACCGGTGCTTCCGGCGCGATCTCGTGACCACCGCGACCGGCGGCAGTGGCGGCGGCGGCGCCCGGGTGACGGCGTTCGGACGCGATATTCTGGCGCGCTACCGGGCGATGGAGGAAACCGCCCAGGCAAGTATCGAAAAAGAAATGACCGGTCTGGCTCGCCTGATGCGCAAGGACCTGGCAAAAGGCTGACAAGCTGTTGCAGCGCACGGCGTTACCGGGCCGGCGCGCCGCAGGTTTTACGAAAGCCCCGTTATCTGCCCGCGCGAATCGACCGCCATGCCGGTTGCCGAAGGGACGCGCGGCAGGCCCGGCATGGTCATGACGCCGCCGCAAATTACCACCAGGAACTCCGCGCCGGCGGCGAGGCGAATCTCGCGTACCGGGACGACATGTCCGACAGGGGCGCCGTGCAAATTGGGGTCGGTCTAGAAGCTGTACTGGGTCTTGGCCATGCAAATGGGAAAGTGCCCGTATCCCTCGTTCTGGTACTTGCGGAACTGTGCGCGCACCGCCTTGTCGGCGATGATGTCGTCGGCGCCGTAGAGGCTGCGGGCGATAAACTGGATCTTGTTCCACAGCGTTTCGCCGTCGGCATAGAGAAGGTGAAATCCGGACGGTGTTTCGGCCGCGGCGATGACCGCCTCGGCGAGCGCAAGCGCGCCGCCGCCGCCGTCGGTGAAATGCGTGCATACCGTCGCCGGGACGCCGAGGCCCTCGCACAATTCTGCGAGCCGCACGATTTCGGCATCGGAGTCTTCGGCAAACCGGTTGATCGCGACGATCACGGGCACCCCGAACTTGCGCAGGTTCTCGACGTGGCGTTCCAGGTTGACCGTTCCCTGTTCGAGGGCGCTGACGTCTTCAGTCGTGAGGTCGGCCCGCGCCGCGCCGCCGTGCATCTTGAGGGCGCGCACCGTTGCCACCAGCACTGCACACGCGGGCGTCAATCCGGCTTTGCGGCACTTGATGTTGAAAAACTTCTCGGTGCCGAGGTCGGCCCCGAAGCCCGCCCGCCTCGGTGACGACGTATTCGCCCAGTTTTAGCGCCGCGGCTGTCGCGATCACCGAATTGCAGCCTTGGGCGATGTTGGCAAACGGCCCGCCGTGAACGAACGCCGGATGGGACTCGAGCGTCTGCACCAGGTTGGGTTTTAGGGCGTCGGCCAGCAGCGCCGCCATCGCGCCTTCGGCGTCAAGGTCGTGCGTGCGCACCGGTTTCCGGTCGCGGGTGGCGCCGACGACGATATTGCCGAGGCGCCGCGTCAGGTCGTCGTAGCTGCGGGCGAGACACAGAATTGCCATCACTTCGGAGGCGACGGCGATGTCGTACCCGTCTTCGCGGGCGAAACCGTTGGCCGCGCCGCCGAGCCCGACCATGATATGCCGCAGCGCCCGGTCGTTCATGTCGACGGCGCGGCGCCAGGTCACCCGGCGCGGATCAAGCCCGGCTGTCCCGCCCCAGTAGATGTCATTGTCGATCAGCGCCGCGAGCAGATTGTTGGCCGCGGCAATCGCGTGCATGTCGCCGGTGAAATGCAGGTTGATGTCGTCCATCGGCACCACTTGCGCATAGCCGCCGCCCGCGGCACCGCCCTTGGTGCCGAACACAGGCCCAAGCGAGGGCTCGCGCAGGCACACGATGGCGCGCTTGCCGAGCCGGTTGAAGGCATCGCCAAGGCCGACGGTGGTGGTGGTCTTGCCTTCGCCCGCGGGCGTTGGCGAGATCGCCGTGACCAGGATCAGCTTGCCGTCTTCGCCCTCGGCAAGGCCGTCGATAAAGTCGAGCGCCACCTTTGCCTTGTCGTGGCCGTAGGGGATCAGAGCCGAACCCGGAATCCCGAGACCGTCCGCGATTTCGGCGATCGGTTTCGTGGCCGCCGCCCGGGCAATTTCGATATCCGGCGGGAGGGTTCTGGCGGTCATGGCCCGGTTTGCTTTCCGGCTGGTTCGACCCGCACGGCGCAGTACTTGAATTCGGGGATTTTTCCAAACGGATCGAGCGCCGGATTGGTCAGCAGATTCGCCGCCGCCTCGGTGAAACAGAACGGCGCGAACACCAGACCGTCGGGCACGCCCGCATCGGCCCGCACGGCGAGCTCGATCGATCCCCGCCGCGTCGTCACCCGCACCGGATCGCCCGCAGCGAGGCCGAGCGACTCGAGATCGTTGGGAGAAAAGTGCGCCACCGCCGCCGGTTCGATTTCATCGAGAACGCTTGCCCGCCGCGTCATCGCGCCGGTGTGCCAATGTTCCAGCAACCGGCCCGTGGTGAGCACAAACGGATAATCCTGGTCGGGCTGCTCGTCGGGCGGAATGATGCCGCAAGCGACGAATCTGCCGCGGCCGTTCGGGGTCGGGAATCCGTCGCCGAAGATCACCTCGTGGCCCGGCTCGTCCTCGGCATCGCAAGGGTAGGTGACCGCGTGTTCGCGCTCCAGCCGGTCCCAGGTGATGCCTTGTATTGAAGGCATGCATTCGCGCATTTCCGCGAACACCTCGCGGGGGTGGGTGTAGTCCATGTCGAGGCCGACCCGCTTCGAGATCTCCTGAATGATCCACAGGTCCGGGCGCGTATTCCCCGGCAACGGCAGGGCGCGGCGGCCCCTCTGAATGCGCCGGTCGGTGTTGGTGAAGGTGCCGTCCTTTTCCGGGAAGGCGCTCGCCGGCAGGACCACATCGGCGAAGCAGGCTGTCTCGGTCAGAAAGATGTCCTGTACGACCAGGTGATCGAGTTTTGCCAGCGCGGCGCGGGCGTGGCTCAGGTTGGGATCCGACATCGCCGGGTTTTCGCCCATGATGTACATGCCGTGGATCTGACCCGTATGGATCGCGTCGGTGATCTCGACCACCGTCAGGCCCGGATTCGGGTCCAGCAGCCGGTCCCATAGCTCCTCGAACCGTTTGCGGACCTGTTCCGATTCGACTGGCTGGTAATCGGGATAGACCATCGGAATCAGGCCGACGTCCGAGGCCCCCTGCACGTTGTTCTGGCCGCGTAGTGGATGGAGCCCGGTGCCCGGCCGTCCCACCTGGCCACACATCAACGCCAGCGAGATCAGGCAGCGCGCGTTGTCGGTGCCGTGGATGTGTTGCGAAATGCCCATGCCCCAGAAGATCATGGCGGCGTCGGCGTTGCCGTAAAGCCGCGCGATCAGGCGCAAAGTCTCGGCATCGACTCCGCAGAGCGGCGCCATCGCCTCGGGCGTGAAAGCCTTGAGATGCTTTTCAAGGGCGTCGAAGCCTTCGGTGAAACGCGCGATGAAGTCGCGGTCGAACAGGCCTTCTTCGATGATGACGTGCATCAGCGCGTTCAGCAGCGCGACATCGGTGCCCGGCTTGAAGCGCACCATATGGTTGGCATAGCGCGACAGCGCCTCGCCGCGCGGGTCCAGCACGATCAGTTCCGCGCCAGCCTGGGCCGCGTTGCGGAAAAATGTCGCCGCCACCGGATGATTGACGGAGGTGTTGGAGCCAATCACGACGATCACGTCGGCGTTCTTGACTTCTGCAAAGGGGGCGGTGACGGCGCCGGAACCGATGGTCTCCATCAAGGCCGCAACCGAGGAGGCATGGCAAAGCCGCGTGCAGTGATCGACGTTGTTGGTGCCGAGGCCGGCGCGGAACAGTTTTTGGAACAAATACGCTTCTTCGTTCGACCCCTTGGCCGATCCGAAACCGGCCAGCGCCGGGCCGCCGCGTTGGTCGCGGATTAGCTTCAGGCCGGTGGCGGCGGCATCGAGAGCCTCGTCCCAGTCCGCCTCGCGGAAATGGGTGAGGGGGTTCGCGGGATCGATATCGGGCTCGATGTTCTTGGGAACGCCGTCCTTGCGGATCAGAGGTTTCGTCAGCCGGTGCGGGTGGGTGACGTAATCGAATCCGAACCGGCCCTTGACGCAGAGGCGGTTCTGGTTGGCGGGTCCGTCGCGCCCCGAGACGGTGACAATCGTATCTTGCTTGACGTGATAGGTGATCTGACAACCGACACCGCAATAGGGGCACACGCTTTCGACCTCGCGGTCGGCTTTCAAAACGCCGGCGCCGTGGGCGGGCATCAAGGCGCCGGTGGGGCAGGCCTGAACGCACTCGCCGCAGGCAACGCAGGTGCTTTCGCCCATCGCATCGTCGACGTCGAACACGATCTTCGAATCGGCGCCGCGGTAGGCCAGACCGATCACATCGTTGACCTGGACCTCGCGGCAGGCGCGCACGCAATTTGTGCACAGGATGCAGGCATCCAGTTTGACCGCCATCGCCGGGTGGCTGAGATCGGTGGCGGGCTGGATGCGGGCCGGGAAGCGGCTGGTGGTCTGGTCCATCGATTCGGCCATGTGCCAGAATCGTGAACCGGGGTCGTGGCTCTCCGGCCGCGCCGGGTGATCCGCGACCAGTAGCTCCATCACCAGCTTGCGCGCGTGTACGGCCCGGGCGCTTTCGGTGCGGACCACCATGCCCTCGGCCGGCTCTCGCACGCAACTGGCGGCCAGCGTGCCTTCGCCTTCAATCTCGACCAGGCACAGCCGGCAATTGCCGTCGGCGCGGTAATGCGCGTTGAGCCCCGAACACATATGTGGCAGCTCGCCGCCAAGACGGAGGTGAACGTCCCACAGGGTCTCGTTGGGCTCGGCCGTCACCGGCCTTCCGTCGAGGGTGAACTGGACTGGTGCCGTCATTCCCCGCCCTCGCCAAAGTACCGGAACACCGAACGCACCGGGTTGGGAGCGGCCTGGCCGAGGCCGCAGATCGAGGCGTCCGCCATCACCGTGCGGAGATCGTCCAGCAGCGCAGCGTCCCAGTTCCCGGCCGCCATCAGGCGCGCCGCCTTTTCGGTCCCGACGCGGCAAGGCGTGCACTGGCCACAGCTTTCGTCGGCGAAGAATTCCATCGCGTTGAGGGCGGCATCGCGCACGTCGTCGGATTCCGAGAGCACGATGATTCCGGCCGACCCGAGGAAGCAGCCGAAGTCCTCAAGCGTTCCATAATCGAGCGGAATATCGCCGAGGCGGGCGGGGAGGATTCCGCCCGAGGCGCCGCCCGGCAGGAAGGCCGCGAAGACGTGCCCCGCGGCCATGCCGCCACAGTATTCGGCGATCAGTTCATTGGCCGTGATTCCGGCGGGTGCCAGCTTGACGCCCGGGTCGGCGATCCGGCCCGACACCGAATAATGGCGCATTCCGCTGCGGCCGTTGCGGCCCTGACCGGCATACCACTCAGGTCCGCGGGCGAGGATTTCACCGGCAAAAAAGAGCGTCTCGACGTTGTGGATCAGGGTTGGGCGCCCGAACAGTCCCACCTGCGCCGCATAAGGCGGGCGGTGGCGCGGCAGGCCGCGGCGGCCTTCGAGACTTTCGAGCATTGCCGATTCCTCGCCGCAGACATAGGCACCCGCACCGCGGCGGATGTGGAGTGCCGGCAGGGCGCGGATTTCGTTCCGCAATGCTGCATCGGCCTTTTCGATGAGGCGCCGCAGGTCGCGGTATTCGTCGCGCAGGTAGATGTAGATCTCTCCGGCCCCGACGGCAAAGGCGGCGGCGTACATGCCTTCCAAAAACCGGTAGGGGTGGCGTTCGAAAATGTGCCGGTCCTTGAACGTTCCGGGCTCGCCCTCGTCGGCGTTGACTACGAGATAGCGCGGGGCAGGCTGGTCAGCGACCAGCCGCCATTTGTGCCCGGCCGGGAACCCGGCGCCGCCGAGGCCCTTGAGGCCCGAGGCCTCGATTGCGGCGATCGCCTGCGGTCCTGTGGCAACGCCTTCGCGGATACCCAACAGAGCGGTCAGGCCGCCCGCGTCCCGGTAGTCCGCAAACCGGGGCGCGGCGATTTCGGTGACCGCGTGCCGGCCGTCTTCGACCGCGGCGCGGACCGAGTCCGGCGTCGCATTGCCAATGTGATTGTGGCCAACTTCGGCGACGGGGGCCTGGGCGCAGCGTCCCATGCACGGCGCCGTCCGCGGCTGGACGCCGTCGATCGCCCCGGCCGCGTCGAGCACCGCGTCCGATCCGGCCATCCGGCAGGGCAGCCCGGTGCAGACCCGCAGCCCCGGATTGGGTGGCGGGGTCTCGTCTTCCTTGACGATTTCGAAATGGGCATAGAACGAAGCCACCTCGAATATCTCAGCCATGTGCCAATTCGTGATGTCGGCAAGTGCGGCGATGTGGGACGCGGCGAGGTGGTGGTAGTGATCGTGAATGGTGTGCAGGTATTCCAGCAGCAGATCGCGCCGGTAGGGCTCGCACCCGACGGCTGCGCGAATCTCGCGCACCACCGCCGGGATCGGCTGGCGGCCCTTTTCCGTGCGGCGTGCGCGGCCACGCCGGCGCCCGGGATTGCGGTAGGCGGTCATACGCGACCGCCGCCGGAGTCGTCCGGATGGGGCGGTTCAAGCGGCACATGAGCCAGGTCGATGACGACTTTTCCGGCGCTCTCGAATGTCACCGTAACCCGCTCGCCGACCACAGGCTGCACCTGCCCCAGCCCCCACTCGGGCCGCGCCGGATTGCGCACGAAGATGCCGGGCATCAGATAGCTCATTTCGACCGTTTCAAGGTTCGATGTGTTGCCGGGCGCGCCTCTCGGGACCGGTTCGCGACAACGGGGCGTTTACTTTGTCGTATTATGGTCGATCTTCGCTGCCGAGCGTAAGCGTCGCAATGCCGCCGAGGCTGGCACCGCGGCGGCGCACCTTGGCTTTTCGAGTCCGGCCCGGGCCGGGTGAGGGATCGTTCATGGCGCTCTCCGCCGGCGGATAAGGCGCAGCACTGCCCGCGCCGCGCCGTCATCCGGTTCGAATCGGGGGCGATGCTCCCGCAACATGGTTAAGAAGACCTTATCAAACGGCCGCGGGGGCGAATAGCGGCCTCGGTGGCGGCGCGCAGGCAAAACGGCGGATTTTGGCGAAGGCGGCGGATTGCGAGGGGAACGGCCCGTTGGCGGGCATCGCAACAACGAGGCCACGGCTCGGGCCAGCAGCCAGAAGACGGCCGTTTGCGGGGCCGAAGGCCCGCCATTGCCCGCGAGGCCCGAGGCCCTATATTCCGTCTATGAATTCCCTCGGTTTCGACAAGCCCCCCCAGGATACCCGCGTCGTTGCGGCGATGTCGGGCGGGGTCGATTCCTCGGTCACGGCCGCGCTCCTCAAGGGCGAGGGCTATGAGGTGATCGGAATCACGCTCCAGCTCTACGATGACGGGGCGGCGCGGCGGCGCATCGGGGCCTGTTGCGCCGGTCAGGACATCTACGACGCACGGCGCGTGGCCGATACGCTCGATATTCGCCATTATGTGCTCGATTTCGAGAACCGGTTCCGCGATTCGGTTATCGACGATTTTGTTGACAGCTACCTCGCCGGCGAAACTCCGATCCCGTGCGTGCGCTGCAACCAGACCGTCAAATTCCGCGACCTTCTGGGACGAGCCCGCGATCTCGGCGCCGACGCACTTGCCACCGGGCATTATGTGCGGCGCGTGACAGGGCCTGGGGGCCCGGAACTCCACCGTGGCGCCGATCCGGCCCGCGACCAGAGCTATTTCCTGTTCGCGACCACGCCCGGGCAGCTCGATTACCTGCGCTTTCCCCTGGGCGCGATGCCCAAGGACGAGACCCGCGCGTTGGCCGGGTGCCTCGGTCTTGCGGTCGCCGACAAGCCCGGCAGCCAGGACATCTGTTTCGTCCCGGGCGGCTCGTACTCGCGCGTGATCGAGCGCCTGCGCCCCGAAGCAGCCGAACCGGGCGACATTGTGGACATGGGCGGCAAGCGCCTCGGCGGCCACGGCGGAGTCGCCAACTTCACCGTCGGCCAGCGGCGAGGGCTAGGCCTTGGCGGTGGCGATGCGCTTTATGTCATCGCGCTCGATGCCGGCACCCGCCGGGTGATCGCCGGTCCGCGCGCGGCGCTCGCGGTCTCGGGTCTGACGGTGCGCGATCTCAACTGGCTTGAGGGCGCGGCGCCCGCGGACGGCGAGGCGGTGAGGGTGCGATACCGCTCCGCCCACGAGCCCGTCGCCGCCACCATCGGGCCGGCCGGCGCGGGATGTGCCGCGGTGCGCTTCGCGCAACCTCAATTCGGGGTCGCGCCGGGCCAGGCCTGCGTCGCCTATCGCGGCAACCGGGTCCTCGGCGGCGGTTGGATCGCATCGACGGTGCGGGCGGGCGCGAGCGCGGGCGAGCCGACGCCGGGCCGGTCCGAACCCGCCGGTGCCCTCGCTTGACAGGCGAGGGCGGCGGGCCCTATACGCGCGGTCTCGGACGGTGCCAATCGCGCCGCCCTTATGAAAACGGACGCTTTGCGGCGTCCCGCGCGGGGCTCCGGCCCTTGCGCCCGGTGGCGGGGTAGCTCAGCTGGTTAGAGCAGCGGAATCATAATCCGGAGGTCGTAGGTTCGAATCCTACCGCCGCTACCAAATAATACACAAGTACTTATCAACAGTTATAAATCCTTTTAATTTCTCTTGAATATTTACTCCCCACGCTATTCCCCACAGTCATATAAGTTTTTAATGTAAATCAGAGTCAATTAGCGATAAGATATAACTCGCTATTTTAACTTCTCTTCCAATCC
>PVBE011628210.1_pt1 | contig 43720 bp, 39 predicted proteins | sample 1631181 | NCBI WGS metagenome assembly PVBE01 (sample SAMN08397723, study PRJNA350692) | Marine metagenome, whole genome shotgun sequencing project. | isolation source: water | place: Pacific Ocean | collected 2012-04
CCATGCGCGTGTAGTCGCCCTGGATCTTGTAGAGCAGCTCCTGCTTGATGCCCTCGGCGGGCAGCTCGGGGACCAGCTCGGCGGTCTCCGTGACGAGCACGACCTCCCGGTCCTCCGGCCCGCTGAACAGCTCCTGCAGCATCGTCGGCCCGCCGCGGTTCCAGCCGAAGACGACGGTGTGGTCTCGGAGTTCGTCCAGTTCCATCGTTCGAATCTCCCCCATCGTCGCGCTCAGTCGGGTGGTGATCGACGCGGACACCGTGCCGATGAAGAGGCCGAACAGCGTCAGCCCCCCCAGCATCAGCGTCAGCGTCGCCATCCGGCCGACGTGGCTGGTCGGGTTCGCGCCGATCGGCTCGCCGCCGATCGTGCTCGCCACCGTGAAGTACAGGATTTCGCCGACCCCCTCGAGGCCGGCGGTGCCCGCCTCGGCGTGGTTCAGGACCACCGCGCCCGCGAGCATCAACGCCGCCGTGGCGGTGCCGAGCATCGTGAGCTCCTGCAGCGTCGCCCGCAGCGCCCCCCGGAACACCAGCAGCCGGCGGCTGAACAAAGCGCCGGCGCGGAAGATGCGGAGGAGCATGAGGATGCGGAGGAAGCGGAGCGGCCGCAGCAGCGGCAGGCAGGCGAGGATGTCGGGCCAGAAGCGCACGAAGAACCGCCGCTTCCGGGTCGCGATCCAATAGCGGAGGCTCAGCTCGACCACGAACAGCAACGTGATCGCGTCCGACACCGTCACCGAGATCGCCCAGGCCTGGCTGTCCGCCGGGAGCACCGCCGAGCCGACGATCAGCCCGACGCTCGCGAGGATGAGCCCGGCGAGCACGATCTCCGTGTACGGATGATGGAGGAAACGCTCGACGCGTCGCTTGACCGTGTCGGTGCGGTGCTTCCTCATCGGTGCCAGATCGGTCCGCCCCAGCCACGGTCGGGACCGTCGGGGCCGGGGAGGATCTCCCGCACGTAGTGGTCGATCCCCCTGTCCTGCTTCCAGTGGCGGGGGTAGCCGATGGCGACCTCTTCGAAGCGCACGCCGTCACGCCAGTCGGTCGCCCGCATGTGCAGGTGGCCGTGCACGACCGCGCGGGTGTTCCAGCGGGTGTGCCAGTCCTCGGTCTCCTTCGTCCCGCACCAGATGACGAAGCGCGGGATCTTGAAGAGGCGGACCAGGTCCATCCGGAAGGGGAAGTGATTGACCAACACCTTGGGTACGTCCGCGGGCAGCGAATCCATGCGTTCGCGGGTCAACTCGACCCGGGCGGCGCACCACGCCTCACGGCTGGGGTACGGATCGGGCTCCAGGTACCACTCGTCGGTGCAGACGAGGCCCGCCTCCGCCGACCACGCCAACGCCTCGGTGCGGTCCATGCCGTCGGGGCAGAACGAGTAGTCGTACAGCAGGAACAGGGGGCAGACATACGCCGGGCCCCCCTCCCCTTCGAACAGCGCCGGCGGGTCCTCGGGGGTGAGCACGCCGTGCTTGGCGGCGAGCTCGCAGAGGTGCTCGTAGCGGGCCACGCCCTTGAGGTCCGACTTCGGCCCCGACCACAGCTCGTGGTTGCCGGGCACCCAGAAGACCTTCGCGAACCGGGGGGCGAGGGTGGCGAACACCCACTCGATGTCCTCGGGCTTCTCGGCGAGGTCCCCCGCGAGGATCAGCCAGTCGTCCGGACGCGCCGTCATCGACTCTACCGCGTCGCGGTTGACCGAGTGGCGGACGTGCAGATCGGAGATGGCGAAGAGCTTCACGCGTCCCGAGTCTGCCAGACTGGCGCCATGCCCCGCCCGCTCCTGGTCTTCGCTCACGGCGCCGGCGCGCCCATGACCCACCCCTGGATGGAGGCCTGGGCCGCGCGGCTGGACGCCGTCGGCGCCGTGCATCGCTTCAACTACCGCTACACCGCGGAGGGACGGAAGGCGCCCGACCGGCTCCCCAAGCTGATGGATCGGCACAAGGAGGTCATCGCGGAAGCGCGCGCGGCCCACCCCGATGCTCCCCTAGTGCTGATCGGCAAGTCCATGGGGTCGCGCGTCGGCTGCCACATCGCCGACGAGGTCGGGGCCGCCGCGGTGGTGTGCTTCGGCTACCCGCTGGTGTCGATTCGGGGGGCGGTGCGGGACGAGGTGCTGCTGGCGCTGCGGACCCGAATTCTGTTCGTCAGCGGCGACCGCGACCGGCTGTGTCCGCTGGAGGCCCTGGGGTCGGTCCGAGCGAGGATGACGGCGCCGTCGACGCTGCACGTCGTGCGGGGCGGGGACCACTCCCTGAACCTGCGCAAGCGGGACCTCAAGGCCTGGGGGATCGAGCAGGGGGACAGCGACAACCAGGCGATGGACGCGGTGCAGGCGTTCCTTGCCTGATCCGACCGGCGGCTCCGGCCGTACCCCCCGCATGATGCTCGCCCGCTTCGCGCTCCTGTTCGTCGTCCTGATCACCGCCGCATGCGCCATGGGCGCCGCCGTCGTGCCCGAGGAGGTCGTGCCCCACTTCGGCCGGCTGTTCGTGCGCGGCGCGCTCCTCGCGGGCGCCGGGTCGCCGGTCGACGTCGAGGTGCTCGACGGGTGGATCGTGGCGGTCGGCCCCTCCATCGACCCCAAGGGGGCCGAGGTGGTGGACGCGACGGGCCAGTGGATCGCGCCTGCGTTCATCGATTCGCACGTCCACATGGAGTACTACCCGATGGTCTCGGAGATGGCCGGCGGCGGCGGCGCGGCGGTGGTGGATCACGCGGCTCCGGTGGTGTTCTTCGAGCGGGATTGGGCCCCCCTGCAGGTGCTCGGCTCCGGACCGATGGTGACCGCCGTGGGGGGCTACCCGACCCAGGGCTGGGGCGCCGGCGGCTACGGACGCGAGGTCGTCGGGGGGAACGAAGCGGCCGAGGCGGTGCGCGAGCTGCGCGACCTCGGCGCCGGGCTCATCAAGCTGCCCGTGACCACCGGGAGCCAGCTCCAGGACGACGCGATGGAAGCGGCCGTGGCGCAGGCTCACGCCGTCGGACTGAAGGTCTCGACTCACGCGATGGGCAACGACCACGCCCAGCGGGCGGCCGACGTGGGCTGCGACCTGCTCGCCCACACCCCGACCTCGGCCCTCAACGACGAGGCGATCGAGGCGGGGGCGGGGCGGGCCGTGATCAGCTCGTTGCGCGCCTTCGGCGGCGGGGCGGCGGCGGTGGCGAACCTAGAGGCGCTCCGCGGTCGGGGCGCGACGGTCCTGTACGGTACAGACTTCGGCAACACCCGGACCCCGGGGATCGACCGGCTGGAGCTGACCTACCTGATGGAGGCAGGGTTCAGCGGAGCCGCGATCCTGGAGGCGGGCACAGCCGCGCCGGTGGCCTTCTGGGGGTTCGACGATCTCGGTGCGATCGAGCCCGGCAAGCGGGCCAGCTTCCTGCTGCTGGATCGGGATCCCCTGCAGGACCCGCTGGTGCTCAGCGAGCCCGCGGCCGTGTTCATCGACGGGAACCGCCGGTAGCTAGAGCGCTTCGAGGAGGGCGGCGTACACGCCGTCGATGTCCGGCCCGTTGCTGACTAGGTCCGCGGGGAACTCGGTGCCCGCGGCGCGCAGCCGGATGAACTCGACGCCGTCGGTGCGCAGCGTCTCGTCCGGCAGATCCGCGAGGTCGAAGCCGTCGCCCCCGGCGAGGCCGACGTCCACGGGATCGGTCGGGTTGTCCTCGACGTGCAGCAGCACGGGCGTCTTGCCCGCGAACCCATCCCACAGCGCCGGGTTGGGGCTGTACGCGTCGGGGTCCTCGCCCAGGTAGGCGTGCGGCCACGCCACCCAGGTCTCGCCGTCGGCCGAGACCTCGACGATCACCAGGTCCATGAACACCACCTCGGGGCCGGTGACCTCGAAGGCGTTCTCGAACACGACCACGTCGATCCCGGGGCCGTCGATCACCCGCCGCCCCGACCACGCCAGCACCAGCGTGTCGTTGACGTCGGGGTCCAGCCCCATCGAGTAGACGTCGACGCCGGAGCCCGTGAGCCCGTCGCCGCGCACGCCGTTGACCGCGTAGAACGGGTCGCCGAAGCCGAGCCCGGAAGCCCCCGGGGCGTCCACCACGACGTCGGCGCAGGCCGCCTCCAGGGCGTAGGCACAGAGTTCCCCGGCAGGCGTCGCGTCGTCGTCGTCCGCCATCGCGCTGTCGTCGTCGTCACCCGTGCAGGCCACGACGCTCAGCAGGATCGCCAACGCCAGCGTCGACCTCATGGCGTCAGGTTGGTCCAGGCGAAGCCGCCGCAGCCCGCACCGCCGAGGTCGTCGTAGTCCGGGTCCGGAGCCGCCAGCGCCGTCGCCACGTCGGTCGCGTCGAACGCGGTCTGGCAGTAGTAGGTGGCGTCATCGAACGTCGTCCAGTGGAGCTTGCTCCAGAGGCCCGGGTTGAAGGCGTTGCTGTCGCCGTTGCGCGCGACGGCCCACTGGGTGTCCCAGATCGTCAGGAAGTACTCGTTGGTGTCCTGGTCCCACTGGTCCCAGGTGACCGTGTGGACGGTGCCCCACTCGTCGTCGAAGGTGCCGCGCAGCGAGGTGAAGCCCTCGTCGGCACCCAGGCTGGTCCAGGAGAAGCCGCCGCAACCGGCGTTGGCCGGGTCCGCCGGGTCCGCCGCCACCGTCGCCAGCGCAGCCGCCTCGTCCGCGGCGTCGTAGGCGCTCTGGCAGTACCACCACGCGCCATCGGCGGAGGTGAAGTCGAAGCGGCTCCACAGCCCCCCGCTGAACTCGTTGTCGGCGTGGTTCTCGGCGATCGCGTAGCCCGCATCGTTGTCGTACTGCGACAGGGTGTAGCGGTTGACGTTCAGGCCGCCCTGGTGCCAGACGTCCTGCAGCACGGCGTGGAACGTGCCCCAGCCGTCGTTGTAGATGCCGTTGACCGCCAGCGGCCCCTGGTCGGCGTTCATCGCGGTCCAGGAGAAGCCGCAGCAGCCGGAAGCGGACGGATCGGTGGCGTCGGGAGCGTCCGCGTCGAGCGCGGCCTGCTCCGTCCCGGCGTCGTACGCGGTGGTGCAGAAGTAGAGCTGGCCGTCGACCGTGGTCCAGTCGAAGCGGCTCCAGGCCTCGGGGAAGAAGGCGTTGTCCTCCCCGTTCTGGGCCACCACCCAGCCGGCGTCGTTGTCGTACTGGGAGATGAGGTAGACGCTGTCGGTCGGCGCGAGTCCGGTGTGCCACGTCTCGGCGGTGACGACGTGAAAGCTGCCCCAGCCGTCGAGGTACGAGCCGATCAGCTCCAGGGGGCCGGGCACCGCGTCGTCGTCGTCGGCGGGAGCGGAGTCATCGTCGTCGTCGTCGTCGTCGTCGGCGGCGGCGACGGTGGAGTCGTCGTCATCGCCGGTCGGCGGGCAGCCGGCAAACAGGAGGGCACCGGCCAACAGGCCGAGGAGGGCGTACAGGGAAGTCTTCATCAGGGATCTCGGGTGATGACGTCCCTCTCCCCGAAGGCCGTCCGGTCAACGAACAGTCCGGTCTCCTGGCTCCTGGATCAGCCGCCTTCCCGCGCCTTCCCAGGACCGAGGTCCCAGTGGCATTGAGCGGGAGACGTCCCCAGTCACAGTGGCGGGGCCGCGTCGGATTCACACCGACTTCCGTTGCGTCTCGAACCACCGAGACGGAACTGCTCGCGGCGACAACTAGCCCGACCGGCCAGGGGGGTCAACCCCGAAGCGCGTGGATCGGCTCGACCCGCAGGTCCGCGACATCGTCGCTCACGCCGATGTCCGTCAGCAGGGTGCGGAGGATGTGCTCGGGCTTGATGACCTCGCCGTCGGGGTCCGGCAAGCCGGTCTCGAGGTTCGTGTTCCCCGGCTCCAGCCCGACGTCCGAGCTCGCGCCGATGACCTGGCCGCCGCGGATGCCGGCCCCCAGGAGGAAGCAGCCGCTGCTGAGGCTGTGGTCGCGTCCCCCGCGGGCGTTGATCAGCGCGGTGCGACCGAACTCGCTGAAGCCGACGATCGTGGTGTGGTCCAGCCAGCTGTCCCCGGTGTTGCCGAAGGGGCGGGACTCCAGGTCCTCGACCATGCGCGCCACGAGGTTGAAGCCGCGCTCCTGGCTCGGCCCCTGGTCCGTGGCCCAGTTCTGGTAGTGCGTGTCCAACCCGCTGCCGACGCGGAAGCTGACCACCCGGCTGATGCCCTGGGTCACGGCGCGCACCGCGGTCGCGGCCCGGGCGGCGGCGGAGTCCAGACTGGTGATGCCGTAGCGGGCCCGGATCGCCTCCATCTCTTCGTCGTCGCCAAAGAAGTCGAAGGCGCCGCTCAGGCCGCTGGCGAGGACCTCCTGGGACGAGCGGCGCGACTCTTCGGCGGCGCGCCACATCGCGGAGCGCTGGGCCGTCGCACAGTCCGCCGAGCCCCGCAGGAAGTCGTCCACCTGGCGCTCGGCGAGCTCGGACAGATCGATCTCGCTGGGGGACAGCGCGCGCAGCAGATCCGTGACCGTGTCGACGCTCATCGCGGTGGCCCACTCGGGCTGATCGACGTTGTAGGACTCCAGCCGGAGCGCCAGGTTGGGGATCGGATCGGTGGAGCCCACGGTCGAGGCCAGCCACGTCGCCCCCGCGCTGCCCCGTGCCTGCAGACCCGCGGGCGGCTTGCCGGTGATGAAGCGCCGCCGCCCCGCCTCGTGGGTGAGCGTCTCCATGCTCATCCCGCGGAAGATTGCGAGCTTGCTGTCGTGCGCCGCGAGGTCCCCGATGTAGGGCCCCACGTAGATCCCGGACGGCGTGTGGAAGGGGGCGGTGATGTGCCCCTCGTCGTCCAGCAGTTCGTAACCGGGCTGGATCCGCGTGGCCGAGACGGCCTCCTGCGTGAAGACGCTGGGATCCCGCGGATCGAGCGACAGCTGCAGATCCCAGCCGCCGCTGAAGTAGCAGAAGATGAAGTACCGGTCGGCGGCGACGGAGTTCCCGCCCGCCTGCGCCAACCGAACCAGGGGCCCGAGTCCCCCGAACCCGGCGGACGCACCGAGGGCGGCTCCTCCCAGGAGGACCTGGCGGCGAGATGGTGAACGTGAGGGGCGGTCGCTCACAGCGTGTAGAAGTCCGGGTGGGTGATGAGGGCGACGCAGATGCCGGTCCAGGCCTGCGCGGACGAGTTGCCGGTGTGCATCGTGCTCTGGAAGAGCCAGGTCCAGGGATCCAGCGCGACGTCCTCGGGACCGATGCGCCGGCCGTGGAAGCGCAGCAGCAGGTAGGAGAGGTTCTCCCGAACCGCTTCGGGGTCCTCATCCCAGGTCTGCATCTCGTCCGCGTGGAGCATCAGCGTCCGCGGGTTGTTGGGGAGCGCGAGCTCCCGCCCGATGGTCGTGGAGCAGACGTCTCGAGCGGCGTCACCGAGGAACTTGCTGAACACCAGCGACGGCGTCAGATCCTCGGTGGTCCGCTCGATCCAATCCGGCACCCCCAGGGTCGCGCCCAGCTCCTCGAACAGGTTCACCTCGTTGCCGTTGTTGTCGAACTCGGTCCAGCCGACGCCGCCCGTGGCGACCCGGATCGACGCATCCAACTGGGCGATGTCGAGACGACGGCGGTCCCGCTGACCGGCGTCGGGGGCGATGTCATCGGGGACCAGATCGCCCTCGGCCCCTGGGATCAGGTCGACCGGCAGGATCTCCGCCGCGGGCGGGGCCTCGGTCACGCAGCCGCCGATCAGGAGGGTGGCCAGGAGGGCGATGCCGCGCATCACTGGACCCTCCCGTACACCGGGCTCGTCACGATCGAACGCACCAGGGAGCGGTAGCTGTAGCCGTTGGCGACGAACTCACGCTCCATGTCCTCGAGCCAGGGCTCCTCCTCGGGGAGCGGGTCTCGACCGAGCAGCCAGGCCGCGGCCGTGCGGGCGGTGCAGTTGGTGAAGCGGCCGTCCACGATCCCCTGCGCGACGAGCGCCTTGGGGCCCCGCTCCACGTGATCGTTGTGCTCCTCGCGGCGGAACTCGTAGGCCTGGAGCATGCCCAGGTAGGGCACCTGCTCGGGGACCAGCGCCGTGCTCAGGTAGTGCTCCCGGCACTCGCCGGTGCAGTTCCCCGCCTGCGCGCAGGCGACGCAGTCCTCGCGGGTGGCGGGGAAGGTCTCAGGGTCGAGGTAGCCGGCGCCGCCGGGGGTCCAGCGGCCCCAGTGAGCGGCCGCCGGCTCCAGCAGCGCGTGGCAGTACTTGCAGCCGTCGCGCACCTGGAGGTCCAACGGCGGAGCCTCCCCCGTCTCGGTCGGGAGCCCGCTGGTGGGGGGCTGGAACGGCTGACACATGAACGCGTTGTAGAAGCGGTTGGCGCGTCCCCGCTGGGTCTGGAACCGCAGCAGGTAGCCGGGCGCCGTCAGCACGCCCGCGTGAGCGTCCGGCAGGGGGAGCTCCACCCAGGTGTCGACGTCGGTGTAGTCCAGATCGGGAAGCAGGCTGGGGGGGAAGGGCGCCGGGGTCATGTCCGACGGGCTCCCCTCGACCGCCGCCTGGTGCCTCCAGAAGTGGACCTGCGGACCGTTGACGTAGGCGGTCTGCCCCGTGAAGAGCTCGACGTAGGAGGCGTCTCGGCGGATGACGTCGGCGACGCGGAGCTCCAGGTCGGTGCCGAAGCTGGCCCGCATGGCCGTCTCGCTGGTGCTGAAGCGGCACTGGCGCAGCTCGGGCCCGCAGCCGCAGCCGACGTCCCGCAAACCCGAGGTGTAGCAATGCCGTCCCGAGGGGGCGTACTCGTTGTCCTGCGCGTCGAAGGCGCACACCCGGACGAGGGTCTCCGGATCCCAGTAGGGGGTGGCCTCGACCCAGCCCTCGCGGAACGTGCCGTCGTCCTGTTCGGTGGTGACCGGGCGGCCGTACTCGTCGAACTCGGCCGGCTCGTCCAGGCAGCCGACCCGCTCGCCGCGGTACATCGTCGCGGCCTGGCCGCTGAACAACGCGGGACCGCCGCCGAAGCCCAGCCCCACCCGGCCCGAGTTCAGGGAGACGTTCTGGACGTTGGGCCACAGCAACTCGCCGTGGCGCTTCGTCACCCTCTGCACGAACTCCTCGGACGCCAGCCAGTCTTCGATCAACGCCTCGGGGATGCTGCCGTCTTCGGGGAGCGCCTCGTACTCCTCGAGCGTCGGGATCGTTCCGCGAAGGTCGAGGCTGAGGGCCCGGAAGACGCGGGTCAGGTCCGGCTCCACGGTCTCCGGCGGGCACCACTCGGGGGTGTCCGCGGGCACGGTGGACAACGGCACCAACGCCAGCGCCGCCGCGACCAGAGACCAACGCATCCTCACGGCAGGAACCCTCCTGCCGCCCACGCGCGGATCATCTGGATCTCGACGGGCCCGAGCGGCTCAAAGTTCGGGTTCGTTCCGTTGTTCAAGGGCATGGCCCCTTCCTCGACTTCGCGGAGGATAGCGTCGAACTCCGCCTCCCACGAGGCCCTTGTGTCCAGCAGATGGGCGCCCCCCGCGGAGGCGTGGCACGGCGTACAGAAGTGGTCGAACAGCGGTCCGATCTCCCCCGCCCAGGTGGGGGTCTCGAACTCGCCCACCCCGAACAACAGCGACGCGCTCGCGGGCTCCCCCGTCCGCCAGTGCGCCGAGGCTTCGATCTCATGGACTCCGTCGCCGAGCTCCAGCGGGTCGAGCGTGACGACGCCGTCGTCCACGGGCATGTCAATCCCGTCGACAGCCGCCACCAACGAGCGGGGGGCAGTCACCCCCGTGGGGATCAGGTGCAGCGGCGTAGGCACGTCGACCGCGCCATCGGCGCCGACCCCCACCAGCAGCAGCTCCCGCCGCGGGGAGGCCGACAGCAGCGCGCCGTCGGCGCTGAGCAGGAGCATGCGTCCGCGGCCGTCGATTCCCAGGGCGATGGCGTCCTCGGGGAGCCCCCCCAGCTCCGTCCACCGGCGGCTCTCGTAGACCCACCACGCGGCGCCATCCTTCAGCCACACGCGCGGGGCCGCGGCGGAGGCGAAGAGCACGGGGTCGGCTCCCTGGGTGCGCCACCGCGTCCACAGGCCGTCCGGGGCGCGGCTGTGGAATCCCCCCTCCCCCGTCGCCCACACGGTGCCGCCCGCGTCCACCACCACGTCGTTGAACGGCGCCCCATCGAGCACGATCTCGGCCTCGACCGCGCCACCGTCGACCGAGCGGAGGAACGAGACGCCCTCGCCCGGGGCGATCCAGATACCGCCCTGCTCGGCGCCCGCGGGATCGGGGCCGACCGCGATGCGCGGTGCGTGCAAGGAGATCTCGGCCGCGGCGACATCGAACAGCGTGCCGTCCCGCCACCGCTGGAGCCCGCCGGTCTGGGGGGCGATCCAGAGCCCCCACCGATCAGCCGCGAGCTGGGCGGGGCCACCTTCACCGAGCTCTGCCAGGGGCGAGGGCAGGATTGATCCGGCAGTCAGCCGGCCGATGCCCCGGTCGGTCGCCACGAGCACGGTTCCGTCGGCCAACTCGGCGGCGGCGACGACATCCTCGGCGAGGGAGTCGACCGGCGACGGCTCATCGTCCAGGACCCCCACCTGCGCCAGGGCGCCGTCCCGGCCCACGAGCAGGCCCAGATCGGGGAGCCCCACGGCGCTCGTGACGTCCGAGAGCTCCACGAGCACGACCGCGTCCGACGTCCCTCCGGTCACCGCCAGCGTCGGCGGCTCGACCTTCACCGGGCACCCGCTCAGGAGCAAGACGAGCACCAGGCTGGGCAGACGGGGGGTCACGCTCGTCGCAGTCAGCCTGATCGGCCCGGGAGCGTCAACCGCCGTTTAGTATGCGGTCCGTGCGCTCCTTCGCCCTCGCCGCCGCCCTCCTCCTGAGCGCCTGTCCCACGCCGGATCCGGAGCCGCCCCCCACGGGCGACGACGACGACGCCACCGCGGCACTCACGGAGTGTGAGCCGGCGCTCACGCTCACCTCCAGCGTCACGATGACGGTCCCCCTGGGCCTGTCCGCGTTCGTGGCCGAGGGCGGGACGGGCGACTACCGGTTCGCGTTGGTGGAGGACACCTCCGGCGCCATCGTCAACGGGCTCACGGGGGCCTATCTGGCGGGCGAGGTCTCGGGGGGAACCGACGTCGTGGAGGTGACCGACCTCGGCTGCAACGGCGCCGCTCAGGCGTCGATCGAGATCGTCTCGGCGATCGAGATCGTCCCCGCGGCCGCCGAGGTCCCGCCCGACGCTGAGTTCACCTTCGAGATCGTCGGCGGCTCGGGCGAGTTCGACTGCGAGTTCGTAACCAATGGCGGCGGGGGCACGCTGGACGGGTGTACGTGGACGGGGCCGGGCGCCGGCAGCGGAACAGAGCTCGTCCGAGCGCAGGACCTCCGCACCGAGGAGACCGCCGACGCCATCATCGAGGTCACGCCCGATGCGGCCCTGAGCCTCAACGCGACCCGGCTCTACCTGCCGCTGGGCGCCCCCTACACCCTCCAGATCTCCGGTGGGAGCGGCTACTTCGAGGGCGAGACGATCAGCGGAGGAGGCGTCGAGGTCGACTTCGAGACCGTGACCCTCACCGCCGTCGAGGACGCCAGCACCACGACCCTGCGCTTCGTCGACCGCTTCGCCGGACTCACCACCGACGTCACCGCGGTGGGCGTAGCGCCGCATCCGGTCTCCCTCGATCGGGCGGGAAACCAGGAACTCGGAGGCCACGCGATCGCACCCGGAGACGTGACCGGGGACGGCCTCCCCGACGCACTGCTGTCCTTCCAGGAGGCCGACACCGGCGCCTTCAACGGCGGCGTGGTGCTCCTGTTCGAAGGGACCTCCAGCGGCCTCGCCGCCACCCCCGTCCGAACCTGGGCGGGCACGGGCTGGGACGACGAGAAGGGGCGGGGGCTGGCCGTCGGCGACTTCGACGGCGACGGGATCACGGACCTCGCCATCGGCATCCCCCGCGATGACGACGGAGGCACCGACGCGGGCGCAGTGTCGATCTGGAGCGGCCTCGCCGAGGGCGGCTTCGCCGAGGAGGAGACGACCCGCATCCTGGGACTGAACGGCGGGAACCAGGCCGGCTCCGCGGTCGCCGCGTGCGACTTCAACGGGGACGGCCTCGACGATCTCGCCATCGGCGCCCCCCGGGACGAAGACGACACGGCCCTGGATCCGGCCAACAACCCCGGCTCTGTGGCGATCCACCTCGCCGACGAAGACGGCCTTCCGCTGGAGGCCGCGACGATCCACTTCGGCTCTCGACCGGACGACGGCGGCAGTTGGGAGCCGGTCCCCAACGGCTACCTCGGCCGGCACCTCGCGGCCGGCGACTTCGACGGCGACGGCTTCTGCGACCTCGCCGCCGCCGCGTACGAGCACACCGTCGACGAGGGCAGCAGCCAGGACGGCGCGGTGTGGATCTGGCACGGCTCCGCCGACGGCGTGGTGGGGGATCCCCAGACCGTGCTCCTGGCCGACACCGGGATCGTGACCGGCTCGAACTTCGGACGTGCGCTGGCGGTCGGCGACCTGGACGACGACGGCCGCGACGACCTCATCGTCGGCGAGCGCAACGTGCATGGCGCCGCAGCCAGCCGCACCGGCGCCGTCCACGTCTTCCTCGGTCGTGAGGACTGGGGCCCGCGCTCGCAGAACGGCCCCGCGCTGGCGGACTGGACCGTGGAGGGCAACAGCGGCAGCGACTACCTGGGGATGTACGTCCAGGCCGCCGACAGCGACGGCGACGGCGTGCTCGATCTGATCGTGAGCGCGACCAACGACGAGAGATCCGGCGGCCCGAACAACACCGGCGCGGTCCTCGTGTTCGCGGGCATCGCCGGTTCGCTCCCCGACACCACCCCCACGTACGGCTACTACGGAGCCGCCGACGGCGACTGGTTCGGCCAGGAATTCGCCGCGGTCGGCGACCTCGATGGCGATTCCTGGTCCGATCTCCTGGTGCTGGCGGGGCGCGAGGCGTCCCTGGGGTGGAACGCCGGCCGACCGTTCGCCCTCGCCGGGGACCCGGAGGCGGCAGCGGTACCCCTCGACTTCGAAGCCAGCCCCGGAGGCGCGCTGGTGGGCCGCGGGCTCGGCTTCGTCGACCTGGACGGGGACGGCCTCGAGGAGCTCGCCATCGGCGCAGCCGGCGCGGGCTGGGCGGACAACCGGATCAACACGGGACGGGCCTGGGTCTTCGACGGCGAGGGCGACGGTCTCTTCGACGAGGTCGGGGTCGAACTCAGCGACCACGGCACCGCCGCAGGGAGCGACAACCTCGGCTGGAGCACCGCCTCGGCGGGGGACTTCGACGGCGACGGCTGGACGGATCTGGGCGTGCTCGCGGAGGCCGACGAGGTCCCCGGCACCCTGGACGCGGCGCTGTTCGCGGACCCCGAAGCCTGCGGGGGCGAGTTCCCGGGCAGCAGCTCGGGGGCGCTGTACCTGTTCGGCGGGAGCGCCGGCGGCGTGGCCCCCGCCCCCGCCTTCGCATGGTTCGGCAACGACGACGGGGACGGCCTCATGGCCCTCGGGGGCGGCGCCGACCTCAACGGGGACGGCTACGACGACCTCGTGGTCGGCAGCGTCGATCACGACGAGCCCGAAGACAACGACACCGGCGCCGTCCACGTGCTCTTCGGGCGGGAGTCGAACCCTGCCGGCACCGAGGTGATCTGCTCCGCGGACTGGACCTGGACCGGCCTCGCCGGGGGCGACCGGGCGGGCCGAAGCGCCGCCGCCATCGGCGATCTGAACGGCGACGGCTGCGACGAGATCGCCTTCGGCGCCGCGACGGAGGATCTGGACGACCTCAGCAACCGCGGCATCGTCCGCGTGCTCTGGGGATGGGGCGGCGACGGCTGCCCCGCCGAGCCCACGCTCACGGCGCTGGGGATGCTCCAGAGCAACTGCCTCCTGGGATGGTCCATGGACGGCGGCCACGACGTGGACGGGGACGGGGTGCCGGACCTCGGCGTGGGCGCGTACGAGTGGAACGGCATCTCCAACGACGTCGGCGCCGCCTGGGTGGTGCCCGGCGCCTACCTCGCCGACCTCCCCGCCGAACCCGCCGACACCGCCGAACCGGTGGTGCATCCGCTGGTCCCCGACGACGGCATCCAGTGGCGCATCGACGGCTGGATCAACGAGGAAGAGCTCGGCCGCGGGGTCGCCCTCGTCCCCGGCCTCAGCGACGACGGTCGCGCCGGACTCGCCGCCGGCGGACGGCACGGGTTCTACTCCGGCGTCTTCGACTCGGGCGGCGCGCGGATCCACGAGTTCCACCTCGGCGTCGGCTTCGGCGAGGTCCCCTGGGCCGTGCTCGGCGGGGAGACCGCCGCCGGCTTCTTCGGCCAGACGATCGCCGCCACGGAGGGGGCGGTGGCGGTGGGCGGCGAGCGGGCCGACGGCCTCGGGATCGACGCGGGCGCCGTCTACGTGCTCCCCCTCGACGCGTTCGACGACTAGTCGCGATGGCGTTGCTCACCTCCCGTCCCCGCACCCTGGAGAGCCCCTGGGGGGACGTGCGGCTGCAGCGGGCTGCCGATGGCGCGGCTCAGATCCGCGCCGACGATCGGCGGGCCCGCAGCTACGGACTGGGCGTGGCTCACGGCATCGACCGCGGCCTCCAGATGGGGGTGCTCCGCGCCGTCGGGCGGGGCGAAGCGGCCGCGACCCTTCGCGACACCGACGGCCTCGCCGCCCAGGACCGCATGCTCCGCGAGCGGGGGATCGCCCTCGGCGCCGCCCGCGACGTCGCCGCCCTGAGCGGCCCCGCGGCCGATGAGCTCGAGGCCTACTGCGCGGGCGTCGCGACGGGTCGGGCGGCGGCGGCCCCACGCCCGGTCGCGGCCCTGCTGCGCATCCCCGACGAGCCCTGGACGCCCGTGGACAGCCTCACGGTGCTGCGGCTGCTGGCGTGGACGAGCCTGGCCCAGACCCAGGAGATGGTGGAGCGCCTCATCATCCGCAGCGCCGTCCGCGGAACCGATCACGACGCCGCCGTGCTCCGAGGGGTGTTCGCTCCCTGGCTGGACGGCTTCGACCGGGCGACGGTGCGGGGAGTGACCCTCGCCGAACCGGCGGTCGAGCTGGACCCCGTCGCCGCGGGGGCCGTGCCGACCTGGCTCGGGAGCAACGCCTGGGCGTTGGCGGGGAGCCGCACGGGCTCGGGCGCGCCCATCGTCTGCAACGACCCCCACCTGGAGGGGCAGGCGCTGCCGCTGGCCTTCTACGAGGCCTCGATCGGTGGCGCCGACGGGGGCAGCGTGGGCGTCACCGTGCCGGGCCTGCCGGGCGTGGTCGCGGGCCGCTTCGGGCAGACCGCGGTGGGCGTGACCTACGCGTTCGTCGACCAGGTCGACTTCTTCGTCGAGGAGTGCCGCGACGGGCGGGTTCGACGCGGGGATCGCTGGGTCGAACTGGAGCACCGTACCGAGGAGGTCCGCCGCGGCGGGAGCAGCGAGACGATCGGCCTGTGGCGCAGCGACGTCGGCCTGATCGAGGGCGACCCCCGGGTCCGCGGCCGCTACCTCGCTCGCTCCTGGGTCGGCGACGTCGGCACCTTCGCGGCGACCCTGGATGTCCCCCGCGCCCTGGAGGAAGCCGCCGGACTCGACGAGGCGCTGGAGGCCGTCCGGGGCATGCCCCTCCCCTTCAACTACGTGGTCGGCTGCACCGACGGCGGCATCGCGCTGCAGCAGTCGGGGCTCGCACCGCTCCGCGCCGAAGGAGCCCACGGCCTCGCTCCCCTGGCGGCGCAGGATCTGGCCAACCATTGGCGCGGCCTGCGCCCGGCCGACGACCTGCCGCAGCTACGCGACCCCGCCTCCGGCTACATCGCCACCGCCAACGAGCCCTTCCTCACCGACGCCCCGTCCCCGATCGTCAACGCCGCCCTGGCCCCCGATCGACGGGACCGGATCGCCGAGATCCTGGAGCACACGCGGCGAGTCTCGGTGTCTCAGATGGCGGCGATCCAGGGGGATCTCACCTCCCTGCGGGCCCGCCGGTGGCTGGCCGAGATCGGGCCTCTGCTGCCGCGATCCCAGAGCGGCCGGCGGCTCCGCGACTGGGACGGCGTGTACCGAGGAGACTCTCGCGAGCCGACCCGGTTCCTGCGCCTCGTCGCGGAGGCGATGACGGTCGCCTACGGAGGGCTCTTCGCCCGCGCTGACGCCACCCCCGCCGACGCCGAAGACGCTCCCACCGACGGCCTCGAACTGCCGCGCGATCGCGCTCGCTACTGGATCGAGTCCAACGTGGTCGCGGACCAACACCCCGGCTTCGAAGCCCTGCTTCTGGACCCCGACTCGCCCCTGTGGCGGGGCCGCGACCGCGACCGCGTGCTCGCCGAAGCGGCCCGCCGGGCGCTGACGGGCGCGGCCGCTCCCCACCGTCGCGCCCAGCAGGTGCGGCGATCCTGGTTCCTCCTGGAAGGCTCTCCCCTGGGCCGGCGGGTGCCCCTCCCCGGCTCGCTGGCGACCGTGCTCCAGGGACGGCTGATCCGCACCGGGGGGCGGGTCGTCGCCCTGCAGCCGATCTGGCGGATGACGGCCGACCTGTCGGAGGACGTGATCCACACCGCGATCGCCGGCGGCCCCTCCGATCGTCCTGCGACGCGGCTGTACCGATCCGGCCAGGGGGGCTTCTCCCGCATGACCACCAGGACCCTGGCCCTGCCCAGGGATTGGCCCGCGCGCCCACGTGAGGCTATGGTACTACTGTTGCGCTCCCACTTCCCCGAATCAACGGGGCCTGGGCGATGGAGGTACCAACGGTGGGTACCAGTAAGCGAGCCCTTACATCCCAGATCACCGACTCCTCGGTTCAGGCCAAGGAGGCCGAAGCGAGTCTCGGCGGATTCGGATCATCGAACCCCAACAGCGTGGCGTCCAACGGCAGCCAGTTCGCGGTCCAGGCCAAGAGTTCGAGCGTGCAGTTCAAGGTGGACGCCAGCTCCAGCTCCCAGGTCCAGTTCCACGGGGACGGCGGCGGCGGTGACGTGCACAGCACGGCCAAGGGCGCCTTCCAGGGAGGCGGCAGCGCCCTCCCCCACCAGTCCTCGATCGAGAGCAGCTTCGGCGCGGACATGAGCTCCGTCCAGGCCTACACCGGCCCCGCCGCCTCCGCGGCGTGCGAATCGCTGGGCGCCCAGGCGTTCACGATGGGCAACAAGATCGCCTTCGCGGACAACAGCCCGTCGGTGCAGCTGGCGGCTCACGAAGCCGCGCACGTCGTGCAGCAGGCGCAGGGCGTGTCCCTATCCGGCGGCGTCGGGCAGGCCGGCGACAAGTACGAGGTCGCGGCCGACAGCGCCGCCGCGGCGGTCGTGCAGAACAAGGACGCCAGCGGCGACCTCGGCGTGAGCAAGGGCGGCGGCGACGGCGGCGTGCAGAAGAAGGAGCTCACCAGCCTCCAGCTCAAGGAGAGCCTCCAGTTCCTCGGCCCCCAGTTGGGCGAAGACCTCCCGGAGGGCCAGGAAGCCCCCGCGCACCTCGACACCGACAAGCAGCGCAAGTGGAGCGTCGATCAGTACGTCGAGATGTGGGAGAAGGAACAAGGCCGGACGATGACGAAGGCCGAGAAGAAGACCCTCGCTCGGGGGTGCATCGGAATCGTCGCGCTGAACCTGTCCGGCGGCGGCAACCCGCCCCTGAACCACTGCTTCGACAACTTCGACGCGGCGATGAAGCTGGTGAAGACGTGGAACGACTTCATCGACAAGCACCGCGGCGAGACGACGGCGGACGGTCAGGTGATCGGACAGAACTGGAAGGCCGTGCTCTTCGCGAAGCTGTTCTGGTCGAACCAGAGCCCGAAGGAAGAGGACCGCAAGAAGGGCGATCCGGATGCCTTCAAGGGCGACCCGGACAACGACGGCCGGATCGACATGGAGGGCTACGAGTACCGGGCCCAGCCGAAGATGATCAACTTCGACTACGCGTTCTGGGACGAGGGCGGCAACTGCTTCTGGCACGCCAACCACTGTGAGCCCGGCATGCAGGTCTACCAGTCGACCAAGGGCAAGTTCGCCGCGGGCTACACCGATTTCGATCGGATCGCCTACTGCGCCGGCATCGCGACCAACTACAAGCCCGCTGCCTCGGCGGCCGCGCACTGATGACGGACCTCGCAACCCAGGTCGGCCAGACCATCACGATCACGGGAGAGGCCGGGAACGCCCGCATGGGCGCGATCGTCTTCACCCCCGATCGCACCGCCGTCTACCTCCTTGGCAAGGAGGAGTGGGAGACCGAGAACCGGCAGACCGTCACGGTCACCGGCACGCTCCGCAGCGTGAGTCTGGCTCCCAACGCCACTGTCGACAAAGACGGCGCCGTGAGTCACGGCATGGACGGCGACTCCTGGGTGCTCGAGGGCGCAACCTGGACGCTCGACTCCTAGCCATCTTGCTCGCTTCGGCGTGCGCCGGTCCCGCGTGGGCCGGCGACGCGCCGATCGACGTCAAGGACCGCGACGGCGCCAAGGCCGCGGAAGGCAAGACGGTCTCGGTCACGGGCACCCCCCAGCGGACCCGCCTCGCCCCCAGCGTCGACACCGGCAGCTTCCACGTCTACTGCATGAACCTGCCCGACTGGGAGACCACCGAGTCGGTCACCGTCACGGGCGTGCTCGAGCACACGAGCGACTACGAGGCCAAGACCGACGTCGACGGCAGCCACACGGCCGGTACCGACGGCCCGGTGTGGGTCATTCGAACCTGCACGGTGGCCAAGAAACCTTAGTACTCACGCGGCCTCAACTCGATGGGGGGTCGAAGCCGGGGGCATGACGAACGGCCGGGTGGCGTCGTTGGTGTCGGCCTCGTCCTCGGTCCGCCGCTGAATCGGGCGCGGGGCCTCCAGGTCGAAGCCGGCCATCGATGGGGTGCCCGTCTGCGTGTCCACGCCGGGCCAGGTGGCGTGGCCGACGTAGCGAAGGAAGTCGACGCCTCCGACCATCTCCATCGTGAAGAAGCAGCGGCCCGGCTCGGCGACGAGCTCGAACAGCTGCACGAGGTTGGGGTGGGAGGTGCGGGCCAGCGAGCGGGACTCGCGCTTGAACCGGTAGACGGCGGCGGGGTCGAGCCGGCGGAGGGTCTTGAGCGCGAGGTTGGTGCCGCGCTTGCTGTCGAAGACCTCGTAGACGACGCCCATTCCGCCGGCCCCGAGGATGCGGCGGACCTCGTACCGTTCCGTGCCGGCAAAGCCTGCCTGCAGAGACCCTCCGGGTCGGGGTGTCGGGGTTTTTTGCCTCGCCATTGTATCTAATAAGGTCCTTCCTCCACGATCCTTACCAAGTGATGCTGACCGATTCCCCCCGCCGTGAGCTCTCCCGCCCCAAGCTGATCGTGTTCGCGCTGATCACCACGCCCGGGGTCCTGGGCGGACTCAACCTGCTCGTGGAAGGGCTCGAGGAGACCGCCGGGCTGGAGACCCACCGGCCCGACGACGCGGTCTCGATGGTCGAGGAGGGGCTCTTCTAGGAGGAGCACGACCACTGGATCAGCACCCCGTACTCGCTCAACTCGATGGTCCCCAACCGCTTCCTGCGCGACAAGGGTGAGGACGGGTGGCGGCTGTTCGTCACCGGCGGGTCGTTCGCCATGGGGACCCCGTACGTCGATCAAGTGAGCCGCAAGCAGGACGAGGGGGGGATCGCGACCTGGCTTCGCCGCGATCTCGGCCCGCGGGCGCCGGGCCCCATCGAGGTCATCAACGCGGCCGCCGGGGCGCAGAACTCCCACCGCGTCTCGGCGATCGCCGAGGAGGTCCTCAACTTCGACCCGGACGTCGTCTTCGTGGCGACCTGCAACAACGAAGGGGCGCTCCCCCCCGGGCGGGTGCGGGAGCAGCTCCACAAGCTCGGCGGCTACCGGCTGCTGGGCCGCCACCTGGCCCCCACCCCGAGGCCTCGGAGTGCAGCTACTACACCCCCCAGGACGAGGACACGGCCGCGATCGCGGGCGCGTTTCGGGCCAACCCCGAGCGTACGGTCGAGGTGGCCCGCGCCCGGGCCGTCCCCCTCCTGCTGGCGACGCTGCCCGTGAACCTCCTCTACGAAGGCACGGTCGACGGCCGGGGCCTGGATCCATCCATCCTCCCCGCCGCCGCGCCGCCGTCGGCTTGCGTGCAGGAGGGGATCGATCTGTACCGATCCGACCGCCACGAAGACGCCATCGATCGGCTCCAGTCGTGCGACGAGATCGCCGACGCCCTGCGGTGGTCCGGCCTGTCGATGGTGCAGTTGGGGCGGTTCGACGAGGCGCGGGCGGCGCTGGAGCAGTCGGTCGAGCTGCGGCCCCGGAACCGCTGCCGACCGTCCTTCAACCGGATCATCCGGGAGACCGCAGCGGCCCACGAGGGCGTGCACCTGGTCGATCTGGACGCGGCAGCCCGGACGGCGCTCCCTTCCGCTTCGCGCAGCGGGCGCAGGAGGTCAGCTCGGGACGCATGGCGGAGGGAACCCTGACCCCGGTGGGGGACCTCGTGTTGATACTTCAGGGGCAGCTCGGCTTCGTCGCGCTGGCGCTCGGCCTCGTCGCCGGCGCCGTCGGCCTCCTGAGTCCAGACCGCTGGACGCGGGCGCTGGCAGGGCAGCTCGTGGTCGCGGCGGGGGCACTCTCGGGGGCGGTCGCAGTCGGGCTGCTCGACCCCCGCATCGCGCGCTACTTCGTCCCCCTGCTCGCCGCCCTGGGGCCCGCTTCGGTCGTCGGCGGCGCCGCAGTTGCTCGACACTGGCGGCCCGAGCGCGCGACGGCGGGGGCGGCGGCGGTCTGCTTGTTGATCGCGCTCCCCGGTCTGCTGGAGGCGCGCCGGGTGACGGCCGAGGCGGTCTACCCCCCGGGCCTGCACACGGCCGCGGTCTGGCTGGCGTGGCACGGGGGTCCCGACCGGGTCACCACCAACCGGTGGGCCCCGGAGACGTCCCTGCTGGCACGGCTTCCAGTGTGGCGCTTCCAGGACCTGCAGACCCCGGAGAACGGCTTCCCCGGGGCGGACCCGGCGGCGGCACAGGTCATGCGCTTCGGGTCGAAGCTCATCATGACGGCCGGGTCGGAGGACGCGGGGATTCGGGCCCTGGAGTCCATCTCGACCGACCTCGAGCTTCGCTTCGCCCGCGGCGAGGTGAGGATCTGGGGCCCTCCGCGCCCGGCCTGGTCCGCGGCCGAAGCACTGACCTGGAGCGAACCGGGAGTGCAAACCGAGGAGGCGATCCTGTGCGTGGCGGTCGATGTCGACCTAGACGGTTCGGACTTCGCCGCGGGGCTGACGTTGGCCCTCGAGGAGGCCGCCGATCCGTCGGATCCACGACGTCCGTGCGGGTGGTTCGAGCCGACACCCGCGGGGCGATCGAGCACATCCCCGAGGCGCTGGCGCGCTGCGGCGCCGAGGGTGCGCGCGCCCTCGTGGGGCCGGGGCGCGCGGAACTGGCCTTGCCCTTGATCCCGGCCGCGGCGCTGCACGACTGGCTCGTCGTGCTTCCCGGGCTGGGGATCGGGGATCCCGGTGTCTGGCCCCGAGCGTTTGTCACCGTCGCCGGCTCCCCCGCCGACGCGGGCGGGGCGACCGCTCGGGATGCCATCGCACAGGAGCGGCGCCGGGCCCTGGTGCTCCACGCGGCCGGCGTGGGAGGCGAGCGCGCGGCCGATGCGTTCGAGGCGGCGTTCGTCGGAGGAGGACGCTCCGTCGTGCTTCGCCGGGAGGTGCCCGCGGGCCAACCCGAGGCCTGGGCGGACGCGATGAGCTCCCTTCCCGCGGGAATCGACGCCGTGTTCGCCGCCGCTCCCCCCGACGGGGCCGCCCACGCGGTCTCCCGGCTCCCCCCCGGCGCCCACTTCTGGACGACCGAGGGGGCGATGCAGCCCGAGGTGCTCGCGGGGGCTGGCCCGGACGCCGTCGAGCGCCTGCACGTGGCCACCCCGCCCCTCCCCGACCCAGGGTTCGCGGCACGGTTTCGGGAGCGTTTCGGCCGCACGCCGGACCACGCCGCCGGCGTCGCCTACGACGCCGTCAGCATCGCCGTGCACGCCCTTCGCTCCGCCCCGTCCCTGTCGACCGAAGCGCTGATCGAGGCGGCTGGAGCGCCGGCTGTGGGGCGGGCATTTGGCCCGGGATCGGTCGAGGTCGAGGGGGGAATGAATCGGCTGGACTCGGCTCAGCCGACGCTGTTCGACGGGGCCGGGGGAGCGGACGGCCAGCCGCGGTTCGAGCCGCGCTGAGCGACCTCACTGGCAGAAGACGTGCACGTAGACGAAGGCGTCTCCGAGGGCCTGGAACACGGCCGGGACCGTGCAGGTCATGCCCGGATTGGGCGTCACCTCGATCGAGGCCGGCCCGTGGCCGACGCCGACCCACGCGATGGCGCCGCTGTCCGCGACGGGGATGGAGCCGCCGAGGATGGCGCTGCCCTCGTCATCGAAGTAGTACGGCCCGATCGACGGGGCATCGAGGGTCGCGGTCATGCCGACCTGGTCCTCGGGGTTGGGGGTGTCGATGAGCGCGACGACGAAGCCGGTCTCGGGCACCCACTCGTAGTCGAACACCTCGTCGATGAACTCGATGGCCGCCTCCCGCTCGGGGGTCTCGAACAGCAGCGGTTGCCCCACGCCGAGGTAGGTCTCCTCGGTCACGACGATTCCGATCTCCATGAAGCCCTCGCCGCCGGCCCACAGCTGGGCGGGCTCCCAGGACTCGGGCTGGAGCAGGAAGACGCCGTCCCCGTCGGTGCTGGCGGCGTTGGGGGGCTCGGTGTCCAACTCGGTGACGGGCAGCTCGACCCGAGGCGCGCTGTCGGTGTCGACCACGTAGCCACGAAGGAAGCCGTCCGGGCCGAGATCTGGAGTGTCGTCGTCGTCGTCGGGGACGAAGTCGTCGTCGTCATCGTCCGGCTCCTCGATGGAGGTGAACGAGTCGTCGTCGTCGTCGGGGCAGCCGATGAGGAGGAGAACAGCCAGGAAGCAGAGCCGGTGCATCCATCGACCCTGACCCATTCGGAGTCCCGACGCAATGGCTGCGCGCAGGTGCTATAGCCGCATCGATGGCCCTGCTGGAGCTCCACGGTGTCGCGGTCAGCATCGACGGCACCCCCATCGTGCACGACGCAAGCCTGTCCCTGGCCGAGCGCGAGGTGCTCGCAATCCAGGGCGCGTCGGGCTGCGGCAAGACCACCCTGCTGCGCGCCATCGCGGGCCTCGAGCCGGAGGTCTCGGGGTCGATGAGCTACGCCGGCGCGGACCTGACGTCGGTTCCTCCGGAGCGGCGGAACATCGGGTTCGTGTTTCAGGAAGGCGCGCTGTTTCCCCACCTGAACGTCGGGCGAAACCTCGGCTTCGGGCTGCGCCACCTGGATGCGGAAGCGCGCCAGGCCAAGATCGACGAGCTCCTCGCGCTGGTTCGACTGGAGGGGTTGACCGACCGGTACCCCCACCAGCTCAGCGGCGGGCAGCGGCAGAGGGTGGCGCTCGCGCGGGCCATCGCGCGGGAGCCGAAGCTGGTGTTGTTGGACGAGCCCTTCAGCAGCCTGGACGCGGAGCTGAAGCAGGATGTCCGCAGCGAGCTGTTCGAGGTCCTGCGGAGCCGCGGCGTGGCCGCGATGCTCGTGACGCACGACCCCGAAGAAGCGGCCGCCGTAGCGGACCGCACCGGGACGATGACCGACGGCCGGTTGAGTCTCTAGAAGAGGCTCAGGACGCCTTGCGCACCGCGTGCCGGGCGCGCGCGTTGCGGTTGGAGCAGTTCCGGCTGCAGTACTTGCTGTTGCTGCGCGGCTCGTTCTCGCAGGTGTCCCACGCACACGTCGTGGTGGGGGCCAGCGGAGCGGGCGTGGACGGCACGACCTTCATCACCGGACGCGAGGCGGTCATGGCCCTGAGCTGGTCCAGCTCGACGCGGTAGTCGGTGAGGTTGCGGGTCTTGCCACACATGACGCACCGGTAGGCGCGCCTGGCAAACAGGGGCGGCTTGGTGGTGCGGCAGGTGGAACAGTACAGGGTGGGGTTCTGAGTCATGAGGACATCCCGTGGCGGAAGGCAGAGTAACTTCCCATTTGTAGTTCCTTGCGGGTGCGTTGCAAATACCCAAGTGGATCTTTTTTGGGGAAAAACGCCTGACGCGTCGACCGAAGATCGGCCGACATCAGTTCCTTGCAGGGTGCAAGTGTGGAAGTTCGGGGCGGTTGCCGCCGAATATTGAATCAGTGCCTTCGAACTAGCAATGCAACTGCTGGAATTCCAAAGAGAATCAGTAACAACGCGGACGGTGCCATGTCCGCGTAGAAGCTGTCCTTGGCGAAGGACCAGATTTCGGAGCTGAGGGTGCGGGCGCCCAGCGGCTTGAGCAGCAGCGCGGCGGGCAGCTCCCGCAGGCTCGCGCTGAAGACGAAGACCCAGGCCGTCGCGAGGGAGCCGACGACGATGGGCAGCGTGACGCGGATCACCGCCCTGACCCGGTTGGCGCCGAGCGTCTGCGCCGCCTCCTCCAGCTGCCTCGGCGCCTGCTCCAGGCCCGCCGAGACCGCCTGCAGCGCCTCTGGGAGGAAGCGCACGACCCACGCGCCGATCAGCACGAACGCGGTGCCGTAGACGGTCGCCTTGAGCGGCGCGATTCCGGTCACCACGATGAGCGCGCCCAGGGCCACCACGGGGCCGGGGAGCACGAAGCCCAGCGACGCCAGCGGGACCAGCGCATCGGAGGTCCGCCCCCGCACCCGGGACGCGGTCCACGCCACCACCAGCGCCCCGAGCACGGCCAGGGTCGCCGCCGCGGCCGCCCACAGGGCTGAGTTCAGCAGCGCCTCGAACGCCCGCGCCCAGACCCGCGGCTCTTCGGAGGCCCCGATCAGCGCCAGCACGCGCCCCAGCACCAGGAACGTGGTCGGGCCCACAACGGCCACCACGAACGCCCACGCCCCCACCTGCCCCGCCGGGCTCAGCGGCACCGGGCGCACCGGCCGGCGGGAGCCGCGAACGGTGTCGTACCGCGCCGTCCGGCTCCGCCGCTGCACCGCGAAGATCGGCACTGCCAGCGCCAGCAGCACCAGGCTCAGCACGGACGTCGCCTCGCGCGCGGCCTGCCGGTTCAGGTTCAGGTCCATCTGGAAGAAGATCTCCCGCGTGAAGGTGCGGGTGCCCAGGGCGCTGACCGCGCCGAAGTCGGCGCAGGCATAGAGGGAGACGAGGCAGAGCCCCGCCAGCCACGCGGGCTTCAGCGACGGCACCACGAGGTGCCAGTAGCGCTGCCGCGGCGACAGCCCCAGCATCGCCGCCGCGTCTTCGTGGGTGCGATCGAGCCGCCCCATCGCCGCCCTGAGGACGAGGAAGCAGAGCGGAGAGGTGCTCAACCCGATGACCGCGATCGATGCCAGCAGCTGCCCGTGGAGCGGGCTCCCGGGCCCCGTCGTCTCCAGCCAGAGGTGCGCCACGAGGTAGGGGGGGAGGGCCAGCGGGCTGGCCAGCAACGCCACCGCGAGGGCCCGGCCCGGGAAGGAGCGGCGGACCACCAGCGTCGCCCCGGCGAGGCCGATCGCCACCGCCAACAGCGAGGCCCCCACCGCGAGGCCGACGGTGGTCGCGACGAGGGGGAGCACGCGGGTGCTGAACAGATCCGAAGCCGTCGAGCCGCCGGCGCCCAGCGCGCGCAGCACCACCGCGGCGGCGGGCAGGGTCACCGCCGCCGTGACGAGCCCAGCGGCTCCCAGGGGGGCGCGCGATTGGGCCCGCTGCGTCATCTACTCGAGCCCGATCTCCTGGATCAGGGCGACGGCCGCTTCGTTGTTGGCGGCGAGCTCGGTCAGGGAGGTCTCGGACCAGGTGAACGAGTCCGCGGCGCGCACGCCGGGGGGCGAAGCGACGCCGTCGACGACGGGGTACTCGCGGTTGCTCCAGGCGTAGGCCTTCTGGCCCTCTTCGCTGAGCAGGACCTCAAGCAGCGCCTGGGCCTGCTCGGGGTGAGCGGCGCCCTCGATGACACCCGCGCCGCTGACGTTCCAGGCGGTGCCGGCGCCGTCCGCATCGGGCCAGATCGCCTCGATCGGCGCCTCCGCCAGGAGCCCTTCGGCCTGCGACACGGTCATGTTCGGGTCGGGCTGCTTCCCGAGCACGTTTCGGTAGAAGTAGTAGTGGTTGACCAGCGCGAGGTCGGCGGTTCCCTCGGCGACGGCGGCCACGGCGGGGGTGTGCTTGGGGTGCACGTTGCCCTTGCTGTTGGTGTCCAGGGCCCTGAGGAAGTCCCGGGTCCCGCTCTCCCCGAGGTCGCTGAGCAGCGCCGCGATGCCGCCGACGAAGCTCTCGTTGGTGGCGACGGTGCGGGCCACCCGGCCCTCGAACCGGGACGAGGCGAGGTCGGTGATGGACAACGGCTTGTTCCCCAGGAGGCGGCGCGCCACGATGATGCGAGCCCGCGCGCTGAGGCCGACCCATCGGCCCCCGGTGCCCCGGAACTTCTCCGGAACCCGCGCGAGGATCTCCTCGGGGAGAGGCGCCAGGAGCCCGTCGGCCGCCGCCGCCGTCACCGCCGCAGAGGCCTTGCTGACGAACAGGTCGGCCTGCGGAGCGTCGCCTTCGGCCCGGATCCGGTCCAGGTAGGCGGCGTCCTTGCCGTAGTCGACCACCAATTCGAGCTTCGGGTGCTTCGCCGCGACGAGGTCCCACAGGGGGCGCATGAACTTCTCGTCGCGCGAGGACAGCACGACCACCTTGCCGGTCACTTCCGGGGCGGCATCGGCCGCGGGGGCGTCGGAGTCCGGCGCGGGGGCGTCGGGGGTGGTGTCGCCCCCGGAGCAGGCGACGAACACGAGGCTCAACGCCAGGGACAGGACAAGAAGGGAGCGGCTCATGGGGGCGGGTCATAGCCGTCCGGAGGCGGCCCCGCAATGGACGGTAGGATCCATCCCGTGATCCCGGCGGTGGCATTGGTCGACGAGTCATTCCACCGCTCCTGGGGGCTGTGGCTGCAGGCGCCGATCGTTTTGTTGGTGGTTGTGTGCACGGCGCGGGCGCTGCGCGACGCGGTCGCGGGGGCTGCGTGGAGCCGCTCCGCGGTCGTGCTCGCCCTCATCGCCCCGCTGGTGATCGGCGTGCTCCTGCCGCAGCGCGAGTACCACTTCGCCGGTCACGAGGGCGCCTACGGGGAGCTGCTGGACGGGGAACTCCCGGAGACGGGAGACCTCAGCGGCCACCGCACGATGGCGGTGCCCGCGGCGCTGGCGTGGACGCTGGGCGCGGTGCTCCCGGGCGAGCCTTCCCGCACGGCCTGGCTGTTCGCCAACCGGGCCGCCCTGGCACTCCTGCTGCTCGCCCTCGGCGTCGCCGCAGCCCTGCTCGCGGGGGAGGATCCGGAGGCCCAGCGCCGGGCGATGCTGCTGGCCGTGGTCGGCGCGCTGGCGTGCCCTCCCCTGCTGGGCTGGTCGGCCACCGGGTTCTTCATCGTGCCCGCCCTGAGCTTCGGCGCGATCGCGCTCGCCCTCGGGCTGGCGGGGCACGCCGCCCCGGCGTTGGCCTGGGGGAGCCTCGCCCTCGCCTCGCGCATGGAGACCGCCCCGCTGCTGTTTGCGGGCGTCGCCGTCCTCGGCTGGCGTCGCTGGCGTGACCTGCCGCGCGATCGGGGGGGGGTGCTGGCGTTGATGGGAGCCCTTGGGGTGCTCGCGTGGCAGACCTTCGGGCTCTCGCAGAAGCGGTCGGAGCTGCCCCTGGAGGATGTTCGCCCCGATCCCACGGTCATCCTCGAGAACCTGAGCCTGCTGCCGCTGGGGGGCCCCTGGCTGACGCTCCCGACCGTCGCGGTGCTCGTGCTCTTCGCCGTCGTGGCCGGGAAGGTGCTGCCCGCCACGGCCGCGCGACGGGGGGAAGCCGCGGTCGGGTTCGCGGCGGGCCTCGCCCTGGTGCAGCCTGCGTTCCTGGTGGACGTGGGCGCCCGCCACTTCCTCGTCGCGGTCCTGTTGATCGTGGTGCTCGTCGCCGCCGCGGGAGCCCGCGCGACGGGTCCCGGCGCGCCCCGGCCCCGTCCTTCGGGGGCGGTTCTGGTGTTGCTGGCGGTGAGCCTTGCGGTCCCGTCAGTGCTGGGAGTCCGCGACCTCGCGGCCCGGTACATGGCGGGCGCGGACTCGTACCTCCCGGCGTGGGTCGCGAAGGCGGACGCAGGAACCACCGGCGACGTCGGCTCGGTGCTGGAGGATCGCTGCTACCTGGTCGTCCCCGGCGGCCGGAGTGCGTACCGAGGCACGCGCGACAGCGGCGACGTCCGCGAGATCCACCGCGCCGCGCTCGCGCTCGGCGCCGGCTGGTGCGTGCAGTGGGCGGTCGGAGGCGACGCGGAGTTCAGTGGCGACACCCGGGCGGAACGCTTGGACCGCGCGATTGCGGTGTTGGACTTGGAGCCCGTGGGGTGGGTGAAGCCTGCGCCAGGAAGCGAACGCCGGTGGATGATCTTCGAGCCTTCGAAGTGACGCAAGACGCATCAGCGTCGCGCAGCGCCGGAGGCGCGTAGTTCCAAGGAAGCCCAGTGGATCGCCCGGCGACCGAGATCACAAGCCGCGTTTAAGCGGCTGCCAGACGTTGTACCGCTTTGCTGCCAACGCTCTGCCACACGTGGGCATCCGCAAGACCAAACGGTGCGCGGGCACCGCTCAACGGACACGGGATTCCGTCAGTCCACAGGCGTCCGCGGTTCCGCCGACCGGGAGATCGCGGCATCCGACCGGGCGGCCTCGAAGAGCAGCCGTTCCGGGTCGACCCGATCGATGCTGCGGCATCCGCGAACGACGCGATGCTGCGGCATCCCGCTCACCGCGGCATTCCGGAATCCGCGGAATCCCGCTCACCGCGATATTCCGGAATCCGCGGATGCCGAGAGGTTCCGTCGTCCGCGGATGCCGCAACGCCGATTGGATGCCGCGGCGTGCCTCTGGACGGAACCGCGGACGCATTCAGAGGGACGGAATCCAACGTGCTCGAGCGTCGCCCGCGCGCCGCTTGGAGCTTCGAGTCGTTCGGGTTGGCAGGGTATTGGCAGCAAGGCGGTACAACGGCCGGCAGCCGCTTAAACGTGGCTTGTGATCTCGGCCGCCTGACGATCCACGGAGCTTCCTTGGCGACTACGCGCGCTCTCGCCCGCTGCGCGGCGCGGGAGCGCCTTGCCAGCGACTTGCGACACTTGACTGAACAGTCAATCACCGTTATTCATCCAGCGAGTGAATACTCATTCAGTTAGGAACGGACGGACATGACTGAGGCGACCATCATCGAGAACAAGAACCGCAACGCCGCCGAGGATGCCTCGATTGCGGTCGCGGAGAACGCCCGCGAGCTGGACTGGAAGTCCAAGTCCTTCATGGCGTCCATGTTCATGGGCGAACTCGACACCTCGATGTGCTTCCCGTTCCCCGAGCAGAACGAGCAGGACAAGGCCATCGGCGACGACATCTGCGCCAAGGTCGACGCCTGGGCCGGCAACGGCGGCATCGACGGCGAGGCCATCGACCGCGAGCAGATCATCCCCGCGCCCGTCTTCAAGGGGCTCAACGATCTCGGCCTCTTCGGCATCAAGATCCCCAAGGAGTACGGCGGCCTGGGGCTGTCGCAGACCAACTACATGCGCATCCTGTCGACCCTGGCGCGCCACTGCGGCTCCGTCAGCGCGACCCTGTCCGCGCACCAGTCCATCGGCGTGCCGCAGCCGCTCAAGCTCTTCGGAACCGCCGAGCAGAAGACCAAGTTCCTCCCCCGCTTCGCCAACGGCGAGATCTCCGCGTTCGCGCTGACCGAGCCCAGCGTCGGCTCCGACCCCGCCAACATGGTCACCGAGGCGACCAAGAACGACGACGGCACCTGGACCCTCAACGGCGAGAAGCTGTGGTGCACCAACGGCGTCATCGCCGACGTCATCGTCGTCATGGCCAAGACCGGTGAGAACGTCCGCGGCGGACGCACCACCAACCGCATCTCCGCCTTCATCGTCGAGACCAAGAGCGCCGGCGTGGACATCCTCCACCGCTGCGAGTTCATGGGCATCCGCGCCATCGAGAACGGCGTCGTCCGCTTCACCAACGTGCAGGTCCCCGGCGAGAACATCATCTGGGGCGAGGGCAAGGGGCTGCGCCTCGCGCTGACGACCCTGAACGACGGACGCCTCGGCATCCCCGCCATCGCCGCGGACAGCGGCAACGCCGCCGCCGACTTCTGCGCCCAGTGGGGCAAGAGCCGGCACCAGTGGGGCAAGAACATCGGCGGTCACGAGGCCGGCGCCGCCAAGCTGGCGTTCATCTCCGGCACCGCCTTCGCCATGGACTGCATGGCCTCGTTCGGCGCCGCGCTGAGCGACCGCGGCGACACCGACATCCGCATGGAGGCCGCCGCCGCCAAGCTCTACAACAGCGAGAAGAGCTGGGAGCTGGCCGACAAGGCGCTGCAGTTCCGCGCCGGACGCGGCTTCGAGACGGCCACGTCGCTGGAAGCCCGGGGCGAGAACGCCTTCCCCATCGAGCGCGGCCTGCGCGACGCGCGGATCAACCGCATCGTCGAAGGCACCACCGACGTGATGCACCTGTTCCTCGCCCGCGAGGCCCTGGACAAGCACCTCAGCCTCGCCGCGAACCTGTTCAGCAAGAAGGCCACCATGGGCCAGAAGCTCGGCACGGTGGTCAAGGCCGGCCTCTTCTACGCCACCTGGTACCCCAAGCTTTGGCTCGGCGGCCTGTTCAAGAGCCACGCCGGGTTCAAGGGCGAGTGGCGCTCCTCGGTGAAGTGGATCGACGCCCGCTGCCGCAAGCTCGCCCGCACCCTGTTCCACCAGATGGCGCTCAACGGCCCCAAGCTGGAGATGAAGCAGCTGACCCTGGCCCGGATCGTCGACATCGGCACCGAGCTGGCGGTGATGGCGCTGGTCGCCTCGCGCGCCCAGGGCATGGCCAATGCCGGCAACACGGCGGAGCTGGGACGTGCCCGGTTCTTCCTCGCCGACGCCAAGCTCCGCGTCGACCACCTCTTCGCGGGGATCAGCAAGAACACCGACAAGCAGGCCCGGAAGCTCGCCCTCGAGCTGATGGAGCAGGTCGAGGCGCTGCCCGAGTCCAAGCGGATGAGCGACCTCCTTGAGCCGCTCCCCCGCGAGTTCGGCAGCGACCTGACGTCCGGCCGCCAGACCGAGCGGCTGGCCCACGGCGGAACGTCGCCGACCACGTCGTCCAAGACCGAAGTCGCGTAGATTGAGCGGCTTTGCGCCGCGCTGACAACACCACAGCCCTGAATCCAGGTCCGCCGTCGCCCCTCCCGGGGCCGATGGCGGAGTTGCGTGCCCTCCTCAAGCTGGCCGTCCCGATCGTCATCGCCCAGGTCGGGATGGTGTCGATGGGGGTCGTCGACACGCTCCTGGTGGGCCCCATGGGGGCCAAACCGCTGGCCGCCCTCGGCCTCGGCAACATGGTGTACTTCGGCCTGCTGATCACCGGCATCGGCCTGATGATGAGCCTCGACGCCCACGTCTCGCAGGCCTACGGGCGCGGCGATCTGGCGGACGCCCGCCGCGGCCTGACCCAGGCGATGTGGCTGTCCGCGCTCTACACCCCGGTGCTGTTCGTGGCGATGACGGCGACCCCTCCCCTGCTCCTAGCGGTGGGCTACGACCGCGAGCTGACCCTCGGCATGCAGGAGTACCTGTACCCGATGCGCTGGGGAATCCTCCCGGCGCTCTGGTTCGTCGCCCACCGCAGCTTCATGTCGGCGGTGGATGTGACCCGCCCGCTGCTCATCAGCGCCGCCCTCGCCAACATCGCCAACTACCTGCTGGATGTCTGGCTCATCGAAGGCGGCTACGGGGTCGCCCCCCAGGGCGTCGTCGGGGTCGCGTGGTCCACCGCGTTCTGCCGGGTCGTGCTCCTGGTCCCCCTGTGGATCATCGTGCGCCACACCAAGATGTTCGCGAAGTTCCCCAAGGCGTCGCTGGCCCCTGACTGGGGGCTGCTCAAGCGGCTCGTCAGCGTCGGGGCGCCGGTGGGGCTGCAGTACGGCGCCGAGGTGGCGACCTTCGGCGGGGCAGCCCTGATGATGGGGGTGCTCGGCGAGGCCGCGCTGGCGGCCCACCAGGTGGCCCTGAACGTCATCGCGACCCTGTTCATGGTCCCGCTGGGGCTGGGCGCCGCCGGCTCGGTGCGCACGGGGCAGGCGTTCGGGGCGGGCGACCACGACGGGGTGCGACGCGCCGGCTGGACCGCGATCCAGGTCTCGTTCGTCTACTCGCTGGCCACCGCCGCGATGCTCGCGCTCATCCCCGGGCTGATCGCCTCGGTGTACCGGCTCGAGCCCGACGTGCACGTGTTGGCGGTGGAGTTGTTGGCGATCGCGGCGTTCTTCCAGATCGGGGACTCCGTGCAGGCCACCGCGACGGGCGTGCTGCGGGGCATCGCCGACACCCGGGTGCCGTTCCTCGTCGTCTTCGGCGTGAACGCCCTGGTGGCGCTCCCCCTGGGCTACATCGGCGGGATCTGGCTGCAACGGGACCCCCACTGGGTCTGGTACGGGCTGGGACTCGGCCTCTGCCTCGTCGCCGTGGGCCTCGTGACCCGCTTCGGCGTGCGAATTCGATCGATGCGGGGAGGGCGGGTCGCACCCTCGTAGACTGGGGCCGTGTCGCCGTTCCTCGCCGATCCCTGGTGCGCTGCCGTCCTCGCTTCCGCCGGGTTCGCCTGGATCGCGGCGACGGCGCGGGGCCTGCTGGGCCGCGATGTCGGCGCGCCGGGCGCGATCGCGGGCGCCTACGGGCTGCTCCTGGGGATGGCGCTGCTGGGCACCTTCATCAACCTGACGGAGACCTTCTGGTACGTCCGCCCCCAGCCCTGGGAGAGCCTTCCGGCGCTCCTCCGGTTCGGCGTCTCCGTTTCGATGATGGCGCTGGTTTTCGGCTCATGGTTCGCGCTTCCCCTCGTCCTGCTCCACCTCCTCGGTTCGCTGGGGAGGCGCGCGCGCCCCGCCGCTCCGTCGCGGGCCGATCGAGCCGCCGCCGTCGGGCTCGCGCTGCTGCTGGGCCTGGGCCTGATGGCGCTGCTGAGCGGCGTGGGCACCGCCATGAGCTTCCTGCAGCTGATCGAAGGCAACCTCCCGGACGACCGAACCGTGTTCGAGCGAGAGATGATGGACAGCCTGCGGACCGGCGCCACGATGGGCGCGGCGATGGCGATCTTCGGCTTCGTGATGATGTGCGGGGGGCTCGCCGTGGCGTTGAAGCGCGGGGGCAGCGACAGCATCCCCGGCGTTCCCTGACGGGCCGGTTCCCTTAGCCCTGCGCCGGCGGCGCCCGAACCCGAACACCAGCAGCAGGGCGGCCCACGGCGTGACGCCACCCTCGGCGGCGCCCGCCTCGCACGAACAGCCGCCGCCGTTCCGCCCCCGCCCGCCGGTGTCGACGATGTCCCAGAAGTCGACGCAGTCGTCCTCCAGGATGTCGGGCTCGCCGTCGCAGTCGTTGTCGATCTCGTCGTGGCAGAGCGCGTTGGTGTTCTCCGGCGCGTTGGGCCCGACGTCGGGGTCCTCGTCGTCGCAGTCGTCCAGGCAGGCGATGGAACCGTCGCCGTCCACATCCGCTTCGTCGGTGGGGAGCACGCCGTCGCAGCTGTTGTCCTCGCCGTCGCAGACCTCGTCGGCGCCCGGGTAGGTCTGGTCGTCGGTGTCGTCGCAGTCGCCCTCGCACTCGGCCTGGCCGTCGGCGTCGGCGTCGGCCTCGTCGGCGGGGAGATCGCCGTCGCAGTCGGTGTCCGTCCTCCGAGGCGAAGTCGATCCGCAGCCCGAAGGCGTAGTTGTCCGCTTCGTTCCCGGTCAGCGTGCCCCAGGTGGTGTTGCTCTCCCCCGTCATCCAGCTGGTGCCCAGCTCGCCGTCCTCGATCGAGACCGGCAGCTCGTCCTCGTCGTAGAGCATCCCGATCCAGGTGTTCGCGGTGAACAGACCGAGCACGTAGTGCTGGCCCGCCTGCAGCGTCGCTTCGACCCCGCCGTACCGCCACTGGGGTCCCAGGGCGCTGTAGGCGACGCCGACCGTCTGGTAGTCGAGCAGCTCGAAGGGGCCGTCCGCCTCGTCGCCCACCCAGACGGCGTAGATGACGTTGTGGGTCCCCGTGTAGCCCTTGTTGAAGTACATCTCGAAGCCGTCGATCGAGCGGTCCTCGTCCGGGGAGTAGACGAGGCCCCAGACCCGGTTGTAGTTGGACGGCCACTGCACCCCGGAGGTCGGCTCGTCGGTGCCGACGTTGACGTCGCCGTAGGTCAGGCCGTCGCAGTCGTCGTCGAGCCCGTTGCAGAGTTCGTCGGCACCGGGGAAGACGTCGATGTCGCTGTCGTCGCAGTCGCCGTCGCAGGGGCCGATGCCGTCGCCGTCCCCGTCGGGGGCGTTGTCGATGACGGCGTCGCAGTCGTTGTCCAGGCCGTCGCACAGCTCGGGGGCGCCGGTGTAGGTGGTGTCGTCGCCGTCGTCGCAGTCGCCCGCGCAAGCGCTGAGGTCGTCGCAGTCGAAGTCGACCGTCTCGTCCGTGAGGGGGTCGCAGTCGTCGTCGAGGCCGTTGCAGACCTCCGCCATGCCGGGGTTGATGTTGGCGTCGGTCTCGTCGCAGTCGTCGTAGCCGCAGGCGGGATCGAGCCAGCCGTCGCCGTCCGGATCGCCGCACAGGGTGATGCCGATCGCGTCGTCGGGGAGGATGGCGGGCTCGTCGCAACCGATGGTGTTGTTGTTGGTGGCGTAGGTGCCGCCGGTCGTGTCCTGGAACCCGACCGAGGCGAGGGCGCCGTAGTCGCCAAGGGGGTCGCCGACGTCCGTCTCGAGGTAGTGAAACTCGATGTCGCCGCTGGGGTACAGATGGACCTGGAACGTGAAGGGGCCCAGGTCGGGGCCGCTGGGCGCGTCCACCCAGAGGTCTCCCAACTGAGGATGGCGCGGTCGTCGACGAAGTCGATCCAGGCCCAGACCTCGTTCATCGGGTTCCCGAGCGAGGCCGCGGGCTGCATGCTCAGCGGCATCAGGTCGGGCTGGGAACTGAACGCCGGGGCGCAATACCCGTTGGTGCTCAGCCCGGTGTCGCTGAAGCCGAGGGTTCCCTTCTCCCCCACGAAGATCGACGGGTAGTCCACGCCGTACCAGGGGAAGTTCCAGGGCAGCGCGATCTCGGGGGCGCCGAAGGACGGTGGGGTCAGCAGGGTGCCCAGCCCGGCGGACAGGGGCACGAAGTCGAGGTCGATGGGGACGGAGCGGTACCCGTAGGCGTCGGGGCCGGTGATCTGGGCCGCCGCGGGCGTCGCTACGAGGAGCGAGAGGGCGGCGGCGGCGAGGGCGGAGCGCATCGTTCCGGCCGCCATGCCCCGGCCCGCCGCGCGCGCCAAGGGCGCCTGCGGAGGCCCCGTCCGCTGGATCGGCAGTTGCAACGGAGGGGTCCATGCGACCCGTTCTGCTGCTGCTCCTCCTCGCCCTCCCCCTGAGCGCCTGCCCGGTGAGCCTCAACAACCCGCCGGCCGATGACGACGACGCCACCGGCGATGACGACGACGCCTGCGACGACGCGGAGTGCGACCTGCGGGTGCTCGAGTCCGACGTCGGCTGCGAGCTGCTCCCGGACCCCGAGCCGCCCCCGGCCGGCGGCGTGCTGCTGTCCTCGCCCGAGCCGGGCGTCATCGAGGCTTCGCACTTCAGCTACAGCGAGGGCTGCTGCCCGGACATGATCATCGACGCGTTCGCCGACCCCGACACGGGCGTGATCGACGTCGACATCGATCTCAGCAACGACTTCTGTGACTGCATCTGCATGCTCGACGTCACCTACACGCTGGGGGACGTGCCGGCGGGCACGTGGACGCTGGCGGGGCAGGAGATCGAGGTCGAGTAGCGCGGGGGTGACGACGTCGCCGAACGGGACCGGCGACTCCGGTACCGTCGGCGGCTATGGACCCTCGGCCCCTCTTGAGCGCGTTGCTCCTGTGCCTCACGGGGGCTTGCACGCCTGCCGAAGAGGTCCCCGAGACGCACCCCTGGATCACCGATGCCCAGGGGCGGGCGCTGATCCTCCACGGAGCCAACGTGGACGGATCCGCCAAGGGGAGCCCCGACCGCATGCCCGTGCAGGACCGCGCGACGATCGAGCGCATGGCGCAGGACTGGGGCTGGAACCACGCCCGGTTCCTGATCTTCTGGGACGCCCTGGAGCCCTCCCCCGGCGAGTACGACAGCGCCTACCTCGATCGAGTGCAGGAGCGGCTGGACTGGTTCGAGCAGATGGGGGTGTACGTCGTGCTGGACATGCACCAGGACGTCTACGCCGCCCGGTTCTGCTGCGACGGCGCCCCCGAGTGGGCGATCCGCGACGACGATGAGCCGTTCGAGCTCCAGGCGATGTGGTTCCTGAACTACTTCCAGCCCGCCGTGCAGCGCGCCTTCGACAACTTCTGGCTCTACACCGACGGCGATCACGCCGACCTGCAGGACCACTACGGCGACGCGTGGGCGACGGTGGCGGCGCGCTTCGGGAGCCACCCCGCGGTGCTGGGCTACGACCTGATGAACGAGCCCCACCCCGGATCGATGCTCGACAGCGTCGAGTTGCTCGGCGGAGAGGCCAACCCCGACGGCACCCACCCCGAGTTCGACCAGACCCGGCTGCAACCCTTCTACCAGCGGATGATCGACCGGATCCGGGAGGTCGACAACGACTCCTGGGTCTTCTTCGAGCCCCGCTACGGCGCGCCCGGCGACGGCCTCCCGTCGTACATCGGCGTGCTCGAGGACCCCCGCCCCGAGGGCGCCCGGCTCGCCTACTACCCGCACCTGTACTCCGTCCGGCTGGAGGCCTCCGGCGTCTACAACCCCGACGTCGACTCCACGGTCCCGGACTGGGAGCGCCACCGGGAGACCGAGGCGGCCGAGCAGAACGCGCCGCTGCTCATCGGAGAATGGGGGCTCGATCAGGGGACCGAAGGGGTCGAGCTCTTCGTCGCCGACGTCGTCACCATGGCGGATCGGCTGATGGCGGGGTGGGCCTACTGGGACTACCGCTTCGGCGGCTGGATGCCGGTGGACGCCGAGGGCAACGAGTTGCCGACGATGGACCTGCTGGTCCGCGCCTACCCCCGCGCGGTTGCGGGCACGCCCACGTCCTTCGGAACCGACCCCGCCACGGGGGTCTTCACGCTCGAATTCGACGCCCGCGAAGACGTCACCGGGCCCACCGAGATCCACGTTCCAGGCCGACACTTCGGCGCCGACTGGGAGGTGGTCGTGTCCGATCCGGACGGCGCCTGGAGCTCGTCGTGGGACGCCGACGCCGAGGTCCTGTCGGTGACCGTCGACCCGGAGCAGTCGAGCCACCGGATTGAGGTCCGGCCCGGGGACTAGTCGGCGATGTTCGCCTCGATGAACGCGACCCGCTCGGACACGGTCCCGAAGGGGACGCGCACCGGCGTGTAGCCGTAGGCGCGGTAGGCGGCTTCGACGCGGTCGCTGATGCGGCGGGCCTGCTCGGCGTCCTCCAGCCGCACGCCCCCGGTCTCGTAGTCGGGGAGCGGATCGAGGAAGAAGACGACCGCGTAGCGCAGGTGCCGCAGCCACGACTCCAGCCGCGGGCCGATCTGCAGACCCGCGTCGGCGGCGAAGACGAGGTCCTCGATGAACGAGGTGTCGGTGAAGACGACCTCGTCGCGGGGCAGGCCGTCGAAGAGGGCGTGGTCCTGGCGGAAGATCTCGGTCTGCCACGCGGCCGGGTCGGCCCGAAGCTCGGCGGCGGTCTTGCCCTCTGCGATGCCCGCCTCCAGCAGCCGACGCGCGGTCTCGGGGTGCACCGGACGCCCCGCTTCCGCCAGCGCGTTCAGCAGCGTGGTCTTGCCGGAGCAGGGACCGCCGGCGATCACGTGAATCCGTGTGGCGATGGGGGCTTCCAGCAGCGGCTGGCTCGGGATGTCCACGTCCAGCAGCGGCGACTGCCCCGGAACGAACGCGTTCTTGCCCTCGAAACGCTTCGTGCCGTTGACGTAGCTGTAGTACTTGCGGCACTCGCAGCTCAGGTACTCCACGTCGATCGGCTGCAGGGCCCGCCGCGCCTCGGGCCAGTGCTCGGCCTGAAGCTCGATCATCCGCGTGCAGGTCTCGGCGTGCGAGGCCAGCCCCAGGTGCTGCTCGAGCCGATCGAGGTACGGGACGGCGCCGATCCCGGTGGGGACCTCGCTGGCGGGGTCGATGATGTCGGGGCGGAACCAGGCGACGTCGATCACGGCCATGAAGATCGGGAACGAGTTGCTCATCCCGAAGCGGGCGTTGACCGCGTCGGTGGCGGCGACCACGTCCCCTCCGGCGCCTTCGATCAGCGCCGCGAGGTCGCGCTTGATGCGGCCGAACAGATCGCTTGCAGCGTCCCAGCGTGAGTACGTGACGCCGTCCCACTGCACCGGCTCCACGGGGTAGGCGGCGACGTTGCACCAGGGCGGGTCGTCGACGCCTCGGAGCATGGCGATCAGGGCGTCGCGGTCGGCCAGCAGCGGGAGCGTGATGGGGTCCAGCGTCGCCTGCCGGTTGCACCAGCGGGCGAAGAACAGTGCGTGCACCAGGGTCGGCAGATCGGGCGCGTCGGCGCACAGCCGCAGGATCGATCGGCTGACCCGGTCGTCCTCCCGGAAGACGTTGAGGAAGCGGCCTCTCCGGAGCACCGGATCCTCGGTCCACGGCGGCGCGTCCCCCGCCTCCCGACGCTCCCGGATCCGCTCCCGCTCCTTGCAGAAGGCGAAGAAGGCCGCGACCGGATCCGGGAGATCCAGGCCAGCGAGGGCAGCGGCGTAGGGGTTGGGGGTCCCGCTCATGCGGGGCTACTTGAGGCCCAGCTCCATGGCGAGTTCACGCACGAGCTTGCCGTCGACCTTGCCCTTGTGCTCCCGCATCACCATGCCCATCAGGTGGCCGAGCCCCTTGGCGTCGGCGACCATCGGCTCGATGAGGTTCCGGGTCTCGTCGCGGTTCAGGAGCGTGGGGAGGTAGGGCTCAAGCAGGCCGATCTCGAAGACGTAGGAGTCCTTGACGTCGCCGTCGCGCATCTCGCCGAGGGCGGACTTCAGCTTCTTGACGTAGCTGGCGACGAGGGACTGCTCAGCGGCCTCGGTCCAGCCGTCGAACTTGCCCGACTTCTCCTGCTCGGTGAACAGCGCGAGCACGCCGGACAGCGCCGAACGGGTCGCCTTGTCGCGCGCCTTGAGCGCGGTGATGGACTGGGCCTTGATCTGATCTCGGATGGACATCTAGCTGAGCCTCACTCGTTGCCGCCGGCTACCCCAGTCCCCGGCGGGACCGTCGAACACACCGGCGATGCTCGTACCGCAGTGGAGGCAATCGCCTCCTTCATTCAGCTGGTACGCGAGCAGTTGATACCAGTCGCGAACGATCACGTCCCGATCGCAGCCAGGGCAGACGGTGGTGTCGCCGGCGCGGTCGTGCACGTTGCCGGTGTAGGCGTAGCGGAGGCCGTTGCGGCGGGCGATGGCGCGGGCGCGGGTGAGCGTGGACTTCGGGGTGCGGCCGATCCCGGTCATCTTCCAGTCGGGGTGGAAGGCGCTGAAGTGGATGGGGACGTCGACGCTGAGCTCGCTGGCGATCCAGCCGGTGAGTTCGTCCAGTTCGTCGTCGCTGTCGTTCTCCCCGGGGATGACGAGGGTGGTGATCTCGACGTGCACGTCGGTGTCGTGGACGAGGTACCGGAGGGTGTCCAGGACCGGGGCCAGCTCACCGCCGCAGATCTTCTTGTAGAAGCGCTCGGTGAACGCCTTGAGGTCGACGTTGGCGGCGTCCATGCGGGATAAGAACTGCTCCCGGGGGCCTTCGGAGACGTAGCCGGCGGTGACGGCGACGGACTTCACGTCCACGGCGCGGCAGGCCTCGGCGACGTCGACGGCATACTCCAGGAAGATCACCGGATCGTTGTACGTGTAGGCGACCGACCGGCACCCGTGCTCGGCCGCGGCGCGGGCCAACTGCTCGGGGGAGGCCTGGTCGGCGAGGGTGTCGACCTCGCGGGACTTCGAGATCGACCAGTTCTGGCAGAACTTGCAGGCGAGGTTGCAGCCGGCGGTCCCGAAACCGAGCACCGCCGAGCCCGGCAGGAAGTGGTTCAGCGGCTTCTTCTCGATGGGGTCGATGCAGAAGCCGGAGCTGCGTCCGTAGGTGGTCAGGACGATCGCGTCGTCGTGCCGGGCGCGGACGAAGCAGAGGCCGCGCTGGCCTTCGTTCAGGGCGCAGGCGCGGGGGCAGACGTCGCAGACGACCTTGCCGCGTTCATCCGTGTGCCACCAGGCGGTGGGATGCGCCTCTAGTACCGCAGACAATCAGGCTTGCCCTTGTACCGCTTCTTGAAGGGCACGTAGGTCATGCAGGAGCCGGAGTTCGGGGGGCCCTCGCAGATCTCCGCGCAGGTCTCGTACACGTCCTGGTGCTGGCGCACGGTGGAGACGCCGGTGGCGAGATCGACGGTCCGGTTGTAGGCGGTGCCGTTGTCGTTCTCGGCGACCGAGTGCAGGGACGTCACGAGCACGTCGGGGGTGCCCTTGGCCCACATCCCCCACTTCCGCTTCATCGCGGTGCGCTGGACCGCGAGCATCGCCTCGTCGACGTCGCCGGCCTCCATCGCGAAGACGTGCGCGTGGCCCGCCGCGATGGTCGCCTCGACGACGCCGGGGCAGCTTACGAGCACTCGGTTGTAGGAGTCCAGTTCGCCGTTGGTGGTGCACTCCCAGACCTGCGCGGCGGCGACGTACTTGGAGGTGCGAGCGATCTCGAACAACTCCATGGCGCTCCAGTCGCCCCAGCGGTGCACGGGGCCGTACGACTCGAGCGTGTTGTAGCCCGTCATGCGCACGCCCTTGCCCTTGTAGGGGCCTTCGCGGAACTTGAACGAGTCGCCGTCAGTCCAGGTCACCTTCAGCTTGTCGCCGCCGAGGAGCACGTAGGCGCCGTCCTCGGGGAACGCCGAAGGCGTGATGGGGGGCGTGGGGGCGTGCACGCACGCCGCGAGGGTCAGGAGCAGCAGCAGGGAGCCGGCGGTGCGGAGCATCCGGGGATCGTGCGCTTGGGAGGGCGGCGGGGCAAGGGTGGGCGCGCCATGCACGCCGCCAGCATCGGACTTTCGGTGCCGCGCCTACCCGACGTGGGCGCGTCCGGCGCAACTCTCGTGGTATTGCCCCCTCCATGGCGTGGCGCATCCGCACTGTCTCCGACCGCACTGGTGTGAACATCGAGACCCTCCGGTCCTGGGAGCGGCGGTACGAACTCGTGCAACCGGCCCGGTCCGCGGGCGGCTACCGCCTCTATTCGGACGACGACGTCGCGGTCATCGAACGGGTCAAGACCCTCGTGGACGGTGGACTGGCCATCAGCGAGGCGGTCGAGCAGGCCCGTCGCGAAGGCGTGGTTCCCGAGCTTCCGACCCCGAGCATTCGAACGCTGCGGCCCGGCCGCGACGAGCCCGAGCCGGCCCGCGCCCGCCCCGCCCCCGGCGGCGCCCTGGGAGCCAGCCGGAGCGCCCTCATCACGGCGCTCCTGGACGTCGACCGCCCCCGCGTGGACGCGATCCTCGCGGCGCTGCCGCCCCTGAGCTGGGACCGACTCGCCCGGGACATGCTCCTGCCCGCCGCCCGCGAGATCGCCACCCTCCAGCACCGCGGCACCGCCACCTACGTGCAGGATCGGTTCGCCGCCCAGGTGGTACGGGAACGGCTCATGGCGATGATCAGCGCCCTCGGCAGCGGGCCCGCGGCCGGCCCCGAGGCGATCTGCATCGGCGCCCCCGCCGAGGAGCAGGATCTCGGGCTGCTGGGCGCGACGCTGCACCTCGCGACCCGCGGGTGGCGCGTCACCTGCCTGGGCGCCGACTTCCCCCCCGGCGAGCTCGCCGCGTTCCTCGAGACCCGACGGCCCGGCCTGCTGATGGTCACCATGGAGCGGCCCCGGCTCGAGTCGGAGCGGCGCGACCTGCTCCAACGGCTCCGCATCATGGCCTCGCCGATGACCCGGGTGGTCGCCGGAGGCCCCGGCGCTCGCGGCGAAGGCGAGCGCATCGAAGGGGTCGTCATCGCGCGCTCCTTCGACGATCTCCCAGCCCCTGATGGCCCGCAAGCCGCGCCGACCCAAGTCGCCTCTGGGGCGGATCCAGGCGGTCGCCGAGAGCCGCTGGAGCCCCGTGCCCGGGGACGCCGACAGCCGCGTCCCCACCTCGCTGGAAGCCGTCCAGGCGATGGAGGAGGTGCTCGCCACGTTCGCCGACGAGGCCGAGGCGGGCGACGAACTGGCCGCCCAGATCGCGGTCTACACCCGCACCTGCGTGTGGGCCCGACGCTCCTCGTTCGTGGGCACCTGGGCCGCCCCCATCGGGGGGATCTTCGCCGTCGCGACCCTGCTGCTGATCGGGCGCAATGGCGGCACGGACTGGCTCGCCGCGTCGATGGTCTGGGCAGCGTCGGTGCCGCTGTACCTGCAGGCCGCGATCGCGCGCCAGGTCGACGTCAACGCCGAGGTCATCGCGGGAACGAAGACGCTGGACGACAAGTTCCTGTCGTTCGTCGCCGCCGGGCCCCCGCTGCTGACCCCGCTTTGGCTCGCGGTGCGCGCCGCCGCTTATGGGTTGGTGCTGCCGTCGGTGGTGATGCAGGAGTCGGTGCGGCGCAGGCGGTTCGTGCCCGCGCTCGCGCTGGTCGGGATCACCACCGGAGCGATGGTGTTCGCGAGCCTGGAGCCGCTGGAGGAGCTGGAAGCGGAGTTCGCGGCGGTCGAAGCCGCCGCCGCCACCCCCGCGCCCGCCGGCCCTCTGGAGCCGGTGGTGCTGATCGGGGAAGTCGAGTACCGCATCGAGGCGGGCTCGCCGGTCACGTTGACCCTGGCCGAAGGCACGCCGGACACAAGCCGCCTGGGCGAGCCGACCCGGGTCGACGATCGCTCCGCGGGAGGCTGCACGATGGTCATCCGCAGCTGGGACGGCCCCCCGAAGGTGCGCGAGCGCGCCAGTTGGTGTCCGGGCCAGGAAGCGAAGACGTTCGAGTACGGGCTGAGATAGCAAGTCCCCCCTTGCGGGCCCCCCATGACCCTGGCCTGACGATCCCGACCCACGTACCCTTTCGCGCGGAGGACTCCGGTTCATGACCCTTCGCTCCCTGCTCGCCCTCACGATCGCCGCCGCCACGTGCGCGCTCGGCGTCGCCCTCCCCTCCCCCGCGGACGCCTGCGGTGGGTTCTTCTGCAACAACACGGATCTGATCGCGGTCGACCAGACCAAGGAGCGGATCCTGTTCGAGATCGGCGACGACGGGACCATCACCGCCCACGTCGAGATCTCCTACGAGGGAAGCCCGTCCGACTTCTCCTGGGTCGTGCCCGTCCCCAACACCCCCGCTCTGGGCGTGGTGCCCGCCTCCACGCTGATGCTCCTGGATGCGGCGACGTCCCCGCGGATCATCCCGCCGGACCAGTACTGGGAGGACTTCTCCGACCCCGACCCCGGCGGCGCGGGCGATGACGACGACGACGACAACGCGTCCGACGATGACGGCGATGGCCAGGTCGACGTCGAGGACCTGCCCCAGGTCGGCCCCTTCGACCCCGAGGTCATCAGCTCCGACGACGCCGACGCGCTCGCAGACTGGCTCGTCGCCAACGGCTACCTCATCACCGACGAGATGCGGCCCCTCATCGCCGGGTACGTCGCCGGCGGCATGAAGTTCCTCGGCATGAAGCTCGCCCCCGACGCGGGCGTGCAGGACATCTCGCCGATCAAGATGACCTTCGACTCGACCACACCGATGATCCCGCTGGTCCTCACCGCCGTCGCCGCCGAGCCCGAG
>PVBE011262740.1_pt1 | contig 43712 bp, 40 predicted proteins | sample 1631181 | NCBI WGS metagenome assembly PVBE01 (sample SAMN08397723, study PRJNA350692) | Marine metagenome, whole genome shotgun sequencing project. | isolation source: water | place: Pacific Ocean | collected 2012-04
GCATTCAAATTTGAACCAGGACTGGCAGTAATAGCTAAACCGGCTTGATAGAGTAAACTCGGGGCTTGGCGGCATGAACATGGGTCAAAATTCGATGCAAATATGCGGGGATAATGGATCAATTTTGGATGCAAATCAACAGCCATTGATAAATCCACAAAATTGGAGCCTAGTGGTACATTAAGAAGGCTGGTGGTACATTAAGAAGACTGATGGTACATAGAGTGTTCCATTAAATTGCGGATGGGTCAAGACGCAAGTAGACAAGAAGAGACTACAAATACGGGCTATTAGAGGGTTTTACAAGGCTACCGAGACAACTGGAGACGTACTGAGATAGGAAGATGGTGCCGCCACCAAGAGTCGAACTCGGGACCTGCTGATTACAAGTCAGCTGCTCTACCACGGCTGAGCTATAGCGGCACTAATGAGATTTTACGTTTCGGGCTACCTCTTACCCTTCGATCTCGCTGACCAGGTCAGCTGCTACTCTCAGTAGCTACGGCTGAGCTATAGCGGCACTAATGAGATTTTACGTTTCGGGCTATCTCTTACCCTTCGATCACGCTGACCAGGTCAGCTGCTACTCTCAGTATCTACGGCTGATCCATAGCGGCAACGATCAGGCCGCGCATACTACATAAATTCCCTACCTTGTTCAATAGGCTTAATTGATCAGCTGCCTCGAATGATATAGCTTATGCAACTCTCCGTATAGATAGAATGTAGACAGGAATTTAAAGGGTCATGATAAACCCCGATGTAACACAAGTCTTTAATGCTTTAGCCGAGCACAAGGCGTACCTGGATAAGCAGAAAACAGACATTCGCTCTTTATTCCGTGATGCTGAAGACAGGTTCACCGACTTCTCGATACAGGTTCCGGATTTGCTTCTGGATTACTCTAAAAATCTGGTTTCCAGTGAAACTCGGGGCTTGCTTATCAATCTGGCAACGGCCAGCAGGGTGCCCGAAGGTATACAGGCAATGTTTGCGGGCGAGACGATTAATAGCTCAGAACAGCAAGCGGCGTTGCATGTGGCTTTGAGAGAACAGAGGCCCTCCCACGTTCGAGAAGAGGTAGAGTCTTGCCTTTCGAAGATGGAACAACTGGTAGATGCTGTACATACGGGCAACTGGCCTGGTTACTCGGGGAAAGCCATCTCCGATGTGGTAAACATAGGCATCGGCGGCTCTGATCTGGGACCCTCAATGGTGGTCACTGCACTCGCCCAGTTCTCGGTTAACAGGGTGAAGCTGCATTTCGTCTCCAATGGTGATCCGGTTCATCTGGAGGGCACGCTGCGACGGCTAAATCCTGAGACCACTCTCTTTATTATTTCCTCCAAATCTTTTTCGACTCTGGAGACTCGATTAAACGCAAGTGCCGCGCAAGCATGGATCGCCAGCAAAGCACAGAGCAATGCGGATGTAGCGAGACACTTCGTGGCCGTAACCGGCAATCTGGCAGCGGCCACAGATTTCGGCATCGATGCGGATAGGGTGTTCCCCCTGTGGGATTGGGTCGGCGGCCGTTTCTCTTTGTGGTCAGCCATCGGATTACCCATTGCCCTGTCTGTTGGAATGGAGAGTTTCAGAGAACTGTTGCGCGGTGCCCATGAAATGGACCAGCATTTCCTCAACTCCGAGCTTGTGCAGAATCTACCTGTTGTAATGGCTTTGTTGAATGTTTGGCACGCCGGATTCTGTAATGCAAGTAGCCATGCCGTTGTTCCCTATAGCCAGGAACTCAATCGGCTTCCCGGTTTTTTACAACAACTCTATATGGAAAGCCTGGGTAAATCAGTTGATACCGCCGGCGATCTCGTTACCAACAGCAGCGCTGGTGTGCTGTGGGGATCGAGCGGAACCGATAGCCAACATTCCTACTTCCAGTACTTACATCAGGGGATCGATTTGATCCCTGTCGATTTTATTGCCATCGCCAACAGCTCTGTTGGCAACAGCAACGAGCAACACGCCCATTTGCTGGCGAACTGCTTTAGCCAAAGCAAGGCGCTAATGGAGGGGAAAAACCGGGCTCAGATAGAGCAGGAACTTCGTTCATCAGGTTTAGATGATGATGAAATTGCCGCGCTTGCTCCGCACAAAGTGACCATCGGAAACAAACCAAGCAATACCTTACTGCTGCGGGAACTGAATCCTTCCGTTCTGGGAAAACTCATCGCCCTGTATGAACACCAGGTCTATGTGCAATCTCTGCTCTTGAATATAAATGCATTTGACCAGTGGGGTGTTGAATTGGGTAAGAGCCTGTCTAAAGAGATATTCAATAATCTGGCGACAGGAAAGTCAGGTGAAGCGCTGGACGCATCAACCAGCAAGCTGATCGACCTCAGCAAAGAATGGCAGGAGTAGACATTGCTGTGTTTAATGCACTTTAGCTAACAAGAAGCAAGTACCTGCTCTCATGCTCAATTCAGCGCTTCAGGTCATGGTATATATAACCATTCATGCCTGCTGCATCAACGCCAAGAGTTCTTCAGTTTTCTCATGCATGAGCGCTGCATCGCCACGTGACTCTACATTTAATCTCACAACAGGTTCGGTGTTAGATAAGCGCAGGTTGAAACGCCAGTCAGTGAAAGTCATACCAAGACCATCGGTGCGATCTATACTCTCAGCTTGCACGGAATACTTGTGCTCGATTGTGGCAAGTAATTCAGGTGGGTTCTCTATCTGGCGATTAATCTCGCCACTGACCGGGTAAGCCTGCACTCTTTCATCTATCAATTCAGATAGCGTCTTGCCGGATTTTGCCATCAATTCAACCACAAGCAACCACGGTACCATACCGCTATCGCAATAAAAAAAATCGCGAAAGTAATGGTGGGCACTCATCTCTCCGCCGTAGACGGCATCTTCTTTGCGCATTCTTTCCTTGATAAACGCATGACCGGTCTTGCATTGAACAGCTTTGCCACCACCGGCCCTGGCAATTTCAACCGTGTTCCAGATAAGCCGTGGATCATGGATAATAGTTGCACCAGCTTCGCCAGCAAGAAAACTCTGCGCGAGTAATCCTACTATGTAATAGCCCTCGATAAATCGGCCGTTTTCGTCGAAGAAAAAACAGCGATCGAAATCCCCATCCCAGGCAATACCCAGATCCGCGTTATTATCCTGGATTGCGTCGATCGTCGCTTGACGGTTCTCTACCAGCAAAGGGTTAGGCACTCCGTTAGGGAAAGTGCCATCAGCCTGGTGATGGAGCTTGATGAAATTAAAAGGCAGGAATAGCTCGATGGCATCTATCGCCGAACCCGCACCACCGTTGCCGGCATTGCAAACAATGTTTAATGGCTTTAGCCCGTCAACATCAACATAGCCAAGCAGATGATCTATATAGCCAGGTTTAGTGTCTTCGAAACTGATCGAACCTGATTTGTCTGCCGCAGGAAATACACTCTTTTCAGCCAGTGTTTTGATTTCATCCAGACCCGTATCACCGCTGATTGGCCGAGAACCTTCACGCACAAACTTCATGCCATTATAATCCGCCGGGTTGTGACTTGCGGTGATAATGATTCCCCCATCCGCCTGCAAATAACTGGTGGCGAAATAGACCTCCTCGGTTCCACACTGGCCGATATTGATGACATCGGCACCCGCTTCCGTCAGGCCTCTGCTCAGTGAGGCGCATAATTCCTGACTGGTCAGTCGAATGTCATACCCTACCACAACATTTTTCGGCTTGAGAAATTCAGCATAGGCACGGCCAATCCGATAGGCAATGTCAGCGTTTAGTTGATCGGGTATGCGGCCCCGAACGTCATAGGCTTTGAAACAGCTCAATTCATTCATCATAGATTATTGTTCGAGTAGCTTTAGGGCCAAGCGCCTGAATACTACTGCGGGTTTTGTTTATTATAGGTGTAGTTAGTCGCATCGATAAATCCACTCACACTGCCGCAGTCAAAACGCCTGCCTTCGAATCGATATCCGATCACTTTTCCCTGTGCCGCCTGTGATTGCAGCGCATCGGTTATCTGCACCTCGCCATTACGGCCCGGCGCGGTGTTTCGGATGATGTCAAAGATGTCGGGTGTTAGAATATAGCGCCCCACTATTGCCAGGTTACTTGGCGCATCTGTCGGTGCTGGTTTTTCAACTAAATTACTAATGCGGTAAACACTTTCATCCTGCGTCTCGCCTTCGATAATACCGTAACGGAAACTTTCCTCCTGCGGCACTTCTTCAATGGCAATGATGCTGCACTGATACTCTTCATAGAGATGCACCATTTGAGCGAGCACACTATCTCCTTCAGCCACGCAATAATCATCTGCCAGGATTACGGCGAAAGGTTCATCACCTATCAGTGGCTCTCCAGTTAGGATCGCATGTCCCAAACCTCTTATCTCACCCTGTCGAATATAAGAAAAGGTACAACGCGACATGATCTCGCGCGTATCAGATAAAAGATCTTCTTTCTCCGAACCGGCAATCTGCTGATCCAGTTCGTAGCTGACATCGAAATGATCTTCTATCGCGCGCTTACCCCGTCCGGTGACTACTGCCATACCGCTAATACCTGCCTGCATTGCCTCTTCAACACCGTATTGAATCAACGGCTTGGTTACGATGGGCAGCATCTCCTTTGGCATCGCCTTCGTGACCGGTAAAAATCTGGTGCCAAAGCCTGCCGCTGGAAACAAACATTTTCTTATCGCTTTCATCGAATCAATCTAATCCCGTTTGAGTTTTTTTTCTGCCTCATCATGGTATCGGCATTTAACTTCGACCGTACCTGTCATCGAAGCGAACAATATCATCTTCCCCGAGATAGTCGCCAACCTGCACCTCGATAAGTTCAACCGTTTCACTGCCATTATTTGTCAGTCGGTGCTTATTGCCAAGGGGAATAAACGTAGACTCATTGGGATTGAGTTCAAACTCCTTATCATCACATCTAATCAATGCTACACCTTTTATCACTGTCCAATGCTCGGCCCGATGATTGTGGGACTGCAAGGAAAGTGATGCACCCGGCTGCACGACGATGTGTTTAACCTGATAACCTTCACCCATTGCCAATGACTCGTATGAGCCCCAGGGTCGCCGGACCAGAGTATGGTTTTCACTCTCGCTACGCTTGCTCCTGGTAAGCTGATCTACAATCTGTTTTACCGACTGTGCCCGGGCCTTGTCAGCTACCAGCACAGCGTCTGCTGTCTCCACGATTATTGCATCGCGCATGCCCACCGCTGCTACCAGCCGGGACTGGGCCTGTATATAACTCTGGCTAACCCCTTCAGCCAGTACATCGCCGCTAATGACATTGCCTTGCTGATTTTTTTCTCCCAGCTCCCACAAAGCACCCCAGGCACCCAGGTCGCTCCAGCCTGCGTCCATGGGAATGACGATTCCCCGCTCTGTCTTTTCCATCACGGCATAGTCGATTGATTCACGACGACAGGATGTAAAAACTGCGCTCGGTATAAACTCAAAATCGGCTTCTCTTCTTAGCTCAGCATGTGCTTTAGAACAAACCTCGTAAATATCCGGCGCGTGAAGTTTCAGCTCATCAAGATAAACCCCAGCGCCAAACATAAACATGCCGCTATTCCACAGATAATCTCCCGATTCAAGATAGCCGAGGGCAGTTTCCGAGTCGGGCTTTTCGACAAATTTTTGAATGCAGTACGCATTACCATCGTCTATGACCGATCCCTTCTGGATGTATCCATAACCAGTTTCTGAGCTACCTGGCACTATGCCAAAAGTCATCATCTTGCCATCGCTGGCATACTTCTGGGCTGTTTCTATTAGCTTGTGAAAGACTTCTACATCTTGTATGGCATGATCCGATGGGAGTACTAACAGATTTACATTCACTGACTGACTCTGAACTGCGAAAGCCGCCAATGCAACGGCCGGGGCGGTATTTCTGCCAAATGGCTCGAGTAAAATATTGCTCTTACTAATACCGAGTTGCCTGAGTTGTTCTGCCACCAGAAAACGGTGCTCCTCGTTGCAAACGACCAGTGGATCGGCTAGATCGGCAATACCGGACAGGCGCTGCAGGGTATTTTGAAAAAGCGACCCTTCGATCTGAGGAAAAGTAACCAATTGCTTGGGCAGGGCGGCACGGGAAACCGGCCACAAACGTGAACCCACACCACCGGCAAGAACTACAGGAACTAACATTTATTTTCCATCCATCGAAAATAGCGAATAATAGTATCAAATTATCTCCGCACTGGATAAAGACAAGTGTCAGGCGCAGTAATTTATTATCGATTATTTCGCCCCAGCGCGATAACATCGCATGCTTCGTGCAGAAATGGCCCCTTTTCTCGGGTGATTGGAACATGGCAGACAGAAATAAACACTTTGTCCCTAAAAGCTCCTACAAGCTGGAGGACCTGGTGGAATGTGGATACGGCAGGTTATTTGGTCCGGGTAATGCCCAGCTACCAGTAGATAACATGCTGATGCTGGATCGCATTGTGGAAATAAATGCCGAAGGTGGCGAGTATGGTCGCGGCCAGATCATTGCCGAACTGGATATAAACCCTGAACTGTGGTTTTTTTCCAGCCACTTTCCAGGCGATCCGGTGATGCCCGGCTGCCTTGGACTCGACGCGCTATGGCAACTGGTAGGCTTCTTTCTGGGTTGGAGTGGTTATCCCGGCAGGGGGCGGGCATTGGGCGCAGGCGCAGTAAAATTTAGTGGAGAAATACTGCCTGATTCCCGAAAAGTAGCCTATGAACTCTCAATGAGCAGATTAATTAATAGAACCCTGGTAATGGGCATTGCCGATGGTACAGTTTCCGTCGATGGTAAAACTATATACACTACCAAGGGTCTGAAAGTTGGTTTGTTTACTCCCGAAGCAAAGTTTTAGCTGGTTTGGGGGGATTTGGAGGGGGTAGAAATGCGCCGAGTTGTAGTTACCGGCATTGGAATCGTTTCCTGTCTTGGCAATGACACGCAAGCTGTGCTGGATTCACTGAGGGAAGGCCACAGCGGGATTCGCTACAATCCAGCCTATGAAGAAATTGGCATGCGCAGCCATATCAGTGGATCCGTTGAACTCGACACGGCTGAGCTGATAGAGCGAAAAGTCCTACGTTTCATGGGTGATGGATCTGCCTACGCTTATGTGTCCATGGATCAGGCCATACGTGATGCCAAGCTAAGCGAAGAGCAGGTGTCAAATACGCGTACCGGTCTGGTTATAGGGTCCGGCGGCGGTTCACCAGCAGACCAGCTCGAGTCAACCGATATCATGCGGGAGAAAGGCTTGCGGCGGGTTGGACCTTATCGCGTTCCCCGCACAATGAGCAGTTCTGTCTCCGCCTGTCTTGCCACACCATTTAAAATAAAGGGTGTCAATTATTCAATTTCCTCGGCCTGCGCCACCAGTGCACACTGTATTGGTCATGCCGCCGAATTAATTCAGCTGGGAAAACAGGACCTGGTGTTTGCCGGCGGGGCGGAGTCAGAAAACTGGATTCTGGCCCATATGTTCGATGCCATGGGAGCGCTCTCCACAAAATACAATGCAACACCCGAGCGGGCATCACGCGCATTCGATGTTGACAGAGACGGCTTCGTAATTTCCGGCGGTGGCGCTGTTTTGGTCATCGAGGCACTGGACCATGCCATTAAACGTGACGCAAAAATTTATGCCGAGTTAACCGGTTATGCAGCCACTTCGGACGGCTATGACATGGTAGCGCCTTCTGGAGAAGGTGGTGGCAGAGCCATGCAGATGGCCAAGGAAAATCTGGATGGCCCGGTAGATTACATCAACACCCATGGCACCAGTACACCGGCGGGAGATGTTTCCGAACTCAAGGCTATCCGCAATGTGTTTGGTGACGAGTTACCTGTAATTAATTCCACCAAATCATTAAGTGGCCATTCGTTAGGGGCTGCTGGTGCCCACGAGGCTATTTACAGCTTGATCATGATGGAAAATAACTTTATCGCAACCTCTGCCAATATCGATAAGCTCGACCCCGAAGCCGAGGGATTGCCAATAGCCATTACACGCCAGGACGATGTGCAATTGAACCGGGTCATGTCGAATAGTTTTGGCTTCGGTGGTACCAATGCCTGCCTGGTTTTCGATCGATACCAGGATTAGATTGTCTACAGGAATAAACTGGGTTTGAATCGGGTCACCTAACTATGTTGTTGAGAATCTCAAGCTTGCTTATTTGCGTGACACTGCTAATTGGCAGTTCCAGTCATGCTCAATTCGGTTCACGTCCCTCTCCGGATTTACTGAACAGCGACCAACCACAACCATTACCGATGGATCAGGCCTTTCCATTCTACGTGGCCATTGAGAGTCCCACTCGGCTCAATGTAAGCTGGACTATTGCCGAGGGCCACTACCTGTATCGCCATCAATTTGCCTTTGCAATAAAACAGTCAGCAGAGACTGACCCGATTCCTGTGGATTTCTCCCTGCCCGACGGTTTGGCCAAATCTGACCAGTTTTTCGGCGACATCGAGGCCTATTATGACGGCGTCACGGTGTCTGTCCCGGTGCCAGACAATCCCGGCGAAGAAGCGATACTGGTTATTGAATATCAAGGTTGTGCCGACTGGGGGTTTTGCTATCCACCCCAAATCGCCGAATATCCCCTCCTGCCCTGAGCTGCCTTCTTAGCCGCATTTAGCTATTTAACAACCTTGAGCTTTATTGAGACAGCCTTGAGCTTTATTGAGACAGCCTTGAGCTATTTCTAAATAATCAGTGATTATTGGTGAAACTTACGCAATTATCTGAGAAAATGCCGCTAAAATAAGCTAACAGGCAAGAACTGGATAGTTTTAGGATCTAGCCCAAAACTGCAAAAGGCCTCCCCATGGCAAAAATTCTGGCCCTTCATGGCCCAAATCTGAATCTTCTGGGTAATCGTGAACCCCAAATTTACGGCTACGATACGTTGGATGATATTAATCAGAGACTTGCCGCCCAATCCTCTAATGCCGGACACGAGTTTGATAATCTGCAGAGTAATTCAGAAGCAGATTTGATTGACCGGTTGCATCTGGCGCGCCAGGATGGCACCGCATTTATTATTGTCAACTTTGGCGGCTTTACTCATACCAGTATTTCACTACGCGATGCCATGTTGGCTACCGAGTTGCCTTTCATTGAGGTGCATCTGTCAAATCTGTATAGCCGGGAAGACTACCGCCGTAAATCCTATTTTTCTGATATTGCCATTGGCAGCATCGTCGGCATGGGAGCGCAGGGTTATGAACTAGCGTTGCAGGTAGCCATAAAAAAATTAGCTAAAAGTAACGATTAAGAGATAACCCCATGGACATTAGAAAGGTTAAGAAACTGATCGAGCTACTCGAAGCTTCAGATGTAGCAGAGATTGAAATCAAAGAAGGCGAAGAGTCTGTTCGCATTAGTCGAGCTGCCACCAGTGCACCTGCGCCGGTTACCTACCAGGTTGCTCCCGTTGCTGCTGCCCCCGCTCCAGTGCAGGCACCACCTGTTGCCAGGGAAGAAGCAACAAGCCCGATTCCGGTTACCCACGGCAAAGTGATTCAATCACCCATGGTAGGCACTTTTTACCGCGCCCCATCTCCCTCGTCTCCACCTTTTGTTGAAGTCGGTCAACACATCAAGATGGGAGATGTTGTTTGCATCGTCGAAGCGATGAAGATGATGAATCAGATTGAAGCTGATCATGCCGGCGTAATCGAGGCCATTCTGGTTGAAGACGGCGAACCGGTAGAGTTTGACCAGGCGTTGATCACCATCGTCTGACCATTTAGTGGACTCTTAAGTTAACTCTCAAATTAAACCTGGCAGGAATCAGTCCAGATGCTCGATAAAGTTGTCATAGCGAACCGCGGCGAGATTGCCCTTCGTGTACTTCGAGCCTGCAAGGAACTGGGAGTTAAAACTGTTGCTGTTCACTCAACTGTGGACAAGGATCTGATGCACGTGCGGCTGGCAGATGAATCTGTTTGTATCGGACCAGCCAGCCCCACCGACAGTTATTTACATATACCCGCCATCATCAGTGCCATGGAAGTGACCGATGCCGATGCGGTCCATCCCGGATATGGATTTCTTTCTGAAAACGCCGACTTTGCGGAACAAATCGAAAACAGCGGCTTCGTTTTTATCGGTCCACAGGCAGAAACTATTCGCCTGATGGGCGACAAGGTGTCTGCCATTGACGTGATGCGCGATGCCGGTGTTCCTACAGTGCCCGGATCAAACGGTCCGATAGACGATGATAAAGATCGAACCTTGTCACTGGCCCAGGAGATCGGCTATCCGGTCATCATCAAGGCCGCAGCCGGCGGAGGTGGTCGTGGCATGCGTGTCGTACACAACGAGGCGGCCCTGCTGAAAGCGATCTATGTAACACAGTCAGAGGCTAAGGCGTTTTTTGGCAGCGGCGTAGTATACCTGGAAAAATTCCTGGAAAACCCGCGCCATGTTGAGATTCAGGTGTTGGGAGACGGACAGGGTAATGCCATTCACCTGGGCGACAGGGACTGTTCACTGCAAAGACGCCATCAAAAAGTGCTGGAAGAAGCACCCGCACCCAATATCCCGGATGATGTACGTAACGAAGTGGCTAAAACCTGTTTGCAAGCCTGTATCAATATGAATTATCGTGGCGCCGGCACACTCGAGTTTCTGTATGAGGATGAAGAGTTTTATTTCATCGAGATGAATACGCGTTTGCAGGTAGAACACCCGGTTACAGAAATGGTGACCGGCGTTGATATCGTGAAAGAACAGTTACGAATCGCCAGTGGGGATGAGCTGTCACTCTCTCAAGCTGACATCAAGATAAAGGGACATTCATTCGAATGTCGAATCAACGCAGAAGACCCTATCACCTTTCTACCCTGCCCCGGCAAGGTCAATCTATTCCACGCCCCGGGGGGAAATGGCATACGCGTCGATTCTCACTTATACAGTGGCTACACGGTTCCACCCAACTATGACTCACTGATAGCGAAGCTGATTAGCTCTGCTGACACGCGGGAGCAAGCCCTGGTGCGTATGCAAAACGCTCTCGATGAATTATTGATTGACGGTATCCGCAGCAATATCTCCCTGCAACGAGATTTGGTCCGGGATGCCGAATTCCAAAAGGGCGGTGTCAACATTCATTACCTGGAGCAGAAACTAAGCTCATAAATCAACACACTGACCCTTTTGATTGGTCCTGAGGTCTTTACATGCCCTGGCAACAACTCAGAGTAAGGGTCCACTCTGCCGAACTGGAACAACTCGAGCAACAATTACTTGAGCGGGGTGCACTGGCAATTAGCTACCAGGATGGCGAAGACCAGCCCGTATTTCAAAAGGCGCCAGGTAGCACTCCTCTTTGGGATAGCACGGTTTTGCTTTGTCTCTTCGACGCAGCAACATCATTGGAGCAAACTATTCAGTGGTTACACAACCATCCAGCTACTGTCAGCAATTCCGCAGTGAAACTGGAAATTCTGCCAGACAAAGAATGGGAACGAAGCTGGATGGAGAGTTTTTCGGCCATTCAATTTGGCCACAGGCTCTGGATTTGCCCAAGCTGGCAGACTCCACCTGATAGCAATGCAGTCAATATCATGCTCGATCCTGGGCTGGCCTTTGGTAGTGGCACTCACGCCACCACCGGCTTGTGTTTACGCTGGCTCGACCAGGCTGAGCTTACCGGCAAGCGCGTGATCGACTATGGCTGTGGCTCTGGAGTGCTGGCCATCGCTGCAGCCCTGCTAGGTGCTAAAGAAGTACATGCTGTGGATAATGACGCGCAGGCATTAGAGGCCACGCAAGATAACAGGCAGCGCAATGGCATCGCCGCAGAACACATTCGCTGCTACCTGCCCGACCAGTTACCTGCCATGCAAGCAGACATAGTTCTCGCCAACATTCTGGCAGAGCCTTTAAGGGAGCTTGCTTTGTTATTTGCTCAACTGGTCAAATCCGGCGGCGCAATTGTGCTATCCGGGGTGTTGGAAGACCAGGCAGAATCGCTGTTACAGCGCTACTGTGAATGGTTTGACATGGAAACGCCCGCAGTCGAATCGGATTGGGTCAGGTTGACTGGCAGCCGCAAAGCGTCTTAGCCGACGATCCATGGGATAGATAAATTCCTGGTTTTAACCCAGCAATCAAACAATTACAAAACCAGAAAACTTAGTCTCTTCATAAAATCTCCGTGCCAGTGAATCGATACACAGTGTTACTTCATGGTTGGCATAGAAAAATCGCTGCCCCTGCGGAGACCAGCTGGCCACCTGGATGTCACCGTCTTCATTCGCGTGTAGAACCTTACCCCATCAGGACCATGTACATAGAGCGGCCCGAACAGTGATCGCTTCCATCCGCCAAAGCTGTGAAATGCCATTGGGACGGGGATGGGGACATTCACGCCAACCATACCTATCTGAATGCTGTGGGTAAACTGCCGGGCACTGTCGCCGTCGCGAGTAAAAATAGTCGTGCCGTTGCCGTATTCGTGGTTGTTGATTAACTCACACCCGGCATCAAAACTGGGAACACGAACCACGCATAGCACCGGACCAAATATTTCGTCCTGATAAATACGCATGTCTTCAGTGACATTATCAAACAGACAGCCACCTATAAAATATCCTCCTTCATAATCTAAAACTTTGTGATTACGTCCGTCCACAATCAGGGATGCTCCCTCTTCCACTCCCAGATCAACATAGCCTGTTACTCTCTCAAGATGCTGAGCTGTAACCAGAGGCCCCATTTCAGCCTCAGCTTCAGTGCCAGGCAAGACCTTCAGGTTTTGCACCTTCGGGGTTAGTTTTTCGATGAGTTGATCGGCGGCTTCGTCGCCCACACAGACTGCCACTGAAATCGCCATACAGCGCTCGCCCGCGGAACCATAGGCCGCGCCCATCAGCGCATCGACGGCCTGATCTATATCGGCATCCGGCATAATCAACATATGGTTTTTAGCGCCGCCCAGAGCCTGAACCCGTTTACCGTGCGCACTGGCGGTAGCATAGATGTATTGTGCTATAGGGGTCGAACCGACGAAGCTTACTGCCTGTACGTCCTGGTGTGCCAGCAGGGCATCAACTGCAGTTTTGTCGCCATTGATCACATTGAATACACCATCGGGTAAGCCGGCTTGTTTAAATAGCTCTGCAATCAGTAATGAAGGAGAGGGGTCTCGCTCTGAAGGTTTCAGGACAAAGGTGTTCCCACAGGCGATAGCCACAGGAAACATCCACATGGGCACCATTACAGGAAAGTTAAATGGTGTAATACCTGCAACCACGCCCAGGGGCTGCATTTCTGACCACGAATCCACATCGGTACCAACATTTTTGGAGTGTTCTCCCTTTAATAAATGCGGTATCCCGCAGGCAAACTCGATCACTTCCAGACCGCGGGTTACTTCACCTCCTGCATCGCCCAGGACTTTTCCGTGCTCGGCAGTGATCATTGCCTTTAAGCTGTCGCTATTCTGCTCTACTAGGTCTTTGAATTTAAACATGACCCGGGCTCGGTTTAACGGGGTCGTCGCTGCCCAGGCTGGGAAGACAGCACTAGCTGCTGCCACTGCCGCATTCACTTCATCCGGGCTGGCAAGCGCAACCGATGCAGATTGGGCGCCAGTAGCCGGATTAAACACGGCAGAGCTATTGCCGCTGGTACCAGGAAAGGTGCTGCCGTTGATGTAATGCTCGATTGTCGTCGTCACATTTTTGCCTTGGTGTCGTTATCAGGGATTTTTGCTCGGGCTTGGTTTCCAGGCATAAGTTACCAGGGATTAGTTGCAATGGATTGGTTACCGGAAATCAGTTGTCCAGTTAGACAAGAGTAGCCGAACACTCAGGCAGTTTCCTTGATAACTCTGCTTAGTGTCTCAAAAATCTGATCGATCTGTGCTTTTTCAATTATCAGTGGCGGACTCAACGCAATGATATCAACTGATGGCCGAATGAGCAGGCCTTCTTCATGGAAGCAACGGGTAAAAATATCAAAGACACGGGCTCCAGGATTGCCTTCTCTGCTGGAAAACTCAATGCCTGCAATTAGGCCATAATTACGAATATCGATAATATTGGGAAGCCCTTTCAGGGAATGCACAGCTTCTTCCCAGTAGCTTTCCAACTCGATGGTGCGTTCAAACAGATTTTCCTGTTGATAAATATCCAGGGCCGCCAGTGCGGCAGCCGCCGCTACCGGATGACCTGAATAGGTGTAGCCATGGAAGAGTTCGATGCCGTGACCGGGACCCTGCATAAAGGCCTCATAAATCGAGCCTTTGACAAACACTGCCCCCATTGGAATAGCCCCATTGGTCAAGCCTTTGGCAGTAGTTATGATGTCGGGTATGACGTTAAAGCGTTCCGCAGCGAAGGCCTTGCCGACTCGTCCGAAGCCAGTAATCACTTCATCAAAGATCAGCAGTATGCCATGTCGATCGCAAATCTCCCTGAGTCTCTTCAGGTAGCCATCGGCCGGGAATACGACCCCGCCTGAACAGGCTATCGGTTCGACAATTACCGCAGCAATCGTTGCCGGGTCGTGAAGCTGGCACAGCCTTTCAAGATCGTCGGCGAGTTCAACTCCATGTTCGGGCAGCCCACGACTGAAAGCATTACGTTCAATGTCCAGCGTATGACACAGATGATCGACGTCAGGCAAAAGCTTGCCAAACGCCTCGCGATTTCCGGGAATGCCACCGACTGACATGCCGCCGAAATTAGTACCATGATAGCCCTTCTCTCTTCCGATGAGTCGGGTTCGACCGCTATCTCCACGTGCCCGGTGGTATGCCAGAGCAATTTTCAATGCGGTATCTGCAGATTCGGAACCTGAGTTGGTAAAGAAAACGTGATCGAAGCCCTCGGGCGTGATCTCGCACAGGCGTTCGGCAAGACGGTATGCGATTGGATGACCTACCTGGAAAGTAGGTCCAAAATCCATGTGATTTATCTGTAGTTTCACCGCTTCGGTGATTGCAGCTCTGCAGTGACCGGCATTGCTACACCATAGGCCAGAGGTGCCATCAAGAATTCTCTGGCCCCGGTCCGATATGTAGTACATACCCTGGGCTTTCGCCAGTATTTTTGGCTCCGCCTTAAAACGCTGGTTCGCAGTGAAAGGCATCCAGAATTCTTCCAAATTCTGTACCACAGGTGATGGCTTGCTGTCAGCGTTCATAAGAGACCTTTTGGCATTGAGCAGATGTTAAATACAATTCGCAAATAAGGCTACTGTTTCGATGGTCAATCACAGCATCTGGTCCGCAATCCGGGTAACGAATGGTCAGTCATATTCGGCGCTTACACATCGGCGAGTCTTTAATCGTGATGCGTGCTATTCAGGTTCTAATGCGGAATTGGAATATTCAACGTCTCTTTAACCAACTCCATCACGACATAGCTGGTTGATTCCTGCACACCGGGGAGTGACAGCAGATCGCCCCCCAGAAACTTGCGATAGGCGTCCATATCTGGCACCCGGGCCTTGAGCAGGTAATCAATGTTTCCCGAAACCAGGTAACACTCTTGTACCTCCTCAAGTGCTATTGCTGCCTGTTTGAATTTCTCAAAGATATCCTGCGATGTCCGCTGCAGCCGGATTTGTACAATGACCACGAGATCGGCTCCCAGACAAGCCGGATTGAGTAATGTTGTGTAACCTCTGATGATGTCATCGCGCTCCATGCGCTTGACTCGCTCGAGACAGGGACTGGTCGAAAGCCCCACCCGCCGGGCAAGTTCTGCATAAGTAATTCGCCCGTCTTTCTGCAGTTCCCAAAGGATATTCTTATCAATAGTATTGAGGCCAAGTATATTAGTCATATCCAGATACTCAGATGATTTAACTTATATATAGACTTAATCCAGCAATATATACTGTTTTTTGTCAAATTAGCAATAAATAAAGTAATTAATTTGGCAACTTGTTTTATATACTTTTAGTAAATCATCAATGACGATGCAGTGCATTTGGGGGAGAAAGACTATGTTGATCGGAGTCCCTAAAGAAATTAAGAATCTGGAGTACCGAATCGGTCTCACCCCTGCCGGGGTGGCGGAGCTGGTTAGAGGCGGGCATCAAGTTATTAGTCAAAAGAACGGCGCTGCCAGTATTGGATTTGACGATGAGCAGTATCGACAGGCAGGCGCCGAAATTGTTGCGGAGCCTTCGGAGATATTCGACCGCGCCCAACTCATTGTTAAGGTGAAAGAACCCCAGCCTGGCGAATGCAGAATGTTGCATCCGGATCAGACTCTGTTTACCTATTTACATCTTGCCCCGGACCCTGAACAGACCAGACTGTTAGTGAAATCTGGTGCAACGTGCATCGCCTATGAGACAGTCACCGATGACGACGGTGGCCTGCCACTACTCACACCGATGAGTGAAGTGGCTGGCCGCATGTCGATTCAGGCAGGTGCTCACTGCCTGGAGAAGGCCCAGGGCGGGTCTGGAATTTTACTCAGTGGCGTACCGGGGGTTAAAGCGGCGAATGTACTGATTATCGGTGGTGGTGTGGCCGGTTTGAATGCAGCCCGCATCGCGATGGGAATGGGGGCGAAGGTGACTATTGTAGATCGCTCACTACATCGGCTTAAAGAAATCGATGCGCACTACGGTAATCGCCTGAGTACGCTCTATTCAACTACAGAAACTATCGAAAAGCAGTTGGCAATCTCTGACCTGGTAATCGGGGCCGTGTTAATTCCCGGTGCGGCAGCTCCCAAACTGGTTACACGAAAGATGCTGAAGTTAATGCAACCGGGCTCGGTACTGGTAGATGTAGCCATAGATCAGGGCGGTTGTTTTGAAACCAGTCGGGCAACTACGCACGAACACCCAACTTATACTGTTGATGGCATTATTCACTATTGCGTCGCGAACATGCCCGGAGGAGTAGCCCGTACCTCTACCCTGGCACTTACCAACGCCACCCTTCCATACGTGATTGCACTGGCCGATCAGGGTACTCGTCGCGCATTGGCAAATGATATCCACTTGATGAATGGGCTTAATGTTCACAAGGGGATGGTGACTGTGAAGGCAGTAGCGGATGCATTGGGTTATCACTTTACCGAACCTGTACACGCACTGCAGAGCGATATATTGCAAAAGGCGGGGTAGGATGTTTGGGATACCCACAACTTGGCAACGAAGCAAAGGTACTAAAGGAGCCGGAAGCTGAGATATTCCCAAAGTATGTCGAGATAAACCAAAAGATTAGACTAATATTTTGTGTGTAATGCACCCATTTTTATTGCTGGTGCTATACGGTTAGAACGCAAGCTTGGAATAAGGGTTTGTTTTCTTGCTCCTATGGGCCAGGGGCAGGTTTTTGCTCCTGCAAAACCTGCATACCGTACATCCATGTACATAACGGCCCATAGGAACGGAAAAACAGTACCCCCTCCCCAATCCCCGATACACGCATCAACTACCTACATTTGCTAAGCCCAAGCCCGTTAAGCACACAAAACCTTTGGAGATGAGCTTTAAATTTTTGTGGGGATACCTCAGCCTCAGTCCTTTTTTTAGTTACAATTATAAAACATCTATTTAATTCTCCCGGCTGGCTCCGATAAAATATCAATATGGCACTACGTGTAACCCAATGTCCCGGTTGTGAATCCACCTTTAATACCAGCGCCCGCGTGCTGGAGGCTGCCGAAGGCTTTGTGCGTTGCGGTGCTTGCCTGAATGTATTTGAAGCCACAGCTAATTTCACCGATGAAGCAGCAAACCAGGCCGAGCACTCCCCCGAAGACTCAGTGTTTGTAACCGGTGCGGAAGAATATTTTAATCCAGCCGCATTCCTGACCCGCAGCGCACTCACCGAGTCACTCGATGAATCCACTGACGGAACTGAGGCGGATACTGTAGAGCAGCAAACCGAACCAGCAGAAATTCTGCCCGATGAAATGCCCGAGCCCCAATCTGTAGCAGAGGTAATTGAAGAAGACCTGCAAGAGGCTGGAGAGCAGATCGATGAGCCTGTTGATGAGCCGGAGGTAAGCGCAGCAGCCGTCGGGCAGATCGATGAGATAATTGATGAGCCGGAAGAAAGCGCAGCAGCCGTCGAGCAGATCGATGAGCCCGTTGCAGAATTATCCGGCGCAAGCACTGAGGAATTCGCCGCGCCACCAGGTGAGGAAGAAACGACAGATCCAATATTCTATATTGAGACGACTGAAGTCGAAGCATCCGAGGATATTCAAGCTCACTCAGACGAGCAAGCAAGCGAAGACGACACGGAACTGGTTAGGGCCAAGGCGCTGGAAACAGAACTTGAAGACGAGACTGCACTGGAGGCACTCCCCCAAAAAAATCTGGCAGCGATTGAGAAAGTATCCTACCCCCTAGAGTTGGAATCAAAGACGGCAACACGCGTGGGCCGGCGGCTGTTAACTTTTGCCGCCGTACTGCTGTTGCTGGGTACGCTGGGAACTCAGGTTCTGTTGCTGGAAATGGAACAGCTAAGCCAGTCACCTCGATTCCGCCCCCTTTATGAGCAAGCCTGTCAATGGATTAGCTGTGAGCTGCCGGTTTTTGTTGATAATTCAGCAATCCGCAGCGACAGTTTGCTTGTACGCAGTCATCCTGAAATTCCAGATGCACAGGAAGTAACAATAATCTTCCATAATGGCGCGCTGTTTCCACAACCTTTTCCACTGCTGCAATTAGGATTTACCGATCTGAACAACCAACTGGTCGCGCTCCGGGAGTTCACTGCGGATGAATACCTCGATCCAGGATTGCGAGATGTTTCCCTGATGCCAGTGCAATCGCCGGTGCAGATTACGCTGGAGATCGTCGATCCCGGGCCAGCGGCTATTAACTACTCGGTGTCTTTTCGATCTCGCGAGGAGTAGCCCGGATCTTTCAATAGTTGACTTATTTTTTGTGCCGGGAATTCTTGTTTTGAGATTACTCGTAAAATATTGAGGCGAATCAAACCTGATTAAAAAATTTTTGCAAATAGCTTTATCCGATTTCCTGACCCGGCTATCATTGCCGCCCCGGTAAAAAATCCATCTGGTGTTTTGTGATTAATCTCGGTCCCTACACTTTAGCTAACTCACTCTTCCTGGCCCCCATGGTGGGCGTGAGTGACAAGCCGTTTCGTGAAATTTGCAGTGAACAGGGTGCCGGATTAACCATCGCCGAAATGCTGACTTCAAACACAGCACGTTGGCAGAGTGAGAAAAATCGGCTACGCCGCGAGGTGGCTTCCATTAGCGGACCTCGCGTTATTCAAATCGCTGGCTCCGACCCCGAACTAATGGCCACTGCAGCCAGTCTCAATGCAGATCTCGGTGCTGAGGCCATCGACATCAACATGGGATGCCCGGCGAAGAAAATCCTAAAAAAATCTGCTGGCTCAGCACTGTTAAGGGACAGCACCCGAGTTACGAGCATACTCAAGGCCGTGGTTGCCCACGTCGACATTCCCGTTATGCTGAAGATTCGCACCGGATGGTGCCCGGCAACGCGCAATGGCGTAGAAATTGCCCGGATCGCCGAAGATTGCGGCATTCAGTTGCTCACCGTACATGGCAGAACCCGTGAATGCCGGTTTCGCGGCTCGGCTGAATACGACACCATCGCGGCGATCAAACAGGCAGTACAAATTCCGGTGATCGCTAATGGCGATATAGATTCTCCGCAAAAGGCAGCCCTGGTGCTCGATCATACCCAGGCAGATGGCTTGATGATTGGCCGCGCTGCCCAGGGTCGACCGTGGATATTTAGAGAGATCAATCACTACCTCGCTACCGGCAGGCTACTGCGCAGTAAGCCGCCCGTTGAAATCGCCGCCGTGATCGACTCTCATCTTGACAAGCTGTACCGTTTTTATGGCGAGGTAAAGGGAGTATGGTATGCACGCAAGCATGTCGCCAGCTATGTGAAATCTTTACCGGACAGCGGGCAATTCCTGGCCGAATTTCACCGCTGTGAAACACCCCGGCAACAGAGGGAGTCGCTGGCCGCATATTTCGCTATGCAGACAAACGCTACAGGAGCCATCGCGGCATGAACAAACTGGATGACACTGTGGTGCAAGCTCAATTCCAGATTGCGGACCAGCTCGATTCGACAAACCTTCAGGAAAGCACCCTGAGGGAAGAAGTCGAGAAAGCACTGCGGCGTTATTTCCAGCATCTGGAAGACGAACCGGTCACCGATTTATATCAGATGGTGATATCCGAAGTGGAGGCTCCGCTGCTTGAAGCAGTAATGCGTTACACAGGAAATAATCAGAGCAAAGCGTCTATCATGCTGGGTTTGAACCGTGGTACGCTACGCACCAAATTGAAACAGTACAATTTACTTTAAAATAGTAAAATCCACCGGCCAATACATGAAGTCAGGGGCTATCCAGTCAAGAAATTGAATTATCATGTGTGGGCCTTGCCACAAACCAACTAGATTAGCAAAATGACAACAGAAAACTCTGCTGCCATCCGTCGAGCATTGATTAGTGTTTCCGACAAGACTGGCATTGTTCCTTTCGCCAAGGCACTCGTTGACCTTAATATTGAAATACTCTCCACCGGCGGCACCTACAGGATGCTGACCAGTGAAAATATTCCTGCGGTCGAAATTTCAGCCTATACCGGATTCCCGGAAATGATGGATGGCCGGGTCAAGACGCTGCATCCCAAAGTCCACGGCGGTATATTGGCACGCCGGGACATCGACAGAGAGGTAATGGAGGAGCATGACATTCCGCCCATAGATCTGGTTGTGGTAAATCTTTATCCCTTTGAGGCAACTGTCGCCAACCCGGATTGTGATCTGCCGACGGCGATTGAAAATATCGACATCGGTGGACCGACCATGTTGCGCGCAGCCGCCAAAAACAATCGCTTTGTTGGCGTGGTCGTTAATCCATCTGACTACGATGCGGTTATCGAACTATTAAACCAGAACGACTGCTGTCTGGATCAGCAGACTCGATTTGATCTGGCAGTAAAAACCTACGAGCACACCGCAGCGTATGACGGTGCAATCGCCAATTACCTTGGGGCTAAACTCGGATCGGAGGATGAACCGTTCGCCAGAACATTTAATGCCCAGTTCGTGAAGAGCCAGGAAATGCGTTACGGCGAGAATCCTCACCAAAACGCGGCATTTTATGTTGAGAGAAATTCGGCGGAAACCAGTATCAGTACGGCAACCCAGCTTCAGGGCAAGGCCCTTTCCTATAACAATATTGCCGATACCGACGCCGCGCTGGAATGCGTTAAATCTTTCAGCGAACCGGCCTGCGTGATCGTGAAGCATGCGAATCCTTGCGGCGTGGCAATCGCTGCCTCCCCGCTAGAGGCATACAAGCTGGCTTTTCAAACCGATCCCACCTCAGCCTTTGGTGGCATCATCGCGTTTAATCGCGAGCTCGATGAAGAGACTGCCAGGCAGATCGTCGGACAACAGTTCACCGAAGTGATTATTGCACCCTCCATCTCTGAGTACGCCTTACAAGTCACCGCCGAGAAGAAAAACGTGCGCGTGCTAGCTTGTGGCCAGTGGCCAGAGCAACGTGGAACCGCTCTGGACTATAAAAGAGTGAACGGTGGATTATTAGTGCAGGACCGTGACATTCACGAGATCAGCGAGGCTGACCTGAGGGTTGCTACAGCCAGGGGCCCCAGCGAAAACGAAACCCGGGATTTACTTTTCGCCTGGTCAGTCGCCCAATATGTGAAATCCAATGCCATCGTCTATTGCAAGAACAACCAGACCATCGGCATAGGCGCCGGTCAGATGAGTCGCGTAGTCAGTGCGAGAATAGCCGGCATCAAAGCCGCCGATGAAAACCTTGAGGTGAAAGGATCGGTAATGGCTTCAGATGCTTTCTTTCCGTTCCGCGATGGCATCGATGCGGCTGCCGCAGCGGGAATCACCGCAGTCATTCAACCTGGAGGCTCCATGCGAGACGATGAGGTCATCGCCGCTGCAGATGAGGCCAATATCGCCATGGTGTTTACCGGCATTAGACACTTCCGTCATTAGATGTAAAAACAATGGTCTGCATTCTCTCTTTTGGATGTAGCCTTATCATTCATCCTTTTACGACTGAGAGGCTCCTTTAATGAATGTATTGGTCATCGGCAGCGGCGGCAGGGAACATTCACTAGCCTGGAAAGCTGCCCAGTCAAAGTATGTTGAGAAGGTTTTTGTTGCACCGGGTAATGCCGGTACGGCAAGTGAAGACAAGGTTGAAAACATCAATATAGATGTACTCGATTTCGAGTCGCTGGCTGATTTTGCAGAATCCAACTTCGTCGTACTGACTATCGTGGGACCTGAGGCACCTTTGGTAGAGGGCATTGTTGATTATTTTGAATCCAGAGCTATTCCCTGTTTTGGCCCCCGAAAGAATGCCGCCCAATTAGAAGGCTCGAAATCCTTCACCAAGGATTTTCTGAGTCGGCATAATATTCCAACCGCTGCCTACAAAACATTTACTGACATTACAGCGGCTACTTCCTATATAAGAGAACAAGGCGCTCCCATAGTGATCAAGGCCGATGGGCTGGCTGCTGGCAAAGGCGTAATCGTCGCCCAGTCTGAGGATGAGGCAATCGCCACGGTGGAAGATATGCTCTCTGGAAATAAATTTGGCGAAGCAGGACATCGAGTGGTAGTTGAGGGATTCCTCCCCGGCGAAGAAGCCAGTTTTATTGCCATGGTCGATGGCAAACATGTTTTACCCATGGCCACTTCGCAAGATCACAAGGCCCGGGACGATGGGGATAAAGGCCCCAACACCGGCGGCATGGGAGCCTACTCTCCGGCACCCGTGGTTACCGATACCGTCTATCAACGCATCATGGATCAGGTGATTCTGCCAACTGTCGCGGGCATGGCGAAAGACGGCAACCACTACACCGGATTTCTCTATGCCGGGCTCATGATTTCTGCTACGGGCGAGGTCAGCGTGGTTGAATTCAACTGCCGCTTTGGTGATCCGGAAGCGCAGCCGATCATGATGAGACTGCAATCTGACTTATGTGAACTGTGCCTGTCAGCATTGGATCAGACCCTGGATAAGGAAACCGCCGAATGGGATTCCCGCTGCGCCGTTGGCATTGTGCTCGCCAGTGATGGCTATCCAACGGCCTATAATAAAGGCGCGACTATCACCGGGCTGGATATACCCCATGGCGATCACCAGAAAATATTTCATGCCGGCACCAGGATCGCTGAGGGAAATATTGTTACCAATGGCGGTCGCGTACTCTGTGCTGCGGCATTGGGCGGGACAGTCGCCGAAGCCCAGGCCTCCGCTTACGATCTGGTGAACAAAATACACTGGGAAGATGTATACTTTCGCTCAGATATTGCTTATCGTGCTATTGCCAGAGAGAAAAGCTGAAATTTTATTAAGCGAGCCTTTTTAATGAAAAATTCCCGCCCCATGCACTTCATCGACCAGTGTCTTATTCAGTTTGACCAGGCACTGCGAACAATTGTACCCGGCGCCAGCCACGCACACCGCCTGTCGCCTGCAAACAAGGTGGATGATGTTGACCTGAACGACCGTGATCGGAAACATGTAGCGGGATTGATGCGCATCAATCACACTGGCGAGGTCTGTGCCCAGGCACTCTACCAGGGACAGGCCGCAACTGCCCGCCTGGATGAAGTACGCGAGGCCATGGAGACTGCTGCCGGAGAAGAAGTAGATCATCTGGCCTGGTGCGAAGAAAGGTTACAGGAATTGGACGCCCGGCCCAGCATCTTCAATCCACTCTGGTACACAATGTCCTACGGGCTGGGTGCACTGGCCGGCATAGCGGGTGACAAATGGAGCCTGGGCTTTGTAGCCGAAACCGAGAACCAGGTATGTGAACACCTGGAAGATCATTTAAACAAACTCCCAGAGGAAGACGAAAAGAGCAAAGCGATTCTGGAACAAATGCTGGTCGACGAAAAACAACACGAAACCACTGCCCGCGACGCCGGCGGCACTGACCTGCCAAACCCCCTCAAACAAGCCATGACAGCCATGTCCCAGGTAATGAAAGAAACCACCTATCGAATCTAGGGAAACCCGGCAAGCATCTTCATCTAATGCGAGATCCTTTATAGTTCCCGTCGAAGGAATAGTTAGTCCACAATCAACTCAAAATCATGCGTAACTTTAACCCCGGCACTCTTCATCATGATTGAGGCTGAGCAATACTTTTCCGCCGATAATTCTATCGCCCGCTCAACCTGCTTCTCACTCAAATTGTTGCCAGCGATTTTGAAATGCAGGTGAATAGCTTCGAATACAGCGGGAATAGCATCGACCCGTTGCGCAGTCACTTCTGCCTCACAACTGATGATATCCTGACGCGCTTTTTGCAAAATAGACACCACATCATAAGATGAACAACTGCCCACACTAAGGGCCATTAACTCCATCGGCCGCATACCCATATTCCTGCCACCACTGCTCTCGGCGCCATCTACTATAAGTGCATGACCGGTCCCGGATTCAGCGACAAACATAACATTCTCTACCCATTTGATACGTGCATTCATCAATTTACTCAGCTCTTGTATTAGACTTTTTGCTTCTATTAAAACCGGCAAAAACTTTACCACAGTTCGCCAATGACAACTATTTAAAGCACCTCTGATTAGTTGCTATTTCCCCCAATCCGGGAAAATATTGTGACCGATGCCTCACAATTGTCCCGGAAATGTGATATATATTCGCCCAACCACCGAATCTGAGGAGATTCCCCCATGGCATTAATGGCTATTACGCCGCATATTGAAGACCTGGATAACTTCTTGTCCCATTGCCATCGGAAAAAGTATCCAAACCGTTCTACTATCATTTATGAAGGGGATAAGTGCGATACTCTGTATTACATCATCAAGGGTTCTATTTCGGTAATTCTGGAAGATGATGCCGGTAAGGAAGTAGTGATTGCTTATTTAAATCCAGGGGAGTTTTTCGGTGAGATGGGTCTGTTCGAAAGTGCTGATGAACGCAGCGCCTGGTGCCGAGCTCGCTCCTCTTGTGAAATAGCCGAGATCAGTTACACTAATTTCAATACCTATATCCGTAGCCACCCGGAAATAGTGTTTACCATTAGCCAGCAAATGGCCCATCGTCTCCGTAATACCACACGTAAAGTTGGTGACCTTGCATTTTATGATGTGACTGGTCGAATCGCGCGAACGCTGATTGATTTGAGCAAAGAACCAGATGCCATGACTCACCCTGATGGGATGCAAATTAAAATCACCCGCCAGGAGATTGGACGCATTGTCAATTGTTCCAGAGAGATGGCCGGGCGCGTGTTAAAGACCCTGGAAGAGCAGGCATTGATTAGTGTGTCTGGCAAGACGATTGTGGTGTTTGGCACTCGCTAAGCTGACACCCTATCCTATGGCTTCAACCCTGCTGTTTTAACGAACACAGTAAAGCGGTTCAGACTATAGTGCTCGTAAGTTCCCGAAGTTTTTGCCCAGGGCTGGGTGCGCGCATAAATGTTTCCCCAATAAGAAAACCAAATATCCCATTGTCCAGCATTAATTGCACATCTGATGCATCGTGTATCCCGCTTTCAGTAATTATCAATTTGTCGGCCGGGACAGTTTTGGCAAGCTGTAAGGTTGTCGCCAGGGTGGTTTCGAATGTATGCAGGTTGCGGTTATTGATACCAATCAATTTGACATCCAGTTCCAGGGCAATATCCAGCTCAGACTGGTCATGTACCTCAACCAGAATATCGATGGCTATTTCATTCGCGTAGCTCGCCAGGTCGAGCAATTGTGCCTTGTCCAGTGCAGCGACAATCAGCAAAATACAGTCCGCACCTAGGACTTTTGATTCGGCAATCTGGTAGCTATCCACCATAAAATCTTTTCTGATTACGGGCAACTCACAGGCAGCTCTAGCCTGTTGCAGGTATTCATTACAGCCCTGAAAATAATTCTGATCTGTCAGCACAGAAAGGCAGGTAGCTCCGTTGCTGGCATAATCCCTGGCGATGTCAGCCGGGTCGAAGTCTTCTCGAATCAAGCCCTTGGATGGTGAGGCTTTCTTGATCTCAGCGATAATGGCGGATTGTTTTTTTTCGATTTGCCTGTGCAAGGCCTGTGCGAAAGGGCGGTGATCATCCTTCCGCTCCATAAGAGCCTGCTCAAGCTCAGCGAACGAAGTAAGCTTGCTATTCGCCGCAATTTCACGATGCTTTTGCGCAACAATCTGTTGCAGTATGGTTGGCTCAGTCACAGGGATTAGTCCCGCAATTTAGATACAGAAATCGGTCACTGGAATTAACCACCTACTGCCTGGGTGAATTCAGCCAACTCATCCAGCTTGGCAACAGCGGCGCCAGACTTAAGAATTTCTTTCGCTTTCTCTACACCTGCGTGCAGATCTTCGGTCAGGTTTGCTGCGTAGATTGCCGCACCCGCGTTCAATGCAACGATATCGCCGGCTGCCTGATTTTCGTATGTTAGTGCCTGCCTGAGCATAGCCAGGCTTTCCTCGGCACTGGAAATTTTCAGCATGTCATAATTTTCATACAGCTCGATACCAAAATCCTCCGGCGAGACGCTGTAAATACTAATGGAGTCTTCTTTCAATTCTCCTACCGAAGTACCTGCAGAAATACTGATCTCATCGAGTCCGTCGAATGATGAAACAATCAACACGTGATTGCTGCCCAATTCCTTCAACACCTCTAACAGGGCTGGAATCCAGTCGGCGTCGAACACGCCTATAATCTGGTTTGGTGCCGATGCCGGATTGGTCAAAGGGCCTAACAAGTTGAAGACGGTACGCACACCTATTTCCTTGCGTGCGGTAATAACATGCTTCATCGCACTGTGATGTGCAGGTGCAAACATGAAACCAACACCTACCTGTTCGATTGCGTTGGCGACATCATTCGGTTCCAGTTGCAGATTCACGCCCGCTGCCTCCAAAACATCGGCGCTCCCACTCTTGCTGGTGGCACCCCGGTTACCATGCTTCGCAACCTTGGCCCCTGCACAGGCAGCTACTATCGCTGCGGCAGTGGAGACATTGAACTTATTGGAACCACTGCCGCCGGTACCGCAAGTATCGACCAGGTTGGGGCTCTGAATTACCTGAACCGGGGTTACCAATTCTCGCATCACAGTCGCACCCCCGAGTATCTCGGCAGCTTTTACGCCTTTCATCTGTAAGCCAACCAGAAATGCCGCATTTTGTGCGTCTGTTGTTTTGCCCGACATGATATCCCGCATCACAGCGATCATCTCGTCCTTGCTGAGATCTCCGCCTGAGGTTACCTGTTTGATTGCTGCACCAATGTCCATGGTCTACTCCACTCTCGCTTGTCTTTATTAATCACTTGCCGGTTGCAAAAAATTTTGCAATAACTGATGTCCGTGCTCACTGAGAATAGATTCAGGATGAAACTGGACTCCTTCAACTGCGAGCTCTCTGTGGCGTACGCCCATGATTTCCTCGCGCTCACCCTTTTCATCTTCCGTCCAGGCTGTTACTTCCAAACACTCTGGCAAGGATTCCGCTTCGATTACCAGTGAATGATAGCGCGTGGCGGTAAACGGATTGCCCAGATCTTTGAATACGCCCGCTCCGGTATGATGAATCGCTGACAGCTTGCCGTGCATGACCTTACCGGCGCGCACAATCCTGCCACCAAAAACCTGCCCAATGCTTTGATGCCCGAGACAAATGCCCAACACTGGAAGCTCATCCGCAAAATGGCTAATTACCGCCGTCGATATACCGGCTTCGTTCGGGGTGCAGGGCCCGGGAGAAATTACGATCTTTTCCGGTGCCAGCTTTTCAATCTCATCGACAGTAATCGCATCGTTACGATACACCCGCACGTCTTCCCCTAACTCACCCAGGTATTGCACCACGTTGTAGGTAAAAGAATCATAATTGTCGATCATCAGTAACATCGATGTCAGCCTGTGTCTATGTTAAAAACTTGTGTGGCAGCTGAAAAATAAATCAGCGTTGCCTTAATCTACCGCCAGTGAATTGCCTGCCAGTTGTACTGCCCGCACTATGGCCCGCGCCTTGTTCAGCGTTTCTTCCCATTCCATTTCCGGAATTGAGTCTGCCACAATCCCGGCCCCGGCCTGCACGTAAAGTTTGCCATTTTTAATTACCGACGTGCGAATAGCAATCGCCATATCCATGTTCCCGTTCCAGGCCAGATAGCCCATGGCACCACCATAGATACCGCGTTTTTCCGGTTCCAGCTCGTCGATAATTTCCATAGCCCGAACCTTGGGTGCACCGCTTAGCGTACCAACCGGCAACGTAGCCTGTAATACATCGAGCGCAGTCTTGTCATCAAGCATTTCACTTTCCACGATAGAAGCGATGTGCATGACATGAGAATAGCGCTCGACAAACATTTTCTTCGGCACAGTGACTGATCCAGTTTTGGAAACCCTGCCCGAATCGTTGCGAGACAAATCGATCAGCATCAGATGCTCGGCTAATTCTTTGGCATCGGCAAGCAACTCTTCTTCCAGTGCCAGATCTTCGGTTTCCGTACTACCCCGCTTTCGGGTTCCCGCCAATGGCCTGACAGTAATCTTTCCCTCTTCGACTCGAGCAAGAATTTCCGGAGAAGCACTCACCACATAGTGATCACCCAGATCAAAATACACCATATAGGGTGATGGATTAAGGAAGCGCAGTGCACGATAAACATTTAACGGTTCGCCACTAAAATCAATGGACATGCGCTGCGCCAGCACTACCTGCATTACATCACCGGCAACGATATAGTCTTTTATGATGTTAACTGCTCGCTCGTATTCCTCCTTTTTGAAATGAAACGCGAAGTCCGCTTCGCTAATCGAGCTGGATGATTGAGTTGGAGGAAGTGGTGCCGATTTTTCCAGTTGTGATTCAAGAAAATCCAGACGCGAATGTGCTGCTGAAAAAGCATTAGAGGATGATGGATCGACATTGATGACAAAGGAAATAGTACCGCGAAGATTATCGAACACCACGACTTCTTCGGACAACATCAGCAAGATCTCTGGGGTCTCGATCTCATCGATACCCGTTGCCGAGCCCACGCTTGTTTCCACATAACGCACCGTGTCGTAGCCGAAGTAACCCACCAGGCCACCGGTAAAGCGTTGCCCATCGATGGCGTCGGCGACTCTGAATCGCTCTTTGAATTCTGCGATAAATGCAAACGGATTCTCCGTCTGCAGCTCTTCAACTACTTCGCCGTTGGTCTCCACGCTGACTTTATCGCCGACAACTTTAAGCACAGTCTGACAGGGCAGACCGATAATAGAGTAGCGCCCCCATTTCTCTCCTCCCTGAACAGATTCAAAAAAGTAACTGTGCAGCCCCTTTCCGAGTTTCAAATAGATGCTTAAGGGGGTTTCGGTATCTGCAAGCACCTCACGAACAACCGGGATCCGGTTATATCCTGATTGGGCTAATTCAAGAAACTGATCTTGATTCATAGGGACTTTTATAGAACTCGTAGAATTGGTGGAACTCGTAGAATGAAATAGTGGGAAGCCTCTGACTAATTAAGCGTCTCCCTGGTGGCTCTGAGCCAGCTCTTCGCGCATGCTGGTGATCGTTTTGACATAGTCTTCGCTGCTAAAAATTGCGGAACCAGCCACAAACATGTCGGCTCCGGCATCGGCGATTTCCCGAATATTACTGATGCCAACTCCGCCATCCACTTCCAGGCGGATGGCTTGACCGCTGTCATCGATCAGCTTTTTTACCTGCTCGAGCTTTTTCAAAGTGGCCGGAATAAATTTTTGCCCACCAAAACCGGGATTGACAGACATCAGCAAAATCACATCAACCTTATCCATTAAATATTGCAGACAATCGACGGGACTACCCGGGTTGAAAACCAGACCGGATTTGCACCCTTGATCACGCACCAGTTGCAGGGAGCGGTCTACGTGACCGGTCGCTTCAGGGTGAAAGCTGATGTAACTGGCACCGGCTCGGGCAAAATCCAGTATGAGTTGATCCACCGGGGAAACCATAAGATGAACATCAATCGGCGCCGTTACTTTATGCTTGCGCAAAGCCTCGCATACCAGCGGTCCTATGGTTAAGTTCGGTACGTAATGATTGTCCATCACATCGAAGTGAATCACATCTGCACCGGCAGCGAGAACCGCGTCAACTTCCTCCCCCAGTCGGGCAAAGTCTGCAGAGAGAATTGAAGGAGCAATAAGATATTCTTTCATGTGAAGTCTAATCCTTACACCCCATTTCTTTAACCAGAGGTCACACGGGGTTCGGACCGCTATTCTACAGGGATTGAGGAAAGATGTATCGAATTCAGGGGAATTGCTGGCGCTTTACGAATCCGGCGAACCGGTGACCATGTCGTTGATTTCCTGCAGTCTCTCCGGTGTGCCGATGTCCATCCACATGCCGTTGTGGATTTCACCACTCACTTTGTTCTCTTCCATCGCCTCTTGTAGCAGGGGTACCAATGGTCTTGGCTGGATCGGATAGTCGGCAAACAGGTTGCGATGCAGGACGCTGATGCCGCTGAAGGTAAGGCGCACTCCCTCTGCATTCGGATCCTCATGCACCCGCCCCTGCTCATCAATATAGAAGTCCCCGTAGGGATTGTGTTCGGCATTTTCCACCAATATCAGGTGGGCCAGACGGTCTATCCCATCGACCGGGGACAGTGTGTCGAAAGCAAAATCAGTCCAAATGTCCGCGTTTACTACGATGAAGCTGTCATCCTTGAGTATCGGCAATGATTTGATGATGCCACCGGCCGTTTCCAGTCGAATTGGCTCTTTTGAATAATGAATCCGGATTCCAAACCTGGAGCCGTCCCCCAAAGCCTCTTCGATCATGGATCCAAGATGGAAGTGATTGATTACCACTTCGGTAGTACCGGCGGCGGTCAGACGCTCTATCTGGTACTCGATAAGCGCTTTGCCACCTACTTTGAGCAAAGGTTTGGGGGAATCATCAGTTAATGGCTGCATGCGTTTGCCCAGGCCTGCTGCCAAAATCATTGCTCGCATAGCGAATCCAAAACCAGATGTTTGCCTGCTTCAGGTAACAGGTCCTGCCGGAACCAATTCACAAAATCGCCTAGTTCCACGTACCTGCTACCTACGTCAAGAAAATAATGTATAACCAGAGGGATATCGGCCAGATAGCCCGGTTTCTTATCTCGAATACAAAGACGACTGAAAATACCGATTACCTTGAGATTGCGCTGCAATCCCATCATGTCAAAATGCCGGAAGAATGTTTCCCTGTCGATGTCAGCAACTACACCCTGCTGTTGAGCCATTGACAGATAATCAAGAGCCCAGGACGCTAACTGCTCAGATGGCCATTGCACATAACAGTCCCGCAATAACGAAACCAGATCGTAGGTATACGGGCCAGCTACGGCATCCTGAAAATCGATGATTCCCGGTGCTGCCCCTTCGGCATAATCACCAGAATCCAGAGTCATCAGATTGCGCGAATGGTAATCTTTGTGCACAGCAACAACCGGTTGCGCCAGGGCTTCGTCTTCCAGAAACTTCAGTGTCGAGGCAATCAGTTTGCGTTCTTCTGCCGACAACGCCATTGCCAGAAACGCGCCACAGAACCACTCTTCGAATAATGCCATTTCATTATGGAGTAAATTCCTGTCATAGGGGGCAAGTGTCTTTGTTTGAACATTGCTTTGTAATTTCACCAGTGCGGTAATCGCACTGCGGTAAAGTGAATCAATTCGACTATTACTGTCAACACCGGGATTTTCCTGACACTGCAGAAGTGCACTGAGGTATAGTTCATCGCCGAAGTCTTCCAGTAACATAAAGCCTTGCTGGTAATCCACATTGATCACCCGGGGAACGGTCACACCGGCTTCTGCAAACAACTGTGCAATTGCAACGAACGCATGACTGTTTTCATTCTCAGGTGGTGCATCTACTGCGATAAAATTCTGCCCGGATGCTTCAACCCGGTAGTAGCGCCGGAAACTGGCATCGCCACTAACAATTTTCAGGTTAAGGTCCAGGCCTGCCGAGGACAAATGAGCTACCAGAGCCGTAGTGGTCCAGTACGCAAGTTCGGTTTCCCGTTGATCTATCATATAGGTGATTTCACTATTAATAAATGCGGCTAGCAGTTCCACTGGATTGCTGCCCGCGCGCGATAGTACCACATCAATCTTCAAATCCCTGGCAATTGATCTGCTATGCAATCGAAGGCCAATGAATTATTATGCTCATGCTCACCACGGGAGCAGAAGGACGAGTTTCGACTCCTCTTACATTTGTCGGTTTAGTCCACAATTTATTTAAGTGTCCTGAACTGAACCTGACTGGAATTTTTTGGATTTCCTGCTGTATGCAGCTTAATAAGCCTCTGGCCTGTCCTCAAATCATCCTGGCGCTATTTGCCAGCCTGTTGCTTGCGCCAGCCCTGCAGCCGGCGTTTGCCCAGCTACCCCAATTCAGTTGTGTTGCCAATGCAGCGGGTGATGGATGGATCTGCGAGAGTACAACCACTCCAGAGAGCACCGGGGGCACAGTCCCCCAACCAGCGCAGATCAGCGATCAAGTGGAGCAGGATGCACCCGGGGCACAAAACCAGGATCCCGCACCGGCGCAGGCTGCTCAACCAATCCAACCGATCCAATCTATCCAACCAACAGCTACCCCGACTCCGGTCAGGGTCAACCGCACGGAGCTGGACTGGGTATCGATTGAGCAGATGACTCAGGAGCAGCGGGAAAATCTTTTAAACAATTGCTGCGGTGCCTTTATAGAGCCCGACAGACCAAGTGTTAATCTGGATGAGAACCCCGCTGATGGCAATATTTCCTTCGATACTGTTGGCGGCTTCTCGCAGCCCACCTCTGACCTTATTACGATAGATGGCGAAGTAATTGTGCGGCAAGGTAGCCGCACCGTGGAAAACAACAATAGCACCAGTATCAATCAGGCCAATGACACCGTGTTACTGGACGGCGATGTCATCTTTCGCGAACCAGGAGTGTTGCTGCGGGGCAACTCGGCCTTTGTTGACAATGCCACTAATCAGAGCCGGATCGAAAATGCACAGTATGTTTTACATAACTATGGCGCTCACGGTCAGGCTGCCAGTGTTGTCTATAGTACCGATTCAGGATTGGTTACTATTGAAAATGGTGAGTTCAGCCGCTGTGAGCCGGACAGCAACTTCTGGCGCCTGGAAGCTAACAATATTATTCTCAACCAGCAAGAGGGGCGCGGCTACGCACGGGCGGTGAGCCTGAAGCTTAAAGACGTGCCTATATTCTATTACCCGTTTACCCTGCCCTTCCCTCTGGGCGACGAACGCATGTCCGGATTACTTGCTCCCAGCGCCGGGTCAACCCGCAGTGGCGGTTTCGATTTTACATTGCCCTACTATCTTAATCTTGCACCAAATTACGATGCCACCCTGACTCCTCGATTAATTTCTGATCGCGGCGTACTGGCCAGTGCGGAAATCCGTTATCTGGCAAACTGGTCGATGAATACCCTGAACATGTCCAACCTGGACAACGACAAATTATACGATGCCTCTACCGCGAATCTGCTCGGGTCAGATTCTCCTCCAAGGGAACATCGCTGGTTTATCGGCTACGAACATTTCGGCAGTCTGGGGCGTAATTGGTCAACTTTTGTCGACTACAATGAAGTAAGCGATGATGATTACTTCTATGATCTTGGCAGCACCGGGCTCAATGTTGCCAGTCGCACCAATCTCAACCAGCAAGCCAGACTGAACTATCAAGGCCGCAATTTGCGTGCTGGATTAAATGTACAGCGCACCGAGATTATTGACCCCTTCATACCCGACTCGAGTCTAAGCAAGCCATTTGACCGGTTACCGCAATTCTTTTTTGATACCGACGTAGATCTGGTTGGCGGATTTCGCCTGAGCCTTGCTGGAGAAGTAACCTCCTTTGACAGGGATCTGGATGAATCCCTGCTATCGGCAACCTCTTTAAGTAATGGTGCTCTGGTTGATGGCGAGCGGGCTAATCTCGAGCCTGCACTTGAGTGGTCACTCGAGGCACCAGGCTGGTTTGTCAGGACCAGCGCCAAGTACAAATACATCGGTTACAAACTACAGAATCAGGCTGCTGGCACGGTGGATGATCCAGATACAGGTGTCGGGGTTTACAGTTTCGACAGCGGCCTGGTGTTTGAGCGACAGATGCGTCTGGGCGGTGGTGCATTCACCCAAACCCTGGAACCGAGATTGTACTATCTGTACAGCGAGTTTGAGGATCAAAGCCTGTTGCCAGTCTTCGATTCGTCTGAATTGAGTTTCAGCTTCAATCAATTGTTTCGGGATGATCGCTTTAGCGGTGGTGACCGGGTCGGTGATGCAGACCAGGTCACCTTCGCACTGACCAGCCGAATTCTGGATGAAGTGGGCAGGGAAAGAGCACGCTTCAGCCTCGGGCAGATCAATTACTTTGAAGACCGTCTGGTGGGCCTCAGTAATCCGTTACAGACCTGGCAAACCCGATCTTCACCTCTGGCCAGCAGGTCGTCTCTTGCCGGTGAAATCGGCTATGCCTTTGGCGACAGGTGGCGAGTGAATACTGATGTGCAATGGAACGAAGATACGGAGGAGATTGAAGAAGGCAGCTTTCAATTTCGTTACCGGGCCGATAATGATCATCTCTTTAATATTTCCTATCGGTTCAGGTCTATCCTTACTACCAACCCGGCATTTGTGGTCCCGGCAAGCATCGATCCACGCATCAAACAGACCGATGTCTCCGGTATCTGGCCGTTGGCCGGCAACTGGAAATTATTGGCACGCTGGAACTACGATCACAGCAATTCAAGGAACCTTGAGAGCTTTGCCGGTGTCGAATATAGTAACTGTTGCGCTACAATTCGGATAATTGGGCGCGAATGGGTTGACGAAGACGAATTGTTTCTTCCTAATATCAAACCTAACAGGGGTATATTTGTTCAATTCACCCTCAACGGGCTGGGCAATATTACCGGCGGTGGTCTAAGCAACCTGTTAAGTGATGGTATCCCGGGGGCCTCTGATGATGATTATTAGTACATGTAAAATTGGGAGTTCGATGACCAGGTCTGGCACTCTGTCTGTCCTGTGCCTGGCACTGTGTGCCTTGCTGGTCAGTATACCGGCTGCAGGACAGAAAGTGCTGTTGGACAAAGTTATCGCCATCGTCGATGAAGATGTTGTGCTGCAGAGCGAACTGGATGCCCGCAGAAAGAGTATTCGCGAACAGGCTCAGCAAAACAATCAACCCCTACCCGGAGACGACGAGCTCAGTGAAGAAGTATTGGAGGTGCTGGTAATGGAAAACCTGCAGATGCAGATGGCTAATCGCATGAGCATTCGCTTCGATGATGACACCATTAATGGTGTACTAAGCAATATGGCTGCGGGGGCCAATATGAGCTTTGACGATTATGTTTCGGTGATGGAAGAGAACGGGGACTATCTGGAAACCCGCAATGAAATTCGCAAGCAAATTACGTTGCAGGATTTACAAAGAGGGGTGGTAAATCGGAGAATTACCATTACCGATCAGGAGATAGATAATTTCCTGGATTCAGACGCTGGCAAGGAATATACCGCCGCCGATTACTTTGTGGATGATATTCTCATCTCCACATCAGCCAGCGATACCAATGAGGTCACTAGTGCCAAGTTGCAGTACGCGGCAGGCCTGGTTGCCCGTCTGCAAGACGGTGAGGATTTTACAGCCACGCGGGTGACTGCCCAACAAGATGGCAGGTACCAGGTGGGCGGAAGCGAATTAGGCTGGAGAAAGGCAGAACAGCTTCCCAGTATCTTTACTGATATCGTGTTGGAAATGGAGATCAACGATGTAGAGGGACCCATTCTGGCAGGTAATGGCTTTCACATCATAAAACTGATCAGTAAGCGGGGTGGAACAGAGCAGATTGTCAAACAGACACACATTCGCCACCTTATGTTAACTCCCAATGAGATCCGTAGTGAAGAACAAACAGTGGAAGAGCTGACCTCGCTGCGGCAACGTATTATTGATGGGGAAAGTTTTTCCACGCTCGCTCGGCAAAACTCCGAAGATGCTACATCGGTAGTTGCCGGCGGCGATCTGGATTGGATCAATGAGAGCGGCATGCCAGCGGCCATGGAAGTCGTCATTAATGAGCTTGAAGAGGGCATCATTAGTGACGTGTTCCAATCAGAAGTGGGTTGGCATATTGCCGAAGTAATGGGACGACGAGAGGCCGATCTGGGACGCGAATTCAGTCGCGGACAGGCCGAGAATGCCCTGCGAAATCGGAAATTTGATCTCGAACTACAGAACTGGCTTATAGAAATTCGAGACGAGGCTTTCGTCCAGTTCATTGACTAGGCGCGCAGCGTGAGCTATCGAATTGCTATAACTCCGGGTGAGCCCGCCGGCATCGGACCCGATCTTTGTATCAAAGTAGCCCAGCAGCCTCCCCCGGGTATCGAACTGGTGCTTATTGCAGATCCATCCTTGTTTGAAGCGCGGGCAAAACTGCTGGGCCTGCCACTGGCTTTACGGGAATTCATTGCTGACAAGCCGGTCCAATTCACCGATACCGCCGAGTTGAGCATCATCCCGGTCGAACTAAATACGCTCTGCACGCCGGGCCAGCTTGATGCAATGAACGCCGGTTATGTGCTGGATACACTGCGCTTGGCTGTGCAACAAATTCAGGCCCATAATCTGGATGCACTGGTTACCGGTCCTGTACATAAAGGCATTATTAATGAAGCAGGGATCAAATTTTCCGGCCACACTGAGTTTCTAGCCGATCTTTGCGAACAGGAATTGACTGTAATGATGCTGGCCACCGAAGGCCTTCGAGTCGCCTTGGCCACAACGCATCTGCCTTTGGCAGAAGTCGCCGGCGCGATAACACAGGATCTTCTGGAAAAAATACTCACCATTCTGGCTACAGACTTACGGCAGAAGTTCGGTCTGCACAATCCTCGAATTCTGGTTTGTGGATTAAATCCTCATGCTGGTGAGGGAGGACATTTGGGGATGGAAGAAATCGAGATTATCGAACCGGTCTTGCAAAAGAAAAGAGCCCAGGGGCTGGATTTGATCGGACCACTCCCAGCCGATACGTTGTTTACCGATAATTACTTAAGCGATGCCGATGCGGTGCTTGCGATGTATCACGATCAGGGATTACCGGTGCTCAAATTCAAGGGATTTGGGAACGCCAGCAATATCACATTAGGGCTGCCGCTGATTCGCACCTCGGTCGATCACGGCACAGCGCTGGAACTGGCGGGTTCTGGCAACGCACAAACCGGCAGCCTGTACAACGCCATTGCCACCGCCGTAGAGATGGCAGGCCACTGGAGTGAACATGGTTCACATCCCTCATAAAATGAGCAGCAAAACTGCAAATGCCATGGCGCTTCAACACCGACCGCGCAAACGCTTCGGGCAAAACTTCCTGCGCGATACCAATGTGATCGAGCGCATTGTCGATGCGATTCACCCCACCGGAGACGATCATATTATTGAGATCGGTCCTGGCCAGGGCGCACTCACAAAGTATTTGCTACCGGCCTGCAGGAAACTTGAAGTTATAGAACTCGATCGCGACCTGGCCGCCCATCTCGCTGAAGGTTTGCAAAAGGAAGAACATTTTCAGATTCACCAACAGGACGTGCTCAAGTTTGATTTCGACACACTGGATGCAGAGGAAAAATCTCTGCGTATTGTGGGCAACCTGCCCTACAACATATCTACCCCGGTAATGTTTTACCTGTTGAAATATCAGCACCTGATTAAAGACATGACTTTTATGTTGCAGTTGGAAGTGGTCAATCGGCTCGCTGCGAAGACGGGTGATAAAAACTACGGCAGACTGGGTTTGATGGTGCAATACCACTGCCAGGTTGAACACCTGTTCAATGTGCCCTCTGCTGCGTTTACTCCCAAGCCCAAAGTCAGCTCTGCTATAGTGAGGCTAGCGCCGCACCCGACTCTGCCGGCACCGGCCCGGGATGTTAATTGTTTAAAGCTCGTCATAAGAACGGCCTTCAACCAGCGCCGCAAGATCCTGAAAAACAGCCTCAAAAGCCTCGTCTCAGAGGAAGTGCTGAACACGTTGCCCCTGGACACCAGTCTTAGACCGGAAAATCTGAGCCTGCAGGATTATGTACTGATTAGTGATGCGATCAGTAATTCAGATAGAAATGACTGATCCAAAATTCCCGGGAAGCGAACAAAGTAATAGACTTAACGGGCAACTGGTATTACTCTGCCTATAGATCGGACTTCAGTTTGGAGTAAATTCCCCTGTTTTTCGATTTATATTAAAAAGTTAGTTACCCCACTGTTTTAATGACGCGGAGAAACTGATATGTACATTTCCAAAGGAATTATTTTTTGATGTATTAAGCTCACAATTTTAATGCTGTCGTTGGGCATGATCGCCCAACCAACCATTGGCCAAAGCGATGGATCCGAAGTTACCTTCGCTGACCACATAGCCCCAATTCTTTATGAAAATTGCGTTAAATGTCATCGGCCCGGAGGCGTGGCGCCCATGGCATTAGTCACCTATGAGCAAGCGCGCCCATGGGCTCCGCTGATTCAGTACAAGACCGAACTGCGTGACAAAATGGGTGCGATGCCACCGTATTACCTGGAAAGAGGTATCGGCATCCAGCATGTTAAAGATGATGAAAGATTAAGCGAAGAACAAATTGGCCTGATTGGCGCCTGGGTGGCAAATGGCGCACCCATGGGCTCGGAAGAAAATATACCCACGCCGCCAACCTTTGATGATTCTGGCGCCTGGCGTCTGGGAGAGCCAGACCTGGTGGTTAGTCTCGGTGATATTACTGTGGGCGCTACTGACTCCGACTCCTGGGTAGCGGGCGACCTGGTGCCCACCGGGCTCACAGAGGATCGCTATGTTAGTGCTGTCGAGATGCGGGAGGTGAATGACGCTGACTCAGATGCAATAGGTGGGACTGTCGTTGGTGGGCTGTACATCGTTCACCATATGAGCTGGAGAACCGGGATCCCTGGTGAGGAAGAAACATTTGTAGGCTGGCCGGTGCACGAACTTGGCCGTAATCCAGACTTATTCGACCCGAAAGCAGGGCGGCTTCTGCAGGCCGGGTCCAGTATCAATCCATCGACCTACCACCTCCATTCCAACGGTCAGGTAACAACAGGCCACATGGAGTTTGGTTTTTATCTCCATCCCAGAGGCTACGAGCCAGAACACGAAAGAGGCCGCATGTCCCTTGGTGATGGATTGAACATCAGTGTTCAGGCCAATATGAAAGACCAGGAGTTACACACCTACACCGTACTTCAGGAACACACCAAGATCAGCTCATTCGAGCCTCACTTACATGCACCCGGGGCAAGAATGTGTCTGGAAGCGATTTGGGGTAACCAGATTGAGACGCTGGCTTGTGTTGGTTATGACCACAACTGGGTAAAGCAATATACTTTCGAAGACGACTACGCCCCGCTTCTCCCTAAAGGCACCATTGTGCACATGATTGGCTATATGGATAACATCGCAGAGAATACTAATGTTGTGGACGCCAGGAACTGGTCCGGTTCGAGCAACGCGTCGATAACAAATATGTTTTTGCATCTGGGTCAATCCGTCCGCCTGACCGATGAACAATTTGTACTGGAGATGGCCGGACGTCGGGAAAGGCTGGGCCTGACTAAAAACGATCATCTGCTTGGCTGTCCGCTGTGTATGGCGAATATCCCGCCATTGGGGCCGGAAGTCGAGGAAGCCGATGATGAGTAGGCATATGACAGAAAATAAATCTGTAGTAATTTCTGCGCATCTGCTCAGTTTAACGCTCGCTTTCCTGTTGCTAAGTTTTCCATACAGCGGCGCCGTTGCCCAGGCCAGAGCCTACTATGAAAATGGGCGCGGGGCGACACCGGTTTACGAGGGATGGCTGGCCAATGAGGATGGCTCGTTCACTATGCTTTTCGGGTATATGAATGATAATTGGGAGGAAGAGCTGAACGTTCCAATTGGCCCCAGTAACTCCTTTTCCCCGGGTTCCGCTGACCGGGGACAACCGACACATTTTCTGCCGCGACGTAACCGGTATGTGTTCAGGGTCAATGTTCCTGCAGATTTTGGCAGTGATGAATTAGTGTGGACTTTAATAACCGATGAAGGGCAGACACAGAAAGCCTACGGGACACTCGTCAAAGACTATGGGCTAAGGCCAATAACCATGATGTCCGAAGGAGGAACAGTGGGGGGTGGTGGTAACAATGCAGAGGACGTGCAAACCAACACACCACCTGAGGTCACGCTGGAAGGCGCAGACATGCGAACAGTGCGGGTTGGTGAACCTCTGCAAATAACGGTTAATGTGGAAGACGATAACAAACCAAATCCTCGCGGATACAGAGAAAATTTTTTTGATCGAGAAGATCAGGAGTTTGTTGAAGAAGAGTCACCACGCGAGCGTTTTAACAAGGCCATGAGACCGCCAATTAGAGGTACGGTTAACAGAGTGGTGGGAATGTATTTCAGCTGGTTTGTCTATCGCGGCGAAGAAAATGTGACATTTGACCCGCTTCAGGTAAAGCCCTGGGAAGATACCCGAGCGTTTCAGAATTCAGCCTGGTCACCTTACTGGGAGCCGCCTGAAGTACCGGAAGGCGGACGCTGGACAGCAACAGCCACTTTTACCGAACCCGGCACTTACACACTTCGCGGTCGCGCGGACGATGGCGGTCTGGTCGATGATGTGGAAGTAATTGTGCAGGTGAATGAATAAGTGAATAAGGGGACACTGATAACTTAATAACTTAACGCTATGACTGAAGCAAAATAAACTCCAAAGTGCCACAGCGTTAAGTTATTAAGTTATCAGTGTCCCCTTCGTTCCCCTTCGTCGTCGCTTGATAGCTGGGAAGAACCGTAGAGTATTGCCCCAAGTATTATCCAGAGAAAAACAATTCCCCATTCCTGTGGCCATAGCAGCGCCGATGGACTACCTGGCAGGTAGAGAATACCAAGACCGATTGAGAGCAATAATGCCAGCACACCAACCAACTTCCCAAGAGGAACTTTGTAGGGTCGCTGCAGATCAGGTTCCTTTTTACGCAGCACCAGAAAAGACCAGGCCACCATGGCATAGGCAATGACGATGCCCAGGCCGCCGGCGTCTACCAGCCATACCAGTACCGGGCGACCGAAGAACGGGCCGAGAATTGAGAGTGCACCAATTAATATAATGGCATTTTTGGGGGTATGGTATTTAGGGTGCAAGGTGCCAAGAAAATCTGGCAGGAGGCGAGCCCGTGCCAGGGCGTAGATTGCCCGGCTTCCGCCAACTATAAAGGCATTCCAACTGGTAATAATGCCCGCTAGCCCGGCGATTAAAAGTGCCGTGCCGCCCAATGGCCCATAGATTCGCGTATTGGCCTCGGCCGTTACCAATTCGGCATTATTGATAGCCGCTTCGTCCAGCACTAGACCAACACCGAGCACGATCAGACCGTACCAGGTGATTGCCATCGCCACTGAAATCATTAACACCATCCCGATATCACGAAAGGGCAGATCGATCTCCTCTGCGGCCTGGGGAATAGTATCGAAACCGACAAACATGAAGGGCACCATCACCAGCACCAGGGTCACGCCGGAAATGCCATCCTTCATCAGCGGCTGCATATTACTTACCTCGCCGGTGAACAAGGCACCGCTTACGAACAGCACCCCTATGATGAGAATGGCTGACACAACGACAGTTTGTACGAGGGCCACCATGCGCACACCGCGGATGTTAAGAACAGTCATCAACACAGCACCCAGCACACCGGTTAGCACCCAGGTCAGATAGACATCCCAGCCAGCAATCTGCCAGAGAAAAATTTTGTCCAGGCCAGGAATAAGCGAGTCCAGCACGGTTGGCAGGGCTACTGCTTCGAACGTAACAACAGAAACGTAGCCAAGAATAATGGCCTAGGTGCAAATAAAAGAGGCACCTGCCCCTAATGCGCGATGACTGTAGACGTGTTCCCCGCCCGCAAATGGCAGCGCCGAGGCCAGCTCCGCATAAGTGAGACCAATCAACAACATCGCCGCGCCGCCAACAAGAAAGGCAATCACTGCTCCGAGGGTGCCGGCTGAAGTGATCCAGGTTCCCGACAGTATGACCCAGCTCCAGCCAACCATGGCACCAAACGCCAGTGCCAGAACTTCCTTACGTCCCAACACACGCAGAAACTTCGTTTCCTGTGCGTTATTGTTTACTCGAGTATTCAACTAAGTACTTCCCCAAGCCGCATCACATGCTTTGATCCCAACCTAGGACCCAATACCAAGCTGATTCGCTTCAGCAACAATATAGCTTATTGCAAACACGACCACCAAAATCTCATGGGCTCTGCGGCTGGTGAAAATAAGACCGGCAATAGCGGCCAGGGTGGGCCAGGACGATTGTATGGTCACCGACTATGTACTCAAACTCCGGCATCTATAACTGCTTACCGGCCAAAGTTGGAGTCTTGTCAGTCCGCGTCCCCAGTTTCAGAATACTAACCAGGCGAACGCTGCCCTCGTTGTGAAGTGTTTCATGTATTAGGCCTACAGCATTGAGGATGTCCGCCATCTCTCCTTCGATGTCCGTTCCCCAGGCATGTGTTTCAATCACAAAATCAAATTTCTGTAATAATTCAAGAACGCGGACAACATCCTTTCTTACAGACACACCACTGCCAATCGGCAGGATTTGAAGCTCCGCGGTAGCTTTCATTGCAGTACTCTCACATTATCCGGCAAGTAGGTTTAATGCATATGTTGCATCTACCTGTTGAATTCACATTCGTTAGCAGACATTTAGCCAGATTCCTCGATTTCAGTCAAAATTCCGACCCGTGCGTGCCGCATATACACTGATGTTTTTCAGGAGGATTGAACAAACTATTTCAATTCAAAGAATTACCCACTAAACTGCTAAGGCATGAAAAAGTAAAAGCAGCTCTCACTTTATACAAATGTTATGTTTAGCTCTCAAATCACTGCAAACAGATTGTCAAGCCTGATATAAGAAATGAACAAAGATAATTTTAGTCATTGGCTTTCACTAGTCGCAAACTTTGGCGTCATAGTCGGAATAGTGTTTCTTACTCTCGAGATAAATCAAACAAATCTGATAGCGATGGTTTCAGCAGAATATGAATTTCGAAATAGCGGAGCACTTATCAATGAATCAATCTATACCAATCCGGAACTAGCCGCGTTTGTTTATCATATTAATAATACTGAACAAGAAGAGTTCACCGAGGTCGAGCATCAAAGAGCTTACGCATTAGCTCTAAGACTATTAAACTTATGGCTTGGCGCCGAGTCTGCTTATCGCAGTGGGATAGCAAGTGAAATGATATACAACAATATCTTAGATGACATTCGCAATGGAAATATTGACACCAGCCCAGCGATGAGAAAGATTTGGCGTGAACTCATTAGTGATTACTCAGCCCTTGGATCAACGGTTGTCTTCACTACTATAGATCAACTATTGAGGGAACAAGGAAATTAGCTCAAATATGGGGCTGGCAAACATAACAAATAAATCAAGGAGACGCGGAACCTAACCCGCTTTTGAACACACCTCAATCTACCAAAGAAGAGGTGTGAAATGGCAAGACGAAAGCATTACATTTATTACGATGA
>PVBE011681832.1_pt1 | contig 43712 bp, 45 predicted proteins | sample 1631181 | NCBI WGS metagenome assembly PVBE01 (sample SAMN08397723, study PRJNA350692) | Marine metagenome, whole genome shotgun sequencing project. | isolation source: water | place: Pacific Ocean | collected 2012-04
CCTGGGTGTGGCCCTCGTGGTCGGCGATGATGCGCACCTCTCCAGGCCAGAGCCCGGTGACGAGGAAGGCGCCGGAGGCGTCGGTGGAGCTGTTGGTCATTGAGCGCGTGTTGGCGGGAGGCGCCCAGCCATCGGCCGGCGGGATGGGCGGCACAGGGCCCGGGACCACGCCAAGCTCGCCCGTCGACCGGGCGCCGCTGCCCGTGCCCGCGCGGTATACGACCCAGATGGCAGCCCCCGAGATGGGGTAGCCGCGGGCGTCCTTGACGGCGCCGCGGACCGCCGAGCCCCGGGAAAGCTCCACCTCGAGCTTGCCGGTCCAGGGGACCTTCAGCGGGCGATCGAGCACGGGCAGGTAGGTCTTGGCCCAGACACCGATGTGGTAACTGCCCGCCACCACCGGTGTGAGGGCGAAGGCGCCGCTCTTGTCGGTCTTGGTCCGGTTGCGCAGCACGGACAGGTGCTCCCGTCCCAGCACCACCACCGCGCCGGCCACCGGCTTGCCCTGGTGGGTCACGGTGCCGGTGATTCGCTGGGCCGGCATGAGCATCAACCCCACCGGTCGTGGTTCGCGCGGCCCGACCTGGATTCCCTCCTGCAGGGCAGAGGCGGCCCAGGGCGCCTGCTCGGTCCAGGCCACCATCTCGTACACCCCGGACGGCACACCCTCGAAGGTGAAGGCGCCGCCCTTCTCCACAGTCACCGTGCGCCCTGGCCACAGCCCGCTGCCGGCCAGGCGTACAGTCGCCTTGCCGCCGGTTGGCAGCTTGCCCTCGAGCACGCCCTTGAGCTTGAAGAGCCGCACGACGCGTACACGCAGGCCCCTCGCCGGGGCGCTGAAGCGGCTGATGCCCGCGGGGCGGTGGGTCTTCATCGACACCCTCAGGCTGTGGGACCCCACGTGGAGGCCGTCGGCCAGAAAGCGCCCGCGCTTGTCCGTGGTGGCGGTCACTGTGACGCCGGGCGTCCCCCGTCGCGGCTTGATGGTGACGGTGGCGCCGGACACGGGCCGGTCCCGGTCGTCGATGACCCTGCCAGCCGCCGGCGCCGAGCGGACCATGACAATTGCGCGGCCATGGTTCACACCTTTTTTGATCCACAGCGAGGTCTTCTCCCCGGCGAGCGCCACCTTGCGGCAGGTGAGCCGGTAAGCTCCCGGGGCCAGCCGAGTGAAGCGGTAGCGCCCTTTCTTGTCCGTGGTGGCGTCGCCCATCTGCAGGGCCTGGCTACCGAGCAGCAGCTCCAGCCTGAGGGTCGCGCCGGCGACCGCGCCGGAGCGGGTCCGCACCGTCCCCTCGAGCGTTGAGGTGCGCATCCACGCCGGGGGTAATCGGGGTCCCTTTGCGCCGGGCGGCCGGACGCTGGCGTCGGCGGTCCTGGCCGCCGGCCTGGCCGCGTCCCGGCGAGGCGCTGACGACCGGGGAGGGCAGCCCGTGCAGAGCAACAGGAGGACGCCAATGACCGCGGCCACGGCGCGAAGCTCCTTTGTTTTCCTCGCGAAGCTCATGCAAAAGCCCTTGCGACCGGCGGGTCCCTGTGATAGCAACTCCTGTCCGTAACAACCGGTTGGAACACAGGAACAATACCATGGCTTACCAGTGCGAAATCTGCGGAAAAAAGCCGCGTGTGGCCAACAACGTCAGCCACTCCAACATCAAGTCCAAGCGTCGGCAGAAGCCGAACCTGCACCCGGTGCGCGCCCTCGTTGACGGCCACAAGGTCCGTATACGCGTATGCACTCGCTGTTTGCGGAGCGGGAAGATCGTCAAGGCCGGCTAGACCTTTCGTAGTCCAGGAGCGTGACGACAGCGTGGGTCTCTTCAGCGGCAATAAACACTCCTCGAACCTCAAGGCAGCCAAAAAGATGGTCGAGGATGCCATCTCCAGCCTGAAGCTGGTGCCCGAGGAGAATCGCCTCCAGGGGCAGCAGGAAGGGTACGGCTGGGGCGTGATGAAGGGCTCCGCCGAGGTCTTCATCTTCATCATCCCTGGCGATCCCAAAAAAGACACCTTCCATTCATTTCAGGTGGTCTCGCCTGTCATGAAGCTACCGGAGTCCACCACCAGCCAGGTGGCGCTGTATCGCCGTCTGCTGGAGCTCAACGTCGAGATCCTCTCCGGGGTCTCCTTCGGCATCAAGGGCGACACGGTCATGATCGTGACCGATCGTTCCACCGAGGATCTGAACCTCTCGGAGGTCAAGTCCATGATCCTCCGCGTCGGCTACTTCGCCGACCTCTACGACGACGAGTTGGTGGGCCAGTTTGGCGGCCACCGCTACGCCGAATAGTTCAGCCCTCCACAGCCACAGCCTCGATCTCCACGCGTACTCCAAGGGGCAGCGCCGCCACCTGTACGGTGGCACGCGCGGGCGGAGCCTCGGCGAAGAACGCACCATAGGCCTCGTTGACCGTGGCGAAGTCACCCAGATCGGTGAGGAAGATGGTAGTCTTCACCACGTCCGCCAGGCCGCAGCCTGCCGCCTCCAGCACCGCCGAGAGGTTCTTCATCACCTGGCGCGTTTCGTCAGCCACGTCCCCTTCGATGACCTGTTTGGTCCTGGGATCCAGGGCTACCTGTCCCGAACAGAAGACCAGCCCGTTGGCCTTGACCGCCTGGGAATAGGGGCCGATGGCAGCGGGAGCCGCGTCGGTGTGGATGATCGCTTTGCTCATGGGTGACCTCCTTGTTGGGAGGACAGTCTAGCGGATCGCTCTAGAAAAAATCCAGGTATCCCGTGCGAGCTCGGCGTGAGGTTACGGCACCGTCGGTGGCGGGCGCGCGGAGGATGCGGCGGCGCCAGGTGCCTGAGCGGCGCGCGATGCGCGCACACATCTGGATGATCAGCGCTCGGGACTGGCGGCCCACCTCGAGGTGGTCGGTGGTGTCCAGGGCGGTGGCTTGTTGGCGGCGAGGATTGTCAGGCATATCTCTTCTCCTACTGGGTTGCTGCTGTCTCGTGCCTGAAGATTACAATCCCCGTGCCATGGCCCCATCGGAGGAAATCACAGCCTTTTTTGCCCCCAACACCCCACCAAACAGCGCCACGTTGACCAACCACCCGCCTCACCAGCGACATCCTGTCACTGTCGGAAACCCGACATGGCAGCGACATCCTGTCACTGTCGGAAACCCGACATGGGGACGGTGCTGTTTTGTTGACATTTTGCACTGCAACATGAATCGCAGGAATCGCGGCACTGCAACATAACAGCACCGCCCCAAAGATAACAACATAACAGCACCGTCCCCGAACTTCTGTGAACTTCCCGAAGCTTCGTTAGCGTTTGCGGGGCCAGGGATCCTTGAACCAGCGTGGGGTCTGGAGCCAGGGCGCCCAGCGGTGAGCGCGGGCCAGGCAGCGGAGGGTGGTTCTGCGATCTCCCATGCGAAACATGATGTGTGCGATGGAGCGCCAGGCGCCGGCGTAGGCCACTCGCAGGGAGGCCCCCCATGGGTCCTCGTCACGTTCGGGCAGTCGGCCGCGCGCGGTGAAGCCCTTGAACAGGCGGACGTTGAGCTTCTCCACCCAGTAGGGGTCGGGCGGACGGACGGTGGGGGCGTGCAGGCGGATCAGCGGCCCCACGGGGTAGCCGCGGAAGGCCTTGAGCACCTTCTTGTTGTAGATGGAGGCCAGGTAGACGGGCACGCCGCGCTGCATCTCACGCCGGATCAACCCGAGGGTGTTGACGTTACCCTTGGCGAACGTGTAAGCGAGGCCCGGCCGCTGCCGCTTCTTCTGCCGCACATACCAGGGGTAGAGCATGAGGTAGGCGTCGATGTACTGCACGTCGGGGCGGACGCCGAGCACCTCCTGGGCTTACATGAAGGAGAAGAGCCGCACGTCGCCAGTGCCGATGATCAGGGCCCCCTTCTCCACCGAGGCGAGGCTGTTGAGGGCGAAGTCCTCCACGGCGTAGTTTTCGCTCAGGTCCGCCTTGCGATAGGAGCCCATGGCCGCCAGGGTCACCACCGCCACGGCCACCCCGATCCAGAGCTTGCGCCGAGGGCGGGCGTCGTCTCCGGCGAGGAACGTGCGGTAGAGCTGTGCCAGGCCGATCCCAACGCAGACACAGAGCAGCGCAACTGGCAGCATGAAGAAGCGCTCGGCCACCTGCCCCGCCACCCCGGTGGACTTGATGTTGAACAACAGGATGAACCCGGGTCCGGCCAAAAGCGGCGTGATGGCCAGCGCCAGCGCGGTCTCCCGGCGCAGGGTGCCGCGCACCACGTCGCCCAGGGGGCGGCGGGCCCAGCGCAGGCAGAGGGCCCCCATGCCGAACAACCCCACGGGCCACGCCAGCCAGGCGGTCTGAGACGGCACCCGCGAGATCAGATGCCAGAGGTTCTCCACGGGGCGCCACTGGCCGCCGAGGGTCAGCGACAGGGTGCCGTAGTCCTTGCGCAGCACGTGGTGCACCAGCCCGTCCCAGCTCTCGGTCTGCCCCCAACGGGGGATCACCAGCGGATCGACGTACAGCAGGTGGAGGTAGGGCAACAGGCCCACGGCGCCGCCCGCCACCGCGGCCAAAAACCGCGCCGCCGCGCCGGACGCCGGCCTCAGCGGGGTGACCACTGCCACCAGCGCCAGGGGAAAGATCCAGACCGAGGAGTGGTGGTTGCTCAGCGCCAGCCCCATGCACAGCCCCGTCAGCGCGGACCAGAGCAGCTGCCCGTCCACCCTGCCCTCACCCCTGGCTGGCACCGCCCCCGCCCGTACAGCGCAGTACACGACGCTGAGGGACACCGCAGTGTTGAGGGTGAAGACCTCGGCCTGGGAGCTGTAGCGCCAGAAGATGTCGCCGGTGGCCAGCACCAGGGCGGAGACGGCCGCGGCCAGGACGTTACCCGTGGCGCGGACCACCACGCCGTAGAGCGCAAGCAGGGTCCACAGCCCGGCCAGCAGGCTGAGCAGACCCACCCGCCCGGCGGGGGTGGTCCACGGCAGCTGGCAGAGGCCGTGGCCCAGCAGCGCTGACAGCGGGTATCCCGGCGGATGTGAGACGCCGAGGTTGCAGGCCGCGCTGATCACCTCGCCGCTGTCTGCTACCTGCACGGCGTCGCTCCAGGTGGAGGCGAACATCAACCCACCGAGGAGCACAACGAGCAACGGCGGGAGCCACCTTGGCAGGCTGGGTGCGGGTTCGGGCATGCGGGAAGAGATTAAACCAGGAATAGCGAGTCAGGACCAGGAATGAGGACGGTCCTCGCCGCGGCCGCCTACTCCGGCGCGGGGATCAGCACCAGCTCAGTCTGGGCCGGCGACGGCACCTCGACCTCGTCGCAGAGCAGCACGTCGATGCCGCTGCGCACGCCGAACTCCTCGAGGTAGACGCCGGGCTCCAGGGTGAAGCAGAGCCCCTTGATCAGCGGGCGGGTGTCGTGGGTCTCCAGGTCGTCGATGTGCGTGCCGTCGCCGTGGCCGGCCAGCGCCCCGATGTTGTGGCCGGTGCGGTGGGGGAAGCACTCACCCAGGCCGCGGGCCTCGATGACGTCGCGCACGGCCCGGTCCACCTCCCAGCCGCACATGCCGTTGCGCCTGCTCGCGTCGTACCGATCCTTGACGAACTCCAGGCCCGCGTCGCGAGCCTGCACCACCAGATCGAACATCTCGCGGTGCTGCCGCTCGGGTCGGTCACCGACGAAGGCCATCCAGGTGATGTCCGCGTAGGCGCACACCGGCCGGTCGTGGCGCCCCCAGAGCACAATCATCAGCAGGTTCCCCGGCTCCACGCGCCCGGACGCGTCCGCCGACGGCAGGTAGTGGGCGTCGGCGGTGTGGTACCCCGCCGCCACGATGGGCGGGTGGTCGGTGACGATCTCCGCCCGTGAGAACTGCTCCATGATGAACTGCTGGACCTGGTATTCGTTGACCCTGCGGCCGGCGTCCAGCCACTGGGCTACCGCGGCGAAGGCCTCATCCTTGATGCGGTCCAGCTCCCGGGCCGCCTCTCTGTGGGCGTCCGCCTGGTCCTCGGTGAAGCGACAGAGGAAGAACTGCACCAGATCCGCCGACGGCACCACCTCCACGCCCATGGACTGCAGCCAGCCCACGGTGCCGGCGTCCACCCTCGACAGGTAGGGGATGGCCCCGTCGGGGAAGTACTCCATGGCCACCCGCCGCGCCCCCTCCAGCTGCCGCTCGAGCTTGCGGTTCATGTCTCGCCAGCCGGTGTACGGATCCTGACGGCCGGGCAGGTTCGGGATGTTCGGCACGTCCACCGAGTGACAGAGCAGCGTGGGGTTTCCGAAGGCCGGGATGTAGTAGAAGATGCGCCGCGTGACCATCAACCCCTCGAGGCCGAGGGCCTGGTGTGCGGTGGGGTTAGATCCGCGGAAATCGTACAGCATCCAGCCGTCGATCTTGTCATCGCGGAGCTGCTGTTGCACCTCGTTGATTCGCTCGATCACCATGGACGGAGCGCCCATGAGACCGGCATAGTCTGAGCGAAGGAACATGTCAGTGAAGGCTCGCATTGACAGGTCTACCGGGGGCCTGATACTCAGGATCTTACTTGTGCACCCAATCCGAGGCGGACGCAACCATGAAGCTGCGTACATTTTCTTATATCGACATCCTCCAGCCGCAATTCACAGGTTTCTTGCAAACCGTGGCGCCGGGCTACATGCCCCTGGAGGAGCAGGCCGCGTTGTTCGTCGAGATCGCCCCTGGCATCGCGATCAACGAGATCACGGACATCGCCCTCAAACGCACCGAGGCGATCCCGGGCATGCTCATCGTTGAGCGCGCCTTCGGCATGCTCGAGCTGCACCACTTCGACCAGGGGCAGATCCGCGAGGCGGGCCGGTCCATTCTGGAGTTCCTCGGCCTCGAGGAGAACGGGCGCATGAAGCCCCAGGTGGTCTCCAGCGACATCATCACCGGCGTCGAGGGCTACCACTCCCAGCTGCTCAACCGCTTCCGCCACGGCAACATGATCGGGGAGAACGAATCCCTCTACCTGCTGGAGGTCCGCCCCGCCGGCTACGCCGCCATCGCCGCCAACGAGGCCGAGAAGGCGTCGCCGATCAACCTGCTGGAGTTCCGCTGCTTCGGCGCCGTGGGCCGCGTCTGGCTCGGCGGTAAAGAAGAAGAGATTCGCGAGGCCGCCAAGGCCGCCGAGCAGGTCCTGGCCGATCTGGACGGGGTCCCGATCTCGAGGTAGCGCCGCGCCGCTACGGCAAACAGAGCGGGTTCAGGCAGAGGGGCAAGCAGCTCCAGATAAACGGCACCAGCGGCGTGGGGCAGCAGCAAGGGTACTGCGAGTCCTTCTTTTTACACTCGCTGTTGGTCTGACAGCCGAGGTGCGGCACGTCCGGCGCCGGCCCCTTGTCCTTGGGTAGCTGCGGCTTGTCCGGCTGCAGCAGATCAGGCTTCTGTTGGGGCTTGTCCAGTTGTTGGGCCACGTCTGCCGGCGCGTCGGGGCGCGGCTGGTCCTTCTTGACGCCGTCGAAGGTGATCTGCCCCACGTCCTTGCTCGCGTCCTTGCCGGCGTCGGGCTTTTCGGGCAGGTAGGTGTGGCCCTCCCGCACGCAGACCTTGACCTTTTTGAACTCCTGGCAGCTGTAGCCCTCGGGGCAGGCTGGCATGCCGTGATTGCAATAAAAGGGCGCGTCGCCCAGGTCTGCCTCCACGCAGGCCGTCGTGCACAACAACAGGAGTATGGTCGACACCCCCCGCGCCGCTGAGCTACCGCGTGGCAAGCGCTAGAACCTCAGCTCTCCGGAGAGGCCAAAAACCTCGCCGGTCACCACGGGGGTCACCGTGAGGGGGCTGAGGTTGGCCCTGCGGCCGCGCCGCTTCTTTTTGGCCGGGCGGTCCAGGACGAAGAGGACCACCGAGGTGCCGGCCAGCACGCCGCCGGCGATGAACGAGGCGATGGAGACCGACTGCTTGGTCTTGTAGCCCTGCATCAGGTCGTGGTGGCGCTTGCTGTAGGAGACCACCGGCCTGTTCATGTCGGGGTTGCCGGAGCAGCTCGGGTTATTGGCCGGGCAGTCGCCCAGGACCGCCTCCTCGAGCTCGCTGGCGTCAGACGCGGCCAGCCGGTTGAAGACGATGCCCATGGCGATGCCGGCCACGCCGACACCGAGGGTGGTCCACTTGGCGATGGTCAGGCCGCTGCCGCCGCCCTCGTCTCGGCGGCCACGCCTTGGGGCTCTGGGGGTCACGGCCCGCGGGGTGGGGCGGCGCACGGTCATGCCAGGCTTGTGCCCACCGCGCAGCGGATCCTCGGTGTCCTCGCCGGTGGGGCGCAGGTCGATCTTTTTGTTCGGCACAGGCTTGCGCGTGCGCCGGGGGGGAGGCGGCGGAGGAGGAGGCGGAGGCGCGGGCGCGGGCCTGGTGTCTTCGTCATCGTCGTCGTCCCCCGCCCCCACGATGAGCTCCAGCTGCCGGACCTTGGCCTCGACCTTTTCCTTGTCCGCGGCCATGGGCGCCAGCCTGAGGTACTTCTTGTACGTCTTGATCGCCAGCCGGGCCTTGTTCATCTTGTAGTACGTGTCGCCGATGTACCGCAGCAGCGACGGGTGAGGCTTGAGCCTGTAGGCCTTCTTCAGCTCCACCAGCGCGTCGCGGTAGTTCTTGGATTTGAAGTGAACCTTTGCCCTGTTGAACGCGGCCCTCGCCTTCGCGGCGTTGTCCGCCAAGGCCGTCTCGGCGTGGGTCAGCACCAGCGTCAGGGCGACCATCAATATGACTAATCTTCTCATCTACTTAAACCTACCTCTCCGTTTGCAGCCCGGATAACCGCTGTTAGATGTTATTGTAAACATAATCTCTCGGTCAACTCGTCATTTCGCCGCCACCTCCACCTCCGCCAGCAGCCCGTAGTGGTCCGAGCAGTAGACCCCGGCCGTGTCCGGCTCGGTGAGCACCATACGGCAGGCCCGGATCACGCCCGCGCCCTTGCTGGTCATGGGCGTGACGAGGATGTAGTCCAGCCGCCGGTTCGGCTCCAGCCAGGCCAGCTTCGCGGTGTAGGGGTTGTCGCGCACCCAGGTGTGCCCGGGGACGCCCGGGTTGTGCTGGGCGAAGGCGTCCTGGTAGTAGGTGCGGCGCCCGTCCAGGGTGGCCCGGCCCCGCAAAAAGCGCACCTCGTCGGAGTCGGGCACGGCGTTGAAGTCCCCGGCCAGCACCGCCGCGTTGCCGTTGCGGTGGGCCTGGATGAAGCGATCCGCCTCCAGCACCTGCTGCTCTCGCAGCAGCCCGTCTGTGAGCCGGAACGCCAGGTGCGTGGTGAAGATCCAGGTCTCCCCTGCCCCGGGAAGATCCACGGACGCCCCGAGGCAGACGCGGCGCGACCGCCCCTCGGTGAAGGGCAGCTCGCAGAAGTCTCGCTGCAGCAGGGCGTGCCGGCTGAGGATCGCCAGGCCCTCGTCGCCCCCGCCCCAGGGCTGGGCCACCTCGAAGGTGTAGTCCATGCCGAGATCCCCGGCGAGGATCCCCGCCGTGTTCGGCACCTTGCCCGGCACCTCGCGCACCTCCTGCAGGCAGACCACGTCCGGCGCCAGGGCGGCCAGGCGCCGGCCCAGCAGCGCCAGGCGACGCTCCCAGGGCCCCTGCTCCTGCCAAATGTTGATCGTGACGATGGTCAGCATGACGGCCCCACTTTGACCCCCTCTCCCCCGTTATTCTTGGCAGTTTTTTGGCTGCCGGCCTCGCTCAGTCCCCGCGGTAGGTGCAGGCCGAGGTGCAGGTCTCGTCGATGCGGATCTCGGCCAGGGGCAGCGCAGACTCCAGCCGCTGCCAGAGCCACCGGGCGATGTTCTCGGCGGTGGGATTCTCCAGCCCCTCAACCTCGTTGAGGTAGTGATGATCCAGCCGGGCCACCAGCGGCTCGCAGGCCGCGGTGATGTCGGCGAAGTCCATGACCCAGCCGGTGTGCGGATCCACCTCCCCCTCCACCACCACCTCGAAGACGTAGGAGTGCCCGTGCAGACGGCGGCACTTGTGCCCCTCGGGCACCCGCGGCAACAGGTGGGCGGCCTCCGCGCGAAACTTCTTGGACAGTCTCACTCTTATGCTCCTCGCATCGGTGAATTCTGATGAATTTCCTGATATAGCAGGGCCAGACACAAAAAGAAACTGCGGTAGAGCGACAGGAGGTTTATCAAATGGATCTCGGACTGGACGGCAAGATCGCCCTGGTGGCAGCATCCAGCAAGGGGCTGGGGCGAGCCATCGCCAGCACCCTGGGAAAGGAGGGCGCGCGCCTGGTGCTCTGCGCCAGAGACCGTGATCAGCTGGAGCAGACCGCGGACCAGATCGCCAGCGACGGAGTGGAGGTGCATACCCTGCCCGTGGACCTGGCCTCCACCGAGGGACCCGCGGCCTTCGTTCAGTTCGCCGTGGAGCAGACCGGCGGCGTGGACATCCTGGTGACCAACACCGGCGGCCCTCCGGTGGGCACCTTCGCCGAGCACGACGACGACGCCTGGCAGCACGCCACGGACCTGGTGCTGATGAGCGCCGTGCGCATGATCCGCGCGGCGGTGCCCCACATGGAGCAGCGCGGCGGCGGGCGCATCGTCAACGTCACCAGCATCTCGGTCAAGCAGCCCATCGCGGGCCTGCTGCTGAGCAACTCGCTGCGGGCCGCCGTGGTGGGCATGGCCAAGACCCTCTCCGCCGAGCTGGCCCACCAGGGGATCCTGGTCAACAACGTCTGCCCCGGCCGCATCGCCACCGATCGCCTGATGCAGCTGGACCAGTCCCGGGCCGAGCGCACCGGGCTGCCCGTGGAGCAGGTGCGCCTCGAGGCCCAGCAGTCCATCCCCCTGGGCCGCTACGGGCAGCCCGACGAGCTGGCCGCCCTGGTGGCGTTCCTCGTCTCCGGCCGGTCCTCCTATGTCACAGGCGAGACCGTCCTCTGCGACGGCGGCCTGTACGGCGGGCTGATGTAGGCGCCCTACAGCTTCCCCAGCCGCTGCACCACCCGATCGATGAGCCAGCCCGGCGTCGACGCGCCGGCCGTGACCAGCACGCGCTCCGCGCCCTCGAACCAGGCCGCCTCGAGATCCTCCGCGGTCTCCACGTGGTGGGTGGCGGTGATGGCGGCGCAGGTCTCCGCCAGGCGGGTGGTGTTGGCGCTGTTGCGCCCGCCCACGACCACCACGAGGTCCACCCCCTGGGCCAGGCGCTCGGCGTCGCGCTGCCGGCGGCCCGTGGCGTCGCAGATGGTGTCGAAGGCGCGCACCTCCACGAAGCGATCCAGGGCGGCGGCCACCACTTCGCGGTAGCGAGGCCGCGTGACGGTGGTCTGGGCCAGCACAGCCACCCGGCGTACGCCCTCCAGGGCGGGCAGGTCCAGCTCATCTGGCGCGCTCACCACCAGCACCGGCGCCGGCCGGCCCGTCCTCTGTTCGCCCTCCCCCGCGCGCCCCCTGGCGTGGCTGAGCACCGCGTCGAGCTCGGCGTGGCCGGGGACGCCGACCACGACGACGCCGTAGCCCTCGGCGGCCATGCGCCCGGCGATGGTCTGGCAGGCGCGGACCCGCGAGCAGGTGGCGTCGTGTACAGATCCCCCGGCCCTCGACTCGAGGTGCTCGAGCTGCTCCACCGTGGCGCCATGGGTTCGCACCAGCACTGCGTCGTCGTCGCCGACGGCGGCCGGAGCGACCACGGCCAACCCTTCCCCCTCCAGGCGCTCCACCTCCTGGGGGCAGTGCATCAGCGGCCCCAGGCTGACCAGCCGCGCGCCGTCAGCCATCAGCTCCTCGGCCTGCTCCACGGCCCGCCGCACGCCACGGCAGAACCCGGCGCCCGGCGCCACGATGATCTTCGGGGGTGCCACGTCAGGCCGCTCCGCCGCGCTCCCTGACCACGTCGAGGATCCGCGCCACCACCTGGTCCACGTCCAGCCCGGAGGTGTCGAGCATCACGGCGTCGTCGGCCGGCTTCAGCGGCGCCACGTCACGGCCGCTGTCCGCGGCGTCTCGCTCGTTCTGCTGCCGCAACACCTCGTCGAGGCTCACCTCGTGCCCCATGGCCTGCAGCTCTGCCAGGCGGCGCCGCGCGCGCACCTCGGGGTCGGCCACGAGGAAGATCTTCACCGGCGCGTCCACGAACACCACCGTGCCCATGTCACGCCCCTCGGCCACCACCGCCCGGGCCCGGGCGAAGGAGCGTTGCAGCTCGAGCAGCGCCTGGCGCACCGGCCCCAGGGCGCTGACCTGCGACGCCCCAAGCGACATCTCCGGTGTGCGGATGTCGCCGGAGACGTCCTCTCCGCCCAGCAGCACGCGGTTTTCGCCCTGCTCCATGGAGAACTCGATGGGCAGCCCGGCGGCGAGGGCGGCCAGGCCGTCGGCGTCGTCCCAGGCCACGCCGGCCTCCCGGGCGGCCAGGGCCAGGGTGCGATAGATGGCGCCGGTGTCCAGCAGCATGGAGCCGAGCTGGCGCGCCACCCGCCGGGCCACCGTGGACTTGCCGGCGCCGGCAGGCCCGTCGATGACCACAGTCATCTTCTCGGTTTTGGCATATTCGACCATGTCGCAGAGTATACAGAATATTGAGACTACCTCTTGATAATCGCGACCCGATGCAAAGAAAATAGCCACCATGCCAACGGAGCTCGACTACACCGGTGAGGCTGACAAGATCCGCGACCATGGGCCGAAGGAGGTCTCCTTCTGCCCGGCGCCGCTGCCCTACGTGGGAGAGATCAAGCTCCGCAGGCGGCGAGACGGCGGCTACCTCGTCGCGGTGCTGGCCTGCGACGGCCAGGCCGGCCAGTTCCTCGACGGCACCCTGGCCGTGGAGGTGGTCAGCGCCGCCGACCTGCGCGCCGGGGAAGAGGACCCGCTGGCGCTGGCGCTGGAGCGCGCTCACCACACCCTCAACGAGCTGCGCCTGGAGGAGGCGTTCAAGCTGGCGGCGGTGCTGCGCGGTGAGCGCAGCGATGAGGACCTGTCTGCCAAGCTCCATGAGGTGCTGGCCGAGATGGACACCATGCGCCGATGAGCATCACCGCGACCATTCGCCGCCGGCGCAGCTTGTGGGAGATCGCCATCCTCGCACTGGGGCTCAACCTGTGGGTCACCTTCCTGCTGGTGCCGCTGCTGCACCTGGACGCCCCCGGCGCTGCGGCCGCCTGGCTCACCGCGCCGCCGCTTTTGGCCCTGGGCGCCGGCGTGGTCTTGCGCAACCGCATTGTGCTGCTGGCGGCCTACCCGCTGCTGCTGGCGCTGCCCACGCTGATCAACACCAAGCTGGTGGGCGTCAACGTCTACTCACCGCTGACCTTCTGCCTCGTGGCGCTGAGCTTCGTGGCGTACATGGTGGCCACCGTGGTCCTGCTGGAGGTGATCCACGCCCCGGCCCCGCCCGCCGAGACCAAGAGCCTGGGCCAGGTGAGCCTGGACGCGCGCTGGCGGCGGCGGGTGCGGATCCACCGCTGGCTGGCCGTGCTGGCCGGCGTGTTCCCGGCGCTGCTGATCTTCACCGCGTTCCTCCACCCCGGCGTACAGGCGGACCTGGCCGCCTACTTCCCGCGCCGCGGCACCGCGCCTCAGGTCTTCCTCGGCGTCATGGTGCTGCTGCTCTGGCTGGCCATCTTTTACGCCTACTTCCTCCAGCCGCTGCGATCACACGTCCGGGGCGACCCGTACCTGCGCCACGAGCTGCGCCGCATCCGCCACGACGCCCGCACCGGCAAGCCCCGCGCCGGCTTCTACGTCTTCGTGACCATGGCGCTGATCTTCATGGTCATCCTCGTGTTGAGCAGGGGCTGTTCGTGAGGTGCACCTGAGGTATGATGCCGTGCAGAAAATGAGAGTGAGGAAATACTTTTTCGAAGCCCTGTCGCTGGGCCTGATGGTCAGCAGCCTGGTCTTCTTCTACGAGTGCATCCGCTTCCTGGCGGCCCGCGACTACGTGGCCGCCATCGTGCTGATGTTCATCGGCTTCGCCGTCATCCGGGTGGGCTCCGAGCTGGCCCGGCTGGCCCTCATCGAGCGCCAATGAAGAGCTGGACCGTCGCCATCGTGATCTGCCTGCTGGCCTCCTGCGGCCAGCAGCAGACCGTGGAGCGCCGCGGGGTGGCCCTCCAGCCGCTGGTGGAGGACCCCGACGACGTGGTGGCCCGGGTCAACGACCAGCCGATCACGGCAGGTGAGCTGGTGGAGCAGATGAGCGGCGGCGGCACCCGGGACGAGGCGCTCAAGCGGCTCGTGGAGAGGGAGCTTCTGGCTCAGGATGCCGCGCGCCGTGGGCTGCACCGCCGCGCCGAGGTGGCCGAGCGCCAACGACGGGCCATGGCCAACCGGCTCATCCGCAAGGGCTTCGGCGACACGTTCACCAAGGCCAACATCCCCGACGACCTCATCGAGATCTCCTACAGGCGGCAGAAGCCGTACTTCGTGCACCCCGAGCAGGTGCACATCTGGCAGCTGCTGGTCATCGCCCGCAAGCGTCGGGTCTCCAGGGCAGACCAGCAGAAGGCCACCAATCTGTGCCGTGAGATCCACCGCCTCGCCACGCGCAAGCCGATGACGCTGCAGCAGTTCAAGGACCTGCGCAAGGAGCTGAAGGAGCCGAAGGAGCCGCTGAAGCTGGACCTGCAGGACTTCGTCACCGGCATCAAAGGGCCGGCCGTGGCCAAGTTCGCCGAGGCGTCCTTCGCGCTGAAGAAGGTGGGCGACATCAGCCCGGTGGTGGAGACCCGCTTCGGCTGCCACGTCATCTACCTCAAGGAGCGCCGCCCGGCCAAGAACGTCACCCTGCGCCAGGCCGAGGCCGAGATCCGCGGCAAGATCTTCGCCAAGTCGCGGGAGGTGGTGTTCAACCGCTGGGCGGCCAAGATCGAAAAGAGCTACCAGATCTCTGTGCACACCGAGGTGCTGGACGCGGTCCACAAGAAGAAGGCGGCCAGGGCGGGCAAGAAGTAACGTCATGGACGTCTTCTCCTCCCTGCTGCACCAGCTTATCACCGACCTGCCCGGCGCGCTGCGGGCCGTGTTCGTCGACTGGGAGGGCGAGGCAGTGGGCCAGACCGGCGACGATCCCGACGCGGCGCGGCTCATGGGCGCCCACTGGGGCGTGGTCCACGGCCTGGCGAAGAAAAACATGGCCGTGCCCGTCGAGGGGCTCGTGCTCTCCTTCGAGGACAGGCACGTGGTGGTCAAGCCCGTGGCGGACGGCTACCTCGTGGTGTGCGAGACCTCCCGCCGCACCAGCCCGGGCCAGGCGCTATGGGCCTGCGCGCGGACGGCGACGTTGATCAGAGAAGAGATGTGAACACCATGGGACTCCCCAGGCCCCCAGGTCCCCAGGTCTCCAGGCGTCGCCGCATCGCGACGCTGCTCTGCCTGATCCTCTCGATCTGCGCCGTCCCCGCCCTGGCCGCGGACAACGATTATTTGCCCTACAACACGGCCTGGAACGGCCTGTCCGGGCTGGACGCCATGGCCCGGGCCGCCGGTACCCGCATCGAGCTGCTGGACAAGCTGAGCTGGGACACCCTGCCCGAGGGAGCCTCGCTGCTGGTGATCCACCCCCGGGCCGAGATGAAGATGGCCCGGGTCAAGCCGTTCGTGGAGCGCGGCGGGCGCCTGCTGGTGGCCGACGACTTCGGCAAGGCATCGGCCCTGCTGAAGAGCTTTCAGATTCGGCGCATGGAGCGGGGGATCAAGGAGGCGGCCCGGCTGGACGGCAACCCCAACCTGCCCGTGGCCCGCATCGGCAGGGCCAAGCACCCCCTCATCGCGGGGGTCTCCGAGATCGCCACCAACCACCCGGCCTACTTCCTGTCGCCCTACACCACCCTCGCCGGCTTCGGCAAGGGCGTGCAGCAGGTGCTGGTGGCGGGCAAGGTGGGCGAGGGGCAGCTCATCGCGCTGTCCGACCCGAGCGTGTTGATCAACGCCATGCTGCCCTGGTCCGACAACCGCCGCTTCGCCAGCAACCTCGTGCGTCAGCTCCGCCCGGCCGAGGGGCAGCCGATCTATCTCGTCACCGGCTACTTCAAGGCCAGCGGCACGGTCAAGGAGGGGGACGCCCGCCGCGGCACCATGCCGAAGCTGCTCACGGAGTTCAACGACTTCCTCAGCATGTTCGGCGATTACGCCCTGCTGGAGCCGGGGCTGCGGGCCCTGGGCATCATCTGCGGCGGCTTCGCCGTGCTCGCCCTCTTCATGTTGCTGCCCTTCCCCCGCCGGGACCTGGACGGCCACTGGATCAGCCCCCAGGGCCCGCCGCCCTCATCGCTGGAGGAGGACGTGGGCCGCGGCGGCACCGCCTTCCCTGCCGCCGTGCTGCGCGAGGAGGTGGAGGAGATCCTCGGCGACATCATCAAGGCCCCCGGGCCGCTCTCCACCATCCACCCGCGCTGGGTGGTCAACCGCGTCAAGATCATCGGCGGCGAACAGCCGGCCGCCCTCTGCACGCGGCTGCTGTCCGCGCTCAAGAGGCTGCCCCAGACCACCAACGTGGCCGAAAACGCCACCCTGCGCGGCCCGAGCATGAAGGACCTCGACAGCATCTACCATATGAGCAGCGAACTTTTCACCTTGCTCGGGCGGCCTCCCCTCCCCGGGCTCCACAAGCAGACGTGACCATGTCCCCCATTGAAGACAGCAAGCTCAAGCAAGTCGCCCAGACCTGCGCCGCCCTCGCCGAGGAGATCTCCCGCGCCTTCATCGGCGCCAACGAGATCACCGAGCTCCTGATGACCGGCCTCTTCGCCCGCGGGCACGTGCTGCTCGAGGGCGTGCCCGGCGTGGCCAAGACCACGCTGGTCAAGGCCTTCTCCGCCACCCTCGGCTGCAACTTCCGCCGCATCCAGTTCACGCCGGACCTGCTCCCGTCGGACATCACCGGCACCTACATCCTCGACATGCGCAGCAACACCTTCCAGCTGCGGGAGGGGCCGATCTTCGCCAACATCATCCTCGGCGACGAGATCAACCGCGCCCCGGCCAAGACCCAGAGCGCGCTGCTGGAGGCGATGCAGGAGGTGCAGGTCACCATCGAGGGCAACACCCGCGTGCTGCAGCCGCCGTTCATGGTGCTGGCGACCCAGAACCCCATCGAGCAGGAGGGCACCTACCCCCTGCCCGAGGCCCAGGTCGATCGTTTCATGCTCAAGATGACCATCCGCTACCCCGACGCCGCCGACGAGAAGCGGATCCTGATGACCTATAACAAGGAGCCGACCGCCGTGCGGCCGCTGCTGGAGCCGCACCGCATCCTGCAGCTACAGGCCCTCACCGAGCAGGTCCACGTGGACGAGGAGCTGATGGAGTACATCATCGGGCTGTCGCGGTATACCCGCGAGCACCGGCGTGTCTACCTCGGCGTGTCGCCGCGCGCCTCGTTGATGCTGCTGCACGCGGCCAAGGCCAGGGCGCTCTGTCGCGGGCGGGGCTACGTCTTGCCCGACGACATCCAGCGGCTGGCCGAGCCGGTCATGGCCCACCGCATCCTGCTGGCGCCCGAGGCCGAGCTGGAGGGCGTGCTCCCGGAGGTGGTGGTCAAGGAGGCGCTCAAGTCTGTGCCGTATCAGCAGCGGAGGTGAGAAATAAGAAATAAAGAACAAGAAATAACAAATGGCAAATGGGGCGACGGCGCGGCAATGGACGAGTCATTCTGTTGCTGCGAGGTATCTCGTCGCGAGCGAGCAACCGGTCGAGGTTGCGCGGCGCCACGCCTGCCCTCCAACGATCAAATTCCCATCCCATTTTCCATTTTGAATTCTTTATTTTCTATTTTGTATTGCCCATGAGTCCTTCCCTCACACGCACCGGCATCACCCTCGTCGGGGTCGCCTCGGTCTTCGTCGTGGCGGGCGCCTTGCTGTCGCTGTGGCCGCTGCTGGCCATCGGCATGGCCCAGCTGTCCGCGGTGCTCGTGCTCTACATCCTCTTCGTGCCGCCCAGCGCCATGCTGCGGCGACGCAACCTGGAGCTGGCCTGGTGGATCCCGGCCGGCGAGCTGGCCGGCGGGGCGCTGGTGGCCGACCGCCAGGTGAACCTGCACGTGCTGCTGCGCAACCGCACGCCGTTCAAGCTCACCGTGCCGCGCCTCAACATCATGGTCTCCAGCGCCATCGACCTGCAGGAGGACCGGCTGCGGACGCAGCTGCCGGCCCGCGAGGAGGTGCACCTGCGGGTCAAGGCCACGCCGCGCTGCAGCGGGCACTGGTTCTTTCAGGGGGCGCTGGTCAACGTCACCGACCGCTTCGGCGTCTTCGCCATGCAGCTCTATTATCCGAACCTGCTCGGCATCAAGGTCTTCCCCTACCTCGGCGCGGGGCGCGAGATGATCCCGTTCCGCCCGCGCACCGGCGCCTCCCACGAGCGGGTGGGGCTACGGCTGGTGCGCCAGCGCGGGCTCGGCTCCGACCTGCGCGAGATTCGTGACCACACGCCGGGAGACCCGTTCAAGCGCATCGCCTGGAAGGCCTCCGCCCGCACGGGCAAGCTCATGGTGCGCGAGTTCGAGAGCGAGATCCTCGTCACCCACTGGATGCTGCTGGACATGTCGTCCACCATGCGCTCCACCACCCTTGGGCGCTCCAAGCTGGACCACGGCCTGACCCTCTGCTCGGCCTTCGCCCGGGTGGCCCTCGAGGCCGGCGACCGGGTGGGGCTGGTCACCTTCGACCACCGGCTGCACAGCCAGGTCAAGCCGGCGGACGGCCGCACGCAGCTCTACCAGATCGTGGAGCGGCTCATGGAGCTGCACAACATCGTGGACGAGGACCTCACCGATCTGACCGACGCCGAACTCAACCTGGCAGTGGCCGAGTACCTGGCCTACCAGGAGGGCGCGGACGTCAGCGTGCGGGGCAAGCCGCCGCCTGCCAACGATCCCCGCTGGCGCGACTTCGTGGAGGGCCCCGACGGCGAACTGTTCGACGGGCGCACCCTGAGCCGCGAGGTGAGCAAGGCCCTGGACCGCCGGCGCACCAGCAGCCCTGCCAGCTGGTGGAACCAGATCGTCTCCAGCAGCCCGCGCACGGCGCAGCTGCGGCTCTTCTGCCGCCTCAGCGGTCTGGAGATCCCCTACCGTCGCCACTCGCCCCTGGTCTCCAAGGAGCGGGGCATGGCCGAGGCGATCAGGCTGGCCGGCGCCTCCCGCTCGTCCCAGTTTGTCCTGCTGGTGTCCGACCTCGAGGAGGTGGGCGAGACGAGCGTGGTGATGGACGCCCTGCGCCTGGCGCGCAAGCGAGGACACACCATCGTGGTGGTGGCCCCCTTCGCCCCGGCCTTCCTCGCCCCCCCCGACGGCGACCGCGCCCGCCAGCTGCAGAAGATCTACGCCCTGCGCGCCGAGCGCCAGCGCCGCAACGTGCAGCGGCTCATCGAGCGCACCGGCATCTCGGTGCTCTCGGCCACGCCCAGGGACGTGCTGCCCCTGGTGCTGCGCAAGCTGTCCCGCATGCGGTCGGCGCGGTCGGGGATTCCGATGTAGATCACCTACCTGCCCTTGAAGCCGGCCTTGATGGCGTCCACCACCGCCGTGAGCGCCTGCACCCGGGCGTGGAGCTTGTTGTCGCCCTCGATGATGACCCACGGGGCGTAGGTGGTGCTGGTGCGGTGGATCATCTCCACCACCACGTCGTGGTAGATGTTCCACTTCTTGCGGTTGCGCCAGTCCTCGTCGGTCAGCTTCCAGCGCTTGTGCTCCAGCCGCTCGCGCTCCTTGAAGCGCCGCAGCTGCTCCTTTTTGGAGATGTGCAGCCAGAACTTGACGATCACCGTGCCCTGGTTGGCGATCATCCGCTCGAACTCGTTGATCTCCTGGAAGGCGCGCTGCCACTCGGTCTTGGTGCAAAAACCCTCCACCCGCTCCACCATGACGCGGCCGTACCACGAGCGGTCGAAGATGGTCAGGTGCCCGTCCTTGGGGAGGTGCCTCCAGAAGCGCCAGAGGTAGTGGTGGCTTAGCTCCTCGCTGGTGGGCGCGGCGATGGGGATGACCTCGTAGCCCCGGGGATCCAGCTTCTCGGTGACGCGCTTGATATTGCCCCCCTTGCCGCCGGCGTCCCAGCCCTCGTAGACGATGACCGCGCCCTGGCGGTTGAGGTACATCTGGTGCTCCAGCTGGCGCAGCTCGGCCTGCAACGGCTTGACCAGCGCCTGGTACTCGGGCTTCTCCAGCGAGCGAGTCAGATCCACTCGATCCAGGACACTGCTGGTCTCCACGGCGCCCTTGCGCCTCGCCTTCTCCGGCTTCTTCGCCTCGGGCGGCTTCCGCTCGCGGATGGCCCTGCCGATGGCGTCCACCAGGGTCTCCACCACCTTGGTCCTGGCGTAGCGGCCGTCGGTGGCCTCGACGATGGTCCAGGGGGCGTGCACGGTGGAGGTGCGCTCGAGGATTTCTTCCACGGCCTGCTCGTACTTGGCGTAGCGGCGGTGCTCGCGGCGCTCGGGCTTGCCCACCTTCCAGGCCAGCGAGGGATCCGCCGATATCTTCTTGAAGCGGCGCTTCTGCTCCTTTTTGGAGATGTGCAGCCAGAACTTGACGATGACCGCGCCGGCGTCGGCGTGCTGCCGTTCGAACTGCAGGATCTCGTCGTAGGAGCGGCGCCAGGTGTCCTTGTCCACGAGCTTCTCCACCCGCTCCACGAGCACGCGCCCGTACCACGAGCGGTCGAAGATGGCCACGCGCCCGTTGGCCGGCGCCTTGACCGCGAAGCGCCAGAGGAAGGGTCGCAGCAGCTCCTCCTCGTTGGGCGACGAGATGGGGTGGACCTTGAACCCGCGTGGGTCCAGTCGCTGGACCAGGCGATTGATGCACGTACCCTTGCCGGCGGCCTCCCAGCCCTCGAAGACCACGATCACAGGGATCCCCACCTCGTGGGCCTTTCGTTGAAGGGCCGCAAGCTCCAGCTGCAGCGGCTCGAAGACAGCTTTGTACTCCTTCTTGGGCAGGCTCTGGCTCAGGTCGACCTTCTCCAGCATGGCGGCGCTCCTCGATCATTGGACGGGTTGGTTTTGTTTTAGGAATATTAGTGCACTTTTAAGCGGATGTGACCGTTGACCTTCGCTGGATCTTTGGCTATATTCCCGCCAATCGTAAAAAGTATTCACTTTTCAACAGCTTGTATAAAACAACGGAGCGACCGATGACCGAAATGAAGCCTGTACAGTCCAAAATGACGATGATCCTGGTGTGTTGGTTCCTCGGTGGGTTTGGGATCCATCGTATGATGATGGGTTACAGCAACTGGTGGCTGATGCTCCTTACCTTCGGCGGCTGTGGCATCTGGACCATCATCGACCTGATCAAGATCATCACGGGCGGCATGAAGATGGCCGACGGCCGCGACCTGGAGTGATGCGGTAGCACCGGTAGCCCCCTCACTTCCCGACATCCCTGGCAGTAACAAGACGGATCCGCTCCCCTGGACGTTCCACGTCTATCAGTACGTGCGCGCGCGGTGGATCGAGTCCGCTGTCATCCTCTTCATCCTCACCTCGGTGCTGTCCAAGGCCTATGCAGACGTGGGCTTTACCATCCCCTGCGTCTTCACGACCTTGCTGGACGTCCGCTGTCCCGGATGTGGGCTGACCACCGCGGCCGTGGCCCTGGCCCACCTGGATCCGGTGAAGGCCTTCGACGCCAACCCGTTGATCTTCGTCGTCGCGCCCGCGCTGCCGGTCCATGTGTTGTTCAGCTTCAGGGAAGAGAGGCGTCGCCGGGAGGCGGCTCGCGGGGGGTGAGGGACTCTCGCCCCGCCGGACAGACCGCCATGCAGCGCGAGCAGGCCTTGCACTGGAAGGGCGAGAAGGCGAGCGTCCCCCCTTCCCGGCGCGCCACCGGGCAGGCTCGCACGCAGAGGGAGCAGGCGTCGCAGGGCAGCTCCAGCTCGGCGGTCGGGCCATTTTCCAGCGGCGCGTCGGTGAGCACGCCGCCGAGCCAGACCCGGGTGCCCGCGCCAGGGACGATGAGCTGGTGGTGCCGGCCGATGCGGCCCATGCCGGCCACCACGGCGGCGCCGTTGAGGCTGAGGAAGCCCTGCAGCGGGAAGTAGTGGCGCTTGCACGGATCGATGGGCAGCGCGCGGAAGCCGCTGTCCTCCAGCAGGCGCCCGATGGCGTAGGCCGTGGAGTTGATCTCGGCGTTGAGCACGCTGAGGTGCTCCTCGAAGTGGTAGCGGTTGTTGTAGAAGGTCACCCTGCCCTTCACCGCTTGCTTGAGCAGCAGCTCGGGGTTGACCAGCACCGGCCTGACCGTTTCCCAGCGCAGGTTCTTCCACCAGCGCCGGATGAAGTAGGGTTCTCCCGCCAGCAGTGTGTCCACCACGCCGTCCAACATCGGCAGGCCGAAGACCACCACCGCCCGGGCGCCCTGCAGGTAGGCGCCGAGGTTGGCTTCGGGGAGGTGCCGCTCCAGGCGCTCCACCGAGACCCAGGATAGCGCCGCCACGCGGTGCCGGACGCCGAGCTCCAGGACCAGCCTGGCCAGCTCAGGTCGGGGTGGAGACATTCTTGATGACGCCGGCGACGCTGCTCTTTTTGTCGTCGAGGGCGGCGGAGATGCCCTCCTGCAGCGTGCGCGTCTCGAAGGGCTTGGCGATGAAGCCCTTGGCGCCTGCGGTCATCAGGTGCCTCACCTCGCTCTCCTTGACCGAGCCGGACATCACCATCACGCGGACGTGGGGGTTGAAGGTCTTGAGGATGTTGAACAGATCCTCGGCCCCCAGGTGCGGCATCCTCACGTCGAGGATCACGAGCTTGATCTGGCGGACGTGCTCCTCGTAGAGCTTGAGCGTCTCCTGGCCGTCACGGGCCAGCAGCACCTCATAGCCGAGCTTGCGCAGCAGCCGCTCCATGGCCACCCGGATCCCCTCCTCATCGTCTGCCACGAGGATGGTGTTGGCGCCCTCGGCCTCCTCGGGGGAGGTCACGGTGGGCAGCCGGTAGGTGGTCTGGTTGTCGTCGGTGCTGTCCATGGTGGGCAGGAAGATGCGGAAGGTGGTCCCCTCACCCTTGACCGACTCCAGCTGCAGGCGCCCGCCGTGGTTGTTGACGATGGCGAAGACCATGGCCAGGCCGAGGCCTGTGCCCTTCTTGGCCTCCTTGGTCGTAAAGAAGTGATCGAAGGCGCGCCGCCGGGTGTCCTCGTCCATCCCCTCGCCGTTGTCCGAGACCGTGACCACGACGTAGTCTCCCGGCTCGGAGAGCGGCACGTCCAGCAGCCCCACGGTGTCGAACCGCATGGTCCGGGCGTCGAGGATCAGCTTGCCGCCGCCGGACATGGCGTCCCGGGCGTTGATGCAGAGGTTCATCAGGGCCTGGTGCAGCTGGTTGCTGTCCCCCATGACCAGCAGGCCGCCCTGGAGCGAGACGTCGATCTCGATGTCCTTGGGGAAGGAGCGTCGGCTCAGCCGCACCACCTCCTGGATCACGGCGGAGACGTCGGTGGGGTGCTCCTCCTCCTTGCCCGGGCGCGAGAAACCGAGCAGCCGCTCCGTGAGCTTCACGGTGCGGGTGATGGCCTCCTTCATCTCGGTGATGCACTCGAAGATGTCTTCCTTGGGCGGTTCGGGCTCGATGAGCGCCTCGGCGATGAAGTCCACGTTGTTGACCACCGCCGCCAGCAGATTCTTCAGGTCGTGGGCCACGCCGCTGGCCAGCTGCCCCACGGAGTCCATCTTCTGCAGCTGCAGGACCTGCTCCTCGAGGTGGTCGTAGTGCGTAAAGACAAACAGCAGGGTGCCGCCGACCTGGATGCGGTCACCGAAGGTCAGGGTGTGTTTCCCCTCCACGGGCAGGCCGTTGATCTGCGTGCCGTTGCGGCTGTCGAGGTCCTCGACCATCCACTGGCCGGAGGGCAAGTGCCACAGGCGCGAGTGCATGCGGGAGACGTCGGGCACGTCCAGGCGGATGCCCGCGTCCTGGTCGCGACCGATGATCACCTGGCTGGTAATACGGTACATACGCCCGAAGTCGGCGCCCGTCAGCAGAATCAGCCGCGCCTTGTTGCTGGCCGCGGGGGACACCTCCACGGTCTGCAGGGGCGCCGCTCGTGGCGCCACGTCGAAATCGGTCTCTTTCCTAGATGGCATCCTACCTTGACTCCCCAAAAGCCCTTAAATTCCAGAATATGGTAATAAAACGAAGAATCAATTAATAATATAGACAGTAAGACCAACTTCTGGCCATCGGGGATGCCCTCATGAAGCAGCTGATTTTTACCCTACCCTTCCTGTTACTCTGCGCGTGCGATCGCAACCCGGTGTACGTGCCGGCCAAGTGGATAACGGTGCCGGCCGGGATATTCACCATGGGCTCTCCACCGGCGGAGAACTGCCGCGAGCCGTACAAGATCAAGGAGACCCTGCACAAGGTGACCCTCAGCCGATCCTTCGAGATCTCGGCCACCGAGACCACCCAGGGCCAGTTCGAGGACGTCATGGGGTACAACCCGTCCTTCGCCGGTACTGTGCGCTGCGGCTCGGACTGCTCGGCGGACCAGACCAGCTGGGCCGAGGCCGCCGCCTACTGCAACGCGCTGTCGAGGACCAAGGAACTCACCGAGTGCTACAGTTGCACCGGCACCGAGGCCGCCACCGCGTGCGAGAGCGCGCCGTCCTACCGCGGATACGCGATCTACGCCTGCCCCGGCTACCGCCTGCCCACCGAGGCCGAGTGGGAGTACGCTGCCCGCGCCGGTACCACGTCGGCGCTGTACAACGGCAAGGAGGTGGTGCTCTGCAAGGGGAACGATCCAGGCGCCGGCAAGATCTCCTGGTTCGGCGCCAACTCCGGCAAGTCCTTACACGAGGCCGGCAAAGAGAAGCTGCCGAACAAGTGGGGAATCCACGACATGTCCGGCAGCGTCTGGGAGTGGACCAACGACTGGTACCAGGCGGACCTCGGGGCCACCGCCGCCACGGATCCCGCGGGGCCCTCGGCCGGCCTCGGGCGCGTGTTGCGCGGAGGCTCGGTGGAGGTCGCAGCCGAGCTGGTTCGCTCTGCGAGCCGCCACAAGTACGGGCCGCCCAAGGAGCGCCTCAAGTTCCAGGGCTTCCGCTGCGTGAGGACGCTGGACAAGTAGTCTCGCCACCGCGGCTCCACCGCACAGGGTGCTCCATTGGCAACCACCTTCTCCAGGTCCATGGCGTCACTTCGCAGCGACGGCTTCCGTCGACCGCTGCTGGTGCTGTTGCTGGCGGTGGTGGTGCTGGGCGTCTGGGGTGTATGGCTCTTCGGTGCCTCGCTGACGGTCTACGAGGTGTCGGATCATGCGCGACTGGAAGTGACCAGCCAGGTGCACCCGGTGCAGGCCCCCCTGGCTGGCCGGGTAATCAAGACCTACCTCGTGTTGGGGCGCCTGGTGAAGCCGGGTGATCTTCTGCTCGAACTGGACGCCGCCACCCAGCGATACGATCTGCGCGAGGCCGGCACTCGCGTCGCCACCCTGAGGGCGCGACTGCAGGCCGTGCAGAAGGTGTTGGCCGCCGAGCAGAAGGCGCTCAAGGTGGCCCAGGGTGCGGCGCGCACGGCCATCGAGGAGGCCCGCGCCCGGCACCGCGCGGGCGCCGTGATGGCCCGCTACCGCAAGGACAAGGCCAGGCGCCTGACCAAGCTGCACAAGGGCGGGCACATGGCCGAGGCCGACTTCCTCCGGGCACAGGCCGACGCCAAAAAAGAGCAGGCTTCGGTGGACACCCTGCGCATCGCGGTGACCCGCCTGCGCGGGAGCAAACAGACCCAGGACAGCGATCGCCGGGCGCGGATCCAGCGTTTGAGCAGCGAGGCGGTGGCCATCCGCGGGCAGATCGCCACCACCGCCGCCAGCATCTCGCGGCTGAAGTACGAGATCCAGCGGCGGCGGATCCACGCCCCGGTTGCCGGCAAGATCGGCGACCTGACTGTGCTGCGGGTCGGCTCCTTCGTACAGGAGGGGGACAAGGTCTGCAGCGTGGTGCCGCCGGGCAAGCTCCGCGCGGTGGGCCACTTCGTACCGCAAAAGTCCATGGGGCGCCTGCGCCCGGGCCAGCGCGCGCGGCTACGGCTCCACGGTTTTCCCTGGCTGCAGTACGGCAGCATCCCCGTGGTGGTGAGCCAGGTGGCCAGCGAGCCCCGGGGCGGCTGGCTGCGGGTCGAGCTGTCCGTGGCCAGAGAGCAGAACGCACGCATCCCCCTGCAGCACGGCCTGCCCGGCTCGGTCGAGGTGATGGTGGAGCGGGTGACGCCGGCCACGCTGGTCCTCCGCGCGGCGGGCAAGATCATGTCGGCAGAGACCGGCCCGTTCGGCTCGGCGCCTGCAGCAGGTAGCCCGGGGCAGACCAAAAAATGAAGCTCTTCGTCCCCGAGGTGATCCAGAGCTCGGCCATGGACTGCGGCCCGGCCTCGCTCAAGTGCCTGCTGGACGGCTTCGGCGTGCGGGTGAGCTACGGTCGCCTGCGGGAGGCCTGCCAGACCGACGTGGACGGCACCTCCATCGACACGCTGGAGGACGTCGCCGTTCAGCTCGGCCTGGACGCGGAGCAGGTGATGGTGCCGGCGGACCACGTGCTGCTCCCCGCGGCCGGGACCCTCCCCGCCCTGGCCGTCGTGCGGCTCCCCAGCGGCCTGACCCACTTCGTCGTCATCTGGCGCAAGCACGGCGGCGTGGTCCAGGTGATGGATCCTGGCACTGGCCGGCGCTGGCCCGCCGCCCGCAGCCTGCTGGAAGAGATCTACGTCCACGAGATGCCGGTGGGGGCAGCCGACTGGCGAGAGTGGGCCGGCACGGACGAGTTCGTCGCGCCCCTGCGCAGCCGCATCGGCCAGCTGGGCCTGGGCGCGGCCGCGGCGCGGCGCATGGTGGACGCCGCGCTGGCCGACGACGGCTGGCGCGCCCTGGCCACCCTGGACGCCGCCACCCGCATGGTGGCCGCCCTGGTACGGTCCGGGGGCATCCGCCGCGGCGGTGACGCGCGCAGGGTGCTGCAGGCCTGCCTGGAGGACGCCCTGGCCGCCGGCGCCGGCGCCGAGGAGATCATCGCCAACAGCTACTGGTCGGTCTTCCCCGTGGGCGAGCAGGACCCGGAGGAGGAGGAGCAGGTCGTGCTTCGCGGCGCGGTGCTCGTGCACGTCCGGGGCGCGCGCAGGCGCCAGGCCCAAAAAGCAGAGGCCGGCGCGGAGGGCGAGCAGGCAGAGCAGCTCTCCGCGGACCTGGTGGCCGCGCTGGAGGAGCCGCCGGCGCGGCCGGGGCGCGAGCTGCTCCGCATGATGCGGGCCGACGGCTTGCTCGCCCCCTCCATGGTGGTGATGGCCCTGCTGATGGCGGCCGCGGGCGTGGTCTTCGAGGCCGTGCTCTTTCGGGGGCTGCTGGATATGGGGCAGATGCTCGGGCTGGGCGAACAGCGCCTGGGCGCGGTCGCCGCCCTGCTGGTCTTCATGGCGGCGATGCTCGCCCTGGAGCTGCCCATCGCCACCACGGTGCTGCGCCTGGGCCGGCACCTGGAGGCCCGTCTGCGCGTGGCCTTTTTGGAGAAGATCCCGCGGCTGGGTGATCGTTACTTTCACAGCCGCCTGACCTCGGACATGGCCGAGCGGAGCCACAGCATTCAGGGGATCCGCGGGCTGCCCGGGCTGGCGACGCGCTTTTTGCGCTCCACCTTCGCCCTGGCGCTGACCACCGTCGGCATCGCCTGGATCGATCCCTGGAGCGCGCCGGTGGCCGCGGTGGTGGCCGGGGTCTCGGTGGTGCTGCCCCTGGCCCTGCAGCCGGTGCTCGCCGAGCGAGACCTGCGGGTCCACACCCACTCTGGCGCCCTGAGCCGCTTCTACCTCGACGCGCTGCTCGGGTTGGTCCCGATCCGCACCCACGGCGCGGAGCTGTCCGTGCGCCGGGAGCACGAGAGCCTGCTCACCGAGTGGGCCCGCTCCTCCACCTCGCTGCTGCGCGCGGCCCTGGCCGTTGAGGGGGTGCTGGCCGTCACCGGCATCGGGCTGGCCTGCTGGCTGCTCTTCGGCTACATGTCGCGCTCCGGCGAGCTGGGCGGCGTGCTGCTGCTGGTCTACTGGGCGCTCAACCTGCCGGCTCTGGGCCAGCAGGTGGCCCAGGCCGCGCGGCAGTACCCGTCCCTGCGCAGCGTGACCCTGAGGCTGATGGAGCCCCTGGGGGCGCCCGAGGAGGGCGGCGGCGAGGTGCCCACCGGCGCCGCGTCGGGGCGGTCCGGCGGCGCGTCCATCGAGCTCGCCGGGGTGACGGTGATGGCCGCGGGCCACGAGATCGTCAAGGAGGTGGATCTGCGGGTGGAGCCGGGCAGCCACCTGGCGGTGGTCGGCCCGTCGGGCGCGGGCAAGTCCAGCCTGGTGGGCATCCTCCTCGGCTGGCACCAGCCGGCCGCGGGGCAGGTGCTGGTGGACGGCGTGGCCCTGGAGGGGGCCGAGCTCGAGCGACTGCGCCGGCAGACCGCCTGGGTCGACCCCGCGGTGCAGCTGTGGAACCGACCGTTTCTGGACAACCTGCGATACGGCCTGGACGCGGGCACCGGCCTGCCCTTCGGCGAGGTGATCAAGCAGGCCAACCTGCGCGGCGTGCTGGAGTCGTTGCCCGACGGGCTGCAGACGCGCCTCGGCGAGAGCGGCGCGCTGATCTCGGGCGGAGAGGGCCAGCGCGTGCGCCTGGCCCGCGGCATGATCCGGCCCGACGTGCGGCTGGTGATTTTGGACGAGCCGTTCCGCGGCGTGGATCGCGGCGCCCGGCGCGAGCTGATGAAGCGCGTCCGGGCCTGGTGGCCCGAGGCCACCATCATCTGCATCACCCACGACGTGGGCGACACCCTGGAGTTCCCCCGGGTGGTGGTGGTGGAGGACGGCCGCGTGGTGGAGGACGGCGTGCCCCAGGAGCTGGCCGGGGCCGAGACGCGCTTCGCCGCGCTGCTCCACAGCGAGGACCAGGTTCGTCAGGGGCTGTGGGCCAGCGAGCAGTGGCGGCGGATCCGTCTGGAGGACGGCATGGTCAGCGAGCGAGGGGGTGACCCGTGAACGTCGAACGGTTGATCTCTTTGGCCTGGCCCGCCTCACAGCTGGGCGAAGCCCTGGAGGCTCTGGCGCGCCTGAGCGGCCTGGCCGGTGACGCCGAGTCCCCGGAGGTGCCGGGCGGCACCCTGGTGGACGGCCAGCAGCTGGACGCCTGGGTCTGCTCCGCGGCCGCCATCTCCGGCTTCGAGGCCGAGCCCGTGGAGGCCCCCTACTCCGAGGTCGAGGGGCTGATCCGCGGCGGCGCGCCGGCGCTGCTCCGTCTCTCCGGCGAGGCAAAGTTCATCGCCCTGCTGGCCACGCGCAGGGGCACGGCCACCGTCGTCGGCTGTGATCGCGTGCGGCATCGTGTGCCGCTGGAGCTGGTGCGCGGCGCCCTCTGCCGCGACGTCGAGCAGCTGCTGGCGCCGGGCGTGGACGCCCTGCTGGAGCGCGCGCAGGTCCCCCGCCGCCGCCGCGCGCGGGCTCGCCGCACGATCCTCGGCGACCGGCTGGCCACCGCGCGCCTGTGCGGGTCTTACCTGTTGCGGCTGCCCCCGGGCGCCAGCTTTTGGGCCCAGCTGCGCCAGGCCCGCATGCCCCGCTACCTGCTGACCTTCCTCGGCAGCCACGTGGTGCAGTACGTGATCATGATGCTGGCCTGGTGGGTGCTCGGCCGCAGCGCGCTCAAGGGCGATCTGGACCACGGCTGGATGGTGGCCTGGGCCCTGCTGTTGATCACCATCATCCCCTTCCAGCTGCTGGTGATGTGGTCCCAGGGGCGCCTGGCCATCGGTGCCGGTGGCCTGCTCAAGCAGCGCCTGCTGCTCGGCGCGCTGCGGCTGGATCCAGAGGAGATCCGCCACCAGGGCGCCGGCCAGCTGCTCGGGCGGGTGATGGAGGCCGGCGCGGTGGAGTCCATGGCGCTGAGCGCCGGGCTGCTCGGCGTGCTCTCCCTGGTGGAGCTGGCCCTGGCCGCCTCGGTGCTGGTGCTGGGCGCCGGCGGCGGGATCCACGGCGTGCTGCTGCTGGCCACGGTGGCCGGCGCGCTGGGCCTGGGATGGCAGCAGTACCGCCGCAGCGGCTCCTGGACCGACTCCCGCCTCGAGATGACCCACGACCTCGTGGAGCGCATGGTGGGCCACCGCACGCGCCTGGTGCAGGAGCGGCGCGAGCGTTGGCACGACGGCGAGGACCAGGCCCTGGAGCGCTACATGGAGCTGTCCACCCGCCTGGACCACACCTCAATCTGGCTCACCGGCGTCGTGCAGCGCGGCTGGATGATCCTCGGCGTCGTCGGGCTGGCCCCGGCCTTCATCTCCGGGCAGGGCTCCGCCACGACGCTGGCCGTGGGCCTGGGCGGGGTCATCCTGGCCTCCCAGGCCCTGAGCAAGCTGGTGGGCTCCATGTCCTCGGTCACCGGCGTGGCCATCGCCTGGCGCCAGGTGTCGCCCCTGTACCATGCCGCGGCCCGCCACGACCGCCGCACCTCCGCGGCGGCCCTGACCACGCTGTCCGAGCGCGGCAAAGCCGACTCCCTGGACCAGCCGGTGGTGGAAGCCCAGGAGGTGGTCTTCCGTTATCGGCAGCAGGGCGCGGCGGTGCTGCGCGGCTGCTCCCTCAACATCAATCGCAAGGACCGGTTGCTGCTGGAGGGCCCCTCGGGCGGCGGCAAGTCCACCCTGGCCTCGGTGCTCACCGGCATCCGCAGACCGGAGTCCGGGCTGCTGCTCGCCGGCGGGCTCGACATGCAGACCCTCGGGCTGGAGGGCTGGCGCCGGGCCGTGGTGGCGGCGCCGCAGTTCCACGAAAACCACGTGCTCACCGGCACCTTCGCCTTCAACCTGCTCATGGGCCGTCGGTGGCCTGCAGCTGAAAGCGACCTGGCCGAGGCCGAGTCCATCTGCCGCGAGCTCGGCCTCGGCGACCTGCTGGATCGCATGCCCGGCGGGCTGCAGCAGGTGGTGGGCGACACCGGTTGGCGCCTCTCCCACGGAGAGCAGAGCCGGCTGTTCATGGCCCGCGCCCTGTTGCAGGGGGCGGACCTCGTGGTGCTGGATGAGAGCTTCGCCGCCCTGGACCCCGAGAGCCTGGATCGCGCCCTGCGCTGCGTGCTCCAGCGGGCCCCTGCCCTGCTCGTCATCGCGCACCCATAGAGCGGCCCATTAAAAAAACGACCTTTTTGCTAAAACAGCTCCCGGAGTGGCCGTTGTTGTCCATGCGAGGGTTTGGATCGAGGAGGCCCACATGGACCTGGTGCACGAAGCGAGGACGGTACAGGCACCCTCACCGATAAAGGTGATGGTGGATCCCGAGGGTCCCTCGGGCGTCTCACGCTGCCGACTCCCCTGCTGGGAGCGCCGAGACCGCTGGGAGACGGCGCAGCGAGGCAGGGAAGCCGGGCGCGAGCTCCACGAGCTCTACCTCGCGCTGGCCAGCGTGGAGGAGGTGCCGCGCCGCGCGGCGCCGAGGATCCTGGAGTGGGGCGTGGGCACCGGCGACAACGCCCGGGCCTTCGCCCCCAGCGCCGAGCGCTATTATGGCGTGGATCGCTCATCCGAGGATCTCACCCGGTGCGCGCGCCAGCTGCAGGGCTCCAGCGTGTTTCAGCCGGTGATGCTCCAGAAGCATTCCCCCGAGGCGGCGTTGCTCCACCTGGAGCAGCCCGTGGACCTCTTCCTCTCCACCGGTGCCTTCCAGCGCTTCCCCCGCGAGGAGCAGGCCGCGCTGGTGCTGAAGGTGGCCCACCACGCCCTGAGTCCCGGCGGCGTGGCCCTGATTCAGACACGCTTCCACGACGGCTCGGAGTACGTGCAGCCGCCAAGCGTGCCCTCCTTCAAGGTGCCTCGCCGCCCGGTGACCTACCGCCTGGACGCGCTGCGCGCCCTGGCCAAGGCCGCCGGTCTGTCCAGCGTACGCGTGCTGGTCAATCCGCCCAGCCGTTCGGCGTTCTACCTGTTCAGAAAAGAGGTGAGGTGAGGTCGGCGATCAGCCGATGAGGTTGACCAGCAGGCCCTTGGACTTGTTGGACGAGGCGAGCACGCCGATGCCGGCCTGCAGCATTCTGGATTTCTGCGCGAAGCCCGCAGACTCCTCCGCGTAGTCGGTGTCCACGATGCGCGACAGCGACGATGCGGTGGACTGCACCGCCGCGCCGAGGTTGTCACGGGCGGATGTCAGCCGGTTGAGGGACGCCCCCATGGAGCCGCGCTCGGCGGCGATGGAGCTGATGGCGCTGTCCATGGCGTCGAGGGCAGCCTGGGCGCCGGCCTGGGCGCTGATGTCCAGGCCGCCGAGGCCGAGGGTGGCCGCGGTGGTGTCGGCGAACTCCACGGTGATGCGGTCCGCCGCAGATCCCCCCGTGCCCACCTGCATGTCCACGCTGCCGCCCTGGAGCACGTCCTGCCCGTTGAACTGAGTGGTGGATGCCACGCGGTCCATCTCCGAGCGGAGCTGGTTGAACTCGTTTTGCAGGGCGGCGCGGTCCGAGTCGTTGAGCGTGCCGTTGGCCGACTGCATGGCCAGCTCCCGCATGCGGATGGCCATGTCGCCCTGGCTGGACATGGCGGCGTCGGCCACCTGGCCCAGGCTGGTGCCGTAGTCCACGTTGCGCGAGGCGGCGTCCAGGGCCGCCAGCTCGGCGCGCATCTGCTCGGCGATGGCCAGGGCCGCGGCGTCATCGGACGCGCTGTTGATGCGGAACCCCGAGGACAGCCGCTCCATGCTCTTGAGCATGCCACCCTTGGCTTTTTTGATGGACTGCATGGTGGACAGATCCGTGCGCGATGTAGAACCGAAACCTACGCTAGCTAGTCCCATTACGACCTCCTGCAGGGATCTATCGGCAATTCGATCATTTTATTAAAGCATATGAAGGCTCTATAATCCACGGATGCGAAAAAGGGAGATGGAGAAGCCGGAGATCCGGGAACTGACCGAGGACGTGAGCGGAAGCCCCCTCTACAACGAGGACATCGCCCCCACCGGGGCGGCTGACCGCAAGTGGGGAGTGTGGGATATCGCGGCGCTGTGGGTCGGGATGAGCGTCTGCATCCCCACATATATGCTGGCGTCCTCGCTGATCAAGGGCGGCATGAACTGGTGGGAGGGCATCTTCACCGTCTTCCTCGGCAACCTCATCGTGCTCGTCCCAATGGTGCTGGTGGCCCACGCCGGCACCCGCTACGGCGTGCCCTTCCCGGTGCTGGCCCGGGCCTCCTTCGGGTTGCTGGGGGCCAACATCCCCTCGCTGCTGCGGGCCATCGTGGCCTGCGGCTGGTTCGGCATCCAGACCTGGATCGGCGGGTCGGCGATTCACCAGTGTATGGCCGCCATCTTCGGCTGGTGGGAGGCGATGCCGGTGCTGGACCTGGGCCTCGTGGGTCAGCTGAGCGTGGGCGCCATCATCGGCTTCTTCCTCTTCTGGGGCCTGCAGATGGTCATCATCTGGCGCGGCATCGAGTCCATCCGCTTTCTGGAGAAGCTGGGAGCGCCTTTTCTGCTGGTCATCGGGCTGGGCCTGCTGGCCTGGGCCTACTTCAAGGCGGGCGGCTTCGGCCCCATGCTGTCCAAACCCCACGCCTTCAAGACCACCGGCGAGCTGCTGGCCTACTTTTTCCCCTCGCTCACCGGCATGGTGGGTTTCTGGGCCACCCTGTCGCTCAACATCCCCGACTTTACCCGCTACGCCCGCAGCCAGCGGGACCAGGTCATCGGCCAGGCGCTGGGGCTCAACACCACCATGCCGCTGTTCGCCTTCATCGGCGTGGCCGTCACCTCGGCCACCGTGGTCATCTTCGGCCAGGAGATCTGGGACCCGGTGAAGCTGCTGGGCCGCTTCACCTCGCTGCCGGTGGTGGTCATCTCCCTGGTGGCCCTGGCCATCGCCACGCTGACCACCAACCTCGCCGCCAACGTGGTGGCGCCAGCCAACGCCTTCACCAACATCGCGCCGCGCCAGATCTCCTTCCGCGCCGGCGGCGTGATCACCGGGGTGGTCGGCATCCTGATGATGCCGTGGAAGCTGGTGGCCGATCCCACCGGCTACATCTTCACCTGGCTCATCGGCTACTCGGCGCTGCTCGGCCCCATCGCCGGCGTGATCATCTGCGACTACTACGTGGTGCGCCGCCTGGAGTTGAGCCTGGCTGACATGTACCGCCAGGGCCGCTACACCTTCCAGGGGGGCTTCAACCTCTGGGCCCTGCTGGCGCTGTTCATCGGCATCATCCCCAACATCCCCGGCTTCTTCGGCACGATCAAGGTGCTCGAGGTGGGCGCCTTCTGGATGAGCCTCTACCACTACGCCTGGTTCGTGGGGTTCTTCCTCTCCTTTTCGGCCTACTGGATCGCCAGCGTCCTGGTCAAGGAGGACCGGCGGCCCTGAGCGTCAAAGGGATTGTCAACGACTCACATCCGTTGCATCGTTTCCCTTGCCCCCAAGGCCATGAAGTCCATCGCCTTGGTGGGATACACCCGGGATCCCAAACGGGAAGATCCCCTCAAGGAGTAGCTATGCCTCGATTTTCCATATGCATCATGGCCTGCTTGTTCGGCCTGCTTGCGCCGAGCGTCGATGCTCTCGCCGCCCCCAACACCTCACCGGCGTTCGGTTTGAACTCGGACATCAACTGGCCTGGCGGCAAACACAACGGATTCATGATCAGCGTGGACCAAAAGGGCAACGTGGCGTTCAGCGGTACTCCGAAGCGGCGCAAGATGGACTCCATCGCCGCCCAGTTCAAGCTGACGGACGCTCAACGCAAAAAGCTGGTCAAGATGCTGCGCAAGCGGGCCCTCTCCCGGTCTGTGACCCATGGCAAGCGGTCGGAAAAATACAAGGGGCGCTTCACCCTCAGGATGACGATCCCGGCCCCGCCGGTCTCCCTCGGCGCCTCCGGGACGAGCATCGAGGTCTACGCCAGGACCAGCAAGCTGAACAAGATCAAGGCTTCCAGGGCCGCGTTCAAGATCGCCTGGTGGACCGGCAAGCTGGCCAGCCGACACAAGGCCAGCAAGAAGGGCAAAAAGTAGCGACCACGAGCCGGCGCAGCGCCGCAGGCGCCAGGATGGAGGAGGACCCATGTCGAGGATCTGTCTGATCTGTGTCGTGTTGTTGGTAGTCGGCCTGGCGGCCCCAACCCCCGCCTCGGCCCTGCCGCCGATGAAGGGCACCATCAGCCTCAACGCGGGAGGTTCGTTGTACGAGCCTTCCCTGGCCCTGGGCCTGGAGGGGGGCGTGCGCTGGGGCTGGTTCGGCGTGGTGGCCAAGGTGGACTGGAACCCCTGGATCACCACTCAGGAGAAGGACATTTTCGAGGCAGGATCTCTCAACGTGGGCGCCGGCGTGGAGTTCCTCTATTTTAATGGGCGCTGCCGATCGGCGCTGATATTCGGACCCTCGGTGCTGCTCTTCGAGACCGCGCTGGACCAGCCCGGCACCACCGGCGTATTCCTCGACGTCATCGCCGCGGAGCTGCGCTGGCCCCTCAACGAGCGGCTCACCGTTCGTTTTTCGCCCATCTCGTTCCACCTCGTGATGCCGGTGCTGGGCGGGATCCCGCTGGCCCTGCTGGAGTACCGCCACACCATCGGCCTGGAGGTGTCGCTGTGAGACTCCACGTACTTCTGATCCTGGCCGCGCTCGTGGGCCCGGCCCGGCCGGCGGACGCCTTCACCGTGGGCAGCGCTTTCGCCGACTTCTGCCACGAGCGCATGGCGATGAAGGCCTACTTCGGCGAGAACCCGTTGCCCGACCGCAACTACGACGTCTCGGTCCCCCAGGACCAGACCTGGATCAAGGTCGCCCGCTACCTCGAGGAGAAGCTCAAGCTGTCGCCGCGGGACGACCTGGACCGCATGGCCCTCATCTCCCTCTTCATCGGCGAGCGGTGGCCGGACCAGCAGGACTTCGCCATCTTCGACCTCAAGAAGCTGCGACAGGTGCACCTGAGCCAGCGCGAGCAGTACGAGCACGCCCTGCGCTCGCCCGCCGACGATTACGCCCAGGGGGACAAACAGGCCATCACCAAGACTCACCTCTTCATCCTCGATCTGGTGAAGCAGTCGTACAAGACCTACCACAGCAAGAACAAGAAGGTGCGGATCCAGGAGGTGGAGTTCTATCTGGAGCACTACGGCCAGATCAAGGTCAAGGTCTGGATGCCGTTGTTTTTGCTCGGGCGGGCGTCCCACGCGTTGCAGGACAGCTTCACCCACACCTACCGCTCCGACGACTTCAGCGCGATCTACGCCGTGGGCAACTTCATCGAGGGCATCAGCGACGACCACGACGAGGCCCGGGACGGCCCCAAGCACAGCGAGCACCTCGACACTTGCAACGAGCCCGAGATCAAACCGCTGGCCGACGCCGCGACCAAGGCGACCCGTGAGCTGTTGGGGGCGACGCGGTTGTACTGGAAGACCGGTGACCGGACCAAGGTGGAGGCTGTGCTGAAAAAGCACCTGGCCTACAAGGCGGGGTGCGGCCTCGAGGCCGACTATTGCGGCAGCAAGTGGGCGCGGCTGGCCAAAAAGAGCGAGAGCAGCGCGCCATTTTCATGCGCCGCCAACGGAGACGCTCACGCCGACCTCGCGGGGCTGCTCGTGGTCCTCGTGCTGACGCTGATGCGGAAGAGATCCCGCTGACCTCGGCATCGGTGGTGCACAGATAAATATCGCTCCGCGGGTTCCTTCGGAACCCTTGCGGGATGAAGCCGATATTTGATTATGCTAATCTCCTGAGTCCAGGAGAGAAGGCCAACGTGGGACTGCTAAAAGTCGAAATATGGGACGCCACCGGTAACAAGCGGGTCGAGGCGGAGCTGCCCGATGATGTGCCCATCGAGCGCGTGATGGTGCTGCTGGTGGAGAAGCTCCACCTGCCGCGGCACAGCCCGGACAACCAGCTCATCAGCTACAAGCTGCACCTGCGCAAGGACAGCAGCCGGCAGCTGAGCAACAAGACCAGCCTGGGCGAACAGGGCGTGCAGCAAGGGGACATCCTCCGCATCCAGCCCGAGATCACGGCCGGCGCCCACCGCTGATGAGCGATCCTTCGCCCCCGCTGAAGATCCTCGACGACCGGGAGGACCGCTACCACCGCCAGCGGCTGGTGGACGGCTGGGACCAGGAGCGGCTGGGCCGCGGCCGCGTGCTGGTGGTGGGGGCCGGCGCGCTGGGCAACGAGGTGCTCAAGCTCCTGGCGCTCACCGGCGTGGGCCACGTGGTCGCGGTGGACATGGACCGCATCGAACTGAGCAACCTCTCCCGTGGGGTGCTCTTCCGCGACGACGACGTGGGGCGCCACAAGGCGGAATGCGCCGCGCGGCGCGCCATGGAGATCAACCCCGAGGTGACGGTCCACCCCCTGACCATCGACGTGATGCACGCCGCGGGGCTGGGGCTGTTCCTCTGGGCCGACGTGGTGGTGGGCGCCGTGGACAACCGCGAGGCGCGGGTCTTCATCAACAGCTTCTGCGCCCTGACCGGCAGGCAGTGGGTGGACGGCGGCATCCAGGGCATGTCCGGCGTGGCGCGCGTCTTCGATCCGGCCAGCGGCCCCTGCTACGAGTGCACCATGGGCGAGGTGGACCGCAAGCTCATGGCCCAGCGGCTCTCCTGCGCCCGGCTGGCCCGGGAGGCCGCGGCCCTGGGCCGGGTGCCGAGCACCGCGTTGGCCGCCTCCATCGTCGGCTCCTTCCAGGCCCTCGAGGCGCTCAAGGTGCTGCAGGGCCAGGCGGCCATGTGCGGCGAGGGGCTGCACATCGAGGGCTGGACCGGCGACGTGTCGCGGGTGGCCTACCCGCGGGAGGACGACTGCATGGGCCACGACGTGCTGCCCCCGGTGGAGCCCCTGGGGCTCGGCTGCCGCGACGTGACCATGGGCGCGCTGTTGGACCGGGCAGAGCAGGCCCTGGGGCCTGGCGCGGCCCTGGACCTGAGCCGGGACGTGGTGCTCTCGCTGACCTGCCCCGACTGCGACTCCTGCGACCCTGGCGGCAAGGTGGTGGGGGCGGTGACCGAGGCCCGGGCGGCCTGCCCGTCCTGCGGCGCCCACCGTGTGCTCGATTTTCTGGCCAGCGTCACCAGGGAGGACGAGGCGGCGCTGGAGCGTACACCGTATGAGCTGGGGCTGCCGCCCCTGGACGTGGTGGTGGCCCGGCGGGGGCTGGAGCCGGCGGTGGCCTGGCTGCTGGACGGCGACGCCGCAGAGGTGCTCGGGCCGCTGGCGCACACCTTCTCCGCGGCGCCGCGCGACGAGGCGGCCGAAAAAAGAGGGACGGATCAATGAGCAAGCCCGACATCAGGGCCCTGGCCGACATGGAGCTGGAGCAGGAGCCCAGCCCCGTGGCCCGGGAAGACTTCAGGGTGTTCATCGGCCAGGAGGCCTTCGACCGCCTGGTGGAGCACGGCAACGAGCAGACCTCCGTGGAGGTGGGCGGCGTGCTGGTGGGACGACCGCTGGTGGACGTCCGCGGCCCCTACGTGGTGGTGGACGACGTGATCCGCGCCGACCACTCGCGGCAGGAGGTCACCGAGCTCACCTTCACCCACGACACGTGGGACCACATCAACAAGGAGATGGACGAGCAGCACGAGGACCGCAAGATGGTGGGCTGGTACCACACGCACCCCGGCTTCGGGCTCTTCCTCTCCGAGCAGGACCTGTTCATCCAGCGCAGCTTCTTCGACCTGCCCTTCCAGTTGGCCCTGGTCTACGATCCGCTCAGCCGCGAGCATGGCTGCTTCGCCTGGCGGGACGGAGAGCCCTGGCGCCTACGTCGCTACTGGGTCGGCGAGGCACCACACCTGTGGGACGGGGAGCGGCCGCAGAGGGCGCTGCTGAAGAAGAAGAAGAAAGAGGAGGGCGAGGAGAGCGACGATCCGGCGCCGAAAAAGAAGAAACGCGGCGGCGGGCGAGAGGCCCGCCCAGATCACGACGAGGAGGGGATCCCCGGGTTCGTGTTCACCATCATCGTGGCCCTGCTGGCCCTGGCCATCGGCGGCGGCGGGGGCTACTACTACAGCGCCCGTCGCATGGCGGTCTACGAGCAGAAGCTGCAGCAGAGCCTGACCATGGCCAGAGCAGAGGGAGCCGTGGACACCGTGCGCCTGCTGCGATCCGATCTGCTCTCGGCCATGGAGGACGCGCTGAACCGCGAGAAGCTGTGGCGCCCGCTGGCCGGCGTGCGCGACCGCCTCAAGGGCACCCTGAGCAAGATCACGCCGGACGTCCCGCGGGTGGACGGCACCAGCGCCAGGGCCACGCCGTCGGTCAAGCGGGCGCCCGCGGCGGTGAGCGCCGATCTGGACGCCGCCCGCGTCGGCATCAAGGGCGCGGTGAACGATCTGGCCAAGCTCCAGCTGGAGCGGCTCAAGGTGCAGACCCTCGTGGGCGCCCTGCAGCGGGACGCCGTGGCCGGCACCCGGGAGGTGGCCGGCATCGCCCGGGAGACCACCCGCCTGCGGGCCGGGCTGGGCCAGGTCTACGCCGAGCTGGCGCGCCAGGCAGCCGCCCGGGGCGACGCCGCCGAGGCTCGCCGGCTGCTGATCACCGCCACGGCGGTTGACCCGGCAGGCCGGGACCGCTACACAAAAACGTCGCAGAAGAAGGCACCGGAGAAGAAGAAGCAGAAGTAACGAACCATGGACCGCATCCGCATAACCCGCGAGGACACCGACGATCCGAGGGTGGACGAGGCGCTGGAGCACCAGCACGCCGTCCTCCGGCGTCTGGAGGTCCCCGACGCCGGCGAGGTCTCTGCGCTGCGCCGGGTGCTGATGTCCAGCCTCTTCTACCTGCCGCTGGCCGGGCTCCTCGGCGCGCTGCTGGCGTGGGCTCTGCTGGAGCCGATGACCAACGACTCGCCCGCCGTGGGGGGCCAGGTGGTGCTGGTGAACCAGGAGCCCTTCGACCTGCTCAAGGCCAGGGGCGTGGCGCTCACCGTGGGCTCCTCCGAGGTGATCTACGTGCCCGACCGCACGCGCCTGGAGCGCGGGGCTGACGGGCAGGACGCGTTCGAGGGTCTGGACGACATAACCCCCGGCACCACCCTGGAGGCCAAGGGGCACAAGGCGGGGCCCAAGCGCCTCATCGCCGTGGCCATCCGCCCGGCCAGCGAGGCCAGGGCCAAAAAGACCGGCGAAAAGCAACTGGAGGCCGGCGGCCTGTTGGAGGCGGTCCTCGACCCGCTGTGGTTTTTGACCACCGCCGCCCTGATGGTGCTCTTCCTCACGCTGTTCGAGGGGCTGAGCACGCGCAACTGGCGGCGCATGGCCCAGCGCTCGGCCCTGGCCACCCTGCTGGGGGTGATCTTCGCCGGCATGGGCTACATCCCCGCGCTGATGTTCATGGCGGTGCCGTCGCTGCTGGTGGCCCACGACTTCGGCGATCAGATGGTGGGCACGGTGCACGACATCTCATTCGGCCCGCTGGTGGCCCACATCATCGGCCGCAGCGCGGCCTGGGCCTGCATCATGACGGCCATGGGGCTCGGCATGAACCTCATCCGCAGCACCCGCCTGCAGCTGCGCAACAGCGTCTTCGGCGGCATGCTCGGCGGCGCCCTCGGCGGCATGGTCTTCGATCCCATCGACCGCTTCATCCAGCCGGAGACCGTCTTCGCCGAGTCGGGGCTGTCGAGGTTGGTGGGGCTTTTGGCCGTGGGCCTGAGCGTGGGCATCTTCATGGCCCTGGTGGAGCGCATGGGGCGCGAGGCCTGGATCCGCGTGCTCACCGGGCCGCTGGCCGGAAAGTCGTTCATCCTCTACCGCTCACCCACGACCATCGGCAGCTCGCCCCAGGCTGACATCTACCTCTTCAAGGACCCGGAGATCGACCCGTCGCACCTGGCGATCCACAAGGTCGGCACGTCCTTCGAGGCCGAGGATCTCGGCTCGCGTCACGGCACCGTGGTGGGCGGCGAGGCCCTGCGGCGGCGGCAGCTCGTCTCGGGCGACCAGCTGGTGCTCGGCGGCACCATCCTGCAGTTCGAGGAGCGCGCCAGCCGTGTCTACAAGGGGAGCGGAGGCTGATTCATGGCTGAGGCAGGCATCTCCGCGAGGAAGTTTCGGGCCAACAAGGCCCTGGCCGGATCGCCGTGCCACGCCTGCGGGGAGGAGCTCTCCCTGGGCGAGGAGGTGGCCCTCTGCAACCGCTGCGAGGGCGTGCACCACGCCACGTGCTGGGACGGCCCCGGCGGCTGCGCCGGGGACGAGTGCGAAAATCGCCCCCTGGCCGCGCTGCCGGCGGAGCCGGTCGCGCCGCCCCAGCCGCTGCCCTATGCTCCGCCCTACGCGCCGCCACCCCAGGCGCCACCGCAGTATTACCACCCGGGCGCGGCTCCCCTGGCTCCTCAGGCCGGGGGCGATCACCCCGGCCAGCGGCAGTGCCCCCACTGCACCAACCACATCGGCTACTACGACCAGATCTGCGTCTACTGCAACAACGTCACCTCCCTCGACGGCGTCTACCACGGGCCCCAGATCACGGCCCCGGCCGCGTCGGCCGCCCTGGCCTACGGCATCATCGGCTTCTTCATCTGTGGCATCATCTTCGGCCCCATCGCCATGTCCAAGGCGAACCAGGCCAAGCAGATCATCGCCATGGATCCGCAGTACAAGGGTGAGGGCGTGGCCATGGCCGGCTACATCATGGGCGTCGTGGACATCATCAAGTTCGTGCTGGTGGTGCTGATGTACATCATCGGCGGCTCCATCTCGGGGTTCGAGCCATGAGCAAGACGATCCGGGACAGATGGATCAACCTGGCCACGGCCCTCTTCTGCCTGGCGGCCCTGGCGCTGGCCGCGGTGCTGACCCGCACCACCGACGGCCTGCGCCTGACGGCCGAGGCCGCGCCGCTGGGGGGACTGTGCCTCTGGCGCGAGGTGCTGGACTTCGGCTGCCCGTTCTGCGGCATGACCCGCAGCTTCGTGGCCCTGGCGCACCTGGATCTGGCCGGCGCCCTGGCGCACCACCCGGCCGGGCCGTTGATGTTCGTGGCCTACGCTGCCACCGGGCTGCTGGCCCTGGCGTTGTTTTGCGCGGGGCGACGGGCGCTGCTCTTCCACCCGACCTACCTGCGGTTCATCCAGGTGGCCGTGGGCCTCAGCCTGGCAGCGGGGACGGTCAAGCTCGTGGCGGAGGTCGTGTGATGGCTCGCTGTACCATCTGCCACACCCTGATCAAGGACGCCGACCAGACCGCCCTCTGCTCGGACTGCGACAACGTCTACCACCAGTCGTGCTGGGATGAGATGGGCGGCTGCGCCACCTATGGCTGCGCCCGTGCGCCGGTGGCGGAGAAGACCGCGCCGGTGTCGGGCCAGGGCCGGGGCTGGGGCGACCACAAGGTGTGCCCCGCCTGCGGCGGCAAGATCGGTTCGAGCCTGCTGGCCTGCGGCTGCGGCGCGCGGTTCCCCTACGCCGACCCCATGAGCCGTGAGGCCTACGCCGAGTACCAGCAAGACCTGGCCGCGCGCAAGCGCTCCCGCAACCTGCTGCTGCTGCTGTTCTTCCTCACCTTCGCCGGCCTGCCTGGGCCCGTCACCGGGCCGCTGGCCGGATACTACGCCTACGCCCGGCGCCACCTGCTCACCGGCCAGGCGGGCAGCTACGTGGCCCTCGGCATCGGCACCGCGCTGCTCGGCCTGGGCTACGCGCTGGTCTTCTCGCTGCTGGCGCTGGGGCTCTGAGTCCATGAGCGACGCGGACAACGGTCTCCCCGCCGAGGTCGACGAGATCCCTGACCGCTGTCCGCGTTGCGGCCGGCCCGGCGACGGGGTGTTGGAGCCGGGGGAGGTCTGCGAGGCCTGCCAGGCCGACTCCCCCTGGCGCGCCGTGGACTCTGACGAGCCCCCGGTGCAGGTCAAAATCACCCTGGAGGACATCGAGGCCTCCGAGGCCAGGCGCCGGGGATACCAGCCCCGCACCAGGGTCGGCGCGCTGGCCGTCAGGCTGCTGCTCCCCGGCCTGGCCGCCGCCCTGGGCCTTGCCTCTCTGGCGCAGCTGGCCGTGATGCTGGCGCCCCGGCATATCACCGACATCTCGTCGGCCTACGCTGCCCTGTCTGCCGAGGCGACCCGGGTGATGGTCTCCGGCGGCGTGGCCTTCGTTCTGGGCATCGGCCTGCTGGTGGTGCTGCGACGCAGCCGCCTGTTCCGCGCCTGGGTGCCGCTGTCGCTGTCGCTGCTGGCCGTGCCGAGCGGCGCCGTGGGGCTGATCATGGGCGGCCTCTTCGGCACCGGCTCCCCCGCCTTCAAGCACGTCAAAATGCCGGCCATCCCCAAGGACGTGCTCGCCGACGCCTACAAGGCCCCCATCGCCAGGTCCATGGTGGTGGTCTTCGCGCCGGACCCGGGGGGCGACATCATGAAGAGCGGCCTCGGCTCCGGCACCGTGGTGATCCGCGAGGCCGGCAAGGTGGGCATCCTCACCTGCAGCCACGTGGCGCTGCCGGACCAGAGCCCGTCGGCCTTCCGCGAGGCAGATCCGAACCGCAAGCTGTACGTCACCTTCGCCGACGGCCGCTCGGCCAGAGCCGCCATCACCTGGGTCGCGCCGCCGCCGGTGGACATGGCGATCCTCGAGGCGAAGATAGACAACGGCCCGGCGCCGGCCAGGGTCTCCCGCAGCGCCGCCGACATGAAGAAGGGGGCCAAGGTATCCTTCGCCGCCCTGCCCTACCGGCACGGCTGGAAGTTCCATGAGGGCAAGATCCTCAAGCGCCGGGTGCGCAACACCCCCGCGGGGCGCTTCAGCCTGATGTTCTCCGATCTGCCCGCCGAGCACGGCGACAGCGGC
>PVBE010594010.1_pt1 | contig 43710 bp, 45 predicted proteins | sample 1631181 | NCBI WGS metagenome assembly PVBE01 (sample SAMN08397723, study PRJNA350692) | Marine metagenome, whole genome shotgun sequencing project. | isolation source: water | place: Pacific Ocean | collected 2012-04
GCGGCGTCTGGCGCTAGATTCCGGTGGTTTTCAGTTATCGCGGAGTTACCGATGCGACGTTTCACCTTGCTCTCCGTTCTCAGCTGGGGCTTTTTCGCCGCCTAGGCGCCGGCTTGCGGCGCCCAGGTTCCCGTTCCCGAGAGCTACGGCGAGGCCATAAAATGGTACCAACGCGCCGCCAAGGCGGGCAATGCCCAGGCCCAGTTCACCCTCGGCATGAAGCTGGAAGACGGTCATCATGGGCAGGCCGATCCCGCCGCCGCCTTTCACTGGTACTTGTTGGCCGCCGGGCAGGACCATGTCCAGGCCCAGTACAAGCTTGGCCTTTTTTATTACCAGGGGAAAGGCGTCGACAGGGATCTCTCGAAGGCGGCCCAATGGTATGAAGCGGCGCCGGCTGGTGGATCACAACGAGCCCAATACAACCTGGCCCTGATGGTCGAGCGCGGCCTGGGGGTCCGGCGCGATCCAGGGCGGGCGATGAAGTTATATGAAAAAGCCGCTGCTCTTGGCATCGTCCCGGCGCGTCTCAACCTGAGCCTGCTTTTCGCCCGCGGGGCCGGCGTCGAGCGGGATCCGCTGCTGGCCTACATGTGGCTGGAAATGGCCATTGCCGGTGGCGTTCAAGGCTACGGCGCCTACCGGCGAAACCTCGCCAACATGCTGACCGCCGAGCAGATCGCAAAAGCCGAGCGACTGGCCCGGGAAAGACCCGGGGAGATCGAACAAGAGCGGAAGGAATAACGCCGAGAAAGGTGGCGGGTGCCGCGACGGCGCTTCCCTCGGAGGGCGCTTGACAGCCTTCCGCCTTTCGTCCCATATGCCGCCGGGGTGCCGGTATCTGCTTACGGGGCGGAGTAGCTCAGCTGGTTAGAGCAGCGGAATCATAATCCGCGTGTCGGGGGTTCGAGTCCCTCCTCCGCTACTATTAAGTGGTCCACCGCTTAACAGGAGCAGGCCAGGCAAGTGTCGACGCCGGTCCAAACAAGATTGTGGCGCCGAGAACGGCTGTTATTTCAAAGCAACGCCTTATGACGCGGATCAATTCCATGGCTGGTATTTACAGCCGATATTCCCTTGATAATCTAGAGTAATTTTTTTGCGGCAAGGCGAGATTTCGAGACCGCCCCGTTCAGCCACTTCGTCATCTCTCTCGGCCAATTCACTTTGCATTTACTCGATTGCCAGCCGTGGCTAACCAAACGCCGCCACCGCAAGCCTGGAATCCAGACCCCAATGACCGTTGACAATAAAGGCCGAAAGGCTATAGTTCCGCCGCTTTGCACGGGCCTTGCGGGGCTCCGTGGAAGACCATAAATCCATTAACTCGAATTTATTGACCCAATGGGGCTCTGATGTTCGCAGTAATCAAAACCGGCGGCAAGCAATACAAAGTAGCGAAAGATGACGTCATCGCCGTCGAGAGCTTACCCGGCGATGCCGGAACCGAGGTCAAGTTCAGTGACGTGCTGATGATAGCCGATGACGGCAAGGCGCCCAGCGTCGGCGCGCCTTTTCTCGCCAAGGCCACAGTTTTCGCCGAAGTGTTGGAGCAAAACCGGGGACCGAAGATCATCGTCTTCAAGAAGCGCCGCCGCAAGGGCTACCGCCGCAAAAACGGCCACCGTCAGAACCAGACCATGCTCCGCATAACCGGCATCAGCGCCACCGGCAGCAAGCCGGCGGCGGCGAAACCGGCGGCAAAGAAACCATCGACGGCAAAGCCGGCAGCCAAAAAACCGGCGGCCAAAACCGAGGAGTAAGGCAAGATGGCACACAAAAAAGCTGGCGGCAGTTCGCGTAATGGCCGCGATAGCGCCGGCCGACGCTTGGGCATCAAGAAATACGGTGGCGAAATCGTCGTTCCGGGCAACATCATCGTCCGCCAGCGTGGCACCAAATTCCATCCCGGCGAAGGCGTCGGTGTCGGCAAGGACCATACGATTTTCGCTCGCGTTGGAGGCCAGGTCAGGTTCCGGCGCAAGGCGGCTGGACGGGTTTTCGTGGCGGTGGAGCCACCCGCCTAGGCTCTATTAGAGCTTGGCCACTGTGCTCTTAGCGGGGGAATGGCCAGCCATTCCCCTTTTTGATTCGGAGCCGGCGATGAAGTTCCTCGATGAAACAAAAATTCACGTAAGAAGCGGCGATGGCGGCAACGGCTGCGTCTCTTTTCGGCGCCAAAAAAATGTTCCCTTCGGCGGTCCCGACGGCGGCGACGGCGGCCGTGGTGGCGATGTCATCGCCGTTTGCGAGGACGGCCTCAACACGCTGATAGATTACCGCTACCAGCAGCATTTCAAGGCCAAGCGCGGCAGCAACGGTTCCGGCCGCTACCGTACCGGCGCCGGTGGCGAGAACATTCTATTGAGGGTTCCCCTCGGCACCCAGATCCTGGCCGACGATGGCAGGATCCTGCTCGCCGATCTGAATGCCTTGGGCAAGCGCGTCGTTCTGGCCAAGGGTGGCGACGGAGGTTTCGGAAACAGCCATTTCAAATCCTCGACCAACCAAGCCCCCCGCCGCGCCGATACCGGCCACAGTGGCGAGGAACATTGGCTGTGGCTGCGCTTAAAACTGATCGCCGATGCCGGCATGATCGGCATGCCCAACGCCGGTAAATCAACCTTGCTTGCCGCCGTCACCAGCGCCCGGCCGAAAATCGGCGCCTACCCGTTCACCACCTTACACCCCAATCTCGGCGTCGCCCAGGTCGACGAGGGCGAGTTCGTGCTGGCCGACATTCCCGGTCTCATCGAGGGCGCCAGCGCCGGGGCGGGACTTGGTTCGCGCTTTCTCGGCCATGTGGAGCGTTGCCGGGTGCTGCTGCATCTTGTCGATGGCACCGATGACGACATCGTCGGTGCCTACCGGAACGTGCGCCGGGAGTTGCGGGCTTATGGCGCCGGTCTCGAGAAAAAACCAGAAATCATCGTCCTTAATAAGTGCGATGCGTTAAGCTCCGAGGATACGGAAACCAAGCGCGCCGCCCTGGCCGACCTTTCCGGCCAAACCGTTTTAACCATCTCCGGCGCCGCCAAAACCGGTGTAAAGGGTATGCTGCGCACCGTCCGATCCACCATCAATGAACGCAACGCCAGCCACCAAAAGAACCAGGCTTACGCGCCATGACCGCAAGACAGCATATTCCCAGCCTGGAGGCAGGGCGCCGTATCATCGTCAAGATCGGCTCGGCTTTGCTCGTCGACGCCGAGCGGGGCACCCTTCACCGGCAATGGCTTGAGGCCCTGGCCGCCGACCTGGCCCGGTACCGGAAACGCGGCCAAGACGTCATTATCGTCTCGTCGGGCGCCATCGCCATCGGCCGAAGGCACTTGCGGTTTTCCGGGACCGACCTCAAGCTCGAAGAGAAACAAGCGGCGGCGGCCACCGGCATGGTGCGCCTGGCGCATGCCTATGAAGAGGTGCTGAGCCACCACGGCATGACCGTCGCCCAGCTCCTTCTGACACTGGACGATAGCGAAGACCGGCGCCGCTACCTCAACGCCCGCAACACGCTCTCCACATTGTTGCGTCTTGGCGCGGTGCCGCTGATCAACGAAAACGACACCGTTGCCACCGACGAGATCAGGTTCGGCGAAAATGATCGCTTGGCCGGCCGGGTCGCCGCCATGATCAGCGCCGATATCCTGGTTCTGCTTTCCGATATCGACGGATTTTACAGCACTGATCCCCGCCGGAAAGCCGGCGCCCGGCATATCCCCATCATCGACCAAATTACCCCGGAGATCGAGGTGATGGCGGGCTCGAGCCGGACGGATTACGGGACCGGCGGCATGATCACCAAAATCGCCGCCGCCAAGAGCGCCATCGCCGCCGGTTGCGCCACAATTGTCGCCGACGGCAAGCCATTGCACCCCTTGCGGGCTATCGAAGAGGGGGCGCGCTGCACTTGGTTCCTGCCTCGGGCCAACCCGCGCGCGGCGCGCAAACATTGGATCGCGGGGATCCTCAGGCCGGCCGGTATTATCACCATCGACAATGGGGCGATGAAAGCTCTCGGGAGCGGGAAAAGTCTGTTGCCGGCGGGTGTTACCGAAGTCGAGGGCGCCTTTAAGCGTGGTGATGCGGTAATCGTCAAAGCCGCCGACGGCAGCCAGATCGGCTGCGGGCTTTCGGCCTATTCTGTCGAGGACGCACGCCGTATCATGGGCCATAAAAGCGGTGAAATCGAAAGTCTTCTCGGCTATCGTGGGCGCGATGAAATGATCCACCGTGATGATCTGGTGCTGTCATGAACCCTGATGCTTCCGCCGCCCGGAGCGAGGATATTCCGGCCCTGATGGCCCGCATTGGCGCCGCCGCCAAAGCGGCCGCCGTAGTTTTGGTCGGCGCCTCGGCTAAAAGTAAGGACGATGCCTTGCGGCGTTGCGCGGCCGCCTTGCGGGACCGCCGCCATCTGATCCTCGCCGCCAACGGCAAGGACATGGCGGCGGGAGAGCAAAAAGGCCTCACCAAGGCCATGCTCGACCGCCTGGCCCTCGACGACGGGCGTATCGAAGCCATGGCTTCGGGTCTCGAGGCCATTGCCGGGCTGGCCGATCCGGTCGGCGAAGTGATGGCCGAGTGGGACCGTCCCAACGGACTCCGTATCAGCCGGGTGAGGGTGCCGCTCGGCGTTATCGGCGTTATTTATGAATCCCGGCCCAATGTTACCGCCGATGCCGGCGCCTTGTGTCTTAAGTCAGGCAACGCCGCCATTTTACGCTGCGGCTCGGAGAGTTTTCTTTCTTCGGCGGCAATCATCGATTCGCTCAGCCATGGGCTTGCCGAGGCGAACTTGCCCATCCCGGCCATCCAATTGGTGCCGACCCGCGACCGTGCCGCCGTCGGCGAAATGCTGTCGATGACCGATTACATCGACGTCATCGTGCCGCGCGGCGGGAAATCGCTGATCTCCCGCGTCAGCGCCGAGAGCAAGGTACCCCTTTTCAAGCACCTGGAAGGCATCTGCCACACCTACGTCGATGCCGCCGCTGACTTAGAGACGGCGCGGAAAGTGGTCGTCAACGCCAAAATGCGGCGCCCCGGCATTTGCGGCGCCATCGAGACGTTGCTGATCGACAAGGGGGTGGCGTCATCAATGCTGCCGTCTATCGTCGGCGACCTTATCGAGGCCGGTTGCGAGGTGCGCGGCGACGAGACGGCCGGCGCCATCGATCAACGGGTGGCGGCGGCGACGGACGAAGATTGGGATACCGAATATCTGGACGCCGTCATCTCGGTCGCCGTCGTCGACGGTTTCGAAGGCGCCATCGATCACATCGCCCGACACTCCACGCGGCATACCGACGCCATCATCACCGAGGATGAGGCGGCGGCCGAAGAATTTCTTGGGCGGGTCGACAGCGCCATCGTCATGGTCAACGCCTCGACCCAGTACGCCGACGGCGGTGAATTTGGCATGGGCGCCGAGATCGGCATCTCCACCGGCAAGTTGCACGCCCGTGGTCCCGTCGGCGTCGAGCAACTGACCAGCTTCAAATACGTGGTCCGCGGGACCGGGCAGTGCCGGCCCTGAGGTCATTGCCGGCGGGGCGTCGAATCGGTCTTCTCGGCGGTTCGTTCAACCCCGCCCATGGCGGACATCTTTATATCAGCGAACGGGCCTTGGAACGGCTGCGGCTGGACGAGGTCTGGTGGCTGGTCTCGCCGCAGAATCCGTTGAAGCCGGCCACCGGCATGGCGCCTTTTCAGGCCCGGTTGGCGGCGGCGCGCAAGTTCATCACCGACCCCCGCATCAAGGCCACCGATATCGAGCAGAGACTCGGCACCCGCTACGCCGTCGATACCCTCGAGAGCCTGTTCGCGGAATTTCCCGATGACCGGTTTGTCTGGATCATGGGCGCCGACAACCTGATCCAGGCGCATAGGTGGAAGGACTGGCGGCGCATGTTTCGCATGCTTCCCATTGCGGTTTTCGCCAGGCCCTCCTATTGTTTAAGGGCCTTGACGGCCAAGGCGGCGCGGCATTTCGCCAAGGCCCGGGTGAGAGCCTCCCGGGCGGGCGGCTTGGTGGTGATGAAACCACCGGCCTGGGTATTTGTGCGTGAGCGCCTTCATACCGCCTCGGCGACGCAAATTCGCGCTCGCGGCGAAATACGCGAATATGGTCAAACGGAGTTAAGGAGGAGCAAGCCATAGCACGATCGAAACAAATGCCGCCGTCGGCGGCAAAACTGCTGAAACTGGTGGAAAACTCCCTTGATGACGACAAGGCACTGGAAGTCATCGTCATCGATATTGCAAGCAAAACCGACATCGCCGACTTCATGATCATCGCCAGCGGCTCGTCACGCCGTCAAGTCGGCGCCATGACCGAACATCTCCGGGTAAAAATGAAGGCCAGTGGACTCGAGGGAATTTCCGTCGAGGGCGCGGCGCAGTGCGACTGGGTGCTGATCGATGCGGGGGATATCGTGGTCCATCTTTTCAGACCCGAGGTCCGGGAATTCTATTGCCTGGAAAAAATGTGGGGCGCGCCCATCCCCGCTTCCCGGAGGGGTTCCGGAATGGCGGTGGAAATGACGGCTTGAACGATCCGCCGAGCCGGCGTTCCCAGTCCCATGCGTATTCTCATCGCCGCCGTCGGCCATCTGAAAGCCGGGCCCGAGCGCACACTTTTTAAACATTATGCCGGCCGCGTAACTTTTCCTTTTTGCCTTAAGGAGGTGGAGGAAAAACGTCGGCTTGCGGCCGGCAAGCTCACGAAACGTGAGGCCGAGCTGCTGTTGGGCGCGGCGCCGCAAGGAGCAGTAATCATCGCCATGGACGAACGGGGGCAAGCGCTTTCCAGCGCCGCCTTGGCAAACCGGATCGGCGCCTGGCGAGACGAGGGATGGCGCGACCTGGCATTTCTTATCGGCGGCCCGCAAGGCTTGGACGAATCACTGAAAGGGCGCGCCGACCTGGTTCTCTCCCTCGGCCCCATGACCTGGCCCCACATGCTGGCGCGCGGGCTCCTGGCCGAGCAAATCTACCGTGCCCAGTGCATCCTTTCGGGCCATCCTTACCACAAACAGTAATTTATTAAGTTAAATCAATATGTTATGTTATAAAATATCTAAGAAGTTAGGCTATCGTATAGGATGATTGGCTAACCGACCGAAGGGAAAGCCGCCTCGCTTCAGTCCTATTGATTGATTGTCGTCTGTAAGCCGTTCTTTATGATATAGTGTGTTTGACGATAGTGAGTTCTTAGTGATAAAATACAGGAAATAAGAAAAATGTTTAAACAAGAAATAAAATTACTTATCTTATTGCTGGTACTTTCCGTAATATTTGTTATTGCTGGTTATGTATTTGTAGACTGAGGAAACCTTAAAAAAGACATAAAAGGCGATAATGGATTTGGGTGGCCAATTTCTCTTAAAATTAATATCCCGCTACTAACTCTAACGGCGACAAGGCGGACCGCTTGGACATTAGGCTATAGCATTTGGTTAAGACTGATAAGGTTAGTGTGCGGGCTTGTGGATTAAAGCCTCAGGCCACGGAACTACTAGGCTAACCACCTGTTATCATTAGACATTAGCATTTGCAACAATTTTACAAGCTTTCGAAGCAGGTAGTAACCTGTTGAGATATCAGTGAGATTCCTTATGCAAGTTTAGGGATCGTTAATCCTCGCGGACTATCGTAACCGACGATTTTCGGCATATATAAAAAAACCATGCCAGACATCAACATCATCGGCGATCGGGCTCGTCCCGTCGTTCTCTGCGTCCTCGACGGCTGGGGGAGCAGTCTCCAACGAAACGATAATGCCGTCACCTTGGCTCATACCCCCAATTGGGACCGTTTCATGGCTACCTTGCCTTCGGCACGGCTCGACGCGGCGGGCCGGCATGTCGGCTTGCCGGATGGGCAGATGGGCAATTCCGAGGTCGGCCATATGAACTTGGGCGCCGGGCGTATCGTCATGCAAGACCTGCCGCGCATCAACATGGCGATCAGTAATGGCTTGTTGAGTAAAAACCCGGTGCTTCTCGATCTGATGGCCAAGCTGAGGAAAAGCGGCGGAACCTGTCACCTGATGGGCTTGTTGTCACCGGGCGGGGTCCATTCCCATCAGGACCATTTTACGGTCCTGGCCGGCGCCATCAATGAGGCTGGGATACCCATCGCCATGCACGCCTTTCTTGACGGCCGCGACACCCCACCCAAGAGCGCCCGGGGTTTTATGGAGAAATTCCTCGTCGACACCGCCGCCATGGCGGATTTTACCATCGCCACGGTTGGCGGGCGCTACTACTCCATGGACCGGGACCAGCGCTGGGAAAGGCTAGAGAAAGCCTATTCGGCGATGGTCAATGGGGTTGGGGAAACGGCGCCCGATCCCATTACCGCCATTGAGCAAAGTTACGCCGCCGGCACCGGCGATGAATTCGTGCTGCCCACCGTCATCGAAGGTTACGGGGGAATGACCGATGGTGATGCCCTTCTCATGGCCAACTTCCGCGCCGATAGGGCAAGGCAGATTTTAAGCCTGCTCACCGATCCCGATTTTGAGGCTTTTCAACGTTCCCGCCTCGTCCGTTTCGCGGCGCTGTCCGGCTTGACCGAATATTCGGCCGAACTCAACAAGAATTTTGCCTCCCTATTCCCGTCCCTGGAACTCAAAAACATATTGGGAGAAGTGGTGGCCAACGCGGGCATGAGCCAACTGAGGATCGCCGAGACCGAAAAATACGCCCATGTCACTTTTTTCCTCAACGGCGGCCTGGAGACGGTTTTCCCGGGTGAGGAACGGACCTTGGTCCCGTCGCCGCAAGTCGCCACCTATGACCTGACACCCGAAATGTCGGCCCCCCAGATAACGGACAAACTGATCGCGGCTATCGGCAAAAACCGTTTCGATTTGGTTGTCGTCAACTACGCCAACGGCGACATGGTTGGCCATACCGGTATCTTGTCGGCCGCCATCAAGGCCGCCAAATGCGTCGATATCTGCCTGGGCCGTCTGGAACGGGCGGTGAGCGAGGCCGGTGGCATGTTGCTTATTACCGCCGACCACGGCAACTGTGAACAAATGTACGGCCCCGGCACTAGCCAGCCGCATACAGCGCACAGCCTGAACCGGGTGCCGGTGGTGCTGTCGGGCGGCGGCAAGTGGCACTTGCGGGACGGCCGTTTGGCCGACGTGGCGCCAACGCTACTTCGATTGCTGGGACTTCCGCGGCCGAAAGAAATGACCGGCCGGTCTCTCATCCTCGAGGACGGCGCCGACCGCGCCGCCGTTCGGTAAATGCGCCAATTCCACTTCCTCTATTTGCAACTGCCGGGCCTGTTGGCGGCGGCCTGGCTGATCTTTCCGCCGCCGCTGGCTTGGGCCGCTCAAGAACCATCCAATACCGGCCAACGCCTTGACGAGGTCAAACGCGCTCTCGGCAAAAGCCGCAAGACCGACAAGGCGCTTAAACGCAAGTCCGCCGCCCTGGCCAAGGATCTTCAACAACTACGCCGTCAACTGATCGCCGCCGCTAAGGTCATCCAGACTCATGAGGCGGAAGTTACCCGCCTGGAGGACAGGCTGGATGTGCTGGCCCTCTCCGAGAAGACCAAAAGCAACCGCCTCAAACAACAGCGCAATCAGTTCGTGCACGTCTTCATGGCCTTGTCACGACTTGCACGCAATCCGCCAGAGGCCATGATGGCCCAGCCTTTGAGCCCTTCCGACATGGTCCGCAGCGCCATTTTGCTGCGTGGCGCCCTGCCCGGCATTGAAAGGAACGCCAGCCGTCTCAGGGACGAACTCGCCGGTCTCCTCGACGCCCGGGGAGAGATAGACCGGCGGCGAACGGAACTGGACGACGCCGTGGAGAAGCGCAAAAGACAACGGACGCTGCTGAAAAGACTGTCAGCCGAAAAAACCAAATTCAAACGGCAAACCGATACCAAGAGCCAACAAACGGCAAACCGGATACGGGCCCTGGCCAAAAAGGCGAATAGCCTGCATGATCTTCTGTCCCGCCTGCAAAAAGCAAAACGTAAACGGGCGATAGGGAAAGCGGCGCGGGGCAAAGCCAAAGGCGGAACCGCCGTCGGCAAGGTTCCGGTCCCATCAACCGCTGGCCCCATCAGCAGGCTACGGGGAACCCTGCCCTTTCCCGCTGTCGGCCGGTTGGCCGGGCTGTATGGGCAAGATATCGGCAACGGCGTGAGCCGCAAGGGTATCACCATCGAAACCATATCCCGTGCCCAGGTGATCGCCACCTACGACGGTCAGGTGGTGTTCGCGGGCACTTTCCGCGGTTACGGGCAACTCTTGATCATTGAACACGGCGAGGGATATCATAGTCTTCTTGCCGGGTTAGCCCGCATTGATAGTGTTATTGGGCAAATGGTCGTGGCCGGCGAGCCGGTCGGCATCATGGGACGCCCGGCGGGAGCAAGGCCGGTTCTTTATCTGGAACTGCGCCGTAATGGCCAACCGATCAATCCTTTGCCATGGTTGGCGGCACGTAAAAATAGGATAAGCGGATGAAATGTCGAATATTCTTTGTGACCGCCGTGGCTTGCATTTTGGTCTCGTCTCCGGGGGCGACAGCCGAAGCGGAAGAAAACATTGCCGACACATATCGGCTTCTCAACTTGTTTGGGGATGTTTTCGAGCGCGTTCGCGTTGATTATGTCGAGGAATCAACCGATGAATCACTAATTGAAGCCGCCATCACCGGCATGTTGTCATCCCTTGATCCCCACTCCAGTTACCTCAATGCTAAAAGATTCCGCGAGATGCAGGTCCAGACCAAAGGCGAGTTCGGAGGGTTGGGCATTCAGGTCAGCATGGAGAGCGGGCTGGTCAAGGTTATTTCTCCCATTGACGACACCCCCGCCTATCGCGCCGGCGTTGAACCCGGCGATTTGATCACCCATCTCGACAGCGACCCGGTGCTTGGACTGACCCTGGGACAAGCGGTCGACAAAATGCGCGGCCGCGTCGGCACCGACATCCGTTTGACGATCCGCCGCGAGGGCAGCGATCCCTTCGACGTCACGATTACCCGCGCCATCATCCAGATCAAATCCGTACGCTCACGTCTGGAAGACAATATAGGGTACCTGCGCATCACCTCGTTTAATGAACAGGCAAGCAAGGGGGTGAAGGAGGCGATAACCGAGATGCATGAGAAACTGGGTGATAACTTGCACGGCATCGTGCTCGATTTGCGCAACAATCCTGGTGGCCTTCTCGATCAAGCCGTGGCCGTGTCCGATGCCTTTCTAGACAAAGGAGAGATCGTTTCCACACGCTCTCGGCGGGCCGAGGAAACGCAACGCTACAACGCCCGCCCCGGCGACCTGGCCAAGAGCTTGCCGATGGTGGTAATGATCAATAGCGGCTCGGCCTCGGCCTCCGAGATCGTCGCCGGCTCCTTGCAGGATCATCACCGGGCCATCGTCCTTGGCACCAAATCCTTTGGCAAGGGATCGGTGCAAACCATCATTCCGTTGTCCGGTCGAGGTGCCATGCGGTTGACCACGGCGCGCTATTTCACACCCTCCGGGCGGTCGATCCAGGCGGTGGGCATCGAGCCCGACATCACCGTCAAGCAAGCTAAAATCGAGACCATCGTCGCCCAGGGACGGCGCCGCGAAGCGGATTTGCGCGGCGCCCTCGATAACGGTGCGGCCCCCGCGAAAGAAAAAGAGATGGACAAGCAAAAAGACAAGAGCGGCAAGGATAAAAAGGATGACAAAGCAAAAAGGGCGAAAACGCCTATTTCCCAAGATTACCAACTAGCTCGAGCGCTTGACCTTTTACGCGGTGTTGCCTTCTTTTCGGATAAAATGACAGCTAAAACCAATTGACGGGTGAAAGCCGTTGAGGATGGTTTAAAAAGTGAAACTTCCCTTCGGAAAAAAGTTCAATGTGAAGCTTCCCTTCGGAAAAAAGAAGGATTCCGATGACGAAGACATGGATGACGAGGAGGAGGAAGAAGAAGACGACGACAACGATGATGATGAAGAAGATGAGGATGGGGCTAAAGGCGGCGGTTTACGCCGCCTGATCTTTATTGGCGGTGGGGCGGTGGCCTTGATCCTGATCGGCGGTGGCGTCTGGTTTTTCCTTGGCGGCGACGAAAAGACCCCAAAAGCCTCGCACCGGGCCGAAACCGGCGTTCCCCATGTTAAAATTACAATTCCGCCCAGGCGACAGGGCGGCATGTTGACCCCACCCAAGGGCCCACGTGCCGCCGCGGGTTCTCTCAACGCCATCGCCACCGCCGAAAAAGAACCCGGCAAGGGGGTGGTAATCCCGGCGGTGACGATGGTTGCATTCGCCAATATACCCGAGGTGAAACCGGAAGCACCCCTGGCCAAGGTTCCGGATTTGGCGCTGGTCGAGCAAAGTCCCCAGGGACCGTTGCCAAAGGTGGGGGAAGACGGCCGCAAGTCCTGGCAGGTCTATGCCCGGCCTTTCGAGGCACGCGACGCCTGCCCCAGGATCGCCATCATCATCACCGGCTTAGGCTTGAGCCGCGCCGCGACCGAGGCTGCCATCAAGCGGCTGCCGGGCGCGGTGACCCTGGCTTTTGATCCTTACGCCCCTGGGTTGGACGATTGGGTTTTTTTGGCTCGTCAGGCAGGACATGAAGTACTTTTGTCCCTGCCCATGGAATCGGCCCACTTCCCGGTTGTCGATGCCGGGCCCTACGCCCTCAGGAGCTCGCAAAACCCCAAAGAGAATCAGCAGCAAATGGATTTCGTGTTGAGCCGGATGTCCGGATACGTCGGCGTAGCGACGGCAATGGGATCGAAATTCACGGTCGACCAACAGGCCCTCAAGCCGGTTCTTGAAGCGATCAAGAACCGTGGGCTGATGTTGATTGACAGCGCCACCACGCCACATACCATGGCGGCGAAGCTGGCCACCGAAATCGGCCTGCCCAGAGCAGTCAGCAACCTGGTCCTCGATGACAATCCATCAAAGACCGCCATTGATGGCAAACTTGTCAAACTTGAGGCTATTGTCCGTGAACGGTCCACCGCCGTCGCCATTGCCTCGCCCAACCCCTCCAGCCTGGAACGTATCGCCTCCTGGGTGGCGGGATTGGCGGACAAGAACTTGGTGCTGGTTCCCGTCACCGCCGTCGCCAACAGGCAATTTCTCGAATGAAAACCAAACTTCCTTACCGCAAAGGTGTTGGAGCAATGTTGTTCAATGCCGAAGGAAAGGTTTTTGTCGCCCGGCGCATCAACTTTCCGGGTGAGGCCTGGCAGATGCCCCAGGGCGGCATCAAGCGAGGCGAACGGCCGGCACAAGCACTGTTACGGGAACTGGCGGAAGAGATCGGAACCGACAAGGCCGAGATCCTCGCCAAAAGTTCGCGCTGGTTTTCCTACGATCTGCCCGCCCAGCGGGTCAGCAAGGTTTGGAAGGGAAAGTACCGTGGGCAAAAGCAGAGATGGTTCGCCCTTCGCTTCACCGGCGGTGACGGAGACATCAACCTCAACGCCAGCGAGCATCCCGAGTTCATTGACTGGAAGTGGGTGGAGATAGATGACCTGGCCCGGCTGATCGTCCCGTTCAAGCGCGCGATCTGCAAGGAAGTTATCGCCGAATTCCATCACCTGGCCGGCCCGCCGGCGTCAACAACGCGGTAGGCCAAAGAACGACGTTCACAATGGCAGTCCCGCATGGGCCGAGGCCCGGTCCCATTTGCTGTCGAGATCGGCATCGAAAATTAGCTTGCTGTCGGCCGGCGCCGTCAGCCAATCCTGGCGCATCAGCTCCCTTTCCAGTTGGCCGGCGCTCCAGCCGGCGTAACCGAGAGCGAAAAGGCTGTGGCGAGGGCCGTTGCCTTTGCCGATCGCCTTCAGGATATCCAGTTCAGTGGTGATCGACACCTCGTTATCGACCTCGGTGGTGGCGTCGGATTTGTAGTCGCTGCTGTGCAGGACGAAACCACGGCTCGGCTCCACCGGACCGCCGTAATGGAGGCGGATGGTTGCGGCGATCCCGCCGCCATCAACGCCAAATCCTTTCAGCAACGCATTCAGGGGGCCACTGCCGATAGCGCGGTTGATGACCAGGCCGAAGGCTCCCGAGGTATCGTGATTGACCATGTAAATCACCGTGCCGGCAAATCTCGGATCACCGATCTTGGACGAGGCGATCAAAAGCTGCCCGGTCAGACTCTGAGCGCGCGCCTCCTTTTCCCCGCCCGGAGCCGGTACGGATGCGGCAAAAGCAAATGCGGCGATAACCGAAACCACGATGCGCCGAAACATCATGGAACGTATAATAGCAGAAACCGGGACTGGAAATCACTCCGTCGAGAACAGTTTGTCCCAGTGGATGGTAGGCAGCTTGAGGAGTGCACCCGGACCCGCAAAAACCTTGCGGTTTTGCAAGGTAATGACCAGATTCAAGCCGGCCGGACCGCCGTCCTTGGGTTTCCTGGCCATGGCGCCGGGCACGACTTTTGCGGTATTCATCCGTAGCTGCGGGGGTTTTCAGCTTGTCCTTGTGCATCACTGCCTCTGGTCCTTGTATTTGAAGTCGGTCCAGAGCGCGTTCCACCTGCTCGGGTCCTCAACGATGTCGTTGGCGGACTCGATGCCGAGAAATGCCTTCACGCTTTCGCGGGTATCCGTCGCACCCATGTTGAGTTCATGCCGAAACCAGTTGGCAAATTCCCCGTCATCATCGGCCACGCTGGCCTCGAAGTGTCGCTTGGCCTTCTCGCCTGGGGTCAGTTGCTTCTTTGGTGGGCCGGAGCCGTCGGTATACCCGTCCTTAAAAACCACACCTTCATTGTTTGGATTGTCGGGAATCTTGGCAAAAGCCAGGCCGAACCGTTGGCCCATCGGGGCGAAAGCAATCTCCTGCGGCATTTCGTCGGGGTGAACCTTTAGGGTGAGCGACCAGCAGCCGTCTTGTAAGCGGCTCAACCTGTCCAGCTTGCATTCAATTGCGTCCATCACGCTGCCTCCCTCACCTTGGCGCGGATTTCCGGGTCCGCGCTGTTCATCGCCAGCACATAAGCGTACTTGTCCAGGTCCAGCCCGTATTTAAGCCGGAACTTCACAGGGCTTTTGTCGTGTTCGGCGTGATGCCCCTGCTTGTCCTCGGCACAGAGCGGCACGGTTAAGAAATCGCATGGCTTGTAGCCTGTCCCACCGGCCTGGCCCTCACGCAGGTGCGCGGCCTGGGTGACTGTATAACCAGCATCCACCAGCCGACCTCCCATGCAGATGACGCAGCAATGTTGCGCGACACGGCGACGGTGGCGCTCGGAACGGATGAGGTTGAGTTTGGGGACGCTAGGCATTAGGGACACCCCGCGAACCTGGAAAAATCCTTCCGCACATTTTCCGCACCGATGGCTGCGTGTTGCTGCCGTGTTCTGCATAGGTTTGCATAGTCGCGGGAAATACGAACATCGCGGAAAGTGGCGGGATGCTGCGGTTTTAAGCGGTGTTGATGGACGCCAGCGGGTGTTCGCGGTCCTTCTTTTCAGGAAGGGCCATGAAAACAATCCAGGTTGCGGGACGATCGGCCGCCTATACGGCCATTAAAGCCAACGGCTCCTATATAGCAGTATATAAAAGGACATGAACGAAACAGCGGACGGAATCTGGATATTCGGATACGGCTCGTTGATGTGGAGTCCGGGCTTCGCATACCTCAAAGTTCGCCCAGCCTTGCTCCACGGCTACCACCGCTCCTTTTGCGTCCATTCCATCATCTACCGCGGAACGCCGGAACGGCCGGGTTTGGTGCTCGGGCTTGACCGGGGCGGGGCGTGCAAGGGTCGCGCTTTTTGCGTCGCCGCCGAAGACGCCGGACGGGTCAAGGCCTATCTGAATGCCCGGGAACTGGTCACCGGTGTCTACCGAGCCAGGAACACGACCGTCCGCCTCGACGATGGGCGCCGGGTCAGCGCATATAATTTCGTTGCCCGCCGCGGCCACCAACAGTATGCCGGAAACCTGACGCCGCAACGCACCGTCGAACTGATCCTTGCCGGTAGCGGCGCCGAGGGATCAAGCCTGGACTACCTCAGAAACACCGTTCGCCATCTTAATGAACTGGGTATCCGCGATGGCACCGTGCAGCGGCTGCTGAAACTGGCGGAGATCGAAAAAGCGAGGCGGCTGAAATTCCCGTAATGCTTTTTGTCCCCCTCAACCGCACTTGGAATAGCCACAGGACGTGCAGACGTCGCAGCCTTCCTGGCGGATGAGGCTGGGTTCTTCGCATTTGGGGCAGTCACGGAATAGCCCTTGCGGATCGCGGCCCTGGGCCGACGAGGGCGGCTCCACGCCGACGCCCGTCAAATTGACCACCTTGGGCTTGGCCTCGCTCCTATTGCCACCCAGCCCTCCCGTCCGGGTGATGAAGCCGATATTGATCATATGCCGTTCGATGGCTTCGCCGATGGCGGCGAGGAGCGAAGGCACGTACTTACCGCCCATCCATTGGCCGCCGCGTGGGTCGAATACGGCCTTCAGTTCATCGACCACGAAAGTAACGTCGCCGCCGCGGCGAAACACCGCCGAAATCATTCGTGTCAGAGCCACCGTCCAAGCGTAATGCTCCATATTCTTGGAGTTGATGAAAATCTCGAAAGGCCGGCGGCGGCGGTCCTCGATAATGTCGTTCAGGGTGATATAGATGGCATGGTTGCTTTCCGGCCAAAGCACCTTGTAGGTAGCGCCGGGCAGGGCCTCAGGCCGGTCCAACGGCTGGGTCAGATAGACGACGGAGCCGGAATCGCCGATGTCCTTAGGCCTGGCATTGACGGCGGGCGGCGTCAGCGGTAGTTCAGGCTCGGCGTCTTCGGCCTTGCCCTTATTTTCCGTGACTTTCAGCACGGCGCCGGTAATTTCGTTGGGTCTGTAAGTGGTGCAGCCCTTGCAACCCAACTCGAAGGCCTGCGCATAGATACCCTTGAAGTCCTCGAAGGAAATGCTTTCCGGGCAATTGATGGTCTTGGAAATAGAGCTGTCGATATATTTCTGAACGGCGGCCTGCATGACCAAGTGGTCGTTGGGGCTCAGCTGTTGGGCATCGACGAAATAATCCGCCAGCGGCGCCTTGTCGCCGAACATCCGCCGGAACAGGCGAAGGGAGTAATCGGTGACTTGTTCCTCGCGGCGGCCACCGTCGGGCATGGTGACGCGGCGGGTATAATTGAAGCTGAACACCGGCTCGAGGCCGGATGAGACGTTGTCGGCAAAAAGGGAAATGGTCCCCGTCGGCGCAATGGACGTCAATAACGCGTTGCGGATGCCCTGCTCGGCGATGGTGCTCAGGATATCCTCATCGAGCCCCTTGATGGTCTCGCCGGCCAGATACTTCTCGGCATCATAGAGAGGAAAAGCACCTTTTTCCGCCGCCAGCCGAGACGAACTCAGATAGGCGGCGCGTTGAATTGCCTTCATCCAAATCTTGGTCAAGCGTACGGCATCGCGGCCGCCATAGCGCGCCCGGCACATAATCAGGGCATCGGCAAGTCCGGTGACGCCCAAGCCGATGCGGCGCTTGGTCTTGGCCTCGTGTTCCTGGCTGGGCAAGGGGAATTTGGAGACCTCGATGACGTTGTCCAACATCCTGACCGCCGTCCCGACCAAGCGTTCCAAGGCGTTCAAATCGAGACACGCCTTCTCGGAAAAAGGAGCATCAATCAGCTTGGTCAGGTTGACCGAACCCAACAGACAGGCGCCGTAAGGCGGCAGCGGTTGCTCGCCACAGGGGTTGGTGGCGTGGATATGCTCGCAGTAATAAAGGGGATTCAGGCGGTTGATGCGGTCGATGAAAATGACGCCGGGTTCGGCGTATGCGTAAGTCGCCCGCATGATTTTGTCCCACAGGTCCCGCGCCGGAAGGCTTTTGTACGTGGCATCGTTAAACTGCAACTCCCAGGCCGCATCCTCTTTCACCGCCCGCATGAAAGCATCCGTCACCAGCACCGAAAGATTGAACATCCTGAGACGTCCCGGCTCGTGTTTGGCGGCGATAAAAGCCTCGATATCCGGGTGATCGCAGCGCATCACCGCCATCATGGCGCCGCGCCTGGAGCCGGCGCTCATGATGGTCCGGCACATAGCATCCCAGACATCCATGAAGCTCAAAGGCCCGGAGGCATCCGCCCCGACACCATTCACCGGTGCCCCCTTGGGTCTTAAACTGGAGAAATCGTAACCGATGCCGCCGCCCTGCTGCATAGTCAGCGCCGCCTCCTTGAGGCTCTCGAATATCCCCGTCATGTCATCGGCGATATCGCCCATGACAAAGCAATTGAACAGGGTTACTTTCCGTCCCGATCCGGCACCGGAAAGTATTCGCCCGGCGGGCAGAAAACGGAAATCTTCCAAGGCTTCGTAGAAGCGGCTTTCCCAAAGGTCCTGATCGCTTTCAGGCGTCGCTAAAAACCGGGCCAGCCGGCGCCATGTATCGGCAATGGTTTTGTCCACAGGCTGGCCGTCAGATATTTTGAGACGGTACTTCATGTCCCAAATTTGCTGCGATATGGAAGCAATCCGCGCCATTACTTACCTAATGTTCCGCCTTATCCATCCGGTCCCCGCTTGACCGCCCCACGGGCGCGGCGAAGGCAAGCCGTTGTGACATTTCGCCGCCCTAATGTTCGAAAGGGGGGGGCTTTAAATCTAAGGATAGAAGGGTGGATCGTCAAGAATATGTTCTTGTTATGTTTTTACCACTCTTATCCAGATTTTGTTAATCCCCTGGACCAGAGAAAACAAGGCCTTGTAAAATATATTCATGGAATTCACGGGCTTACGAAGAAAACTTTCCACAGAGCAATCCACAGGAATGCCTCAAACAGGTCTAAGTCAATCCTTTGGAAAATATTGGTTTTTCGCCCTACTAACCAAGCCTTTGGTGGCGGTCTCGATACGCTTTTCCAATTCGGCCAAAAAAACGCGCCGGTCCAAATCTGGCGGCATCGGCGGCAGAAATTCAATGGTGATGACGCCAGGGTGTTTGAGGAATTTTCGCCGCCCCCAGAACAGACCCGAATTCAACGCCACCGGCACCACCGGCGCCTCCGTCATGGCGTAAAGAGCGGCGATGCCGGGGTTGTAAGGTAGAGACTGCCCCGGCTCCGTGCGGGTGCCCTCGGGGAAGATTACCACTTGATGGCCTTCGGCAAGCGCCGCCCGGGATTTTCGCAGCATCTCTTTCAATGCTTGGCCACCGCCTGAACGGTCGACCGGAATACACCCACATTTTCGCATGTACCAGCCCCAAAGCGGAATGGAAAGGAGCTCCTTCTTCACAACATAAGCCGCGTCCCTGTATAGGGCGTGAAAGATGAGAGTCTCCCAGACGGATTGATGTTTGCAGGCGATGAGCGCCGCGCCACTGGGCTTGTTCTCTTGGCCGAGGACCTGAAAATCGAGTCCGGCGATCCATTTCAGCGCCACCCGAGGGCCAGAGGTCCAGGCATGCACCACACTTTGCATGAGCCGCCGGGGAAAAGGCAGAAAAATCAACATGACGGGAAGCGTCAGGATCAACCAGCAGATTAGGGCAAGGTTGAAGGCTATTGAACGGACAACGATCATGACGGCGTCTTGGATGCGGTTTCCCCGGCAATCTTTCCGGCCACCTTTTGCCGCGCCCAGGAAAGAAGGAACTTGTTGAATTCGCTGATAATGAGACTGGCGGTGCCGGGCCAGGCCCACCACCGCTCCCGCTTGACGTGCTCGGGAAACACCGGATGCGGAATCACCATGATTTCCGGCATGACATGGCGGAATTCAAGCAGGCTGCGGGGCATGTGGTAGGCGGCAGTGACCAGACGCAAGGATAAATATCCCTCAATGGCGATCCATTCGGCGGTCTCAAGGGCGTTGCCCAGGGTATTGGTGGCATTGCCGATGCTGATGCGCCGTTCCAGTTGCTGTGGGATATGCTTGAACATCCGCACCAGTTTGCGTACTTCCACTCCCCGGTAAGCACCGGAAATAAAGAGCTTTTTTGCCCGGTTCTCGGATAACAGCACGAACCCCGCGGTTAGCCTGCCGCTGCCCCCCGTGAGAACAATGATGGCGTCGGTGGGGGTCGTCGCGTCTGCGATTTCGATGGGGATGAAATCGGTAAACCGGAACAGACCGTATCCCCAAATGGCGACAACAAATAACATAACCAGCACCGAGCACAGGATTAAAAATCCGCGACGGCGTCGGCGGCCGGACAGCGCCGATGGAAAGGCTTTACCACCGGATTCATCGGAGCCGAACAAGGGCATTGGCTATAACATTTCAGCCAGGGTTTTCATCACCGTAATGCGCGCCGTCAGCATGGCGATCACGGCCACCGCCAGCGGCAGACAGATCATCGCCAGCCAATGCGCCGGAGCCAAGGTAAAGTCGGGCAACAAACCCGCCTCCATCCGCGCCGCCAGGGTGCCAATGCCCATCAGGGTGGGGATGGCGAGACCCAAACCGATGATCCCACCGCGCAAACCCAGAATTAGGGCGCGGGTGGCGAACTGTTTGGCGACGTAGGAATCCTGGGCGCCGATCAGGTGGAGCACTTCGATCGCTTCTTGGTGGATGGCAAGACCCGTGCGGGTGGTGAAAACCACGGTGCCGACCGCCGCCAAGCCGATCAGCAACAGCACCAGGAAAGCCAGAATTTCCACCATGCGGAGAAGATGGACCAGCTTCTCAAGCCAAACCCCATGGTCATCGATGGTGGCGCCGGGTACCGTTTTTTGCAACCGTTTCAACAGGGCCGCCGCGTCCAACTCAGCGCCGGCTTTCAACTCGACGTCGATGAGCTGGGGCAAGGGAAGACCGCCACTGCCGCCGATGGAACCCAGCCAGGGTTCCAGCAGGGCCATGATTCGGCTCTCACCGATGACCTCGGCGCGAGCAATTCCGGGCGTCGTTCGCAAGATATCAAGCGCCGCCTCGACGCGCCGGGCTTCCTTCCTCGTGGCGGTGGGGCTTTCGGAAGGAATGATCTGAACCGTCAGCGTGCCGCTGACGCCGGCACCCCAGCGCTCCATCATGGTTCCCAGAACCAACATCCCGGCCAAGGCCAGACAAGCCAGGTAAACCATGAAGGCAATCAGCCAGGGCAAGAATCGGCTGAGTGCGTCGCGATCGAGAGGAAGATCGGAGCGGTGGGCCAGCATGGGTTTCACCGAGGCCGTTCCGCCGCCGCGCCGATGGCTGGCTTGGCAACTCCTCCGGCCCCGGAAGCGGCGGCCATGGCGGCTCTTTTGGGCGGCGGCCCGCCGATTTCCAGCTGTCCCCCGTCAAGGCGCAGGCAAGAATGACCCAGACGTTTGACCAGGGATTCATTGTGAGTGGCGATGACGATGGTGGTTCCCAGCTTGTTAAGCTCCTCGAAAAGATGCATGAGACGGAGCGCCATGCGGTCGTCCACATTGCCAGTGGGTTCATCGGCAAGAAGCAGCTTTGGCCTGGCGATCACCGCCCGGGCGATGGCGACCCGTTGCTGCTGGCCGCCGGAAAGGGTCGGCGGACGCGCCTTCATTTGATTTTTAAGTCCAACCCAACTCAGAAGTTCGGCAACATGTTTGCTGACATTGTCTTCCCGGGTTCCGGCGACACGCAACGGCAACGCCACGTTGTCGAAAGCCGATAAATGACGCAATAAACGGAATTCTTGAAAAACGACACCGACACGTCGGCGCAGAGCCGGCAACTCACGGCGGGGAGTGGTGGCGATATCGCGGCCGAAAAGAGTAATCAGTCCCCTTGATGGTTTCATCGCCAAATACAGCAATTTCAACAGCGAGGATTTACCGGCGCCGCTAGCCCCGGTTAGAAAATAGAATGAGCCTGGAGCCAGCGCGAACGAGACATCCTGTATAACTTCCGGTCCAAGACCGTAGCGAAAACCGATGTTCTCAAAGCGAACCACGCAGTCATCGTTGTCGATAGTCACCCGTTTCGTTCCTGTCAGGTATCTTGGCCGTTTTTTCGGGCGGAAAAATGTCAAAGCTTTCGAACGATTTGACAAGAGGCTTGAACAGACCGCCCGCCGGCACACAATGACATGGTGAAAGTCGTTTCGTCCAGCGCTCCCAATCCCACCACGGGTTGCGTTGCATGTACCGAAAGCCTATAACGACGTGAAGCTAACATATTTTACCGTCAATGATCATACCCTGCCCAAAATGATCATATCCTGTCCAAACTGTTCGACGCGATATTCTGTCGATGCCACCGTGTTGGACAGAGGAAAAAAGGTACGCTGCTCTAACTGCGGCTACCAGTGGCATCAGAATCCGGTTCAGGATTATACCCCACCACCTGTTCACTCGCAGCCGATGCCGGCCCCGCAACCCGTCGCCGCGCCACCGGCCACCGTTGCGCCGCCACCTCCGGAGCCCGAACCGGAACCGGAACTCGAAACCGAAGACGGGGAAACGGACGAAAGCAAAATCCCCGTATCCGAACAAGTAACCGAGCCGCCTTCCCAGGAGGAACTCGACGCCATGTTGGGCGACGAGACCGAACTCGTAGCAGTCGAATCCTTTGTGGACGGGGAGGACGAGGAAGATTCCGAAGCCGTTGACCCTGATGACCTGCCCGAGCCGGAGACCCTTCCCAGCTCCCTCGTCTCCCCTGAGGAGAAAATGACGGATGATGTAAAGGCCGGGCGCGGCAAGCTTGTTGCCTTGGGCGCGGCTGGTTTCCTTATTGCCATGGTCGCCGGTCTTTACTTCGGGCGCGGACAGATCGTCGCGTTTTTGCCGATGGCGGAGTCGCTCTATGGCATGGTCGGCCTTTCCGGCGAAATCCTTGGCGCCGGGCTGAAGATCAAAAACGTCAGGTCGGAACGGGAAACCAAGGACGACAACGAAATCCTGATCATACGCGGACTCGTTGCCAATATTTCCGATCAGGTCCGAGATATTCCGATGATTTTGGTGACGCTTTTCGATGAGAGCGGCGCCGAGCTCCAATCCGTCATTGTCGCGCCCAGGAAAAAACAGGTACCACCGAACGATCAAGTCAGCTTCAAGGCACGAATTTTCAATCCGCCGCCGCCGGCGCGCAATATTGATGTCACCTTTAGCCCCGAAGGCGTGGAACCTCAGCAATGACCCTTGCGTTCCGGCAACCGCGCGCTGGCTCCCGTTGCCTGGCCGTCCACGACGGCGAAAAATTCCTTAAAATTGGAAAGTATTGCCCAGTTAACCGGCAAACCGGAACAATTCCCCCGGCCAGGTGCTTGTCTTGTTAGCTGGTGAATAGCCCTTAAGACCCGATAAAAACACGCCTGTTCGGAATCCTTCCGCCCTAACGTTTCGTTGGCACATCTTTTGCGGGAATTCATGGCAAAAGACCGCCGAACGGAGACCACCAAACGAGGCGATGAAAAATGACTCTACTTAACAATCACATAGCCGAGGATTGCCGTCACATAGGCAAGAGATCCCTGCCGGAGATCGTCAATGGCGGCGGCAAAACTTTTCTTGGCGCCCGTATCGGTACATTTGCCGTCCGGTGCCATCTCACGGACGCCGTTTTCATGGCCTGCTTCAAGTCTCCAGCATGGCCGCGCCATATAAAACAAAGCGCTAATACCCCCTCCGTCCCTACAAGGCCGTCACCTGACTTTAAATTTCCTTGACCGGTTTAGCCTGGTTGGTATCCGGAGCCGCCCCACCAGTAGATGGAAGTGAACAGGAACAACCACACCACGTCAACGAAATGCCAGTACCAAGCGGCGGCCTCGAAGCCAACGTGCTGATTGGGTTTGAAATGGCCGCTGATGGCGCGGAAAAAACATACCGTCAAAAAACAGACACCGATAAAAACATGAAGGCCGTGAAAGCCGGTCGCCATGTAAAACGTTGTTGAATAAATGCCATCCGTGAAGCCGAAAGCGGCATGCTTGAACTCATATGCTTGGGTACCAAGGAAAATGACCCCCAGAAGCACGGTCATGCCGATCCAAAAGATTGCCCTTGGTTTGTTGCCATCCCTGATAAAGTGATGAGCCGCGGTCACGGTGCCGCCGGAACTAAGCAGAATTAACGTATTCATGAACGGCATTTCCCAGGCATTCAGAGGCACCACCCCTTCGGGCGGCCAGATCGGAGAGGCGACATAATTCAACTCCGGCATGCTGGAATGGAAAAAGGCCCAGAAAAAAGCAATAAAGAACATCACCTCGGAGAAGATGAAAAGCACCATCCCGACGCGAAGACCGCTTTGAACTGGCGGCGTATGGTGACCACCCGTGACACCTTCCTTGACGACGTCGTGCCACCATCCCCACATGCTGATGAGAACAAAGGCGGCACCGACTCCGAATCCCCAGAGGACACCAGCGTGCATGTACCAGACCCCCCCGGCCGCCATGAAAAAAGCGCCCAGAGACCCGACGGCCGGCCACGGACTTGGCTCGACTATATGCCAAGGATTTTTATTCGCTACCTCGTCAGCCATCAATTTTTCTCCTCTCGGATAGTGCCTCAAAAATAAAATTAACCGCTATCACGGACCGGTCGGCGCCGTTGTTCAGCGGCCGAGCTGATTCCCCCACCCTTGGTTATCGGTTTTTTCTCTGCCGCCTTATCCTTTTCGGCCTGGAAAAAGGTATAGGAAAGCGTAATCGTCCGGACCTCCTTGGCGCTTGGGTCATCGAGTAACTCAGGATCAACGAAAAACGATACCGACATTGAAACTTCCTCACCCGGCATCAATCGCTGCTCCGTGAAGCAGAAGCAGTCGACCTTGCTGAAAAATTCAGCCGTTTTGAAGGGAGTGACGTTGAATGTCGCTGTTCCGACTAAAGGGGTATCGGACAGATTTTTGGCGATGTAATGGGCAAGCGCCGTTTCCCCCAGCCGCACCTTGATTTGCCGCTGCGCCGGCTGGAACCGCCAGGGCAAGGATGAATGAATGTTGGCGTCGAAGCGTACCGTGATAAAACGGTCCGAAAGCGCCGTCGGTTTCGCCATGATATCCGTTTTCGGCGTCCCGCCAAAGCCGGTAACTTGGCAGAACAACCGGTAAAGGGGAGCCGATGCAAAAGCCATTCCGACCATCCCGCCGGAGACGGCGAAGAGGAAGACGGCGGTCATGCCGTTTTTCTTGCGGTATTCGGACATTCCTCAGCTTTCCAGGAGCTGCCGTTTACTCAGCCGGCAGCCCCCCTTCCAGCTCCTCTTCCTCCTCCGGTTCCTCCTCTGGCTCCGCCTCAATCTTAGGAATCTGTACGTGGGTGTGGAAGGGCGCCGGCGACGGCACCGTCCACTCAAGGGTGGTGGCGCCTTCGCCCCACTCATTGGCGGGGCATTTCACCTTGTCGTGGAATGTCCGCCAGACGATGTAAATGAAGAACGCCGTCCCCACCATCGTCATGTAGGCGCCCCAACTGCTGATCATATTCCAGCCGGCATAGGCATCCGGATAGTCGGGAACGCGCCGCGGCATGCCGGCCAGGCCCAGAAGATGCTGGGGTATGAAGATCATGATGACACCGACGAAGGTAAACCAGAAGTGAGCAAGGCCATATTTCCGGGGATACTGATAGCCCGACATCTTGCCGATCCAATAATAGAAGGCGGCGTACATGGTGAACCACGCCGCGATCGACATGGTGAAGTGGAAATGACCGACTATGTACTGAGTGTCGTGGAGGGGGATGGCGAGGGGGGCGTTGGCCAACCCCACCCCTCCGACGCCGCCGATGACGAACAGGAACAGAAATCCCATGCAGAACAGCATCGGCGCCCGGAATTTGATGGAGCCGCCCCACATAGTGGCAATCCAACTGAACATCTTGATCCCCGTCGGCACGGCGACGATCATGGTGGCGATCGTGAAATAAGCGCGGGAATCGACGTCCATGCCCGCCGTAAACATGTGGTGCGCCCAAACGATAGAACCGATGATGCCGATGCCGATGGTGGCGTAACACATGCCTAAATAGCCGAATAAGGGTTTTTTTGAGAATGTGGACACCACTTGGCTGACCACCCCGAAACCCGGAATGATGAGGATGTAGACCTCCGGGTGACCGAAAAACCAGAACAAGTGCTGCCAGAGGAGAGGGTCGCCGCCGCCGGCGGGATCGAAAAAGGTGGTGCCGAAATTGCGGTCGGTCAGCAACATGGTCAACGCCCCGGCCAAGACCGGCATGACGAGAAGTAAAATCAAAGCGGTGGCCATGATCCCCCACACGAACAAGGGCATCCTGTGGATGGCCATACCCGGCGCGCGCATGTTGAAAATAGTGGTGATGAAATTGATGGCGCCAAGGATCGAGGAAGCGCCGGCCAGGTGCAGGGAGAGAATCCCGAAATCAACGGCCGGGCCAGGGTGAAAATCGGCGTTGGCCAGAGGCGGATAGACGGTCCAACCGGTACCCGGCCCGCCGCTGATCATGCCGGCGATCACCAGCATGACAAGACCCGCGGCCAACAGCCAGAAACTGATGTTGTTGAGGCGTGGGAAAGCCATGTCCGGCGCCCCGATCATCAACGGTACGAACCAATTTCCGAAACCGCCGATCATTGCCGGCATGACGAACCAGAACACCATGAGGAAGCCGTGCGCCGTCACCAGTACGTTGTAGAACTGGACATCCTGGATGTACTGAAGTCCGGGCGCCGCCAGTTCCATGCGGATGACAAGCGCCGCCAATCCGCCAACAACCCCGCCGACCGCCGCCAGTATGAGGTACAGGGTGCCGATGTCTTTGTGATTGGTGGAAAACACCCATCGTTTCCAACCGCTGGGGAGATGGTCGTGGCTGGCATGCGGACTCGCGAAAGTGATTTCAGACATGGCTCTCTTTCTCGTTTACCCGTGGCCTTGGGACATCAGCGGCCAGCAGTCTCCGTCTGGGCCACCCGCAGCGGTTCAGCATCGACGCTAGCAAATTCTTTTTTTGCCGTTTCCACCCACTTCTGGAACTCCTCTTTCGAGACCGCCTGGACAGCAATTGGCATAAAGGCATGGTTGACGCCGCAGAGTTCCGAGCACTGTCCGTAAAAGATACCCTTGCGGTCAATCCGCACCCAAGTTTCATTGATCCGGCCCGGCACCGTGTCGGTCTTGAGGCCCAGGGACGGAACCGCCCAGGAATGGATCACATCGCTGGACGTTAGCAAGACACGAATGTTGGTGCCGACGGGAAGGACGACCCGGTTATCGGTCTCCAAAAGCCGTGGCTGCCCTTCTTTTAACTCGTCGTCTTCGAGCATGGTGCTGTCAAAGGTGAAATTGCCGTGGTCGGGGTATTCGTAGGACCAAAACCACTGGTTCGAGATCACCTTGAGAGTCATGTCGGCGTTCGGGGTCTTGTCCATGAAATAAAGAAGCCGCATGGACGGAACCATGATGATCAGCAAAATGATGACGGGAACCAGTGTCCACACCACTTCCAATGCCGTGTTGTGGGACCGTTTTGAGGGAACCTTGTTGTACTTGGCGCCGAAACGGATGACTACCGTGGCCAAAAGCGAGAGCACAAAGATCGTAATGATTGCCTGAATGATAAGAATAAAATCATTAAAGCCATCGATCCTTTCCATCACCGGCGAGCCTGGCGTCTGCAGACCTGCTTGCCAGGGTTGGGATTTGCCGATCTGCCAGTGTTGCTGATAATCGGCGAAGGCGTCCCCCGCCAAAACGACAAGGGTAAAGACGAGACACGGTATAATGATTGTTATTCGATTGAGCATGACCCCCACCCCAAACGATCTCCACATTGGAAGCACCTCTATTTTCTTTATTCTTCCATCTGTTTCCGCTTGCGATCCCCGGTAACAGTCCTTTCACGACGGTCCAATGGCGATGGCCGGATACAATATTTTGCTATCATGACAAGGTTGGAATGGAAAGGACTTTTATTATTTAATTTTCAACTGGACTCGATTAAAAAATCAGATAGTTAATATTTTTGCCTTACCCGCAAACCACGCCTCAATTCCAACGCCATCGTGAACTCTTGATTTTCCCCGCCGCCGCTTTAATGATGTTGCCGTCAGCGCTTGCGGCGGAAGAGCGGAATCTATTTGTCTTAACCTGTGGGCGGGCTTGGCGGAAATGCCCGATGCATACTGTTCTTAAGGGAATCTAATGAACAAATGGGTTTTGGCGGCCATTCTTCTGGCATTCGTGGTTTTCATGTACCTCAGTGTTTTCTGGAAGATGTCGGGATACGGTCCCGGTTGAACACCATTTTCAACAACAGCGACAATCCCTGGGAGATTATAAAAACCGGGCAAAAATGCTTGAAATCAACAATCTCCCCATTGTTACGGCCAGTTTGAATGCCGTCACCATATTGCTTCTCGGCATCGGGTTTTCCTTCATTCGTATGCAAAACCGAACCGCGCACAAGGTATGCATGTTGAGCGCGGTGGCCGTGTCAGCGGCTTTCCTGATCGTCTACCTGATTTATCACTTTAACACGGGACTACTTCGGTTTGGCGGCGAAGGCGCCATCCGTCCTTTTTACTTTTCCATTTTGACCGCCCACGTCATTGGGGCTATGGCTCTCGTGCCGCTTGTCCCGTGGACCTTGTTTCTGGCTCTCAAGGAGCGCCTCGCAAGACATAAGCGATTGGCCCGCTGGACTTTACCGCTTTGGCTCTGTGTTGCGGTCTCCGGTGTGGTCGTCTATTTAATGGCTTTTATCCTTTACTCGGGTACGAATGTCTGAAATCCCGCCGTCGCCCTCTCAGCCGAGTGCATTCGCATTTTACGGCGAGATGGACGGCGCTCCCCTTTCACGCCACCTCCAATGCGAGATCCGGGAATGGTCGGTGCTGGCCATTGGGGCCTTGGCCGTGGCCGGGGTTTTCGCCTTTTTTCTGGCCCTGTCGCGCATCCCCGGAATTCAGGACCTGTTCCCTTGGCCGCTTGAATTCTTCCATAAGGGCTTGGTGATCCACGTGGTCTTTTCCTTGGTGGTTTGGTTTCTGGCTGTTTTCGGGGGATCGCTCTCACTGTCCGTGCACAGGGTTTCCGCCGGCACCCCCCGGTTCAACGGTCTCGGCCACCTGGCCAGGTTGGGGGTGGCTTTATCCTTTGCGTTTCTTTCCCTGCCGGCCCTGCTGGACCGTGGCGATCCGGTCTTGAACAACTATGTGCCCGTTATCATCGACCCGCTTTATTACCTAGGTCTGATTTTTCTTGGCGGCGGAGTAATGCTAGCGGTGACGCGTCTGCTGTTAAACCTGGCTTGCCGCCGGCAGCCGCTGGACTTGATGGCTTTCATCATGGCTTGCGCGGCGGTCATCTATCTGCTCGTCCTTGTTTGCCTGGCGCTGGCTTTGTGGCAACTGCGCAACGAAGAGCTTTCTCATGCCTTCAACGAGGTGTTGTTCTGGGGTGGCGGTCATGTCATGCAATTCGTCAACCTAGCGCTTTTGCTGGCGGCCTGGTATCTGCTTGCCGGCCGCGGTCTCGGCAAACCCGTCGGCGGAACAGGCCTATTTGCCGTGGCGGTAGCACTACTCGTCATTTTCGCCCTGCCAGCACCGGTATTTTATTTTGTTTTTGATTCCTTTTCCGTGGCCCAGGCGAAAGCCTTCACCGACCTTCAATATGCCTTTGCCCCGCCAGCCTTGATCGCCGCCACCGCCATCGTCACCGCCATTGCCAGGCATCGGCGGGAAGCCGGAACCCTGCCCTGGGAAAATCCGGCTTTCCTTTGTTTGGTGTTGTCGGTCGTTGTTTTCGGGGTTGGCGGTTTCATGGGCCTTTTCGTCGACGGCGCCGATACCCGCACCACGGCCCACTACCATGGAGTCATCGCCGGCATCAATTTGGCCTTCATGGGCTTGTTTTTCTGCCTGTTCCTGCCCTTACAGAACCGCCCGGTCAACCGTGGCAAAGCGCTATATGCCCAGATTTACTTATTCGGGACGGGGCAATTGATGGCCGTCGCCGGCTTGTTTTTGGCCGGCCACTTCGGGACACCGCGCAAGACCGCCGGCGCCGCGCAAGGGCTTGAGGAAATCGGCGCCAAGATCGGCATGTATCTGAACGGCATTGGCGCCTTGATCGCCGTGATAGGCGGCGTCATGTTCATTTATACGGTAGCGGCGGCTTTGCTCAGGAAACCACCGGCGGCGGCGCAGGAAAACCTTTGACAATAAAGTTTTTAACGGCGATGAATTCTCCCCTAGAGAATTAGAGTTCAGAATCAACAAGGGTCACATGACGTTGCGGGTTCTCACCGAATCGACGGAGGAAATTCTCGGAACCGCCGCTAACGAAAGGGCGGCGGCGGAAGCCCTGGTCTCGGCCCGGGCCAGTGATTATGCCCTTCTTCTCAAACCCCGGGTCATGTCGCTGGTGGTATTCACCGGTGTGGTGGGGCTGTTTTTAGCGCCTGGCGAAATCGCCCCATGGACGGCGGCAATGTCTGTTTTCTGCATCGCGCTTGGCGCCGGCGCCGCTGGGGCCATCAACATGTGGTACGACCGCGACATCGACCAGCAGATGACGCGGACCATGAACCGGCCGATTCCCGCCGGCCGTATGAAACCGGCGCGGGCGCTGTTGTTAGGCATTATTTTGTCGATGATTTCCGTATTCGCAATGGCCTTGGCGGTAAATACCTTTGCCGCCTTCTTGCTGAGCTTGACCATCGCTTATTATGTTTTCGTCTACACCATCTGGCTGAAACGCAGGACGCCCTTGAACATCGTCGTCGGCGGCGCTTCCGGGGCTTTTCCACCAATGATCGGATGGGCCGCCGTGACCGGCGGGCTAGGCCTAGAGTCCTTGGCCCTGTTCGCCATAATTTTTACCTGGACGCCGCCCCATTTCTGGTCCCTGGCCTTGTTCCGCTGCGGCGATTACGCCAACGCCGGGGTGCCGATGCTGCCGGTAGTGGCCGGCTTGCGCGAAACCAAAAAACAAATTCTCGCCTATAGTCTGGCCTTGGTGCCACTGACCTTCGCGCCCGTTGCTCTTGGCATGTCCGGGTTGGTCTACGCCGCCGCCGCTTTGGTTTTGGGTGTGTGGCTATTGCGTCTTGCCGTCGCGGTCTGGCGCGACGATACCGTTAAGGCGGCAAAGCCGATGTTCTTTTTTAGCATTTTCTATTTATTCCTTATTTTTGTTTTTCTGCTGGTTGACCGGGTGATTTTCCTTCCCCTTTGACCGGTCTCGCGCCGGGGCCGGGGAAAGGCAATCTAAAATGGACTCGGCAAACCCCTCAAGCAGTAAAAAATAAAGGCCCGGCCCCGCCTCTATGCGCGCCGCCAGCGGGTCCAGAGCCACGGCCCTGACCCCGGTTCCCTCGACAAGGGGGCGGACCAACGGCGGCTCGGACGGGGTGTCGAAAAAGAGACAGACAGCTTTCTGGCTCCGCAAGCCGGCGCGGGTTTCGGAAAGACGTCCGGTCCCTGGCCAGCGGCGCGGGCTATCCATCACCGAACCGAGGCCATGAAGGCCATAGTGCTTTTCAAAATATTGGTAGGCATCGTGAAACGCCAGGAAGGGAGTTTTGGCGTCCGCATTGAGCAGACGCCGCAATTTCACGTCAAGATCAATCAGTTGGTTTGACAATTTCTCGCCGTTAATCCGGTAAGCGGCGGCGTTGGCGGGGTTTTCCTCGACAAGAATTTCGACAAGGGCACCAACCCATGCCCGGGCATTGAGCGGATCAAGCCAGATATGCATGTCGGTCGTCCCTGGGTCGGCACCGCCGCCGTGTTCATGTCCGTGGCGTTGCCATGTCCCTCCTTCCCTGGCGGCATGGAGGACAAGCCCCTTGCTTTTGGAAAGTTCCACGACCCGCGTTGTCACCGGCAAAGCCTTCAAGGGCTTGACCAGAAAGTTTTCCAGCCCCGGCCCGACCCAGACAATCAGGTCGGCCTTCCAGAGAGCCCGCGCCTCTGATGGTTTCAGGGAAAAATTGTGCGGCGAGGCACCGCCTTGAAGAAGCAACCTGGGTTGGCCGACGCCCGCCATGACGCCGGCAACGAGGGAATGCACGGGCTTGATGCTGACCACGACATTGGGCGGCCCCGTCTCCGCCGCCTTGGCGTCGGCCACGGTGGTGAAGCAAAACGTGGCGAGGACCGTTGGGATAAGTGCCGAAAAATTCATCAAGCTTTATTCTATAGGTTTTTATTATTTTGTTATGTTATAACATTACATATCAAGTGATTCATTGTCATTGCCCTGGGCTAGCGCCTATACCTCTTAGGCTTACGCCTGTATCTCGAAGCGGTCTGGCGCCAGTCTAAACATTCCGGGGTTTTCCGCCATAGTCGATGTCCGAAACGCCTTACCAGCAACTTGAAACCCGCTTCAGGCGCCTGCTGAGCTTGCGTGACGCCGAAGCCATACTGCAGTGGGACATGGCGACCATGATGCCCGGCGGCGGGGCGCGCTCGCGCGGCGATCAGTTGGCCGTCCTCAAGGCCGTCCAGCATGGCATCCTCACCGAACCGAAAACGCAATCCCTTCTCCAGGCCGCTCTCGACAATAATATTGGCGACGGCCCCGAAGCCGCCAACCTGCGTGAAATGCAACGGATGTGGGGGCGCGCAACGGCACTCTCCGAGGACTTGGTCGTCACCCTTTCCAAGGCTCGCTCGGCATCCGAGACCATCTGGCGCAAGGCCCGTGCAGAGGATGATTTCGCCCTCGTCATGCCACATTTGGAAAAATATCTGAGCCTGCTCCGCCAGGCCGCCGGCAGCATCGCCGAAAAACTGAATCTTAGCCCTTACGACGCCCTTCTGGACGAATACGAACCCGGTGGCCGGACGCGGGAGATCGATTGTTTGTTCGCGGAATTACAAGACTTCCTTCCCGACTATTTGAGCGACGCGTTGGCGCGCCAATCGGGCGAGCCGCCGGTGCTCAAGCCGAAGGGGCCGTTCGTCGCCGACAAACAGCGCGCCCTTGGCGTCCGCTTGATGAAAATTCTCGGCTTCGATTTCGAGCACGGCCGTATCGATGAAAGTCTCCACCCCTTCTGCGGCGGCACCCCCGATGATGTCCGCATCACCACGCGCTATGACGGCGCTGATTTCACCCAAGCCCTGATGGCGGTGCTGCATGAGACCGGCCACGCCCTCTATGAACGTGGCCTGCCAAAGGATTGGCGAGGCCAACCGGCCGGGCAAGCCCGCTCGATGGGCGTCCATGAAAGCCAGTCCCTGTTGATCGAGATGCAGGTCTGCCGGTCAGCGGAATTCCTGGCTTACGCCACCCCTCTCATGGCGGCGGCTTTCAACGGCGCCGGCCCAGCCTGGGAGACAGAGAATCTGCTCCGTCTTTACACCTGGGTGGAGCCCGGTTTAATCCGCGTCGACGCCGACGAGATTACCTATCCGGCGCATGTTATCCTGCGCTACAACCTGGAGAAAGCGATGCTCGCGGGCGAGATCAAGGCCGCCGATCTGCCCGCCGCATGGAACGAGGAATCGCGGCGGTTGTTGGGCTTGACCCCGGCCAACGACCGCCAGGGATGCCTTCAGGACATCCATTGGTTCGACGGCGCCTGGGGCTATTTCCCCACTTATACCTTGGGCGCCATCATGGCGGCGCAGCTTTTCGAGGCCGCCCAAAACGCCGTTCCCGGAATTCCGCGAGCCATCTCGAAAGGCGATTTCGCGCCGCTCATGTCATGGCTTCGGGAAAATATCCACGGCCAGGGATCGTTGCTCACCAGCCGCCAGTTGCTGATCCGGGCGACCGGCCGGCCGCTTGATATGGAAGCTTACAAGCGCCACTTACAAAGGCGCTATCTTCCGTGAGACCACTTGCCGTCGGCGAGGGCAGCCGATAGGTTAACGCGCCTTCATAATCGACTTTAAAAATGCTGTCCGGAGGACGTGTCGGTGAAATATGTCAGCACCCGGGGGATGGCGCCGGTCCTTGCCTTCGATGACGTCTTGCTGGTTGGTTTGGCCCGCGACGGCGGGCTTTATGTGCCGCAAACATGGCCGCGCCTTGGCGAGGACGATATCCGCTCTTTACGCGGCCTGCCCTATGCGGAATTGGTGACGCGGATCTTGCTGCCTTTCGTCAAGGGGAGCATCTCCGAGGCCGACCTTGCCGCCATCATTGGTGAAGCATACGGCGGTTTTGCTCACCCTGACGTCGCTCCCATAAAGGAATTGGGCGCTGGTGAATGGCTGCTTGAGCTGTTTCACGGACCGACATTGGCGTTCAAGGACTATTCGCTACAGGTCGTCGGACGCCTATTCGATTTCGTGCTCAAGCAACGGAGCGAACGCGTCACTATCATCGGCGCCACTTCCGGCGATACCGGATCGGCGGCCATCGAGGCTTGCCGCGACCGCGACGCCATCGAGATTTTCATCCTCCATCCCAAAGGACGAATATCGGAGGTGCAGCGGCGGCAGATGACTACTGTCACCTCGGCCAACGTCCACAACATCGCCATCGAGGGCACTTTCGACGACTGTCAGGAACTGGTGAAGGCCATGTTCAACGACCTGCCCTTCCGCGAACGTTGCCATCTCGCCGCCGTCAATTCCATCAATTGGGCCAGGATCATGGCCCAGATCGCCTATTACTTCTGGGCCGCCGCCGCCATCGGCGCGGCGGGACGGCCGATAGCTTTCGCCGTGCCGACGGGTAATTTCGGCAATATCTTCGCCGGCTACGCCGCCTCGCTCATGGGCCTTCCTGTTCGCCAGCTCATCATCGGCTCGAACCGCAACGACATCCTGACCCGCTTTCTCGGCTCGGGCCGGATGGAAACCACCCAAGTTATGCCGACCTTGAGCCCGAGCATGGACATCCAGACTTCCAGTAATTTCGAACGCCTGTTGTTCGAACTCCATGACCGCGATGGAACGAAAGTGGCCGCCTTGATGGAGCGGTTCGGAGAGACCGGTGCGTTCAGCATCGACGCGGATCGCCTGCGAAGCATTCGCGCCCTGTTTGACGGCGAACGTTTTGACGACGAACAAACAAAACAGACGATCAAGGCGGTTTGCCTGGAGAGCGGCTTGATTCTCGATCCTCATTCGGCCGTCGGCGTCGCCGCCGGGCGGGCCAAGCGACGTGATGCCGGGGCGCCCATGGTCGTCCTGGCGACCGCCCATCCGGCCAAGTTCCCCAAGGCCGTCAAGGAAGCCACGGGCGTGGCCCCCGAACTGCCACCACGCCTTGCCGATCTCCTCGAACGCCAAGAGCGCTATAGCGTCATGCCCAAGGATTTACAAGAGGTACAGACTTTCGTGCTCGAAACATTGCGCGAAAAGAAGGCGGCATGAGCATCAACACCTCAGTCATGGCCAACGGCCTTCGGGTTGTCAGCGATAGCATGGATACCGTTGAAACGGTTTCCGTCGGCCTCTGGATCGAGGTCGGGGCCCGCCACGAATCCTTGGAGGTCAACGGCGTCACCCATTTTCTTGAGCATATGGCTTTCAAGGGCACCGAACGGCGTAGCGCCAGGTCCATCGCCGAGGAAATCGAAGCCGTGGGCGGCCACCTTAACGCTTATACGACGCGAGAAAACACCGCCTATTACGCCAAAATACTCAAAGATGATCTGGAGCTCGCCGTCGATATCATTGCCGATATCGTCCAGAACTCGATTTTCGACCCCCAGGAACTGGCCCGCGAGCGTGCCGTCATTACCCAGGAAATCAACCAGGCCCAAGACACCCCCGATGATGCGGTTTTCGATAACTTCCAGGCCACCGCCTATCCGGATCAGGCGCTGGGCCGCCCGGTTATGGGCTCGGTACGACTGATCCGCGATCTCCCCCGGGAAGCTATCATCGAATACATGCAAGGCCATTACAACGCCCCAGGCATGATCCTGGCGGCCGCCGGTCGTGTGGAACATGACCAATTGCTGGCTTTGGTGGAAGGGGCGTTCTCGAATTTGCCGTCCCGGCGGGAAAATTCACGCCTTTCATCTCGTTATGTTGGCGGCGAATCCCGCGAGGAACGTGAGACCGAACAAGCCCACTTGCTTCTCGGCTTCGAGGGCGTGCCCCTTGATCGCCCAGATTTTTATACCCTCTCGGTTCTCTCCAGCCTGTTCGGCGGCGGCATGTCCTCGCGCCTGTTCCAGGAGGCGCGGGAAAATCAAGGTCTCGTTTACAATATCTACTCTTTCCTGTCGTGCTACATGGATAGCGGCTTGTTCGGCATCTACGCCAATACCGGAGAGAAGAAAGCGGGAGCCCTGATTTCCTTGCTCTGCCGAGAAATCGAGAAGGTTCAACGGGATGTCACCAGCGAAGAGGTGAACCGCTCCCGCGCCCAACTCAAAGCCAGCATCCTGATGTCCCTGGAAAGCACCTTCGCCCGCTGCGAGCAGCTAGCCCGCCAGATCGTGGTTTTCGGGCGCCCCTTGCCGATAGCGGAAATCGTCAAAAAAGTAGAAGCCGTGGACGCCGCAGCCGTCATGGGGCTGGCCGGACGCATTTTCAGCGGCACGCCAACGAGAGCGGCGCTGGGTCCCCTATCGGAAGTGGAAAGCTATAAAAAAACAATGGAAAAGCTGGGCTGATGGCTAAAAGTCAAGCGTGGCCGGCCTCGTCCGAGAGCATCCGAGGATCGATGCCCAACTTGCCCATGGCCTGTTCCCACTTGCCTTCCAGGTCGGCGCCGAAAACCAGATCATCGTCGGCGGTGACATGCAACCAGCCGTTGGCCTTGATCTCGGTGTCCAACTGCCCCGGCCCCCAACCGGCGTAACCCAGGGCCAAGAGACGCCGGCGCGGCCCACTGCCGCCGGCGATAGCCTTGAGTACATCAATCGTGGCGGTGAGGGCAACCTCGGCATCCACCACCATGGTCGTGTCCTGAACGTAGTCGGGTGAATGCAGGACGAAACCACGTCCCGAATCGACAGGACCGCCAAAATGGACTTTTATCAGTTCAACATCGTCTGAGGGTTCGATGTCCAGTTGCTCCAAGAGATCGGGGAAACTGATCGAATCTATCTCCCGGTTGATGACCAGTCCCATGGCCCCGTCGGCATTGTGAGCACAGAGAAAAATTACCGTCTTGGCAAATCGGGGGTCCTGTAGCCCCGGCATGGCGATGAGAAGCTGTCCGGAAAGATAGTTTTCTTCATTTTCAATCACTGGCATCGACGACCTCTTGGCGGACGGGACGGGTAGTCGGCAACCAGACCGCCCTTGTGCTTCTGGAACATCCTTTCCATCATTATAGCCATATAAGCCGGCCAGGAAAATCCCACTTCTGTTCCGGTCGAGATAAAGACTCCGTGATCATCCGCATCTTTTGCAAAATTTTGTGATGAAAAACGCTATAATCCGGGGGGATCAAGAGAAAGTGCAGACAAGTCAGATTGTTTCAAAAGACATGTTTTTCTTCAAGCTGGGAACACACTGTTCCGCCATATTTGCATTGGCCGCGTCATGGCTTTGCCCTGCCCCGGCCGAAGCGCAGGTAGCGTCGTCGCCATGGTCGGTGACCGATCACGCATCGGTGCGGCTTCTGTCGACCACCGAAGCCGTGGGCACAACCGAGGACGTTCTTCTCGGCCTGCATTTCCGGCTGGAAAAGGGCTGGAAAATTTCTTGGCGGTCGCCGGGAGACGCCGGCTTCCCGCCCACTCTTGACTGGTCCGGATCAGAAAACCTATCGGCCGCGAACATTTCCTGGCCAGTTCCCGAACGGTTCCCAATCCTTGGCTTCGAGACTTTTGGCTACAAGGACGAGGTCGTCCTGCCCTTGACAGCGACCCTGACGCAGGCGAGCCAGCCGCTCGACCTCAGAGCGTCGGTCGACTACCTGGCATGCAAGGAAATCTGCATTCCCTATCAAGCGACCCTGGCGCTGCGCTTGCCGGCCGGCATGCCCCGGCCGAGCGCCTTCGTCCACCTCATCAACCGCTTCGCCGTCCGTGTCCCCGGCAACGGCGCCGCCCATGGCATGACCATTGAAAAGGCCAAGACAAGCGGCGGCAAAAACCGCCTGTTACTGCGCGTCACCGCCACCGCCAGCTTTCCTTTCAGGGCGCCCGACCTCTATGTCGAGGGGCCGGACGAACTACAATTCGGCAAACCCGCCCTGCGCCTGAGCGACAACGGCAACCACGCTCTCCTGGAGTTGCCAGTGTCCGGCATCGAATTCTTCAAACGGGACTTAAACGGAATTTTCCTGACCCTGACCTTGGTCGACGGCGAACGCAGCGCCGAGCGCCGGTTGCAGGTCGCCGCCGGCAGCGGCGCCTCTCCGCCGACGGCAGCGCCGGGAACGGGCGCGACCGCCTTGCCGCTTATTCTGGTTCTGGCGGTACTGGGCGGCTTGATCCTCAATCTCATGCCCTGCGTATTGCCCGTTCTATCGGTCAAACTTCTCCATTTGGTCGGTCATGGCGGGGGCGAAACCCGGCAGGTGCGATACGGCTTTATCGCTTCCTCAACCGGCATCGTTTTTTCTTTCCTGGGATTGGCGGCGGTGCTGGTCGCGTTGAAAGCCGCCGGCGCGACGGTTGGTTGGGGCATCCAGTACCAACAACCCTGGTTCCTGATCACCATGACCTTGGTGGTGACTTTGTTCGCCTGCAACCTTTGGGGGTTCTTCGAGTTCCAATTACCGCGCCTGATCGCCGATATGGGCGAACGTTCCAGCCACGTTCACGGCCTGGCCGGACATTTCCTATCCGGCATATTCGCCATGCTGCTGGCAACCCCTTGTTCGGCGCCGTTCCTGGGCACCGCCGTCGCTTTTGCCTTGTCCAGGGGGGCAATAGAAATCTTCGCCGTCTTCGCCGCGCTCGGGATGGGACTGGCGTTGCCTTATCTGGCGATGGCGGCGGCGCCGGGGATGGCGACGCGGCTCCCCAAGCCCGGTCCGTGGATGGTGAAACTACGCTTTGTCCTCGGTTTCGCCCTGGCGGCGACAGGAATCTGGTTGCTCACCATCATAGCGTCGCTCATCGGTGGCGGCGCCGCCGCCATCGGCGCCCTGATGGTGGCGGTCGGGACCGTGCTCTATCTCCGGCGCCGCTGGCGGCATTGGTTCGAACGCGCCGGGGGAATATCGATCGCCCTGATCTCGGCACTTGCCGTCATGGCCTTTCTGATCCCGGCAAAGCTCCCCGAAAGCCCCGTCCCAGGCAAGCTCAAGGCAGACATCGGCAATGGTCAATGGTCTCCTTTTGATGGCGCCGCCATCGCGGATTTGGTCGCCAGCGGCAAAATCGTTTTCGTCGATGTCACCGCCGAATGGTGCATCACCTGTCTGATCAACAAGACCCTGGTCCTCAACCAAGGGAGGGTGAAAGAACGCTTGGCCGCCGGCGATGTCGTTTCCATGCGAGCCGACTGGACCCAACCAGATGACGCCATCAGCGCCTATTTAGCCAGCTTCCAACGCTACGGCATTCCATTCAACGCCGTTTATGGGCCGGCTTTGCCGGACGGCTTCGTTCTGCCCGAACTATTGACCAAACAGGCGGTTCTCGACGCCCTTGACCGCGCCATCGGAAACACGGCGGTCTCGTCCAACCGGTCCCTATTGTAAAGCAAAACCGGACTGCCTATTTCTATGCCTTGAACGCCGGTCCCGACAGGAAGCCGGAAAAAGCATTCGTTTATGGAAAGGAACCAAGCATGACCATTCAAGTCGGCGACAACGTGCCTTTCGTCACACTGCACGTTATGGGCGAGGACGGCCCCGACGCCATTACCACCGACGACCTGTTCAAAGGCAAGAAGGTGGCGTTCTTCGCCTTGCCAGGAGCTTTCACCCCGACCTGTTCGGCTCAACATCTGCCGGGCTTCGTCGACAATGCCGATGCACTGAAAAGCAAGGGTATCGATTCCATCGTCTGTCTGTCGGTCAATGACGCCTTCGTCATGAGCGCCTGGGGCAAGGATCAAAATGTCGGCGGCAAAGTCACGCTCGTCGCCGATGGCAGCGCCGATTTCACCAAGGCGGCGGGATTGGAATTCGACCTTTCCAGCAAGGGGCTGGGAGTCCGCTGCCAGCGATTTTCGATAGTCGCCGATAACGGCGTAATCACCACTCTCAATATCGACGAATCGGGAGCCTTGAAAACCTCCAGCGCCGAGAACATGCTCGCCCAGTTGTGACTTTAGTTTCGACGGGGCGTGGGGAGAAGCGAAACCTCACCAGATGGTGAAATTTTAGTACACTCGCCACGAAATTTAAGCTATCTGGGAAACGTCGGGTTTCGTCACCCGCTCCGTCGCCGCCTGGGAAACAGTTAAACCACAAAAATCATGAATGCTTGGTTTTCATCTAGTGTTCCGTCTCATCTATAAGATACCCATACGATGGTCTTACAAGGCTTATCGCCGGCGCGCGCCTTCCTGCCGAGGAAACGGGAAAAACGATAGTATGAGTACCTTATAGATGAGACGGAACACTGGGCGGCACGGCCGTCCGCCGGCGGCGCGCACCGAGCCGACCATCTGGCAAGAAGACGGCCGGACGCATATCGATCTGCGCGGCATGGAACCGCCGCAACCGGCGCTGGCCATCCTCAAGCTGCTCGAAACCCAGCCCGCCGATAGCCAAGTAGTGGCCCATCTCGAACGCGAGCCTGTGTTCCTTTATCCGGATCTGGATGAACGGGGCTGGAACTGGAAAATCGGGAAAAGCGAAGCCGGCGAGGTGCTGCTCTGCCTGAGACGCCCAGACCGGGGCGAAACGGAGAAGGGTTAACAAGTGTTCCCAGGCACCATTTTTGTAACCGCGCTGTCGCGGCTTTTGCCGCCCTGGCTCCCTTACCGTTTCTTCCTGACGGCGGCCCTAGCCCATGTTGCCTTCTGGTTCATGCTCACCTTGGCGGCCGATGACCTGGCGAATTTCGCGGGCGGACCGGGCATGGTACTGGGAGCGCTTCACATGCTCACCCTTGGCGTCCTGATCTCCACGGTAATGGGGGCGGCGAGCCAGCTTACGCCCGTGGCCTTGGGACTTTCCCACTTTTCCCTGCTGCCCATCCGCATTTCCTGGTGGCTGCATGTGGCCGGCGCGCTCCTGCTAATCCATGGTTTCGTTGTTGGAAACCTCTGGGCAATGCTGGTCGGCGGCGCCCTGGAAGCAACCGCCCTGCTCACCTTTGTCCTGACGCTCGGCGATTTGCTGCGACGCGCAAAAATTCTCCGGGTGCCGGTCCGTTTCGCTTGGCTCTCCTTGCTTTCGCTGGCCGGGTTTCTCATTTTCGGCATGATGCTTATTTTCGATTTCTCCGAGGGATTCCTAGCCGACCACCAAGACCTTGCCCTGGCCCATCTGGTACTGGCCGCCCACGGCTTCTTGGGATTTCTGGTTTTGGGCTTTTCCAATATCCTGGTGCCCATGTTTACCCTGTCAAACAGCCCGCCAGCGGCAAGCACCAACGCTTCCCTGATCCTCGCCCCGGCGGCCATCGCCATTGTTCTTGGCGGCATTTTCTCTGAACTTACCTGGCTGGCGGCTCTGGGGGCGGTGATCGGGCTGGCGGCCGTGGCCGCCCATCTCCATGGCATGGCCTGGTGCCTGAGAAACGGCCAGCGCCAGCGGCTGGGCCTCTCCTTCACGCTGATCAAGGGGGCCTGGGTTTTACTCCTCCTCAATCCTGTTCTGGGCGGATTGCTGGCTTTCGGCCTGTTGGGCGAGACGGGACCGGCGCTCTTCGGTTTCGCCCTGCTCGGCGGCTGGCTGCTCACCTTTCTCACCGGCATGCTGCAGCGCATCGTACCTTTCCTTGCCGGCATGAACATGGCGGGAAAGAGAACCAAGCCCAGGCGCCTTTCCCAATTGGCCGACGAACGCTTGCTCGGGGTCCATGCCTGGTGCCATGCCGCCGCCATCCTGGTGGTGACCGGCGGAATCGCCGCCAGCCACCCGGCAATCATTCTGGCGGGGACACTGGCAGGGACCGCTGGTTCCCTGGCCTTTGCCTGGTATATCTTTTCCGTCGTCCGCAACTTCAGGGCCCATCAACTCGCCAGTAACCAATAAGCCCCGGCACTGGGGAACACCAACTAAAAGGAATAATCCGACCATGTACGACCTGACCCTTGCCCTATGCATTTCCCTGCACGAGGACCATATGACCACCCTCCAACTGCTCGAGCGCCTGGAAGCGGCTCTCTCTCCAAAGAGCGCCGAGCAGCCGCCGGACACCAGTGACATGGCGGTGCGTGATCTCCTGAGCGACGTGGCCTCGGTGCTGAAAGCGGAGGTCACTAACCATTTCGCTTTCGAGGAGGAAAACCTGTTCCCCCGTTTCTCGGAGAGGCTGGAAAGCTTCGTGCCGGAGATGCTGAAGGGCGAGCATGAAATCATCCGCCCGCTCGCCAACCAGCTTGCCGGTCTTGCGCGCCAGGCCCTCGAACAGGGGTTCGACGCCGAGTCCTGGGGCACCTTCCGGGAAGCTGGCCTGGAACTGGTAGAACGCGAAGTGTTCCACGTGCAAAAGGAGGAAATTGGTTTCCTGCCGGGCCTGGAGGAAATCCTCGATGAAGACGAATCGACCAGTTTGAACAAAGCTTATTTAGAAGCCAAGAGTTAGGGGCGTACGCCTGTCGAAAAATTAGCTCAGAAGAAGTATGGAGCGGCTATAAAAATCCTTGTCCGTCAGGGGCCGGCTTCGGTAATCGGCAAGTGAGAATGCTCCCCGGCGGTCTTGCCGCTAACGGGTTTTGGGGAATCGGCAACGAGCGGAATGGCGCTCTGCCGGGAAACCGCCGGTGCCGGAAGGCGAGACAACTGCAAGAAGATCAACAAGGGAAAAATCAGCATTGCCGCGACGAACACGGCGATGCCGATTATAAAGCGGCGTCTCGCCCGCATGAGGTACGATTTCTCGGTCATTTCACGTCGCCAACGATCCTTACCAACGACCAGATTCCAGCCTTCGCCGCCTTCGAATTGCCGGCCCAAATCCGCTTTCGCGCCGTTTCCGCGTTCTTTCATACCCTATGTGGGATCGCTTATACCTTGTATTTTTTTAGGTGAGGGTATGTCGCCTAACCAATTTTTACGGCAGATTCCTCGCTGACGATCCAGTCCAACGGCTGGTCGAAATTGTCACGGGGCAAGCTCTCGACACGTTGTATGGAGAAAGCGATCCCCACCGCCAGCACCGGCCCCTGACAGCGCAGTTCGGCCAATGTCCGGTCATAGAAGCCACCGCCATATCCCAACCGATAGCCGTCCCCGTCGAAGGCCAACAACGGCGCCAACAATAAGTCGGGAATCAATATCTGGGCGGACATTGCCGGGTGCCGGGTGCCGAAGCTTCCTTTTTGCAAGGCCATCCCGGGTTGCCAGCGGCGAAAAATCAGCGGCTTGTTCCGTTCCGCCACCACCGGCAGGGCGCAGACATATCCTTCGGCGAGGAGTTGGTGAAGCAACGGCCGCGCATCCAGTTCCGAGCCCATGGGCCAATAACCGGCAACGACCGCGCCCGGCGGTGGAACATCCATCTCCTCCTTGGCGGCCAGAAAATTGGCCGCCACCCGCTCGGCATCAGGCTGACCCCTCGCCTCGAAGACGCCATGGCGAAGGGCGCGCGAGCGCATCCGCAATCGTTGTTTATCGTCATCCGTGGACATGGGTGTCATGAATACCCTTGCCAAGCCCTGAAATGGAAGCCCAGCGGGCGGCGGTCAGTCTTGAAACGCACTAGAGCATTTCCGGTTCACATGCGTGCACCTAAAATGCTCTATCTATTTGTTTTAAATGCAAATGCGTCGTTGCGGATGAACCCATCCGTCAGGGATATACACTATCCGTAGTGTTTCTCGATCA
>PVBE011962433.1_pt1 | contig 43700 bp, 49 predicted proteins | sample 1631181 | NCBI WGS metagenome assembly PVBE01 (sample SAMN08397723, study PRJNA350692) | Marine metagenome, whole genome shotgun sequencing project. | isolation source: water | place: Pacific Ocean | collected 2012-04
CGAGCAACACTGACACGAGCACAAGCCCGAGAATGACGGTAGAGTCGCGGACTGCCCAAGTTCGCATCGCAAGCTCCCGCGAGTTGAGCCGTGAGAGTGCCCGTCAGGCAATGACTTCGTCAATGTCACGGATGTTTTTTTGCAGAGCCGACCGCACACGATTGTCCCCTAGTGTGCGTATTGATCTCGTCGTGATTCGACCCACCACGAAAGGTTCGCACTTCCATGAGCTGAACGTCCTACCTCAAGGCGGCGGCGTCGAACTCGCTGAGTCGGCCTCCGTGGTTGCAGCCGTGGCAAGAGATCAACGGTTCCTCCGGAACGGAAGTCCAACGTTCGGCGTAGTCGAGGACAAGCCATGGGATTCCGCTGCGGCCATCGATGAACACCGAGGTCGACGAACTGAACATGCTCTCTCCAGCGTTCCCACAAGCGGGGCACCGCAAGGGTCTCACGTGCTCGATATCTGTCTCGGTCAGCGTGCTGGCCCTCGTCGGGCCCACTCCTTGCTGATTGCTCATGGAACCATCCTTTCGATTCGCTGCCCGCGTGACGGCAGAACAGCTGTTGCCTGTGCTACTCCCGGCACTATCACACCGCTCCGATCGTGCGCGACTGCACGAGGTGGATCAGCGCGTAACGCAGTGCATCGGCAGCGTGGTCAGGATTCCGATCGCCGTCGTTCGGCTCGGGCTCGTCGTCCCAGACGCCAGGAGCCACTTGGTGTAGCCGCCAGGAACGGAGCTCGCGGATTAGGTTCTCGCAACGAGGGTGGATCAACAGCATCCGTCTGCCGCGATTGGTGCGGACGTAACGACGGACGAGGCTGACGCCGTCGGTCACTCTGGTCTGATGGGATCGCACTCGCGCTCCGGACTGAAGGCGTCGGGCGATCGCAGCCTGGAGTTGCTTGGACGAGGGGTCGGGAAAGACGCGACGCGGCTTGGCGTACGGGCCGCGTGGTTCCTGCCCGGAGACGGCACGAAACCAGCTCTCCGGCGAACGGCCGTCCTTCCCTCTCGGCTGATGGACGCAGTCGAGGAAGCGGTCGTGCTCGAGATGACGCTCATAGACTTCATCGAAGACGACCATCGTCCCGTCGTTGCGGCGCTGGATCAGCAGGCAGACCGAAGGATGCTCCCATCCCTCGTCGACCCCCCAGTAGACCTTTAGCGATCGGTCGTACTCGGCGAGCGAAGTGACGTTGGTGGAGCCATCGTCGGAGACGGTGGCGTCGAAGTGCTCGTAGACGAGCCCAGCGCGCTCTGCGTCTTCGCTCATGTACTGCGTCCGCCAGGTGAAGTCATCGGCGAGGTCGAACTCGTGGATCACGTCTTCGCGTGCCTTGTGCCCCGAGGCGTACTGTGCGCGGCCCTGACAGATGTCCCAGAGCGGACAGCGAGATGGATTCGAGGGCGGCTGACCAGAGTGGTGAGCGATGGCGTCCAGGCAGGCGAGGAATCCGGGCCATTTGAATCTGGAAACCTCACACCAGCTAGGGTAGCTCAGCGGTAGAGCAGCTGTTTCGTAAACAGCCCCGTGACTCCGGCGAATACCCGATTGTGTCCCGGCTAGCCCCGATCTGGATTCTACTTCCCTCCCGCCGGTCGCGAGTATGGCCGCTTAGACCGGGGTCGACCGGCGTCCAGTGGCCACCCACGGGGCCATCCCCAAGCGATGTCGAAGTTCCCTGCCTTTTCCGACGAGGCTGCGGCGCTTTGAGGAGTGAAGCGCACCCGGCCTCGTCGATAGCGCTCGTCCGCATCAGACGTTGGAGCGGCCTCAGCGCTGCCTCGCCCGCGGGCAGCCGCAGCGCGAACCTGGCGACCACTCCGGAGATCACCATCGACACCGCTCCCGCGGAGGCACTAAGCGCGTTTCCTCAGCTGTGATAAGGGCTTCTCGCTCGGCAAGCACAGGCAGCAAGTACCCAAGTTCACCGAACTACGCCCATGCATGCCGCCGTGACCCACGCCGCCCGCAGTGGGTAGTCCATCAGCGTGGCCGCGACAGCCGCGATCGAGATCTTCCCAACCAGATGCGCATCAAGGCGACGACCGCGCTCGGCTCCGCGATAAGACGTCCGGGTCGCGAAGAGCGAAACGGCCCGGAAGCCAGAGGGCACTGCCGGCAACGGCACACCCGAACAGGCGGCTCGACTGCCTACTCGAGGGTGTACCAGCCTTCGGATAGTTTCCCGTCGCGCGCGTGGAAGATGGCCTGGCCCTTGAAGCTCCGGCGCTCGCCTGATGCGATGTCTCTGCCCGAACCACGGAAATCTCCGACGATTCGGAAATTCTGAAGCTGAACAGCCTGGGCGGTGAACATGACCTCATCGAGTGCGGTGCCGAACAGGCAGTACTCAATCGGAACCGCACTGCCAAAGTGACTGTGCCATGCCCCATCGACCCGTGGCAGATGAAGTCAGAGCGGTACATCTCGTTAAGGACTCCCGGTGGGTTCGGCCGCGCGCTCCCCACATGGAGGACTCGACGAAACAGTCCCGCGGCATCGACCTGCTGCATCACGCCACGCGTCGCACGCTCGTGCGTGCGCCCCCTCTCTCCAAGTAGCTCGCACCGCCGGCTGCTGCCTCCCGAGTGACACAGGCGGGCTCAGCCTACGATCCGCCCCCTGATGGAAACTCCTCCAGCAGACACTCGTGCTCCACATGCTTCTGTACGAACGCGAACAGCACTCGCAACTCCTCGGACCGCTCGGGGCCTCCGTTCTCGGCAGCCTTCTCAATTCTCCCGATCTGCTTGCGAGCGGCTTCGGTAGCGCGGTGATGGTTCAGTCGGCGGTCGTACCACCGCGCGGCACTCTTGATCGCGTAGAAGTTGTCGGCCCAGGAGTCGTGACCGGGAGGGGGCGGATGCCCTTCTCGCTTAAGCAACCGAGTGGCCTCCGCACGGGGGTGACCGGTCTGCGTCAAGTCGTAGCAGCGCCGCAGCGTCGCTTCCGGTATCTGCGTCCAGTCGATCTCTGAAACCTGGCTCTTCATTGGTCTCTTCTTCCCTTCTTGGGTGACTGCAATCGCCGGGCTAGGGCCGCCAGACTGAGAGGTTGACGCATCATTGAGAGTTTGAATCAGCTTTGGGCGACCACTTCAGGCCAGCACTAAGGCGTCGGCGACCACCGGCGACCACCGTGGAGCGCGGCGAGCACGACGATGATTGCGACCCCGGCGAGAGTGAGTTCTCCGATGAGCCAAATCATGATCCGTGCCTCCAAGCGGTCCGGAGCCGGCCATCCGCGATGTTGACCGAGCAGCCGACCTAGTAGTTACAAATCTGCGTTGATCGCCTCGATCTCCCGCCCGCGGCGGTCGACCATCCCGCGTCTCTCGTCGATCACGACTTTCATCTCAAGCAATTGCTCCAACTTGATCTTGACAAGCTCACTCTGTCGATTGAGCGCGTCACGGCTCACTTCGAGTCGTCGCTTGTAGGCTGCGAGTTCACGGTCGGATCGGGCGGCGGGCTGCAACGGCGCGAGCAATGCCTCCGCCCTGACCATCTCGCCGATCTCGGCGAGGGACAGGTTGAGTACGCTCTGCAGCCGCCTGATCAACTGAATGTGCTCGACGTCATGGTCGGAGTAGAGGCGGAAGCCGCCACTCCCCCGCTCGGCCGGCTTGAGCAGCCCGCTCTTCTCGTAGTAGCGGACCGTGCGCTGCGTAACGTCTGCGAGACGGGCGGCTTCACCGATCTGGTAGCGCACGGCTGTCGCGGCTTCGACGACCGCCCCTACGGGCCTATCCGTGGTTAGGAATGGGATGGTGAAGTCCATGCAAGTACGGGCTAGCAGCGTCGAGACGCAACGAAATCGATGCCAGGAAGATCATCACTCGGGAGTACCAGCGGTCACTAGACTGGCGGATCTTGGGGACCGTCGAGCCAACGTGCGATCCGCTTTCGGACGGCAGGCTCGAGTCCGGTGTCCCACGTGGTGCGAAGCCCCGGCCCGATCCGTCCGCAGCGACTACACTCATCCAGACTGACAATCTCGATGTCGTCACCCAGATTCGCTCCGATACACAGCTTCTCGATCGTCCCGGGGTCATCGGTCGAGCGCCATCTGTGCTCCGACGGCAGGCAGACCAGCGATGCTGAGGGCATCCTTGTTGCTCCGTCCTCAGACGGCCGGTGGACCACCGAGCGCCTCCACCTCCTCGGGCTTGAACATGTCGCCGCAGGCGATGCAAGCGTAGCCACTCGCCTTCGCCGAGTTCCCTACATCCTCAGAATTGTCCCAACGCGCCGTGAGGTTCACATGCGTACAAGCTCGCTCGCGTCTGTCAGGATGTTCCCCTCTGCGCAGCATCCGAGTGAACCAACTCATCGCGTCCTCGATCCAGTCAGGGCACCATGCACGACCACGAAGACCAGAATAACATAGCCTGTATTCGGTAGCATCGAGCGGCCACGGCTTTGGACCATTGGCGGACCGCTGGTCTCGCGAGCGCGGACCCGGCGGCATCTGCTGGTCCGCCCGCACTGAGGAGACAGTAGTGTCAGCACTCGATGACTTCCTCGCCTCCAGCGAGCGTCTTGCCGCTCGGGGAACGATCCAGCAACTGGCGGCTACGCCAGCGCGCGGGGTTGCCGTCCTCACGTGCATGGACGCCAGGATCGACGTGTTCCGTGTGCTCGACTTGCGAGCGGGCGACGCGCACGTGATCCGCAATGCGGGAGGCCGCGCCTCCGACGACGCGATTCGTTCGCTGATCATCACATCGACGCTATTCGAGACACGGGAGGTCGTCGTGATGCACCACACCGACTGCGGAATGCGCACCTTCACCAACGCTGAACTCCGCTCGCGAGTCGCCCGCGCCGTTGGGAGCGACGCCAGCGACATCGATTTCCTCCCCTTCACTGACCTCGACCAGAGCGTGCGCGACGACGTCCGACGAATCGAACAGTCGGCCCACCTCCACGCGGACACGCTGGTGAACGGTTGCGTGTACGACCTGAACAGCGGGCAGCTGCGGCAAGTCGATCGGTAATGTTGCCCCCGCCAATCGACCCGCCTCGCCCATGCACGATGCTCAAGTCCCGAATGGTATAGCCTGCATGGACACCCCACTTCGCCGAAGGTGATCCTCAGTGTTCGAGACAAGTGTCGGACTCCTCGCGGTCGTTGCGTGCGCGACCTGGTGATCCCTGAGGAGCCTGCGACGATCGAGCCGTTGCTGAGACAGCCACTGATCGTGCCCACGCAGGCGAGCGTCGGTGCCCTGCTCAGCGAGATGCGGAAGCACAGGAATCACTTCGCGATCGCGGTCGACGAGTACGGTGGGACGGACGGCATCATTACGCTCGAAGACGTGCTCGAAGAGATCGTCGGCGAAGTGCAAGATGAGTGTGAGCAGGAACCGCCAGCCGTCCAGAGGCTCTCTGGGGACCGCATCCGCGTTGGCGGCCTCAGTAGCGTAGACGTGATCGAGGAGCTGCTGGGAGTGGGATTACAGGCGGGCCACAGCAAGACCGTGGCAGGCTACATTGTCGAGCGGGTCGGCCGCATCGCGGAGATCGGCGAAAGCGTCGAGATCGAAGGCTACCGTCTCACCGTGATCGAGGTGGACGGCCTGCGGATCGCCGCAGTCGAGGTGACACGAACGTCGGTCGACCCGTCGCCCCGGCGGACGACCGAGTAGTCAGTGTCCCGCGAAGAGCCCGCGACCACCCCGAGCCTACCTGGGCGGCAACCTCACCGACGCTTCGTTCGGCCTGTCCAGGAGTTCATCGATACCGAGAGCGCCGGGGGAATCGTCCTCGTCGCCGCGGCCATCTTCGCGATCGTCTGGGCCAACTCTCCGTGGTCTGACCTCTATCACGACCTGCTCGAGTTCCCTCTCATCGTCGACCTCGGCATCTTCCGTGTCGATGAACCGCTCCACTTCTGGGTGAACGACGTCGCAATGGTCGTCTTCTTCTTTCTGGTCGGCATGGAGATCAAGCGCGAACTGGTGGTCGGTGAGCTCCAATCGCTGCGTCGAGTCGTGGTCCCTCTGGCAGCCGCGCTCGGCGGGATGCTGGTGCCGCTGGGACTCTTTCTCGCGGTCGTACAGGGCAGCGAGGCCAGCTCAGGGTGGGGCGTGCCGATGGCGACAGACATCGCATTCGCCCTTGGCGTGGTGGCGCTGCTCGGACCCCGAGTCTCGACGCAACTGAAGGTGCTACTGCTGGCGGCTGCGATCTTTGACGACCTCGGTGCGGTCCTGGTGATTGCGGTGTTCTACACCGACGTGGTCGAGATCGCCCCGCTCTTGATCGGCTTCGCGCTACTCAGCCTGATCCCGGTCCTGAACCGTCTCGGAGTTCGCCACGTCACGATCTACATCTTCGTCGGCCTCGCCGCATGGGCGGCTGTTCTGGAGTCGGGCGTTCACCCGACTGTCGTCGGGGTCGTGGTGGGACTGCTTACGCCCTGGCGTTCGTGGTACAGCTCCGCGGACTTCAGCGGGAATGCAGAACGCACACTCGACCAACTGCGTGCCGGCCTCGGCTCAGCATCGGGTGCGCACGCTCGCGAGCAGCGTACAGAGGCACTGCTCCAGCTCAGCGAGATCAGCCGGGAGACGGTGGCGCCGCTCGACCGCATCGAGCACGAGCTGCACCCGTGGGTGGCATTCGCCATCGTTCCTGTCTTCGCATGGGCGAACGCCGGAGTTTCACTCGGGGGCGGGGTCATCGGAGAGGCGCTTGGCTCGTCGCTGACCTGGGGGATCGTGGCTGGCCTCGTTCTGGGCAAGCCGATCGGGCTGATTGTCGGGTATGCGGTCGCGCTGCGTCTGGGCGGCGAGCGGCCCGGCGGAGTGACCTGGCGTGGCGTGCTCGGGGTCGGCATGCTGGCCGGCATCGGCTTCACCATCGCTCTGTTCGTGACTGACCTCGCCTATGAGAGTCCAGACCTTCTGACGCAAGCGAAGGTGGGCATCCTGGCCGCGTCGCTGGTGTCGGGAGTGGCGGGTTACCTAACGCTTCTCGGTATGAAGGTTGCCAACCCGAAGGTCGACTGACACCACGTGCCGCGGAAGATTCAAACTCCCGGCATGCTTCTCACGCAATGGCGCATCGCACCGCCAAGCCGCGTCCGCGAACGGCTGCAATCGAGGTCGAACCACCAGACGACTGAATCGCGATGCACTATATTGGCTATTGTTGTCGGGATTCTTCAATCACGATAATCTGAGCGCTGCGCGTGAGCCGAGACTGGGGTAACACGCCTCGGCTTACGTGAGAGCGCAGTACCTCGGAGTAGGTGATTTTGTGCCCGAACGGCGACGGATAGCCGCAACATGGTTCGGCGTAGTGAAGCGATTCGTTCCGTCACTTCGATCTGGAGAGTCTCAAGGTCTCGCGGGCGCCTCGCGTCCGGACGGCGCGAGTCGGCCTCTCTACATCGACGCGATGACACGTCAGGAACTGCTCTCGGAACTGGTCGAAAACCACAACGCAAGGGTGCCCTCGGATGCGCGTCGTCTGCCCGACGGAGAGCTGCGCATCCTCCTGAAGTTCCTGCGACTGCGCGCCTGGACGCGTGGAACCCTAAAGGCACCTTGGTGCCCCTGAGCAGGTACAAGGTCATCGACGTGATGCAGCGGAGCGTCGCGTCGGTTGACCTGAGCGACCCCGCTCATCAGATCTTTGTTGAGATCGCTGCCGCAGAGCATGGCTGCTTCGTGGTCGTCGACGATCGGGCCCACCCCGTCGGCATCCTCACGCAGGGAGACGTCGTCCGCATGGTGCTCAGCGAGCAGGTGCCGGGAGGCGATCACCTGCGGGCGATCACAACGTCCATCGAGGCGGTACTCGAGCATCTCGAACTGCTGAAGCGCGCCGGTGGGGACACCGTCGCCGACTGCATGACAGCGCCGGTTGTGACCGTCGATGAGGAGGAGACACTTCAGCGTGTCGCCGAGATCTTTGCCGACCAGGCGTTCCACTCGCTTCCCGTCGTCCGCGACGCCAAACTCGTCGGCCTTGTCCGGCGCGTCGACCTGCTCGGGCCGATCATGCAGGTACACGATGAGGCCCGGCGCGCGCGAGGCCAGCGGGAACCGAAGGCGGAGCTGTCCTGATCGCCGAAGCTCACCGGTCGCTGGTCTTCGTCGCCGCCCACCGCCCCGCCGGTGCCCACTGGCGCTGTCAGAAGTGTCTCGGCGCTGCGGTCGCGGGTCGCCAGCGAACGCTATCGCGTCGCTCCGTCCAGGCCCTGCCGTGACCAAGACTCGCGGCCTCGTCGCTCTGACCATCGCTGCCGCCCTTCCCGGGCCGGCGCTGCGGCTCACCGAAACGCACCTCGGAACGGTTCCGGACACGATGCTCTTCGGCCTCACTATTGTCGCCGCGGCCTTCCTTCTCAGTTGGGCGGCGGAGGCGGCCGAGGTGGACATCTCGCAGGGGCTTGCTGTTGCCTTCATCGCCCTCATCGCGGTGCTTCCCGAGTACGCCGTGGATATGACGTTCGCCTGGAAGGCCGGCCAGGACCCTGAGTTCGCGCCCTACGCCGTCGCGAACATGACCGGCGCCAATAGGCTGCTCATCGGCCTCGGCTGGCCACTGGTCGTCGGCTTGTTCTGGTTCCGCACGAAGTCGCGGCGAATACTGCTAGACGGCGATCACGCCGTCGCTGTCGTGGCGCTGAGCATCGCCACGATCTACTCGTTCACGATCCCGCTAACGGGTGCGGTCGGTCTCTACGACACACTTGTCCTGCTCGTGATCTTCGTCGGGTACGTCTACGTGATCGCCCAAGCCCCGGCTGAAGAGCCTGAATTGGTGGGGCCGGCGCGCAGCATCGGCTCGTTACCGCGCCGTCAGCGACGCGTCACTATCGCGGCGCTGTTTCTGTTTTCTGCGGCAACCATCCTGGCCTCGGCGGAGCCATTCGCTGAAGGCTTGGTCGAGAGCGGCGGCATCCTTGGTGTCGACGAGTTCCTGCTCGTGCAGTGGGTTGCGCCGCTGGCGTCCGAGGCGCCTGAGTTTCTCATCGCCGGGATCCTCGCATTTCGCGGGCGTGGTGCTGTCGCGATAGGAGTGTTGCTGTCGTCGAAGGTCAACCAGTGGACGCTGCTGGTCGGCGGTCTTCCGGTCGCATACGGCCTCTCCGCCGGCAGCATGGGTGGACTGCCGCTCGACGATCGCCAGGCACTCGAGATCCTGCTCACCGCCGCGCAGTCTGCTTTCGCGGTGGCACTCCTAATCAGCCTAAGTCTTAGTACACGCCAGGCGGTCCTGCTGTTCGCCCTGTTTGCGGTGCAGTTCGCGATCCCGACGACGGCTGTCCGGATCGTGATCTCGGTCATCTACATCGTGCTCACGGTGGGCATCGTGGTCGCGAAACGAGCGAGTCTTCCTACACTTATGCGCACCGCGCGTCGCGTATACCGCCTGCCCGATGGTGCCGCACAGCCGGACGACGCTGAAGCCGCGTCTGGCAACGGATAGCACGACGCATGAGTCAGCGTACTTGGAGGCAGGCGGGGGGAGAGCCGCCGGGCCCTCATCCGTAACTCGCTCGCTCCTCGGCTTGCGTGCTGACGGTCGATGAGCGAAAACTAGTCATGCTCAATCATGGAACCGGCTAGGCAAGCGTCATGCAGCAGGCGTCTGAGAGCAACGGGACTTGGACCTTCCTGACGAACCACGCCCACGTGTTGCTTTCGATCGCGAACGATCCCGAACTTCGGCTCCGCGATATCGCTGAGACCGTCGGCATCACTGAGCGCGCGGCCCAGCGGATAGTCAGCACGCTGGTGGCGGACGGGTACCTGACACGCCGCCGCGTCGGGCGTCGCAGTCACTATGAGGTCAAGACAAATTTGCCGCTTCGCCACGCAATCGAAAGTCATCACACCGTCGATGAGTTGGTTGACCTTCTGAGCGTGGTTGAAGCGGCCGAGCCGCGCATCGTCCCCAGCGTTAGACCCAGGCGCCGGTAAGTCGGGCATTCAACCTTTTTGACAGCCGGGAGCGGCCGTCACCCGCGGACAATAGTGGGAGAACCGATGAAATTGCTGGCCGCGTACGATGGCTCGACGGACTCCGCAGAGGCTCTGGCCAAGGCTGTTGAGCTGGCTGGGGAGACTGGTGCGGAGTTGATCATTCTCAGGGTGCTGAACCCCCACATTGACGCTCTCGACGTGATCGCGCCCTCGGCCTCGAAATGGTCAACGTGCAGGCGAGCATGGGCACACCCCAGGACGTGATGATCCAGCAGCTTGAGCGGTTCGCCGCCGAGGTGATGCCTGCCTTCCAGACGGTCACTGCCTGAACGACGGGTCACGCGCTCTGCGGGTGGCGACGCGTGAGCCACGCTGCTTCGCACGAACGGCCGTTCTAGTGCCCCGATCAGCTCCCTGATGAAGGGCGCCGGCGCCCGCACACGGGCAATCTGCCGCATTACACCTCGCGGTCGGCCAGCACGTATGGCATATGTGTACGGCTCCTTCCCGCCCGATCTCATTTACCGGCGAAGACGCTACCTGGCCGCGCTCTGACGGACGCTGACAACACTCCGCTGAGGGTCTTTTCTCCCTATCGCGACGCCTCGATCGACAGGACGATCTGACTGCGCACTGACAGTGTTGTTCTGAGTTCACGGCGAACCTCACGTGAGGATAAGAGATTTCGCATGGTCGGCCTGTCGCGACCCGTCATCGCCGCGTTGAAACAGACCTTGATGATCGTGACGTTTGCGGGGCTCTTGGTGGCCGCCGCGATCGCCGTCACCGGCCTGCTGTTTTCCGCATCGACGGCTCGCAGCGCGGGCGCGTTCTCGTACGTGCAGGGGAGCAGTAACGGCGCCGACAAGCTCACCAGCCTCATACTGACGCTCCCGTCGGGAGCGAGCAGCGGCGACATCATGATTGCGGCGGCGGCGGTGGCGGCGGAGGGTGGCACCTCGATTATCGCACCCGGGGGCTGGACGCTGGCGATCGACACCGATCACGTCATGGTCCCGAAGCTCCGGACGGCGGTCTACTACCGATTCCACGACGGGAGCGAGTCCAATCCGGGGTTCACGATCGGCGACTTGAAGAAGTCGTCCGGAGCGATCGTCGCCTACTCGGGCATCGACACGACGACACCCTTCGATGGTGTCACGCCTGCAAGCACCAACGCACTCTCGGACGGGAGTGGGGTGACCACTGCGCCGGCGGGCACGACGAACACAGACGGCGCGATCGTTGTCACGGTGTTCAGACTGAAGACGGCGACCGAATTCACGGTGCCGGCGGGGATGACCGAGCGTATCGACATCAAGGCGGTCGATGCGACGTGGGGCTAGAACTCCAGCCTGGCGATCGATGACCTGACGATGTCTTCGTGCCGGATCATCCGGCACGAAGACATCGTCAGGCACAGCGCTCAGGGAGTCGGTTGCTCAGACCTTTGCGCTCCGACCGGCGCCAGTCCCTGCGATCACGGTCACCGAGAGCGGCGGTATCTCGGTAAACGAGTCGGGCAGGACCGACACCTTCACGCTCGTACTCGATACGCAGCCCGCGACCGACGTCGTGCTGACCATCGTGAGTGGCGACACGGGGGAGGCCACGGTCTCGCCGGCGACGCTGACCTTCACTAACGGTAACTGGGACAGCGCGCCAACGGTGACCGTGACCGGCGTGAACGACGCCTCGCTCGTCGATGGCAACTAGGCGACGGCGCGCGTCGGTGACGCCGTGCTCGACTTCGTCTCTCCGAACGACCCGGATGGCGCGCTGGCGAAGAACATCGAGAAGCGCGGTCAGGGTATCGATTCGATTGCGTTCGGCGCCGAGAACCTCGATGACACTGCGGCGGCGCTGAAGGAGCTGGGCATCGAGTTCGTCAACCGCACCGAGTACCACGGCACTCGCATCGGTTTCATCCACCCACGGGTAGCGTTCGGCATGTCGATCGAGCTGATCGAGACCAGAGCTGAGTAAGCACTGCTCGTGTGGTCGCGAAGGTGCGAGAACAAGAGAAGAGGCCCCGTCGGGGCCTCTTCTCTTGTGAGCTAGACGCGACCGTGTCGCGCTACTGCGGGACCTCGACGATCTCGAAGAACTGAGTTGCGCCGCTGACGTTGACGAAGATAACGTCGAGTCGGCTGAGCGTCTTCAGCGTGTTCGCGAACGATGGAGCGCCGGGGGCGAAGGTGTCCCACGACTGCGTCGCCGACTTGAACCGCGAGGCGGAGATCACCGACGAGCCGAGCGGCGTGAGAAACGCGGCGACATCGGTCTCGTTCGTACCGGTGAAGCTGATCGCGTTCAACCCCGGCACGACCGTCACGGTGCGCTTGCCGTCCTCGCTGACCACGATGTCGGTACTGGTGTAGAGCACCGGACTGGGTGAGTCGACGTTCACGAACAGCGCATCACGCTGCGAGAGCGACTTCAACGTGTTCACGATCGACGCGGCGTTCGGGATGAACGTCGCGAAGCTCTGCGTCGAGGGCTCGAACCGCAGTAGGTTCTGAATCACCGAAGAGCCGCCGAGCGTCGTCACGACATCGGCCGGGGTCGTCCCGGAGGCACCGGTGAACGTGATCAGGTTGAGTCCGTTGTTCAGCTGCACCGTGACTTTGGAGAGGCGGAGCAGCGAGAAGAGCGTGAGGTGGTCGGCGCTCCATGTGACCGTGCCGTCGGCGGAGACCGTGGCGGGGATCTGAACCCAGACATCGATGGTGCGGTCGAAGAAGAAGACGGCGACCGTCTCGACATCGACGTTGACGGGGTCGACCTTCGCGGTAACGGTGATCGGCTCGGCGAACTCCGTGATCTGCACGCCTTTGTCGTTCTTCACCTGCACATCGAGGGTCTCTCCGGCGACGACGAAGGTGCCGCTGGGGACGGTGGTGTAGACATCGGTGTCGACGACCACGTTGACGGTGACGGCGATGGTCATGGTCTCGACGGCAGCGGCGACGGGGATCGTCACGGTCACCTTCTCGTCGTCAGATGTGGTCTCGACGACCCGCTTGCCCTCGACCGTCTTCACATCAGCTGTGAGGTCGAGTGTCTTCTCGACCTTCGTCTCCCCCACCTCGGGCTCGGGCGGTGGCGTGGGCTTTGGTTCCACCTTCCTGGTCTCGGTGGGGCAGTCGGTGGTGGTTTGCGAGGCGCTGTCGACCTTGGTGGTGTCATCCGTTTTCGTGGTGCCATCAGTCGTCGGGCATTCGGTCTTGGTGGTGTCAGTCGTGTCGTCGGTCTCCATCGTCTGAGACGCTTTGTCGTCTTTGGTGGTGTCGTCGGTCTTTCTCGTGTCGGTGGGGCACTCGGCGCGTTGCGCGTCTTTGGATTTACTGAGGGTGGTGTCATGGTCGTCACCGAGATCGCCGACGACCGTCTGCGGGCCAACGCCAGGCACGGTTGCGAGGTTGAGTGCGGCGCCGAGCACGAGTACTGCGGCGAGCAGGATGACGCGGCGGATCATGGGCAGACCTTGCGCTGCGCTCGGCGGCGCAGAGCCGATCGAGCGGATGTGATCGGTAGCCTGACCGATCTCGGTAAGGTCTTTCGACTCGGAGCAGTCAGAGGTGGTGCGGAACCTCAGTGGTAGGGGCGCGCACTGATTCTTTCTCCGGCGGGTCGGTGCTACGGTTGAAACACACGATTTTGCCTCACATTTTCCGGAGCACGCATGGCACCGTCGTCTACGATCACGGCCGGGGATCCGTCCGCCGCCCTCACTCGACGCGAGGATCTGCGTAACGTCGCGATCATCGCCCACGTTGACCACGGCAAGACCACGCTGGTCGACGCGATGTTGCAGCAGTCCGGCCAGCTCGACGAGCGCGTGGAGCTGCCCGACCGCGTGATGGACTCCACCGACCTCGAGCGCGAGAAGGGGATCACGATCCTCGCGAAGAATACCGCTGTGCGACGCGGTGGCGTGAAGATCAACATCGTCGATACCCCCGGCCACGCAGACTTCGGCGGCGAGGTCGAGCGCGCGCTGACGATGGTCGACGGCGCGCTGCTGCTGGTCGATGCCAGCGAGGGGCCGTTGCCGCAGACCCGTTTCGTGCTGCGCAAGGCGCTGGAGTCAGGGCTGCCGATCATCCTGGCGATCAACAAAGTGGACCGACCCGACGCCCGCATTCAGGAGGTGGTGGACGAGGTCTACGAGCTGTTCCTCGACCTCGATGCCGATGGGGAGCAGTTCGACTTCCCGATCGTCTACTGCAACGCGCGCAGCGGGCTGGCGTCGCTCGACCCCGATCAGCCGGGTACCGACCTTGATCCGCTCTTCGACCTGCTGCTGAGCTGCGTCCCCGCGCCGGCGTTCATCGAGGGCCACGGGCTGCAGGCGCTGGTCACGAACCTCGACGCCTCGCTGTACCTCGGCCGGATCGCGATCTGCCGGGTGATGCAGGGCACGATTCGCCGTGGCGAGACGATTGCGTGGTGCCGGCAAGACGGTACGACCGAGGCCGTGAAGGTCAGCGAGCTGTACGTCACCGAGGCGCTGGAGCGAATCGACGCGGACGAGGCCGGCGCAGGCGAGATCATCGCCGTGGCGGGCATCGAGGAAGTGACGATCGGCGAGACGCTCGCCGACCTCGATAACCCGATCGCGCTGCCGGTGATCAGCGTCGACGAACCGAGCCTCTCCGTCACGGTGGGTATCAACACCTCGCCGCTCGCCGGGCGCGAGGGCACGCTGCTGACGGCGCGGCTGCTGAAGAACCGGCTCGACTCGGAGCAGGTGGGTAACGTCTCGATTCGCGTGATGCCCTCAGAGCGTCCGGACGCGTGGACGGTGCAGGGGCGGGGCGAACTGCAGCTGGCCGTGCTCGTCGAGACGCTACGACGTGAGGGCTTCGAGCTGACCGTCGGTCGTCCGGAAGTCGTGACTCGTGAGATCGACGGACGGCTGCACGAGCCGGTCGAAGCGCTCTCCATCGACGTGCCGGAGGAGTTCATCGGTGTCGTCACTCAGCTCCTCGCCGCCCGCAAGGGACGCTCGGTGCACACCGTCAATCACAGTACGGGCCGCGTGCGCATGGACTACCGGGTGCCGATGCGGGCGCTGATCGGCTTCCACACCGAATTCAAGACGGAGACTCGCGGCACCGGATTGCTGCACCAGGTCTTCGACGGATACGAGCCCTGGCACGGCGATGTGCGCTCACGCCCGAACGGCAGCCTCGTCGCGGACCGTCGAGGCCCGACGACCGCCTACGCGCTGATGAACCTGCAGGATCGCGGCACGCTCTTCGTCGGCCCCGGCATCGAGGTCTACGAGGGCATGATCGTGGGGATGAACGCGCGGTCGGAGGACATGGACGTCAACGTGACGCGTGAGAAGAAGCAGACGAACATGCGCGCCGCCGCGGCGGACACTACTGAGAAGCTCACCCCCTCGCAAGAGTTCTCGCTCGAGCAGGCGCTGGAGATGCTGCGCGACGACGAGTGCCTAGAGGTCACGCCGATCTCGCTCCGCCCTCGCAAGGTTGAGCTGGTGCAGCACCTGCGCGCGCGCCTGCGAGGCAAGCGCCAGTAGCCGCGAGGCGCGGCCGTCAGGGCTTGCGCGCAGGTGCTGCCACGAGTCTCGAACTCGGCCGCATCCGACTCATGACGAGAGCCAGAGAAGACATCGACCTCGTTGCCCTACTCGATGTCGTCCTTCGCGTCCTGCGGTACTTCGCTATGCACCATGATGTCGACGATCTGGATGCGGCCGCCGGGGCGTAGCACGCGGTAGACGTCTGCCATCACCGCCATCTTGTCCGGACAGAGGTTGATTACGCCGTTGCTGATCACTACGTCGTCGGCCGGGAGTTCCTCGGCGGACCCCTGTCGCACGTCGACGGTGTCGAGGCCGAGCGAGACCGCTCCGGCGCGCGTCTTCTCCAGCATCGCTTCCGTCATGTCGACGGCGATTACCGTGCCGGCCGGGCCAACCTGACGAGCGGCGAGCAGCGTGTCGAAGCCCGGGCCGCAGCCGATGTCGAGGACGGTCTCGTCCTCGTGCGGTCGACCGAGCGTGAACGGGTTGCCTGTGCCAGCGAACGAGTCGACCGTCGCCTCGGGCAGCCAGTCGACGTCGGCGGACTGGTAGCCCAGCATCTCAGCGAGCGGCCGCCCGTTGTGAAAGTGGAAGCCCTGCCCGGGCTTCAGCGCGACGTCGGTGTACTTGGCCTGGATCTGGCCGCGGAGCTCAGCCTGGCCAACGCGCGCAGCGATAACTTCGTCGAGGATCGCGTCCTCCTCGCGTGCCGGGGAACTGGCAGCGACCGCAGCCTACGCACCCGGCTCGCGGGTGTCTATCGCCGACTGCCCATGCCTCTATGCGGCGGGCCGCTATACTCCCTTGCGCCGGGCGACCCTCCACCAACGTGAGCGGGCGTCCACGCAGGCGGAAGGAAGCTGCGATGGAACTCAGACACCTCGGACGCTCCGGACTTGAGGTCTCGGTGATCGGCCTCGGAACGAACAACTTCGGTATGCGCATGGATCAGGACGCGACCCAGATCGTGGTCGATAAGGCGATCGACGAGGGCATCAACCTCTTCGATACCGCCGATGTGTACGGCGGGCAGGGTAAGTCGGAGGAGTTCCTCGGCAAGGCGTTGGGCAGCCGACGACAGGACGTGCTGATCGCGACGAAGTTCGCGATGCAGATGGGCGAGGGGCCGATGCAGTCCGGGGGCTCACGTCACTGGATCATGAACGCGGTCGAGGACTCGCTGCGCCGACTCGGCACCGACTACATCGACCTCTACCAGGTGCATCGCCCGGACGCGAACACGCCGTTCGAGGAGACGATGCGGGCGCTCGATGACCTCGTGACCTCCGGCAGGGTGCGCTACGTCGGCGGATCCAACTTCGCGGGCTGGCAGATCGCGGAGTGCCACCACCTTGCGAAGAACAACGGCTGGGCGCCGTTCATCTCCGCGCAGCCGCAGTACAGCCTGCTGGACCGCGCCATCGAGAGTGAGGTCGTGCCGGCCTGCAACGAGTACGGGCTTGGCGTGTTGCCGTACTTCCCGCTCGCCAGTGGGCTGCTGACCGGCAAGTACAAGCGCGGCCAGGACGCCCCGGAGGGCACCCGCCTCGCTGCGGGCCCGATGGCGGAGCGCATGCTCAGCGACAGCAACTTCGACAAGGTCGAGAAGCTGGAGGAGTTCGCTCAGGGGCGTGGCCACACGCTGCTTGAGCTGGCCTTCGGCTGGCTGGTCTCGCAGTCCCACGTCGGCAGCGTGATCGCTGGAGCGACGAAGCCCGAGCAGGTGGAGGCGAACGCCGCCGCCGGTGCGTGGAAGCTGGACGCCGAAGAGCTGGCAGAGGTCGACAAGATCACCCGCTAGTCGGCGCAACAACACCGAGCAGGTGCCCCGCAATCGCGGGGCGTCTGGGTTTATACAGCGTCGATGAGTCGAATACGGCGTGGTTTTCGACGAGTTGCGCGATTCAGCCTAGGATTCACCCCCGCGACCACCGTGGCACGGCCAAAACGGACACCCTGACATGCTTCGCGCTGTCCTGAGGAGTTCCAAATGACACAGCCCGGCTCACTTCCCGTTCCGCCCGAGTTCGCATTTGAGTGGGAGCTGGACGGCGATGAGCCATGGCTTCTGGATGCAGGACCGCATGCATCTGCCGAACGCGCTCACGCCGCTCGATCAGACGCTGGTTCAGCGCTCGTTTGGTGTCGGCGTAGGCCGCGCGATCGCGAAGATGTCGATGCCGATCACCGGGCTTCGCGTCGGGCTCTTCGGTGGATACGCGTACCTCTCGCCGCAGCCGTTCATGGGCACGCCTGAGGAGATGGGCGCTCGCTTCGAGGAGATGAAGCGCATCGCCGGTCAGCTGGGGGGCATGCGGTCTCGCTTCGCAGCAGATTCGGGCCTGATGTGAAGTCTTGACGGTGAGCCGGTGTTGGCAATTGGGGAAACTTCGTGATTTGCTGTCGGACGCGAGGGGGCGAGCGATGCCAGATACGATCTTCGAGCTGCTGAGCGCGGGCCACGACCCTGCGCCGGCGATCGGCGCACCGGGTCGCGAGCCCGTGACGTACGAGGCGCTGCGTGCCGAGGTCGCACGGCTGGCGGGGCAATTGCGGACGCTGGACATCCAGCGCAACGACCGCGTGGGCATCGTGCTCCCAAACGGGCCGGAGATGGCGGTGATGTTCATCGCCGTGGCGAGCTGCGCTGCCGCTGCCCCGCTCAACCCCGACTACCGCGAAGAGGAGTTCCGCTTCTACCTCGACGACCTCAACGCGAAGGCGCTGGTGACGCGCCCCGGCGAGGCCGCCGAGGCACACGCTGCCGCGCCCGCCGAGACGCAGCGCGTGGCGCTGGTGGGCGACGTGGGCGCACTGAACCTCACGCTGGACGGCGAGCCGGTCGAGGTGGCGGGTGGGGAGATCGACTTCGCGCAGCCGGACGACATCGGGCTCGTGCTGCACACATCGGGCACGACCTCCCGGCCCAAGATCGTGCCGCTGAGCCAGCGCAACCTCACCACCTCAGCAGGCAACATCATGCGCTCGCTGGCGCTGACCCCGGCGGACCGCTGCCTGAACGTGATGCCGCTGTTCCACATCCACGGGCTGATGTCGGCGGTGCTCGGCTCGCTGTCGGCCGGGGCGACGGTCGTCTGCTCACCCAGCTTCGACGCCTTCCGTTTCTTCGAGTGGTTCGGCGAGGTGCAGCCGACGTGGTACACGGCGGTGCCGACGATGCATCAGCTGATCCTTGGTCGCGCGGGCCGCAACGTAGACGTGATCGCCGCGAACCCGCTGCGCTTCCTGCGCTCCTCCTCGGCGTCGTTACCACCCTCGGTGATGGCGGACCTCGAATCGACCTTCGGCGCGCCGATGATCGAGGCGTACGGCATGACCGAGGCTTCGCACCAGATGGCCTGCAACCCGCTGCCGCCGGGCGAACGCAAGCCGGGCTCCGTCGGCCGTGGCACGGGCATCGAGCTGGCGATCATGGACGAGGGCGGGGCGCTGCAGCCGCAGGGGACGATCGGCGAAGTGGTGATCCAGGGCGGCAATGTGACCGCCGGTTACGAGAACAACGATGAGGCGAATGCCAAGGCATACACGGACGGCTGGTTCCGCACCGGCGACCAAGGCTACCTCGACCCGGAGGGCTACCTCTTCCTGACCGGGCGGCTGAAGGAGATCATTAACCGCGGTGGCGAGAAGGTGAGTCCGCGCGAGGTTGATGAGGTGCTGCTCAAGCACCCGGCGGTCGATCAGGCTGTCGCGTTCGCAGTCCCGCACGACCGACTGGGCGAGGAGGTCGCGGCCGCGATCGTGCTCGTCGAGGGCGCGGAGGTGACGGATCGCGAATTGCGTGACTTCGCCGGCGAACAGCTCGCGCCGTTCAAGGTGCCTCGCAAGTGGGTCCTCGTCGATGAGGTGCCGAAGGGGCCGACCGGCAAGCTCCAGCGTATCGGCCTGCACGAGCAGCTGGGCCTCGGCTAGTCCGCTGGCTGGCGTCTGGTTGCCACCGCTAGCCCTGAGCTTGTCGATGGGCGCCCCCGACCGTCTTCGCGTCGGACGACTTGCTTCGCCCGCGACCATTTGTGAGATGGAACCCACCCACCCGCCCATTCTTTCGAGGGGCGGAGCCCCTCGCGCTCCCCGATCTGGACTGCTTGGAGGTGGAAGTGGAGCTGGGCGTGGAGGCTGGAGCTGGCAACGGCGAGGATGCGGTCGCTCCTCACTCGCTCGAAACCCGCTCACCCTGGGCCCGTCGACGGGTGCTGAGGTGGGCGGATGAAGATTGCGATCTATGGCGCCGGCGCGATCGGGGGCTACCTCGGCGCGCATCTCGCGCTGGCCGGCGAGGACGTGACGCTGATCGCCCGTGGCCCGCACCTCGTGGCGATGCAGCAGCGAGGGCTGCGGCTGAAGGTCGATGACGAGGAACGCGTCTCGCACCCTCGCTGCATCGAGGACTCGGCGGAGGCTGGCCCGCAGGACTACGTGCTGCTGACGCTGAAGGCGCACCAACTGCCGGAGGTCGCTGCGCGGCTCCCTTCGCTGATCGGGGACGAGACGACGGTGGTGACGACGCAGAACGGGCTGCCGTGGTGGTACTTCCACGCCCTCGATGGCCCGCAGGAGGGCAGGCGGCTGAAATCGGTCGATCCCGGTGGCAGCGTCTGGGACGCGATTGACCCGCAGCGTGTGATCGGCTGCATTGCCTACCCGGCGACGGAGATCGAGGAGCCTGGGGTCGTCCGGCACATCGAGGGTGACCGCTTCTCACTTGGCGAGCCGGACGGGTCGAAGTCGGAGCGAGCTGGCCGCCTTGCCGCGGCGTTTCGCGCGGCCGGGCTGCGGGCCCCGTTGCGAATGCGCATTCGCAACGAGCTGTGGGTGAAGCTCTGGGGCAACGTCGCCTTCAACCCGATCAGCGCGCTCACCGGCATGACGCTGGCTGAGATCTGCACCGACCCCGAGCAGCGCGCGATCGCCCGCGAGGCGATGGTCGAGGCGCAGGAGGTCGCGGGTGCGCTGGGCGAAGAGTTCCGCATCGACGTCGATCAGCGCATCGAGGGCGTGGCGGCCGTCGGCGCGCACAAGACCTCGATGTTGCAGGACATCGAACGAGGCAGGCGCACGGAGATCGATGCGATCGCCGGTGCGGTCGCCGAACTCGGTCGCGTCGTTGGCGTGCCCACGCCTCGTATCGACTCGCTGCACGCACAAGTGACGGCACTCGACGGGCAGGCGGCTGGGTAGTCGCCATACTGCGCGCCTCCTCCCAGTGGCAGCCCGGAGGTCGCCGATGCCCGAACCCACAGCCCTCGAAGGTCCCGACGATCTCACCGCCGAGTGGATGACCGACGCCCTGCGGGAAGCCGGCACGCTCTCGGACGGCGGCACGGTCTGAGATATCTCATGGGAGCCGATCGGCGATGGCTACGCGGGCATCGTTGTGCGCATCCACCTCGATACAGGCGCTGTCGCGGCGGGCGCGCCCGCGACGGTGATCAGGAAGTTCTCGTCGGCGCATCTACCGATACGGGGCATAGCCCGGACGCTCGGCCTGTACGGTCGCGAAGTTGGGTTCTACCGAGACGTTGCGGGCCTCGATGGACAGGGTGCTGGAATGCCCACGCCTGGCTGCTTCTACGCAGCGTACGAGGCTGACCCGGTGGCGCACATGCTGCTGCTCGAAGATATGGACGGTGAGATCGGCGACCACGCCGCGGGTTCCACACCTGACCAGGCAGAGCAGATTGTGCGATGGCTCGCGGCGTTTCACGCACGCTGGTGGGAGGCGCCCGAGCTCGATCAGTTTGACTGGCTCACTGTGGACGCGGCACAGGTGAGTCAGCGGCTGCAGGTGTCGTTCGATCAGGCGCTCGACAGCGCCCTGAGGGTTTGCGAACCGCACGTAGGCGCTCACTTCGCGGCGACGTTGCGGCGGCTACAGCCCCGCGTCGCGTCGATAGCCATGGCCCAGGCCCAATCGCCCCGGACGCTGTGTCATGGCGACGCGCACACCGCGAACGTCTTCTATCCGACGAGCGGGGATCTCTCTCCGGAGCAGCGTCGAGCGGCCGCGCCGCGGCTGGCGAAGGCATACGTGTCAGAGTTGGAGGCGCGAGGGATCGCGGACTATCCAATCATTGCGTACGAACGCGACTTTCCCGTGTGCACGCTGTACCACGCGGTAACGATGACGATTGCCCTCGGGGCCGTCGATGTCTCAACAGATCGTGGCCAGGAACTGGTGTCCTCGATCGTTCCTCGCGTCGCGGCGATGGTGGAAGACCTGGGCGACATCTCGGACGTCCTCGACGGGCTCGACTAGCCCTCGGATGGTGCGTGGCGCGCTATCATCGCGGCACGATGGCGACGTACATCCTCCTGCTGACGCTGGACTCCGAGGGCCGAGAGAAGATGCTCTCTGACCCGGAGAGCCTGTTGCGCGCGGAGGCGGCGATTTCGATTCCGGGCGTGCAGCTACTCGGGCTCTACGGCGTGCTCGGCGACGCTGATTTCGTCACGCTGGTGGAGGCGCCGGACAACGACGCGATGGCGCGCTTCTCCCTCGAACTGGGCGTGAACGCGGGCTCGCACGTCACGACGCTGCCTGCGATCCCGATCACGTGCTTCGGGGACGGGCCCACACAGATGTCTGCGGCGGCGGAGCCGGGAATCTCAACCTCGACAGCGCCGCCGGACGATGACGACAGCGGCGTGGCGCCCGCGTAGGCACGACTGACTGAGTGAGTGAGTGACACGTAGCGAAGAGGTATTCAGTGACGCGCATCTACGAGATTGCAGACGAGTACGTCGAGCGCTTTGCGGCGCTGCACCCGGTCGCCGCGACCGGCATGGGCGTGCCCGGCCACGATGCGGAGATGCCCGACTACTCGCCGGACGGCGCGGCTGCGCTGAACGCACTGGCCCGCGCGACCCGCGACGATCTGCGCGCGGCGACCATCGAGGACGGCGATGCCGGCGAGCGTGATCGCATCGCCCGCGACTCGATGCTGGAGCGGCTCGACCTCGACATCGACGCGCACGACGCGGGCGAGCACCTGCGCGATCTCGCGATCCTCGGCAGTTCGCTGCAAAGCATCCGCAGCACCTTTGACCTGATGCCGCGTGAGAGCGAAGAGCACTGGTCGAACATCGCGGCGCGGCTGCGACTGGTACCGGAGGCACTCGGCGGCTACCGCACGACGCTGCGCGAGGGGCTGGAGACCGGCATCGGCAGCACGCAGCGGCAGGCGTACGAGGGCGCGAAGCAGTGCGCGATCTGGAGCGGGCAGGGCGATGGCCCTCCGTTCTTTGACAGCCTGATCGAGGCTTTCGACGCCTTGCAGGTCGATGACGGGGCGCTGCGCTCCGACCTCGAAGCGGGCGCGCAGCTCGCGACCGCCGCGTACGCGGAGATGGGGACGTACCTGAGCGGGCAGTACCAGCCCGCCGCCGAGCCGCGCGACGCCGTCGGCGCGGAGCGCTACAACTTCGGCGTGCGCGCCTTCCTCGGTGCCGAGCTGGACCTCGAAGAGACCTACCGCTGGGGCTGGGAGGAGCTGGGCCGCATCCGTCGCGAGATGGCCGAGACGGCGGAGTGGATCGCACCGGGCGAGGGGCTGGCCGCGGCCGAAGCGCTGCTGAACAGCGACTCCGCGCGGGCCGTCGAGGGCGTCGAGCCGTTCCGCGAGTGGATGCAGGATCTGCAGGAGACGACGATCGCGGAGATGAACGGCACGCACTTCGACATCCCCGAGCGCGTGCAACGCATCGAGGCGATGATCGCGCCGCCCGGTGGCGCGCTGGCGATGTACTACACGGGCCCCTCGGAAGACTTCAGCCGCCCCGGCCGCACCTGGTACCCGACCGGGGAGAAGACGCGCTTCCCGCTGTGGGTGGAGGTCTCCGTCGCCTACCACGAGGGCGTGCCCGGCCATCACCTGCAGATCGCAACGACGATGGACCTGGGCGACGAGCTCTCGCGCTTTCAGCGGCTGATGGGCGGCACATCCGGCTATGTCGAAGGCTGGGGACTGTACGCCGAACGCCTGATGGCGGAGCTGGGCTACCTCGAAAATCCCGACTACTACCTCGGCATGCTCACCTCGCAGGCGTTCCGCGCCGGTCGCGTGGTCGTCGACATCGGCCTGCACCTCGACCTGCCGATCCCGAAAGGTGGCGACTTCCATCCGGGCGAGCGGTGGACACCGGAGCTGGCGATCGACTTCATGGACCCGCTGATGCCCTTCGACCACGCGTTTACCGTCAGCGAGGTCGATCGCTACCTGGGGATGCCCGGTCAGGCGATCAGCTACAAGGTCGGCGAACGTTACTGGCTGGAGGCGCGGGCGCAGGCGCGCGAGGCAGAGGGTGGCGACTTCGACCTCAAACAGTGGCACGCGAAGGCGTTCGACCTCGGCCCGATGGGACTCGCGCAGATGCAAGGCGAACTCGGAGCGACCTCGTGACGCCGACAGCCGCGGAGGTCGCCGCTGACCCGGGCAAGGCGGTCGTCGACGCCCTCGATGGGCTCGGCGTGGCGTACGAGGTGATGGAGTGCGACCCGGACTTCGCCGACACGGCGGCGTTCTGCGAGCGCTACGGCGTGCCGCCGGAGCAGTCGGCGAACACGATCATCGTCGCCTCCAAGCGAGGCGAGAAGCAGTACGCCGCCTGCGTCGTCGCGGCAACGGTGCGGCTGGACGTGAACCGCAAGGTGCGCGAGCTGATGGGCGTGAAGAAGGCCTCGTTCGCCCCGGCGGAGGAGACCGCGGAGCTGACGGGGATGCTGATCGGCGGCGTCACGGTCTTCGCGCTGCCGCCCGAGTTGCCGATCTACATCGACGATGCGCTGATGGCCGAGCCGGAGATCGTGCTGGGCGGCGGCAGTCGATCGCAGAAGATCCGCATCGCCCCCTCGGCGCTCGATGGGGTCGCGAACCTCAGCGTGGTCGCGGGCCTCGGCATCGCGCGCCCGGCAGACTAGCGCGCACCCTAGCTGGCCGATCGGCCGCGGATTGCCTACGCTGCGCGCGTCCCGCCTAGCGGGGGAGAGGCACAGCCGTGGTCGTGACTGAGAACGAGGGCGTCGACGAGGCTGTCCTGGAGCGTGCTCGCGCGCTCGCTGTTCGCGTGCGTGCGTCGGCCGATGAGATCGAGTCGCTGCGGCGGCTCCCGCCCGACCTCGCCGCCGCGATGGGCGATGCCGGGCTCTTCTCGATGTACGTCTCGAAAGAGCACGGCGGGGCGGAGATCCACCCGCTGACCGCGCTGCAGGTCGTCGAGGAGATAGGTCGCGCCGATGGTTCGGCGGGCTGGGTGACGATGCTTGGCTCTTCGGTGAGCACGTTCTCTGGCTGGATCACCCCGCCGGCGATGCGGGCGATGGTGGAGGACGCCGGGCCGTTCCGCCCGGCCGGGTCGGCGCGGGTGCTGGGCACGGCGCAGGCCGTTGATGGCGGCTATCTCGTGAACGGTCAGTGGGACTTCCAGAGCGGTGTCACGCACGCGAACTGGGTCGTCGGCAACTGCATGGTGCTGGACGACGGGAAGCCGCGGCACAGCGCGGAAGGCGTGCCGGTGACGCGGTCGATGTACCTGCCGGTGCGCGACGGCGAGGTGATCGACACCTGGCACACGGTCGGCATGCGCGGCACCGGGAGCAACGACTTCGCCGTCGAAAACCTGTTCGTCGCGGAAGAGCGCACCTCGCGCTGGGACGAGCCGCCCGCGATCGAGGGGCCGCTGTACCGATCGAGGGTGAACATCACCTTCGGCTGGGTGCTGACCGCCGCCAACGCGCTGGGCATCGCACGAGGCTCGATCGACGAGCTGACCGCGCTCGCGAGTGTCGCCGCCTCGACGGGTTCGATGAGCCTGCTGCGCGACCGCCCGAAGGTGCAGGCGCGCGTCGGCGAGGCGGAGGCGATCGTGCGCGGCGCGCGTGCCTGGCTCGTCACCGCGACGGGCGCGGCCTTCGAGGCGTCGAAGCGTATCCGCGAGGAGGATCCGACGGACGCGCTGCTCGATATGCGGTTGTCGATCGTGCATGCGATCCGCGAGTCGGTGCGCGCGGTGGACATCATCTTCCACGCCGCAGGGACGAACGCGGTCTACGAGAGCAATCGCCTCGGCCGCTTCTTCCGCGATATCCACGTCGGTGTGCAGCACGTCTCCGCCGCGCAGGAGCACTACGAGACCGCCGGGCGGATGGTGCTGGGCGCCGGGCCGGGCTGGTAGGCGGCTCGCCGCTACTGACTGACCGCTACTCGGCGGGCGCGAACTCGACGATCTCCGCGCTCGCTACACCGTCCTCGATCGTGAGCCAGGCGACGGTGCCGGGGACGAGGAACGAGGGGTAGCCCTGCCCGCCGTTCACGAAGAGCACGCCTTCATAGGTGGCGATCACCGGCACGTGCAGGTGGCCGTAGCAGATCACGTCGGCGGTGTGCTCGCCGTCCTCGACGAAGTCGGGCAGCAGCCGAGGCGGTTCGAACTCTTCCTGGCCCCAGATCGGGTGCGTGACGCCGATATGCAGGCCATCGACTTCGAAGATCTCGTGCGTGGGTAGGGCTTTCCAGAGGTAGGGCGGGTCGGAGTTGCCGGCGACGACGAAGGAGCGCTTGGCAGTCTCGCGGAAGCCCTCAACGACGGCCATGCGCACGATGTCGCCGCAGTGGATGGCGATGTCCGCCTCGGCGACGGCTTCGCGGATGGCGGGGTGCACTTCCTCCCACGTGTAGACGTGGGTGTCGCCGACGATCAGGATGCGGGTCGTTGCCATCGGGCGATGATGGCGGGCCTCAACGCCTCGGTCGAGGCCGGCGGGGCCCTGCGTAGGTCTTGTCGCTGGTTGCCGTTGACGAGGTGCGAGCGTTCCTCGGTTCTTCTTGCGCCTCCCGAAGGACGACCCCGCCTGTCGTCGCGTCGGAGGGGCTGCTTCGCCCGCGACCTTCGTGTGAGAGATACCCGCCCGCCCACCCGTTCTGTCGAGGGGCTCAGCCCCTCGCGCTCCCCAGTTTGGAGTGGCCGGAACTGGAAGCAATTGGCGGCGGTTTTCCAACTTCCAGCCCACCCCCTTCCAGATCGGGGGGTGCGGGGGGCTTGCCCCCCGAGAGAGAAGGGCGGGTGGGTGGGTTCATCTATCACAAGGGTCGCGGGCCTCGCACGTCACCCCGCCGCGCAGCCACCCGCACACGACGCGAAGCAGGGACGCCCACCTGTCGCCGCGCCGAGCGGCCCGCTACCGTAGATGCATGGCGGAACTCTCGACGGGACGGCTGACGGGGAAGTTGCTGGTGGCGACGCCGCTGCTGACCGACCCCAACTTCGCACGCACCGTGGTGCTGATGTGTGCGCACGAGGACGAAGGCGCGTTGGGCGTCGTGATCAACCGCCCGACCCAGTCCGATGTGATTGAGCACGTGCCGGAATGGCACCGGCTCGCAGCGTCCCCGGCCGTAATCTACTCCGGAGGGCCGGTGGAGCTGGAAGGCGCGCTCGCGCTTGGCCGCATGGCGGAAGGTCGCGCGCCCCTCGCCGGCAGCGAGGCGAAGAGCGAGGCCGGCGCGGGCGGCGATGCCGCGCCCGGCGGGGGGAGCGAGGAGAGCGCGGACCTCGACGATCGCATCGACCGGGGCATGGAGGGCTGGACAGCCGTCACCTCGGAGGTGGGGTTCATCGACCTCGGCCGACCACCGGAGCAGTTCGCGGCGGCGGGGCTGGAGCACATGCGGCTCTTCAGCGGCCACTCGGGGTGGGGCAGCGGCCAACTCGAGGCCGAGATCGAAGAGGACGCCTGGTTCGTCGTGGACTCGGAGCCGGGCGACGCCTTCAGTCGGGAGCCGGAGACGCTGTGGCGCGAAGTGCTACGCCGCCAGTCCGGCCGCCTCCAGATGTACGCCGATTACCCTCGCGATGTGAGTGTGAATTGAGGGAGACGGTCGAAGAGAGGAACGAGTAGGTGTCGCTTACGGAAGTACTGAAGGTGCCGGGTTCGCCGTTGCGCGCATTCTTCCAAGAGCGATTGCCTGCGAGCAGACAGTTCGTCACTTCGGCCAGCCGGCAATTGCGGTCGCGGCCGGTCTACGGAGGTGAGCCAGACGACCTACGTTTGGCAGGCACGGCGATCGACTTCCGATTCCGCCTCCACTTCCCCCCTCCACCGGGGAAGCCACACGATCCAAAGGAGATCGCGGAGCGGTTGAGGGTACGAGTGGCTTGGGGGGCGTACGCCGGCTGGTCGACTTCCGCCTCCTTCGCAACATTCCGGGCTGGTCCGACGAGCAGCGCGTGGCCGGCTTCCTGAACGTCCACAAGATTTCAGACGAGCCCGATGCTAAGCGGCTGGCCGTCCTCCGTCGTACAGGCGAGACTTCTGCCGGGTCCGGTTCACGTCTTGTTGCTTCTCGGAATCGGGACATCGACCTCTTCGCACGTTTCTTCACCGCCTTCTAGGACGCCACCGACCGATTGGTTCGGGGGGATGAGCTTTCGGATGCTGATGAGCGGTCAATCGCTCGGTACTGCGTCGTGCTTGCGTTCCTTGAGCAGACCTTTCGTGCCCTGGTGAAGACACCCATTCTTCGAGGCCTCGAAGATGAGACGATTTTGGAGATAGACGATCTGCTTGCACTGCCAACCCCTGAGGCAGTCAGGGACATCTGCGAGATGTCGCGGGCTTTCCGCAATTCGCAGCAGGAGCTGTTACAGCGCACTCCGATCGTTCTGAACCCGACCTTCGCTGGTAGCGCGGACGTAGGAGGCGCCGACGGTGACCTGATCGCCGGGCACTCCCTGATCGAATTCAAGGCGAGCAAGACGGAGCTGATCACGAGCCGCGACATCTTCCAGCTTCTCGGATATGCCTGCCTCGACTACGCCAACGCGTACGGCATTCAACGATTCGGCATCTATTTGGCCTGGCGCGCGACCCTTTGCGAGTGGTCGGCGAGCGATCTGGTGAGTGAACTGTCAGGGGGTTCGTGCGACTTCGGCCGGTTCCGGCAGGAAGTGACGGAGTTTATCCGCAGTGACGGCCACCGGGCACAGAGCAGCTCTTGATCAAGACGACCGCTGGCGTGCCAGTAGAGCAGTGCGTTGACCTCGACCCGTTCGCCGTTGCGTGGGTCGACCCCGAAGTTGAGGATGTCGAGGGCTGTCAAAGCTGCCCCGTGCTAGGCTTCGCGCTGCCCTGAGGAGCGCAATATGAAGCTGCATGAGTACCAGGCAAAAGAAGTTCTGGCGCGCTTTGGGGTGCCGGTGCCCGGCGGGCGTGTCGCTGCGACCGCCGACGAGGCTACGACGATCGCCGAGGAGCTGGGCGGCGGGTGCGTCGTCAAGGCGCAGGCGCATACCGGTGGCCGCGGCAAGGGCGGCGGCGTGAAGGTCGTCGGCTCTGTCGACGAGGCCCGCGCTGCCGCGAGCGAGATCATCGGCATGCAGCTCGTCACCGTGCAGACCGGCCCGGCGGGGCTGCCAGTGCGTTCCGTGCTCGTCGAGGAACTGGTCGATATCGAGCGTGAGCTCTACCTGAGCGTGACGCTGGACAACGCCGCCGGGATGCCGGTGGTGATCGCCTCCGCGGCCGGTGGCATGAACATCGAAGAGGTCGCCGAGAACAACCCGGAGCAGATTCACCGCCAGCACGTCGACCCGACGGTCGGCTTCCAGCCGCACCAGGGGCGCGAACTGGCTTTCGCCGTCGGCCTCGATGGCGATCTGCTGCGCCCCGCCGTCGCCGTGATGAGCGCGATGGTCGACGCCTTCGAGGCGAGCGACGGTTCGCTGGTGGAGATCAACCCGCTGGCCGTGACGAAGGACGGAAAGCTGCTGGCCGCCGACGCCAAGTTCTCCACGGACGACAGCGCCGACTTCCGCCACGCCGACCTGCTGGAGATGCGCGACCGCGAGCAGGAGGACCCGCGCGAGGTGATCGCCTCCGACGCCGGGCTGGGCAACTACGTGAAGTTGGACGGCAACATCGGCTGCCTGGTCAACGGCGCGGGGCTGGCGATGGCCACGATGGACGCGATCAAGTTCGAAGGCGGAGAGCCCGCCAACTTCCTCGACATCGGCACGGCGAATAGCCCGGAGGCGGTCGTCGACGCGCTGCGCCTGATTGGCGCCGACCCGGACGTGGAGGCGGTGCTGATTAACATCTTTGGCGGCCTGGCCCGCACCGATGTGATCGCGGAAGGCATCGTGATGGCGAAGCAGCAGGGCCTGATCGACCAGCCGACGGTCGTGCGGCTGGCCGGCACGAACGTCGCAGAGGGTCTGAAGATCCTCGAGGACTCGGGACTCGATATTGGCCATGCCGACGGATTCGCAGAGGCGGCCCGCAAAGCCGTCGCAGCGATCGGGTAGGGGAGAACGATGGGCGTTCTACTCGACAGCAACACTCGGCTGATGATCCAGGGCATGGGCGCGGCTGGAGCGCGTGAAGCGCGCACCAGCCTCGACTACGGCACCAACGTCGTCGCCGGCGTCACCCCCGGCCGAGGCGGACAAGAGATCGAAGGCGTCCCAGTGCGCGACACCGTCGCGCTCGCCGTCGCCGAGTTCGAGACAAACCTCTCGCTGATCTTCGTGCCGGCCCCCTTCGCGGCGGACGCGATCATCGAGGCCGCATCAGCGGAGATTCCCGTCGCCATCTGCATCACAGAGGGCATCCCCGCGTTGGACATGGTGAAGGTGAAGCGCTTCCTGCGCGGCTCCAAGACCATGCTGATCGGCCCTAACTGCCCGGGTGTGATCTCACCGGGCGAGAAGGCGCGCGCCGGCATCATGCCGGTCGATGTCTACCTGCCGGGCAACGTTGGCGTGATCTCGCGTTCCGGCACGCTGGTCTATGAGACCGTCGACCAGCTGACACGCCTCGGCATCGGCCAGTCGTCGAGCCTCGGCGTGGGCGGCGACCCGATCATCGGCACAACCCAGCGGCAGGCGCTCGAACTGTTCGAGAACGACCCGGAGACCGCCGCCGTCGTGATGATCGGCGAAATCGGTGGCACCGCCGAGCAAGAAGCCGCCGAGTACATCGAACAAATGACCAAGCCGGTCGTCGCCTTCATCGCCGGTGCGACCGCCCCTCCGGGCCGTCGCATGGGCCACGCGGGCGCGATCATCGCCGGCAAGGCCGGCACCGCGCAGGCGAAGCAGTCCGCACTGATGGACGCAGGCGCGACGGTCGTGCGGGCACCCTCCGAGATCGGCAGCACGATGCAGCGAGTGCTGAAGGAGTCGGGGCTGCTCTAGCCCTCGACCCTCGTCTACGCTCCTAGGGCGACGGCGCGTCGAAGACGACGACTCCGTTGCGGGCGCGCGAGGGATGCGTCGCCATCGCGAAGCCCGGCGGCTGCATCAGCCGCGGCTCGCCGCCATCGAGCGGGAACTCCCACAGCTTCCAATCGCCGTCGCGGTCGGAATGCGTGAGCAGGTGCTCGCCGTCCGGGTCCAGGTAGGGGCCTCGGCTGCGCCCTCGGTCGTCGGCGGGCAGCATTGTCACCTCGCCCCCGCCGGCGGGCACGGAGCAGAGTCGCTGATTGCGACGGTCGATGGTCGTGAAGAAGTAGATCGTCTCGCCGTCGACCGACCACCACGGGCGGTACGCCTGCGTGCCCGGCGCGAGCGGGGTCGGGTCCTCGACGATGTCTTCGTCCGTCGCCACGGCCCACAGTCCGCCCGGCTCTCTACGGTCGGAGACGAAGACGGCCCGCGAACTGTCGGGGCTGAGCGCGGGACGCTCGTCGTGGTGGGGGCCGCTGGTAAGCGCCCGCCACTGTGTCCCGCCCTCGTTCGCGATGAAGATGTGCGACTCGGGATCGCCGATGTGGAAGGTGCCACGTTCGCCGCCCATGCGCTCGATCGCGACATCGATGTCGTCCGCGATGTCGCTGCCGTAGCGGTCGGAGGCGAAGACGATGCGGTCGCCCTCCAGCCCGTACGAGGGATGCCAGGAGGTAGAGGCCATCGAGGTCAGGCGTTCGGTGCGGAAGTTGTCGAGGTTCGTGCGCCAGACCCCGGCAGTGCCGATACCGCCGCCCCAGTAGACGGCGTGCGTACCGTCGGGGCGGATGCAGGCCTGCCAGTAGTGGCCGACCGGCGGCGAGAGCTGCCGCACCTCGCCGTTCGGACCGGGGCCGTCGGGGAGCCACGCATACACGGCGAACGGATCCATGGCGGCACTATACGGGCGCGAAGGCTGTGAGATACTGAAGTCCGGCGGGGCGAGAGACGGTACGACGTGGGCGCCCGCCGCCAGATAGACCGACGCAACTTCCTCCGCGGCCTGACTGGCGCTGCCGGCATGTTCGCGTTCGCGCCTACCTCACTGCTGCGCGGCGGCCTACCGAGCGAGGCCCGCGCAGACCTGTCGACGCCCGTTGCTGCGCCCCGCCGTCCGTCGCTCGCCCTCGTCAGCTCGCCCTCGCACCTCGCGTGGGTGTGGCAGTTCTCGCAGGACGGGTCGAAGGAGGCGATCCGCGAGCTGCTGGCGGAGCACGGCCTCGGCGTCGTGGTGAAGACCAACGATGGCACCGACTGGATGGCCGACTTCGATCGCTCTGCCGACGCCGTGGGCGGGCCGGGGCAGGTGGGCGTGCTCGCTGCGTTCTTCGAGGATGGGGGCGTGCCCTTCCATGCGTGGTCGGTAGTAAAGGGGCTGGAGCCGCTTCGCGAGGCGCAGATCACCGCCGACGTGCTAGCTGCAGGCGCGCGCAGCGTGGTGCTGGACCTTGAGGCGCACTCCGGCTTCTGGCGCGGCGACGCGGCGGCGGCGCTGACGTTCGGGCGGGAGCTGCGGGCGTTGCAACCCTCCGCGTGGGTCTCGGTCTCGATCGACCCGCGCCCGTGGGAGATCGACCGCATCCCGCTGATGGAGTTCGCGAGCTTTGCCAGCGAGATATCGCCACAGGTCTACTGGCGGTCGTTCCGGTCCGCGGGCAACGTGCTGAAATTCACGCTGGCAGGCTACCCGCCCGGCAGTGAGGGTGTGACCGCGCGCTTCGTGCTCGACACGGCGCTCGATCGGCTGCGGCCTTTCGGCCTGCCGGTGCACCCGATCGGCGAGGGCCAGGCGCTGGCCGACGAAGGCTGGGGCGAGTTCATCGACGGCGCGTTCGCGAGTGAGGCGGAGGCAGTCTCCGTCTGGCGCTTTGGCGTCACGGAGCCGAGCGTCTGGCGACTGCTGGCCGACAACCCGCCTCGACCGCTGAGCTACGTGATCCAGCCCGGTGATTCGCTCTCCGTGCTGGCAGACCGTTGGAGTACCACGGTGCAGGCGCTGGCTGACGCGAACGGCATCAGCAACCCGAACCTGATCCAGGTAGGGATGGGACTTCGCTTCCCGCGCGGCCCCGCAGCGTTGCCGCCGATCGAGTACACCGTCCAACCCGGCGACACGCTGGGTGCGATCGCCTCGCATTTCGATTCGACGACGGCGACGTTGATGCGGCTCAACGAGCTCGGCGACGCGAATCTGCTGCGCATCGGACAGACGCTGCGCATCCCTCGCGCGGGCACGTCGAGAACGTTCGCGCCGCAGCCGATCTTCTACACCGCCGAATGGGGCGATTCGCTGACGGCGATCGCGGGGAGCTTCGACACGTCGGTCGAGAGCATCCTGGAGCTGAACCAGATCGGCGATGCGAACCTGATTCGGATCGGTCAGGAGCTGCGCGTCCGCTAGCCGCGCCGCTGTCCGCTGGACTATCGTGGTTTGTGGAGGGGTCGCATAGTGGCCTAGTGCGGGCGCCTGCTAAGCGCTTATTCCGTTGGTTCGGAATCGTGGGTTCGAATCCCACCCCCTCCGCCACATCGACCGCTGAGGAGCACGCCGTGCCCATGTTCCACATCTGGACGCTCGGCTGCCAGATGAACAAGGCTGACTCGCTGAAGCTGGCTGCCGGCCTCGAACGGCTCGGCTACGCCGAGGCCGAGGACGAGAGCGGCGCAGACCTGATCGTGATCAACACCTGCTCCGTGCGGCAACACGCCGAGGACCGCGCGTACAGTCGGCTCGGCGTGCTACGCAAGCGTCGCGAGCGTGGCGAGCAATTCTCGCTGGCCGTGATGGGCTGCACGGTCGGGCCGAAGACCAACGACCTCGAACGTCGTTTCCCGTGGGTCGATGCGTGGGCGCGCCCGCAGCAGTTCGATCCGATCCTCGACCTCGCCGGACTCGGGCGGGATGTCTCCGAGGGCGAGTTCTGGACGGAGACGTTCGGCGTGCCGGACGGGCCGTCGGCATTCGTGCCGGTGGTGCACGGCTGCGACAAGTTCTGCACGTTCTGCATCGTGCCGTTCCGGCGCGGTCGCGAGCGTTCGCGCCCCGCAGCCGAGGTGGTCGCGGAGGTGAGCCATCTCGCCTCGCAGGGTGTGCGCGAGGTGACGCTGCTCGGCCAGACCGTCGAGGCGTACGGCCACGACCTCGATGAGGACGCCGATCTCGCGACGCTGTTCGAGGCGATCGAGGACATCGACGCCATCCTGCGCACGCGCTTCCTCACCTCGTACCCGAAGGACATGACCGATCGCATCATCGATGCCGTCGCCGACCTGCCGAAGGTCTGCGAGCACTTCAACATCCCCGTGCAATCGGGCGACGACGGTGTGCTTGACCGGATGCGGCGCGGTTACACCGTCGCTGAGTACGTCGAGAGGGTGGAGCGCATCCGCGATCGGATGCCGGATGCCTCGATCGCGACGGACGTGATCGTCGGCTTTCCCGGCGAGACGGAGGAGGAATTCGCGAATACGTTGGCGCTGCTCGAACGCCTCCAGTTCGACGTGATCCACGTCGCCACCTACTCGGAGCGGCCCGGCACCTTCGCGACCCGCAACCAGGCCGACGATGTCCCTCTCAAGGTGAAGAAGGCCCGCCTGCAACGCGTGGAGGAAGTTCACGCCGCTTCCGCCGCCCGCATCAACCGCCGGCTGCTCGGCGAGACCGTCGAGGTGCTGGTCGAGCGCGCGGAGGATGGCCGCTCGACCGGTCGCGCGCGCGGCGGGCAGCTCGTTCACTTCGCCGCGCAGGGCCGCATCGGCGAGTTAGTGGCCGTGACCGTGGATAGGGTGACGCCGTGGTCGCTGCAGGGCCGGATCGCGGATGGCGTCACGCTCGCGGTCGTCTGAGATGGCGCTCGAATTCGCTATCCACCAGCTGGGCGGCTACCACCTGCTCGCACGCAGTACGCCGGGCGACCACGACACGGTTGGTGACCTCTGGATGCGTGTGAGCAGTGACCGCACTGAGGGCGAGATCGCCAGCACCGAACCTGATATCGGCGGCGTCGGCGTCACGGTCGCAGCAGACGATGGCACGGCATACTTCGGCGGCATCCCGGCTGCCGAGGGCGATGCGATCGAGGGCTACGCGCTTGTCGAGGTGCGGGGCGGGGCGTACGCAATGGTCACCTACTCCGGCCCGCCCGAGCACATCTCGCAGATCTTCGAGGCGCTGCGCGATGCCGTCGTGGAAGCTGGAGAGCCAGTGTCGGGTGAGTCGATCGAGGTCTACCGGTTCGGCGAGGACGGCGAGATGACGACCGACCTCGGGGTGCGGCTCGCGGACGGCTGAGGAGCGCGTAGCGATGGATAGCAAACCGCACGTCGCCACCGTGGTCGTGATCTTCGCGGTGATCGAGCAGGCGCTACAGGTGCTGCTCGTGCAGCGCACGGCGGAGCCGGAACGCGGACGCTGGGCGCTACCCGGCGGGCGCTGGGACGGCGATGAGCCGCTGGACGCGACTGCGACCCGCAAGCTGCGCGAAGAGACGGGTGCCGGCGGGCTCTACCTCGAACAACTCTTTACCTCGTCGGGTCTCGATTCGCTGCAGGTGGGGGTGGCGGTGGCGTACTTCGCGCTCGTCGACCCGACCCGCGTGGAGCTGCGGCAGGGCGACGAGTGGCCGCCGAACTGGCACCGTATCGATCAGTTGCCCGACCTCGCGTTCGACAACAACGCCGTGATCGCTCAGGCCGTCGAGCGCGTGCGCGCCAAGCTGGACTACACGAACATCGCCTACGGCCTGCTGCCGGACGAGTTCACCGTGCGTGACCTGCAGGCGACGTACGAGGCGATCCTCGGCCGCGAGCTCGACCGTCGGAACTTTCGCAAGCGCATGATCTCCAACGGCATCATCGAGTCGACGGAGACGCGTCGCCGCGAGGGCGCGCACCGCCCGGCGTTGCTCTACCGCTTCGTCAGCCACGAGCCGGTCTTCCTGTGAAGGCCCTTCCCATGAGAAGCCTTTCTGTGAGAGCTGCCCGGTGACGAGCGACGAACTGACCTTCGGCGTACTGCCCGGCGGTTCGACGCCGGAGGAATTCTTGGTCGCGGCGCAGACCGCGGAGGCGCTGGGCTACGACTCCGTCTGGGTCGGTGACCATGTGCTGTGGCACGTCTTCTGGCCCGAGCCGCTGACGATGCTGTCAGCCGCGTCTGCAGTCACGGAGCGCGTGGCGCTCGGCAGCGGCGTGCTGCTCGCTGCGCTGCGCCAGCCGGCGGCGCTCGCCAAGCAGACCGCGACGTTGCAGTGGCTCTCGCGCGGTCGCTTTCGCCTCGGTGTCGGTACCGGCGGCGAATTCGCGAAGGAGTTCGAGGCCGCGGGCGTACCGCTCGCCGAGCGTGGCGCGCGGCTGGACGCGACGCTCGAGGCGCTGCGTGCACTGTGGTCCGGTGAGCCGGTGACGCTGCACTCGGCGGCGATCGAGGTGGAGGGCGCCGTCCTCGACATGGTGCCGGAGCCGCAGATTCCGATCTGGGTCGGTGGTCGCGCCGTCCCGGCACAACGTCGCGCCGCCCGCTTCGGCGATGCCTGGATGCCGTTCGTGATCACCCCGGAGCGCTTCACCGAGGGCTGGGCAAACGTCCGCGAGCAGGCCGAACGCAACGGCCGCGACCCCGATACGATTCGCCCGGCACTGCAGCTCTGGGGGCAGTTCGATGACGACCTCGCCGAGGCGCTGACCACGATCGCGGCCCGCATCGAGTCGACCTACCAGACGCCGTTCGAGCGCTTCGAGCGCTACACCGTCTACGGCGACGCCGAGATGTGGGTCGAACGCCTCGAACAGTTCGTCGAGGCGGGGGTGCGTCACTTCAACCTCGTGTTCGCGGGCGGCGACCGGCTGGGCCAACTGACGCGCGTCGCGACCGAGGCGATGCCCCGCCTGCAGGCGTAGCCGCTACCGAAGCACGGCAAGCACGTCGATGATCGAGGTGGAGGGCGTCATGTCCTGCTTTCGCGCGCCCCTCGCTGCCTTGCTGACCTCCCGCGTGGGCGAGCGTGGCCAGTCGATGGTCGACTACGCGGTGCTGATGGCGGTCGTGATCGCGGCTATCGCCGTCGCGTACCAGTTCCTCGACCTCGCGCAGCTGATTCAGACGGTCTTCAACAGCGTTACCGCTGCGCTTGAGTGAGTGGTTGCCGGAACGGGTGGTACGCCGGCCATGCGAGGAACTCCACCGTCCCGATTGACCCGTCGAGGCGAGTAAGCGTAGTATCTACGCAAAGCACTTAGTGTACTAAGTACGCAAAGTAACTTAAACCAGGCTCCCTCGGATGGACGGTTGCCGCATGGCGCTCGAGATCGTCAGTGCCCGCATTCCTCAGCTTCAGTGTGAGACCGACAGCGGCATCGAGACGATCCCGCTCAGTGAGGAGGTCTCGTTCCGCTCCTGGCAGTCGGACATTCCCGACGAGTACTGGGCGCTGGGCGCCGACGAGCTGGTCGAGCGGGTGAGGGCGGCGCGAGCGGCGCTCGGCGATCGCGCCGTCGTACTTGGCCATCACTATCAGCGCGAAGACATCATCCAGTTCGCCGACGAGCGGGGCGATTCGTTCGTGCTGGCGCAGTACGCCGCCGAGCGATCGGACGCGCAGTACATCATCTTCTGCGGCGTGCACTTCATGGCAGAGGCTGCCGACATCCTCTCGGCCGACCACCAGCAGGTCGTGCTGCCGAACATCGAGGCCGGCTGCTCAATGGCGGACATGGCGTCCGCGCCGGACGTGCATGCAGCCTGGGCGGAGCTCAGCGGGCACTTCGGCGGCACCGACGACATCATCCCCGTCACCTACATGAACTCGGCTGCCTCACTGAAGGCCTTCTGCGGCGAGAACGGCGGGGTGGTTTGCACGTCCTCGAACGCCGGGGCCGTGCTGGAGTGGGCCTTCGAGCAGGGGCGGCGGGTCTTCTTCTTCCCCGACCAGCACCTTGGCCGCAACACCGGCTACGCGATGGGCATCCCGCTGGACGAAATGGTGCTGTGGAACTGGCGGCAGGCGACCGGATCGCTCGGTGGGGCGACGCCGGAGGCCCTCGACCGCTCGCGCATCATCCTCTGGCAGGGCCACTGCTCTGTGCACCAGCGCTTCTCCGTGACACAGATCGAGACGGCGCGTGAGCGCTACCCGGACGCGCAGATCGTCGTCCACCCGGAGTCGCGCTTCGATGTCGTGCAGGCGGCCGACGCCAACGGCTCGACCGCCTACATCGCGAAGTACGTTGAGGCGGCGCCGGCGGGCGCGGTGATCGGCATCGGGACGGAGATCAACCTGGTCTCGCGCCTCGCGAAGGAGCACCCGGACAAGACCGTTTTCTGCCTCGACCCCGTCGTCTGTCCGTGCAGCACGATGTACCGCGTGCACCCGGCGTACCTGGCGTGGGTGATGGAGTCGCTGGGGCGCGACGAAGTGGTGAACCAGATCGTGGTGCCGGACGACCAGAAGCAGCACGCCCGCGTCGCGCTCGAGCGCATGCTGGCACTGCGCTAAGGCTGCCGGTTTGGCCGATTTTCGATTCGAGACGGCGTTTCCGCTGCGACACACCGACAGCTTTGGTGGCACGCCGTTCGTGCATGGCGGCGTGCTGCTAGCGTTGACCGAGATCGCGCTCGACCAGTACGACGAGGCGACGGGCACGCCCAGCCATCGCGACATCCTGCGCTTCCAGACCCGCTCTGAGATTCGCTACCGCGCGCCGCTGCGTTGGGACGACGCGGCGACCGTACGCCTGCGCTGCGTTGAGCTGCGGCCGGGGCGTCTCACCTTCGAGTGCGAGATCGCGGCCGTCTCGGACGGTGGCGTGATCGCCCTCATGACCCACCGCTACGCGTACGTCGATGCCGCGACCGGCAAGGCGACGGTGCCCGACGACTGGGCCGTGATCGTGCAGGCGATCCAGGGCTACGACAGCGACGCCGAGGTGTCCGAGTGATCGCCGACTCTCGCCCGGACGTTATCCCGGGGCGCTTCGATCTCGTCGTCGTCGGCTCGGGCATCGCCGGGCTCTACGCGGCGCTGCAGGCCCACGAACACGGCGCGACGGTGCTGCTGGTGACCAAGGGTTCGATCGACGAGGCGAGCACGCGGTACGCGCAGGGCGGAATCGCCGCCGCCGTCGGCCCCGGCGATTCACCCGAGGATCACCTGCACGACACGATCGAGGCGGGCGCGGGCCTGGTCGACGAGGAAACGGCCCGCATCCTCACCACCGCGGCGGCAGACCGTGTCGCCGACCTCGCACGCTACGGCGTGAACTTCGATGCGGCGGACGGCGAGGTCGCGCTTGGCCGTGAGGGCGCGCACTCCGCGCCTCGCATCCTGCACGCGGGCGGCGACTCGACCGGGCTGGAGATTGAACTCTCGCTCTCCTCGCTGGCCCGCCGGCAGGGCGTGACGACTCTCGAACACACACTGGCCGACCGCGTGATCGTCGAAGACGGTCGCGCCGTCGCACTGGCGATCTACGACGCGATCCGCGACGAGCACGCGACGTACGAGGCTGGCAACGTGGTGCTCGCGACAGGCGGGGCCGGGCAGGTGTATCGCGTCACGACGAATCCCTCGGTCTCCACCGGCGATGGTGTCGCGCTCGCCTACGCGTGCGGCGCGGAGGTGATGGACCTGGAGTTCACGCAGTTCCACCCAACGGCGCTGCGGCTGCCGGAGAAGCCGGTCTTCCTGATCTCGGAGGCGGTGCGAGGCGAGGGTGCGCTGCTCTACAACAGCGAGGAGGAGCGCTTCATGCCTCGCTATCACGAGCAGGCGGAGCTCGCGTCGCGCGACATCGTCGCGCGGGCTACGCACGAGGAGATCGCGGCGACCGGCAGCGACCACATCCTGCTCGACATCACAAACCGTGACGCTGGCTGGCTGGCCGCGCGGTTCCCTCAGATCTACCGCACCTGCATGGAGGTGGGCCTGGATATGAGCACCGACCGTATCCCGGTCTCGCCCGCCGCGCACTACACGATGGGTGGGGTGCGCACGAACAGCTACGGCGAGACGACCGTGCGAGGGCTGTTCGCGATCGGCGAGGTCGCTTGTACTGGCGTCCACGGTGCTAACCGCCTCGCCAGTAACTCGCTGCTGGAGACGGTCGTCTTCGCCAAGCGCGCTGTGGAGCGGCTCTTCGAGTCGGATAACCCAACGCCGCCGCCAGAGCCGACAGCCGATGCACATTCGCTGCCACGTCGCGAGGACTGCGTGATCGCACCGCGGACGGGGGAGGCGGCGGAGCTGCGCGAGCTGATGTGGGCCAACGCGGGCATCGTGCGCGACGGTGCCGGGCTGGCGCGTGCGGCGGAGCTGCTGGCGCAGTGGGAGACACTGATGCCGATGCCCACCGATCGAGACTCGTTCGAACTGCGGTCGATGATCACCTGCGGGCGGCTGATGACGGAGGCCGCGCTGCTGCGTGAGGAATCCAGAGGTGCCCATTATCGAACAGATTTCCCGGAGCCACGGGACGAGTGGCGTCGCCACCTCGTCTTCCGTCGCTAACGGTGCGAACAGGACTGCGACATGACAACTGACGCACGCGGTCCGGACGCCAGCGCACTGCGTGAGACGGTTACGCGGGCGCTCGCCGAGGATCGCGCCGACCACGATGTGACGACGCGCGCGCTGGTGGAGCAGGAGCAGCAGGGGCGGGGGGGGATTCTGTTGAAAGAGCCGGGGATCATCTGCGGCATGGAGGTCGTGCGTGAGACCTTCGCGCAGCTCTCGCCGCAGCTCTCGCTGCATGTGCTGACGCCAGACGGGACGCTGGCCGAGGGCGGGCAACTGATCGCGGAGGTGAGCGGGCCGCTGGCACCGATGCTCTCCGGCGAACGCGTCGCGCTGAACTTCATGCAGCGGCTCTCCGGCATCGCGACGCTCACCGACCACTTCGTGCGGGCCGCCCGCGAGGGTGGGGCGGCGGAGGTGCTCGATACTCGCAAGACAACGCCCGGCTTGCGCGACCTGGAGCGCTACGCGGTGCGCACGGGCGGCGCTCGCAACCACCGCAACACGCTGGAGGACGGCGTGTTGATCAAGGACAACCACATCGCTGCCGCCGCGCTGCGCGGAGTTGACCTCGCCGGGCTCGTCGAGGAGGCGCGCTGGCGTGCCGCCCATACGCTGCGGGTGGAGGTGGAGGCGGATACCGCCGAGCAGGCGGAGGCGGCGATCGCCGCCGGTGCCGATATCGTGATGGTCGACAACATGTCGCCTGAGCAGATGCGCGCGATCGTCGATGGCGCTCCCGACGGGGCGCTGTTCGAGGCATCTGGAGGGATCACGCTGGAGACAATCCGCGAGGTGGCCGGCTCCGGGGTGCAGCTGATCTCGGTCGGAGCGCTCACGCACTCGGCGCCGGCGCTCGACATCTCACTAGAAATCGAAGCCTCCGCGTGAACCAGGTGATCGTCGTCACCGGCCCCCCCGGCGCCGGCAAGTCGAGCGTCGCGGAGGCGATCTGCGAGCGCTTCGACCGCATGATGCACATCGAGGTCGACCACCTGCGCCACTGTGTGAAGGCCGGGTATCGTCACCCATGGCTCGACGAACCGCAGGCGGTCGAGCAGGCGTTGCTCAGCGTCCGCAACGCGGTCGCCATCGCTCGAGAGTCGATCGCATTGCGGTACGCCGTGGTGATCGAGGACATCGTCTCTGGCGAGCGGGTCGAAGAATATCGCCGGGCGTTTGATGGCATGGAGTGCAACGTGCACTTCGTGCTGCTGCAGCCCTCGCTGGAAATTGCGCTGGCGCGTGACGCCGCACGCAGCTACCACGCGAAGCACTTGAGGGGGCTGCACGACGACTTTGCCCGCGAGTCAGCCGCTGGTCTGCTGCCGGGTGCGTCGATCGACTCCTCCGAGGATGGCGACGCGGCGCTGACGGCGGACCGCGTGATGGATGCGGTCGCTTCTGGCGCTGCGTTGTTTATCGAGGGGGCAGGCTAGCCCTCAGTCGCGACGTGCGGCCTCAGTCCCCGGCGCTGTCCAGCGGGATCGTGACGGGGCCGTCGTTCTCGCTCTCGACCATCATGTGCGAACCGAAGCGGCCGCCCGCGACAGTGACGCCGAGGGCCCGAAGTTCCTTCATCACCGCCTCGACCAGCGGCTCGGCGACCTCCGGGCGGGCCGCGCCGGTGAACGATGGCCTGCGTCCGCGCCGGGTGTCCGCCAGCAGCGTGAACTGCGAGACGACGAGCGCCGCGCCGCCGCTGTCGAGCAGCGAGCGGTCGAACTGGCCCTCGTCGTTGTCGAAGATGCGTAGCTGGGCGATCTTCGTCGCCAGCCAGCACGCCTCGTCCTCGCTGTCGCCCTCGGCGACGCCGACGTAGACGAGCAGCCCCGCGGCGATCTCGCCGCTGGTCTCGCCGTCGATCGTGACGCGGGCGCGGGTGACACGCTGGACCACCGCTCGCATGCGGTCAGTCGGCCTTGGAGATCTTGGCCTTCTCGCCCTTGCTGGAGGAGTCGCCCGAGGAGCCGTTGCTCGATGAGTCGGACTTCGAGGACGTCCCCGATTCGCCGGAGCCGGAGTTCTTGCTAGAGTCGGCCTTTGTCTTGTCGGCCTTCGATGTGCGTGGCTCGTTGCCGCGGGAGTCGGTCTTGTACCAGCCGGAGCCTTTGAACGAGATCGCGGGCGCGTTCAGCACGCGTGTCGCTTCCACGCCGCACTTCTCGCAGTCATGAGTGGTGGAGGAGCCGAAGGATTCGCGCCGCTCGTAGCGGTGTCCCTTGTTGCATCGATAGTCGTAGGTCGGCAAGGCCCCTCCGGCGGATCCTCTGCGGGGGATCGAAATGCCACAGACTGAATCTGTGGCGTCATAAAGTGTATGTGAGGCGATGGTGATACGACAACGTCTCCTACATCGACGGATTTCGAGTGCGGCAACGGTGGCTACTGCGCGCAAACGCGGTCTATACTCGATTCACGGCGAAGCTGTCTCGCAATGCCCTCGCTGCGGTGGGGGCATCTGTGCGACTGGCACAGGGCAGCTGGCCCGCGAAAGCGGGCCGCCGGCGAACTACTGCTGAAATTCTCACGCCGCTCGGCGTGATCGATCGGGGACCCACGTGGCAGACGCCAGCACGATGCGTGAAATGTTGGAAGCGGGCGTCCATTTCGGGCATCAGACCCGGCGGTGGAATCCGCACATGCGGCGCTACATCTTCACAGAGCGCAACGGCATCCACATCCTCGACCTCGGCCAGACCGTTCATTTGCTCGATGCGGCGCTCGACAAGATTCGGGAAGTCGTCTCGGCCGGCCAGACCGTGCTCTTCGTCGGTACGAAGCGGCAGGCGCGCGACATCATCCAGACGGAGGCTGACCGCTGCGGCATGCCCTACGTCACGCTGCGCTGGCTCGGTGGCACGCTGACCAACTGGACGACGATCTCCAAGCGCGTTGCGTACATGCAGGAGCTTGAGCAGGAGATGCTAACGATCGAGGAGTCCGACCTCTCGAAGAAGGACCGCATCAACCTCATCCGCAAGTACAATCGCCTGCTGCGTGGCTTCGGCGGGTTGCGCAACATGACGCGGCTACCGGGGGCGCTCTTCGTCGTTGACCCGACGCTGGACTCGATCGCCGTCAACGAGGCGAACCGAGCGAAGATTCCGATCATCGCGATGTGTGACACTAACTCCGACCCGGACCTGATCGACTTCCCGATCCCCTCCAACGATGACGCCCTGCGTGCCATCCGGATGATGACCGGTCGCGTGACGGACGCCGTGGTCGAGGGGATTGCATACGGCGAGGTCGAGCAGGAGCTGGCCGCCCGTGACGTCGATGCAGCAGCCGGCACGCCCGTCGCTGCTGCGCCCGCCGCTGGGGCACCTGCTGTGCCCGCTGCACCCGCCGCTGGGGCACCTGCTGCGCCCGCTGCACCCGCCGCTGGGGCACCTGCTGCGCCCGCTGCACCCGCCGCTGCGGCACCTGCTGCGCC
>PVBE012870767.1_pt1 | contig 43696 bp, 34 predicted proteins | sample 1631181 | NCBI WGS metagenome assembly PVBE01 (sample SAMN08397723, study PRJNA350692) | Marine metagenome, whole genome shotgun sequencing project. | isolation source: water | place: Pacific Ocean | collected 2012-04
CAGGGCGGCGAAGGTGGCGGTGGTGGCGGCGGCGAGCTGCCCGAAGGCGTCGAGTACGACCCGTCGGTGAACGCGGCGGAGAACCGCGGCCTCGGCCCGACCTTCGACCCTGAGGGCTACAACCCCGACAGCGACAAGAAGGTGATCGACGAAGAGGTCGACAACCCCTGGGAGGACATCCACATCCATCGCCGGGCCGGCGAGATCCTCACCGAGATGAAGGAGAAGGACGGCGTCGAGCTCAACCCCGAGTCGCTGCGCACGCTCGTCGACAACGTCCCCGAGGACATGACCCTCGCCCAGCTCGAGGAGCTGAAAAAGCGGCTGAACGCGCTGCGCGCTGATGAAGACAGCGGCACGAGCGACCCAGAGAAGCTCATGGGCATCGTGATGCGCGAAGTCGACATGATCCTCAACGGGGAGCCGCCGGAAAAGAAGTTCGAGGACGAGGCGAAGTCAGACGAGCGCGCGGCCGGTGAGACCTTCCATCTCGACTACCCGAAGGCGGCGCGGCTCAACAAGAAGTGGGCCGGCATCATCGGTCACGACGGCAACCTGCTCGTCGACCAGCCGTTCGAGGTCGACAGTCGCGAGTTCGCCGACGCCGTGGCATCCGGCCAGCAGCGCAATGGACTGTCGGTGGACGGCATCGCGGGCCCGATCTCCGTCGAGGCCATCCTGAGGCTGGCTGGCAAGACCGACTCCGCCGCCTACAAGAAGGCCAAGGAGATCCTCGACCAGCGCGCGGCGCGGACGGAAGCCGAGAAGGAGGGCGGCGATCCCGGCGGCTCCAAGGGCGGCGCCCATTCTGCGGACGAGCCGCCCAAGCGCCTCGTCTTCAAGGTGCTCGTCCAGGCGCTCAAGGCGACGCCGGAGGGGGAGGACGTCCCCTACATGGTCGACCAGGCCAAGCTCAACGAGATCAAGAAGAACACCTACTTCCACGACGACGGCCTCGAGGTGAAGTTCATCAACCTCACCGTGAAGTCGCGCGAGGTGAACCAGGAGGACGGCGCAGGCGACGAGCGCCTGCTCGTCATCACCACCGTGCACCGCATGGGCGTGGTGAACCTACCCGAGGGCGCAGACGACGACTACCCGTGGAAGAAGGGGCAGGTGAAGGACGAGTCCTTCAGCGAGTGGTGGAGCCCCACCCGGAAGAAGGGCGGCGTCTATCACAACGCAGACGCGCTCAACGAGGCCATCCTCGCCAAGCTCGCGTACGACGGCGAGAACTGGACCGTCGGCGACGACTCCCCGGGCGACTTCGACCTGTTCCACGGCAAGGTAGTCGCGGTGGTCGGCGCCACGAAGCGCAACACCAACAGCGGCAAGGTGCGCCACATCATCCACGTCCGCGTCGAGCCCACCATCGTCGACCCAAGCACCAACGGTGTGTCGACGGGCAGCGGCGGTTGGGTCTCCTTCGCTGTCGGCCGCCCCGTCGAGCTGCCCGTCGTCGCTCTGCGCGACGAGTAGACCGACTCAGCGAGCCTTGAAGCGGCGTGCCTCGGCGCGATCGAAGGGCGCCCACGAGGGCGTGCTCAGCTTCGAGTGCTCGGCGTCCGGCAACAGGAACCAGACGTCGTCGAGCACCCGGTCATGGCCCGCGCGCAGCACGTGCAGATCCTCGGCCGGCATGAAGCCCTGACCGATGAGCGCCGCGCGCCGCCCGTCCGCATGCGTCGCGATGTCGAGCACCACCACCGCGTGACCCGGTCCGCCGGGTTGCACGTAGAAGTCGCCTGCCTCGATGGGCTTCTCGCTGACCGCGGCGCTGTCGAGCCGGAGTGAGCGCGTACCGGCGTAGCGGAAGACGAGGTCCAGCCAGCGCCGGTAGCTCGCGTGGTCGCCCCGTCGCCCCGCGCCGCGCGAGCGTTTCACCTTCGACCCGCGCACGTGGAACCGCTCGCCGCGCCGCCAGTCGCTCCAGCGCGTCCGGTCACCGCTCGTGAAGTGGTAGGCCGCCTTCGCCGCGCGCCCCCGCGACCAGAGGTACTCGGCGTGCAGCCGAATGGCGCTGTCCGCGCATTGCTGAAGGTCCCGGGTGCCGACGTCGAGCAGCACGATCGCCGCGGACGGCCGCGACAAGCGCGACCCGTCGTACGCCAACACGAAGGCCCGGTCCGAGCGGATGGGCAGCTGCCTCAGCCACGCCGCGTACCCGTCGGGTGTGACCTCGATCCGGGTGAAGCCCGTGGGCGGCGTGAACACCTGCTCGAGCGGCGCGGTGTCGGGCACCGTGCCCTTCCAGTCGGCGATCCAGGGGTATGTCGGGGAGAGGAGAACCAGCGATACGAGCGCGGTCAGCATGTCACCACTTCCGTGCGTTCCAGGGCTTCCGCGACCAACGCTTCGACGTCGAGGGCGCGCTCGGCCTTCTCGAGGGTTCGAACAGAAGCGCGCAGGGCGGGATTCCGGGGCACGAAGAGGGTGCAGCAATCGTCGTGGGGCAGGATCGACGTCTCGTAGGTACCGATGCGTCGCGCCAGCGCGGTGATCTCCTGTTTGTCGAAGCAGATGACCGGGCGCAGCGTGAACAGGTCGGTGACGAAGTCGACCACGGTGAGATTCTCGAGGGTCTGGCTCGCGACCTGGCCCACGCTCTCCCCCGTACACAGGGCCTGCGCGCCCCTACGAGACGCGAGCTCGGCCGCGATCCGGTACATGAAGCGGCGATAGAGCAGCACCGTGAGGCGCCCTTCGCAATTCGCGCGGATCGCCTTCTGGATCTCGGTGAAATGCGCCACGTGCAGCCGCAGCTTTCCCTGCCGAGGTGCCAGCATGCGCGCGAGGGTCTCCACCTTGTCGCGGCTGGCCTCGCTGATGAACGGCGGCGAGTGGAAGTAAACCGCGTCCACCGCGCAGCCCCGTTTCTGGGCGAGGTAACCCGCCACCGGCGAGTCGATGCCGCCGCTGAGCAGGAGCATCACACGTCCCGAGCAGCCGACCGGCAGCCCACCGACCGCGCGGACGTTGTGGGTCCATACGTGGCTGCCGTGCTCGTCGACCTCGATGCCCAGGGTGTAGTCCGGCGCCTTCAGGTCGACCGAGAAGCCCATCTCGCCCGCCACCGCGCCACCCACGGCCCGGTCGATCTGCGGGGTGGTCAGCGGGAATTGCTTCCAGGGCCGGCGTGAGTCCGCCTTGAACGAGCCGCTCGCCCCCGCCCACTCGACCCGCGCGAGCTCGACGCCGGCGGTCGTGATGGCTTCGATGTCCGAATCGACCCGGACGACGGGCGAGACGCTGGTGAGCCCCGGCGTGTCCGCGCACACCGCAAGTGCGCGGGCGCTGGTCTGCGGATCCGCGAGGTCGACGAAGAGCCGCCCGTGGGTCTTCCGCACGACCGCGCCCTCCACCGCAGCGTTCAAGCTCGACTGCAGATTCGTGCGCAACCGGTCCACGAAGGTGTGGCGGTTTCGCCCCTTCAGCCACAGCTCGCCCATCCGGCACATGAGCCGGCCGTATGTTTGGCGCGGCTCAGTCATAGACCGACCGCAGCTCGAGCACCGCCGCGACGAAGGCGTCCGCCGCCGCCTCGATGTCGTCGTCGGTCGTGAAGCGCCCCGGCGTCAGGCGGATGAAAGCCCCGTCCTCCTCACGCCGCCCCATGGCCGAAAGCACGCCGCTGAAGTGCCCGGTCGAGCAGGCCGACCCCGCCGACGCACAGACCCCCGCCAGCGATAACGCGTTGAGCAGCGGCTCCCCCGGGATGCCCGGGACGCAGACGTTGAGGTTGTTGCCGACCCGCTCCGGTCCGAACGGTGCCCCGATGAGCTCGATCCCCGGCACGTCCGCCTGCAGCCGCGCCCACAACCGATCGCGCAGCGCCGTGACGCGCTCCATGTCAGCCGGGTGCCGCGCGGCCGCCTCCGCGAAGGCCCACGCGAGCGGCGCCGACTGCGTCCCGCCGCGGATGCCGCCCTCCTGTCCGCCGCCTTTCATCACGGGCCGCAGCTCGACCCGCGTCCAAAGCGCCCCGATGCCCTTTGGCCCGTGCAGCTTATGCGCGGTCACCGCGACGCAGTCCGCGTCCAGGGCGCGCACCGAGAATCGCGCTTTCGCGAACGCCTGTACGGCGTCGACGATCACCTTCGCCCGCGGCGCTCGGCCGCGTACGTCGCGGACCAGCGCCGCCACGTCGGTGATCGTGCCCACCTCGTTATTGGCCAGCATCAGCACCACGATGCGGGTCTTCTCGTGCAGCTCCTCCGGCAGGATGCGTCCAGCCGCGTCCACCGGAATCCAGTCGATGGTCCACCCGCGCTCCATCAGCCGCCGAGCGGACTCGACCGTGGCCGGGTGCTCGATGGCGGAGATGGCGATGTGTCCGGGGCGCTCGCCCGCGCAGCCGAGGATCGCCAGCGTCAGCGCCTCCGTGCCCCCGCCGGTGAACAGCACCTCCTCGGGCTTGCCGTCGAGCTGCGCCGCGATCCGTGCTCGCGCCGCGGCGAGCGCCTTGCCCGCCGCGCGCCCGACCGGATGGGAGGAGGACGGGTTGCCGAACAACGTGGCGTGACGCTCTACGAGGCCGGCCGCGACCTCGGGGTCGAGCGGCGTCGTCGCACCATGATCGAGGTAAATCGTACGCACGGCGGCGGATATTACCGGATCGAGCGGGGAGGGCGTGCAATCAAACCAGCGGCTCGCTCGTCTACCCGCTGAATGTCCTCTCGCGTGCGGACGGATCGGTGTCTGCGGCGCGTAGCTGATCCGAACCCCACATGGAGGATGGAGCATGACTCGCTGGACACTATTGGCGTGTCTCGCCCTCGGTGCGTGCGCGACACAACCCACGACGGAGTCGTCCGCCGCGGCGCTCAGCAAGCACGGAGACCGGATCAGTCCGAAGATGCTCGCCGTTGCCCGTCGGGTGCGGACCGAGCCGGGCGACCTCCCACGCCTGCGAATCAAGGGCACGAAGACAGAGCTGCCGCTGAAACACACACACGTGCAAGCGGAGGTGGTCGGTCCCATCGCGCGGGTCGAGGTGACACAGACGTATGGGAATCCGAACCGGGAATCCGAACCGGTCGCCGATCGAGGCGGTCTATGTGTTCCCGTTCCCAGAGAACAGCGCCGTGGACGACATGCGCATGACGGTCGGTGACCGCGTCATTCGCGCCGAGATCCGCGAGCGCAACGAGGCGCGGCGGGTGTACGAGCGAGCGAAGCGACGAGGGAACACGGCGGCGCTGCTCGAGCAGGAGCGACCGAACGTCTTCACCCAGTCGGTCGCGAACATCGCGCCTGGGGAGACCATCGAGGTGACCGTGCGCTACGTGCAGACGCTCACGTACGACGCGGGCGAGTACGAGTTCGTCTTCCCGATGGTGGTCGGGCCGCGCTTCATCCCGGGACGGCCGGTCGGGCGGAAGGGCACCGGATGGTCCTACGATACAGACCAGGTGCCCGACGCTTCGCGCATCACGCCACCGATTCTGGGGCGCGGAGCGCGCAGCGGGCACGACATCTCCCTCGAGGTGAGCATCGACGCCGGGTTGCCCGTCGCGGACCTCGAGGTGCCGACCCACGACGTGCACATGTCAGAGGGCGACGACGTGATGCTCGTGACGCTGCAGGACCACGACACGCTGCCCAATCGCGACTTCGTCATGCGTTACAAGACCGCGGGCGACCAGCCGCGCGTCGCGATGTTGAGCCATCGGGAGGACGGCGACGGCTACTTCACGCTGGTGGTGCAGCCGCCGCAGCTCGACATCGAGAAAGTGGTCGGGCGGCGGGAGTTCATCTTCGTGGTCGATGTGTCCGGGAGCATGTCGGGCATCCCCCTGGGTGTGTCGAAGGCGGCGATGCGTGACGCCCTGCAGCGGATGCGTCCGGTCGACACCTTCAACGTAATCACCTTCGCGGGCCGTACCGGCCAGCTCTTCTCCTCACCGAGGCCGGCCAACGAGACGAACATCCAGGCGGGTGAGAAGTTCATCTCGGGTCAGCGCGCGGGCGGCGGCACGATGATGGCCGGGGCGGTCCAGGCTGCGCTGTCGCCGCCGGTCGAGCACGGCCGCAATCGCTACGTCTTCTTCCTGACCGACGGATACATCGGCAACGAGCGCGCCATCTTCGACGGGGCCGAGCAGCTGGTGCACACCCTCGCGTCGCGCGGTCAGCGGGCGCGGGTCTTCGGCCTCGGCGTCGGCTCGAGCGTCAACCGCCACCTGATCGACGGCATCGCCAAGGCCGGTGACGGCGTGGCGGTCTACGCGAGTCACCGCGATGCGCCGGCGCGCGCCGTCGACCGCTTCTTCCGGGCGACCGACCACCCGGTGCTCACCAACGTGCACATCGACTGGGGCGGCCTGCAGGTCGAGGAGTCGACCCCGCTCCGTCTGCCCGACCTCTTTGCCACACGGCCGCTCCTGCTCCACGGCCGCTACTCCACCGCATCGTCACGCGTTTCACCAGCTTCGTCGCGGTCGACACCAGCCGGGTCGTGGGGAACGGCAACCCAAACCCGGTCGTCCAGCCGGTCGAGGCCCCGGAGGCGGTCGATGTGAGCATGGCGGCCCCCGCCGCACCGATGGTGATGCCGAGCCCAGCGTACGCGCCGAAGGCCGCGGCGAGCTCGCGCCGGCGTCGTGCGCGTCGTCCCCGCGGTCGCGCCGCTCCGAGCGCGCAAGACGCTCCGCCTCCGTCCGCGCGGCCAGCAGTCGCGGCGGCCAGCCCTGAGGCTGCGAAGCGCGCGCGGGGGGCGCCTCAGCGTGGTGGGGACGAGGTCGACGAGCTACTCAGCGGGTTCCCCGGCGTGGGGGACGGCGCTACGGCGCCGGCAAGCGACCCGTCGTTGCCCCAGATGCTCTCCCGTCGCCAGCTCCTCGTTGTTGTGAAGAAGCACGCGGGAGCGGTCCGGGGCTGCAAGCGCCTACAGCCGGGGGTCTCCGGCGTCATCGGCGTGGCGCTGGAGATCGCCACCACCGGCCACGTGATCATGGCGAGTGTCGTCACGGGCAAGTTCAAGGACACGAAGGTGGGCGACTGCGTCGCGAAACTGGTGCGTACCCTGCGCTTCCCGCGATTCAGCGGCAAACCGATGCGGATCACGGTCCCCTTCGCCCTGTGACCCGGATCGGTGCAATGACGACCATCGTCTTCCTGGTGTTGATGGCCGTCTTCGCGCGCGTCTTCGGCATCGGTCTGCCGCCCAAGCGCTTCGGTCTGCCGCCCGAGCCACCGAGGGCCTGATCTACTGCGCCGTGGCGAAGCTCACGTGCGGCCACAGCGGTTTGCGGACGCCATCCACCTGCTCGTCGCGCATCGTGTCCATCGTCGCGATCACATCGAATAGAGCGGTCGTCGGCTCTGCGGTCAGCGTGACCGTCGACTCGTGCGGATGCTGCCGCTTCACCGCGACCAACGCCGCGTGCAGCGCCTCGTGGTCGTACTTCGTGCCTCGCATCGGCACGTGTGTCACCGCGAGATCAGCCCCCGCCGCTTTGAGTCTGAACCCGTCCTCTGCCACCGCGACCGCCAGCCCCAACGTCGGGTCCGGCGACGTGTTCCCGCAGCAGAACGCCGGGGCGTCCACCTCGACGATGCCGACTTTCGTCATGGACATGCCGAGCAGCACCATCGGGATCAGGCACACGACCAGGTTCATGATTGGCACGAGGTTCAAGTCGCCGGATGTCTTCTCTTTTCGCCTTCGTCGTCTCATCGCGGGGCCTCCCGTTTTCTGGGTACACCCGTTGGGACAGCGGCGCGGCGCGGAGGTTCCACACCGTCGCGACCTGGTTGCGGTGAGGGCTACATGCCCCAGGCTTCTGCGACCTCGCATTGCGCCTCGGCGCGCTCGCTCTCGCCCAATGCTTCGAGCAGCCCGGGCCAGACGAGCACCGCGAATTGCTCCGCCTGAGCCGTCAACAGCGCTTCGAGCGCGGCGTCTTCGACCGCGGGTGGCGCCGCGACGTATGCGTACACACCCGGGCTGGCCTCGCCTGTGTCTGGGTCGACCACCTCGTAGTCGTCGCTGCTGGCCATCTGCACCGCGCAGCCTTCGGCCTCGAGGGCGTCGATGAACGTGGTCCACGCCTCCGCCCCGGGGTGGGCGCCGTCGATGGCGCAGACGCGGTACTGACCCTGCGCGACTGCGGCGATCGCGCTGTACTCCCAGGTGTGGGTCTCGGCCGCTTCGTCGTCTTCGGGCGCCTCGTTGAGCGGGCTCGCCTCGAAGACGACCGCGTCGCGGAACAGCTGGGTCAGGCCAGGCGCCCGCATCTGGACCACCCGGGCGGAGATGGGGCCCGTCCGCTGCGCGAAGAGCGTGAACTGTTCCTCCTCGAGCTGGAAGCGCACCCGGCAGAAGCCCCAATCCTCCTCGACCGGACCCTCGCCCTCGAGTTCGAAGCCGACCCGCGCAGCCGAGCGACGCACGAGGTCCCAGCGCCCGAGCAACGTGGCGATGACCATCAGGTCCCAATCGTAGGGGCCCCCGTCCTCACGAGACTCGACCAGCGTGTTCAGGCGCTGCAGGCACGCGTCGTACTCGCCGGCCTCGCGCTCCAGTTCGGCCAGCACCATCGCGGCGTTGACCGCGCCCGGCTGCAGCTCGAGCAGCGCCTCGAGGGCCTGGCGCGCCCCCGCGATGTCGCCAGCGCTTCGCAGGCCCTGGGCGCGCAGCCAATAGCCGCTCGCCTGGGCGACCTCCGAGTCGGACGCGATCGCCCCGGCGGCGAGGGTCGCAACCGCGTCCGTCTCACCCATCGCGAGCAGCGTATTGCCGAGGAGCAGGAACGGCTCGGCCGCCGCCGGGTCGGCGGCGCAGAAAGCACGGAGCGAGGCCTCCGCATCTCGCCAACGACCCATCGCTCGCAGCGCGTGGGCCTCGCGCATGAGCAGCTCCTCGTGGTCTGGCCAGCTCTCGCGCGCCATCCGCAGGCGCTCGACGTCCGACTCGGGGTCTTCACCGCACTGCTCCAGCGCCGCCGCCGCTGACTCGAACTCGAACTCGACCGCCCCTCCTACCTCGAGCGCGGCGATGTCCGCGCGCAGCGTCGCGAGCGCTTCGTCGGCCCCTCGCGGCCTGCGCAGCCGCGGGAGCAGCGCCTCGATCTCGTCGCCGCACGCCGAAGCCGTCGCCGGACGCGCGCGGGCCATCGCGAGGCGCGAGCGCCGGGTCGCCACCTCTATCGCGATCCGGACGATGCCGTGGCGCACCAGCGACGTCTGCATCTGCCGCAGGCGCGCGTCGAGCCGCCAATCGTTGTCGAGCGCCCCGGCGAGGGCGAGCCGGGTCGCGACCTCCGTCCAACTCTCGTACTGCCCCTGAGTCTCGGCCGCCGTCTCGAACGGCAGCAGCGCCTCGCGCGCCTCCTCGTGGCGTCCCTGAAGGCTGAGCAGACGCGCCAGGTCGAGGCTGCGGAACTGTGAGTGACTGCGGTCGATCGTGTATTGCGACGCTTCGCGCGCCAGCGTCATCGCCTCGTCTAGGCGGCCCAGCTCGACGAGCGCGTCGATGCGCACCCCGGACAGCGGGACCGGCTCGTGGTACGCGTTGACCGCGGTCATCGCGGCGATCTGCGCCTCGGCGAACGCCAGCGCCTCGGCGTGCCGTTCGTCGTCGATGAGCGCCTCCGCGTGCTCCGACGAGATGCAGGTCCAGCACGGCCAGCTCGGATCGATGCGCGCGAGCGTCTCCTCCGTCGCCTGCAGCCGCTCCTCGGTGTAGCCGGGCCCGTCGATGTTGCCGTAGCAGCTCACGAGGTCCTGGGTGACGCACACCGCCTGTGGGCAGTCACGGTTGTCCGGGCGGTGGGCGAACTCGATCAGGGAGACCGCCTCCTCCATCCAGTTGGCGACCTCGTAGCGGTGCAGGATGCGGCTCTGCAGATTCCAATGACGGACGAAGACCTCGAGCCACGGCCGGCCGCTGGCGCGCGCCAGAGCCAACGCCTCCGGATAGATGGCGTCGACCTGCGCGTGGCGGTTGTCGCAGGTGTACTCGGGCAGCTTGTCGACGAGCTCCGCAAGGCGGCCCTGGCCGGACTCGCGCAGCGCGCTCTCCGCCTCGTTGATCCACGCCCAGATGTCCATGGTCATCCCTCCAGGAGGCGGTCGAGCGCCTGCGAGAGCGCGCGCAACGCGGCCGGGGCGTCGGCGGCGTCGTCATCGGCCTCGCGGCGGTCGGTCATCAGGTCGGCGAAGGCGCTCACGACCAGCGCCACGGCGTCGCGCCTGGGGCCGCTGACTTCGAGCAGTCGGGTGACCAACGACGCGTCGAGGTTCACGTAGAGCCGTGACGGCGCGCTGGCCTCGATGCGGTCCGTGTACAGGCGGGCGAGCCCGAGCACGCCGGCGGTGATGCGCCGGTCGGCCTCGTCTTGCTCGAGCCGGCGTTTCAGCCGTGCCTCGCGGTCGGGCACGAGCACGACCGGCACGAAGTCCGGCTCGAAGCGGGTCGGCACGACCTCGCGGCCTTCGCTCCCGAACAAGGCTGTCAGGGCCTCACGGGTCGGATCGTCCACGTCCACCGGGGCGAAGAGCGAGGCGTTGCTCTCGCGCGTGCCCAGCCGGACCAGCTCCGAGCCGTGGCGGCGGCACCACGCCTCGCTGAACCCGAAGGCGCCGTAGCGGGTACCGACGACGACCGGGACCCGGGTGGCCCGGAACAGGACCTCCTCGTAGCCGCCGCCCTCGCCGATCGACACGTGCACCCGGCCGCGTCCACGGCGCGCGACCGTCTCGAGGGGCAGATCGCCCTCGGAGGTGGGCACGCGAAGCGTCTCCGACAGCAGGTCGAGCAGGCGGTCGTCGCAGAGCGCCGCGCCCAGCAGCGCTTCGTTGTGGCGGGCCAGCACCCGGCGCCACGCGCTCGGCGCTTCCTTTGCCAGCCGGGCGAGCCCGCCGACCAGCGCTTCCTTCACCGCGAGCGCGGCGGTCTCGTAGGTGGCTTCCCGCTGCAGATCCTCGCGGCTCGCGGTCGGCACCAGCTCCGTCGACTCGATCACGCCGCCGACGAAGCCGGCCCACGCGGGGAGCAGCTCGCGCGCGTCGTCGCTGACCAGCATGCCGCGCACGAAGACCGAGAGGTTGCGGTTGTCGGACGTGCCGTAGCTCCAGCCGTCCTGCACCCATAGAAGGCCGCGCACATCGCTGTCCGCGCTCGGCTCGACCGGCAGCGTGCACAGCGTCTGGAAACGCGTCTCGAAGCGGGCCGCGAAGTCCATCTCGAGGGCGCGCCGCCGCATCACGGGCAGGGCCGCCTCGCGCCACGGCGGGATCGGCCGGTTGACCGCCTGGGTGTCGTCGGAGAGGTACACGGGCAGGTCGAGCAGGCTGCAGTAGCGATGGAGCAGCGACGCCACCACCTCGGGCTCCGCCAGCGCCTTGAACGCCTCCGAGAGGTAGAGCACCACCCGCGTGCCCACCGCGCGCGGCTCGATCGGCTCGAGGCTGTAGCGCTCGCCGCCGCGGCTGGAGAACCGCCAGCCCTCTTCGGGCGCCTGGAACGAAGTCGTCTCGAGCTCGACGCGGTCACTCACGAAGAAGGCGGAGAGGAAGCCGAGCCCGAAGTAGCCGATGAGCGCCTCGCTCGCGCCCTCGTCACGCAGCTTGCCGGTGTAGCCGCGCCCCACGGTCGCCAGGTAGCGCACCACCTCGTCGCGGGTCAGCCCGGCGCCGGTGTCGACGATTGTGAGCGTGCGCTTCGTAGGGCTCGGGTACACCCGGATGCTGGGCTCGAGGTCGGCCTCCTGCGCTTCGATGTGGCGCCGATTGCAGGAGTCGTGGGCGTTCTGGACGAGCTCGCGAATGGCGACGCTGGGCGTGGAGTATAGGTTGCGCCCGAGCACCTTCAGCAGGCCGGAGAGGTCGACCTGGGTGGACAGCAGCTCCGCCGTCACTTGGCCTTGTTCTTCTTCTGGCCGGTGCCCTCGGCGATCTTCAGGCCGTCCTTGATGCGCGCCTGCACCTGGGCGAGTTGAAGCTTCGTTCCCTGGCAGTTCTTGGCGCGCTGCTTCGCCTCGGCCCCGAAGCGGTCGCGGATGTCCTTTTCGACCGCCTTGATCCGGCTGTCCGTGGCGGGGTGTGACGAGAGGAACTCCAGGCTGATGCCGCCGCCCTCCGCCGCGAGCAGCTTGCGGAAGAAGTCGGCGAGTCCATGCGGGTCGTAGCCCGCGGCGTAGCTGATCTGGATCCCGACCTCGTCGGCCTCCGCCTCGTCGTCGCGGCTGAACTTCGTGGATTGCAGCACGTTCCAGATCACGAGCGAGGCGTCCTTCGCGAGCCCGTCATCGAGGAAGAACCCGGCCACCTGCTCCGCGGCGAAGGCGCCCTCGACGCGCTTGACCCCGTGACGCTCGGTGACGTGGGCGAGCTCGTGGCCCATGACGCCAGCGATCTCGCCGCACGTCTTCGCGCCGAGGATGAGCCCGGTCGAGATGTACGTGTAGCCGCCCGGCGCGGCGAAGGCGTTGACCAGCTTGTCGTCCGCGATGACGGCGACCTTGTAGCCGCCGATCTCCTTCGGATCACGGAACGGCACGGACGCGCCTTCGAGCGGGCGCACGAACTCGACCGCCCAGATGGCGACCGGGTCGGACTTGTCGACGAGTCGGTATTCGTCCCGCAGCTGGTCGTGCACGCCGCGGCCGATGTCGACCTCCTGGCGGTTCCCGATGAGCCCGCCGCAGCCCACCTGCAGCACGGCCAACACCACGATTGCTCTCACCAGTGCCTCCCTTGAATGGCCGCAGACTCAACCACGGACGCCGCCGTTGCAACCCGCGCGAGCGCCCGCGCATCCTCTCCGGACACGGCCTGTAGGGGAAGCGCATGCAGTACCGGAACCTCGGTCGCACCGGCACGAAGGTGTCCTCGAACTGCCTCGGTGCGATGACGTTTGGCGCGCGCACCACCGAGCAGCTCGACGTGAACCTGAAGGCCGCTGAGCTCGAGCTCCCCGAGAGCATCGCCGCGATCCTCGAAGAGGTGAGCCGCCCCGACTTCGGCTACCCCTACTCCTTCATCGCGCAGATCGATGGTCGTTGGTAGCGGCGGCGCCAGCTGCAGGGTGCGGCGTCTATGTCCACTACCCGTATTGTCGGCGCCACTGCCCGTATTGCGACTTCAACGTGACGGTCCGCGACGTAGATCCCGAGGGTTACCGGGACGCCGTCGTCGCCGAGCTGGCCGTGCGCGCGGCCGACTTCGAGGGCCCCGCGCTCAGCGTCTACTTCGGCGGAGGCACCCCCGGCCTGTGGAGGGCGGACTGCATCGGCGCCGTGGTCGAGGCCGTCGTCGCGCGGCTGGGGACGAACGGTGCCCTGGAGGTGACCGTCGAGTGCAACCCCGAGGATGTGACGGTCGCCGGTATCCGGGCACTCACCGCAGTGGGCGTCAACCGCATCAGCCTCGGGTGTCAGTCTTTCGACGACGTGGTCCTGCGCCGGCTCGGACGGTTGCACACGGCGGCGCAGAACGCGTCGGCGGCGGCGGCCACACGCGAGGGTGGGGTGGATGCGCTCTGCGTCGATCTGATCCACGGCGTCGCGGGTCAGACGGTCGCGGCCGCGTGCGACGACGTGCGTGCGGCGTGCGCCCTCGGTCCGACGCACATCTCGTTCTACGAGCTGACCATCGAGCAGAAGACCTCCTTCGGGCTGCGGGCCAGGCGCGGCGAGACCCTCGTCGCAGAGGACGACACCCTGCTCGAGATGTACGAAGGCGTGCGCGCAGCGCTGCGTGAAGGCGGCCTCGAGCCATACGAGGTGAGCAACGCCGCGGTCCCCGGGCGCGAGTCGGTGCACAACAGCCTCTACTGGACCGGCGCGCCCTACATCGGGCTCGGCGCAGGCGCCCACGGGTTCCGCCCGGTCGGGGGCGGCGGGGCGCGCTGGGAGAACGAGCGGCACGTCGGCCGCTATGTCGCGGCCGCGCTGGCCGGGTCCCCGGCGGAGACGTTTCGCGAACACATCGACGCGGACACGCATCGCGAGGAGCGGCTGATGTGCGGCCTGCGCCTCGACCGCGGGATGGAGGTCGACGACGAGATCCTCGCGCGCTACGGCGCCAGGGCGGCGCGCGCGGTCGAGCATGGCTTGCTCGAAACGGCGGGTCGTCGATGGCGGACGACCCCCCGGGGACGGGCCCTGCTGAACCGCCTTCTGCGCGACCTAACTGCCTGAAAATCAATGGGTTCCTCGAACTTGACACCGCAAAACCGGCACGACTATCATCCCGGCCTATGACGCGGCGCCCGCACGAGTTGCGCGCGCGCGCCACGCGAGAGCGTGGCGGCGCGCGACACGGTCTGAGTCCCCGAGCTGCCGGTGTGCTGCGCGGGGTCGTGCTCGGGTACTTGCGCACGGGCGAGCCGGTCGGCTCGAAGTCCGTCGCGCGTCACGGGCGCCTCGACGTCAGCGCCGCCACCATTCGCGTCGAGATGAGCCAGCTCGGCGACGCAGGTCTGCTCTCGAAGCCGCACGCCTCGTCCGGTCGGGTGCCGACCCAGCCCGGGTTCCGGGTCTACGTCGACCACCTCGTCCGGCTTCGCCAGCCCTCGGTCGCCGAGCGCGACGGGTTGGCGGCGCGTCTACGCGACGCGAGCGACGAGGCCGACTCGCTCCTGCGGGTCGCGTCGCGTCAGCTCTCGGTCGCCTGCACGCTCGCCGCCATCGGACGCCGGCCACGGCTCGACCGGACGGTGGTTCGCCGCATCGAGCTGCTGCGGTTGGGTGCCGACCGCCTGATGGCGGTGCTGGTCCTGGGAGACGGTGTGGTGCGCAACCGCATCGTGCGTCTCCAGGAAGGGGTCGGGCAGGTCGAGCTGCTGCGGGCGCAGACGGTCTTCAACAAGCGCTGGTCCGAGCGCCGCCTCGAAGATGTGCGCCTCGAGCTCCGCGAGGAGATCGAAGGGCGCGAGGCCGGGCCGGACCGCCGGCTGCTCGAGATCGCCGAGTGCGCGCTGCCGGATGGGACGAGCGAAGCGCCGGTCATCGTCGAGGGCCGCGGGCACCTGCTCGAGACGGGCACGGACGCCGAAGAGACGGCCGCGGTGCTGCAGGCGCTCGAGGACGACCGCCTCCTGTTGTCGGTGCTCGACGAGCTCGAGGTGGCCGACGGGACCCGTGTCGTCTTTGGTCCGGAGGCCGCCGAAGAGGCGCCTCACGGGTTTACGGTGGTCGGCGCGGCCTACGGAATCGACGGCCGAACGCTCGGGACGGTTGCAATCGTGGGTCCGTTGCGCATGAACTACGCGCGCGTCGTGCCCTGGGTGGGCTACACCGCCGACACCATCAGCGGGCTGCTCCGACGGGACGGAACAGCGGCCTAGGGAACTGGAGACGATGTCCGAAGCAGACACCGAGCCGACGGAAGACGGCGCCGACGCGCCGGTCGCCCCAAAGCGCGAGGCGCCGCCGCCCGTGGACGAACTCGCCAAGGCAAAAGAGTCGGCAGCCAATTGGAAGGCGCGCGCCCAACGCGCCGCCGCCGACCTGTCGAACTTCAGGAAGCGCGCGCTCAAGGAGCATCAAGACGCGAAGCAGTTCGCGGTCGACCTGCTCCTGAAGGACCTGCTCATCGTCGTCGACAACCTCGAGCGCGCCGTAGGTGCCGCAGAGGACGCCGACCCGGTGGCCCAGGGTGTGCGCATGGTGCTCACCCAGTTCACCAACGTGGTCGGTCAATACGGCGCCAAGCCCTTCGATTCGCTGGGCGACGAGTTCGATCCGAACCAGCACGAGGCGATGACGCAGGTCGTGACCGACGAGCACCCGCCCGGCACCATCGTCGAGGTGTTCCAGCGCGGCTGGACGCTCCACGAGCGGCTCGCCCGACCGGCGATGGTCATCGTGGCGGCCGCGGCGACGCCGCCGCCCGCGCCCACGCCGGCCCCGGAGCCCGAGCAGGCGTCCGAGCCCGAGCAGGCGTCCGAGTCCGAGCCGCCGGCCGGTCAGGAAGTGCCGAAGTCACTCGAAGACGCGATGGCTGCCGCCGAGGCCGCCGTCGACCGCGTGAAGGCCGAGCGCAAGGCCGAAGAGAGCGCGGCGCAGTCCGCCGAAACCACCGAAGAAGAGCAAGGCTAGCCGTCGATGATCATCGGGATCGACCTTGGTACGACCAACTCGTGCGTCGCCTACATCGAAGGCGGCGACCCGGTGGTCATCCCCAACGCCGAAGGCAGCCGGACGACGCCGTCCATCGTCGCGCTGACGGAGGGCGGTGAGCGCCTCGTCGGCCAGATCGCGAAGCGTCAGGCGATTACCAACCCCGAGCACACCGTGTTCGCGGCCAAGCGCCTGCTCGGACGGAAGATCGACGCGCCCGAGCTCGTCGAGCACATCGACCGCTTCCCCTACACGGTGGTGCGCGCCGACAACGGCGACGCCTGGATTCACCTCCGCGGCAAGGATTACAGCCCGGCCGAGGTGGCGAGCTTCATCCTCTCGAAGATGAAGCAGACGGCGGAGGATTACCTCAGCGCCGAGGTCACGGAGGCGGTCATCACCGTCCCCGCGTACTTCAACGACGCGCAACGCCAGGCCACCAAAGACGCCGGGCGCATCGCCGGCCTCGAAGTGCACCGGATCATCAACGAGCCTACGGCCGCGGCCCTCGCCTACGGGATGGACCGCGAAGGCGCCTCTCGCATCGCGGTCTACGACCTCGGCGGCGGCACCTTTGATATTTCGGTCCTCGAGCTCAACGACGGCGTCTTCGAGGTCAACTCCACCAGCGGCGACACCTACCTCGGTGGCGAGGACTTCGACTTCCGGATCATCGAGTACCTGCTCGAGGAGTTCGAGAAGACCGAGGGCGGCGACCTGCGCGGCGACAAGATGGCGCTCCAGCGGCTCAAGGAGGCGTCGGAGAAGGCCAAGCACGAGCTCAGCTCGGCCCTCGAGACCGAGGTGAACCTGCCGTTCATCACGGCCGACGAGACGGGCCCAAAGCACCTCAACGTGCGCCTCACCCGAACGCGGTTCGAGAGCATGGTCGAGGATCTCATCGACCGGACGCTCGAGCCCTGCCAGATCGCGCTCGACGACGCTGGCATCACGTCGGCGCACATCGACGCGGTGCTCCTGGTCGGCGGCATGACGCGCATGCCGCGCGTGCAGCAGCGGGTCGAGGAGTTCTTCGGGAAGCCCCCCAGCAAGGGCCTCAACCCCGACGAGGTCGTGGCCGTCGGCGCCTCCATTCAGGGCGGCGTGCTCAGCGGCGACGTCGAGGACGTGCTGCTGCTCGACGTCACCCCGCTCTCGCTGGGTGTCGAGACGAAGGGTGGCGTGTTCACCCGGATCATCGACCGCAACACGACGATCCCGTACAGCCGGTCCCAGGTGTTCAGCACCGCGGTCGACAACCAGCCGATGGTGTCGGTCCACGTCCTCCAGGGCGAGCGCGAGATGGCCTCCGAGAACCGGTCGCTCGCCAAGTTCGAACTGGTCGGTATCCCGCCAGCGCCTGCGGGTGTCCCGCAGGTCGAGGTCAGCTTCGAGATCGACGCCGACGGCATCCTGCACGTCAGCGCGCGCGACCTCGGCAGCGGCCGCGAGCAGCGGGTCGACGTGCGCCCGTCGTCGGGGCTCAACGAGGCCGAGATCGACCGCATGGTCGAAGACGCCGAGATGCACCAGCAGCAGGACGAGGAGCGCAGGATCCTCGTCGAGTTGCGCAACTCCGCCGAAGGCCTGATCCACACCACTCAGCGCTCGCTCGACGAGTACGGTGACCTGCTGTCGCCCCTCGACGTCGAGGAGATCCGGCACGACATCGAGACGCTTCGCGACTGCCTCCAGACGATCGATCCGGAGGAGCTCAAGCTCGCGATCACCAACCTCGAGCAGTCGGCCTATCGAATCGCTGACGCGATGTACAACGACGCGCTCGATCCGGAAGACGAGCCCGGCTGACAGCGCTGTGAGCGCTCCCGAGGACTACTACGAGACGCTCGGCGTCCCGCGTGACGCCGACGGCGACGCGCTCAAGCTCGCGTTCCGCAAGCTCGCAGTTGCTCACCATCCGGACCGAAGCGACGCGCCCGACGCCGAGGCGCGCTTCAAGCAGATAAGCGAAGCCTACGCGGTGCTCTCCGACCCGAAGAAGCGGGAGAGCTACGACCGCTACGGCCACAAGGGTCCGGGCGTGAGCGCCGATCCGTTCCGCGCCGACCCGTCGAACTTCCGCGACATCTTCGGGGGTGACCTCTTCGACGAGCTGTTCGGCGGCTTCTTCCGCCGCGCCTCGGGTCGCCGGCACGGGCGCGACGTGCACATCGATCTCGAGCTCTCCCTCGAGGAGGTCGCGCGCGGCGTCGACAAGGCGGTCACCTACCTTCGGCGCACCCCGTGCGGCGATTGCGATGGCACCGGGGCGAAGGACGGCACGTCGCTGCGCAAGTGCAACACCTGCGCGGGCATGGGCCGGGTGCGGGTCAGCCGCGGCTTCCTCTCGATGCCGCAGGCGTGCCCCGAGTGCAAAGGGAGCGGCCGCATCGTCGAGGTGCCGTGTGGGCGGTGCAAGGGCGCCTCGACCGTGCGCGAGGAGGTCACCATCGAGGTGCCTGTCCCGCGCGGGGTGGCGACCGGGCACAAGCTGCGCCTCGACGGAGAGGGCCAGCCCGCCGCCGGAGGGGCGATCGCCGGCGACCTCTATCTCGACGTCTGCGTCGGGGCCCACCCGTTCTTCACCCGCGACGGGCACGATCTCGTCTGCGAGGTCCCGATCAGCTTCCCCCAGGCGGCCCTCGGCGCGCGCATCGAGGTGCCGACGCTCACGGGCAAGGTCAAGGTGCGGGTCCCGGCGGGCACTCAGTCCAGCAAGATGCTGCGACTACGCGGCAAGGGTCTGCCCGCCGCGCGCGGCTCGCATGTCGGTGACCAGCTCATCCGGCTGCAGGTCGAGACGCCCGCGGCGCTCACCGACGAGCAGAAAGAGCTGCTCGAGGCGTTCGCCAAGACCCTGGAGAAGCCCGGCAGCGCGGAGCCGAAGCGGAAGTCGTTCCTCGACAAGTTGAAGGAGATCTTCGAGTAGAAGCCTTCGGCCGGGCGAATCGCGCCAGCTGGATCGTCGTCGTCCTCGTCCGGCTCGTGCTCGGGACGTGGTCGTGATCGTGGTCGGTTTCGTCCTCGTAACTCGCGAGGCGTGCTCGAGCCGTCGAATACGCCAACGCGTACCGACTGGACGGCCACGAATCGCGAGTGACGAGGACGGCTCCGACCACGATCACGAGGACGAGGACGATGTGGGCCGAGGACGAGCCACGAACACGAGGAGTTCACGGCTACCTGCTCAGCGCCGGAGTCGCGCCCATTGCTGATCGCTAGACCGGGACGGCGACCTGCTCCAGCAACTCCGCCAGAATCTGCTCGGCCTCCTCATGGGCTCGCAGCAGGCCGTCGGTGCCGCCCGCCACCTGGACACGGTGCGCGAGGACCGGCACCGCCAACGCCTTCACATCGTCGGGCAGCGCGTACTCGCGGTCGTTGAGCAGGGCGCGCGCCCGAACCGCCTGTTGCAGTGACAACGCGCCGCGGGTGCTCACGCCGAGCTCGAGCTGAGGCGTGCGCCGCGTCTCCTCGACGATCGCCATGAGGTAGTCGAGCACCAGGTCGTCGACGCGCACTTCGTACACGAGGCGCTGCATGGCGAGCAGGCTCTCGGCCGTCGTGACCGGCGTGACCTCGTCTACGGGCGCGTCGGCCTGACGGCCCCTCAGGATGGCGCGCTCTACGTCGCCCGCCGGGTAGCCGATGTGCAACCGGACCATGAAGCGGTCGAGCTGACTCTCGGGCAGCGGGTAGGTGCCGTGGAAGTCTTGCGGGTTCTGCGTGGCCACGACGATGAACGGCTCGGGCAGCTTGCGGGTCTCGTTGTCGATCGAGACCTGGCGCTCGTTCATCGCTTCGAGCAGCGCTGATTGGGTCTTCGGCGTCGTTCGGTTGATCTCGTCGGCGAGCACCACGTGGGCGAAGATCGGCCCGGGGCGGAACTCGAAGTTGCCCGTCGCCTGGGCGAAGACGTTCACGCCCAGGATGTCGCTCGGGAGCAGGTCGCTGGTGAATTGGATGCGCCGGAAGGTGCACCCCAGGGCGCTGGCGAGGGCCTGGGCCAACGTGGTCTTCCCCACGCCCGGCACGTCCTCGAGCAGGATGTGGCCCCCCGCCAACACCGCGGTCATGACGTCGGCGACCACCTCGGGCTTCCCCATGACCACCCGGTTGACGGCCCCGGTCAGTCGCAGCAGCGCGTCGCGATGTGCGCTCAGAGGGCCTCCAGGGGCCGGTGTCGGAAGGGCATTCACGCTCCGTACCGTGTACCTGTCTGCCGCCCCACACGGCAAGTTTCGCCGTTGAGACTTGCAAACCCTGGCGGCGCCGGTACAACTTCCCCCTCCCCAAAGCACCGGAGGAATGATGCCGACCCACGGGCGGGCGTTGGTGATTGTGGAGTCGCCGACCAAGGCGCGCACCATCAGGAAATTCCTGGGAGACAACTACGTGGTCGAGGCCTCGATGGGCCACGTGCGAGATCTGCCGCCAAAGCCTGCAGAGGCACCGGACTGGGTCAAGGAGAAGAGCTGGGCCGACCTCGCCGTCGACGTCGACGGTGACTACACCCCGGTCTACATCGTTCCAAAGGAGAAGAAGTCTGTCGTCACCGAGCTGAAGAAGGCGCTGAAGGAAGCGGACGCCCTCTACCTCGCGACTGATGAAGACCGCGAGGGCGAGTCGATTGGCTGGCACCTGTTGCAGGTGCTCAAGCCGAAGGTGCCCACGTATCGGATGGTTTTCCACGAGATCACTCACGACGCCATCCACAACGCGCTCGACAACACGCGCCAGCTCGACGAGCGCCTCGTGCGCGCTCAGGAGACGCGGCGTGTCCTCGACCGCCTCGTGGGCTATGGCTACTCGCCGGTGCTCTGGCGGAAGGTCAACCGCGGTCTCTCCGCGGGCCGCGTGCAGAGCGTGGCGGTGCGGATCATCGTGATGCGCGAGCGTGAGCGCATGGCCTTCGTCACCGCCACGTGGTGGGACCTCAAGGCCACCTGCGAGAAGCCGTCGCATCAGACCTTCGACGCGCCCCTCATCGCCCTCGGCGGCAAATCGCTGGCGACCGGGAAGGACTTCGACGAAGACACCGGGCAGGTCAAGCCTGGCCGCGATGTGCTCCTCCTCGACGAGACCGTGGCGAGCGCGCTGCGCAACCGCCTCGAGGGCCGTCCGCTGACGGTCACCAGCGTCGAGCGCAAGGAATCCCAGCGCCAGCCTTACCCGCCGTTCACCACCTCCACGCTGCAGCAGGAGGCGAACCGCAAGCTCAGCCTCAGCGCGCGGCGCACGATGCAGGTCGCCCAACGCCTCTACGAGGAAGGGCACATCACCTACATGCGTACCGACTCGGTGCACCTCAGCGACGAGGCCATCGGCGCGGTCCGTGGGATGATCGAGCGACGCTACGGCGACAACTTCCTGTCGCCCAAGATCCGGCGTCACACGACCAAGTCGAAGGGCGCGCAGGAGGCCCACGAGGCGATCCGTCCCGCCGGCACCACGATGGCGACGGCCCAGGAGCTGAAGCTGTCGGGGCCCGAGGCGAAGCTCTACGAACTCATCTGGAAGCGCACCGTCGCCACCCAGATGGCCAACGCCGTGGTGGCGATGACCACCGTCAAGCTCGAGGTCACCGACCCCGAGGACGGGCGCACCGCCATCTTCCGCGCCAGCGGCCGCCAGGTCGTCTTTGCCGGATTCTTCCGTGCCTACGTCGAAGGGTCGGACGACCCGGACGCCCAGCTCGACGACCAGAGCAACCCGCTGCCGCCGCTCGCGAAGGGCGACGTCGTCGAGGCCAAGTCCCTCGAGGCCGTGGGCCACGAGACGCGTCCGCCGAGTCGCTACACCGAGGCGACGCTGGTCAAGGCGCTCGAGAACCTCGGCATCGGTCGCCCGAGCACGTACGCCTCGATCATCGACACCATCCAGCACCGCGGCTACGTGCGCAGCGCGGGCCGGCAGCTGTCCCCGACGTTCACGGGCATGATGGTGACGCGCTTCCTCGAGGCCACGCTCCCGAAGGTGGTCGACGTCGACTTCACGGCATCGATGGAGGCCTGGCTCGACCGCTTCGCCGATGGCGAGGGCGATCCGACCGCCTACCTCGACGGCTTCTACCGCGACATTCTGCTTCGGGGCGTGGCGCAGAGCGAAGAGACCGACGCGCGCGAGGTGTGCACTCTCGCGACCGAGGACATCGCCCCGTACCGCGTTCGCCTGGGCAAGTACGGCCCCTACGTCGAGTACGACATCGAGGGTGCGGAGAAGCCGCGCCGGCTCTCCTTGCCCGAGGATGTCGCCCCGGCGGACGTCGACCTCCCCTACCTCACGGCCTTGCGCGAGCGGGTCGAGGCTTCCGACCTTCCGCTCGGCACTCACCCCGAGTCCGGGTTGCCGATCTACGTGCGTGAGGGCCGCTACGGTCCGTACGTGCAGCTCGGCGAGATGGAGGAGGGCGGCCCGAAGCCGAAGCGTGCGTCGCTGCTCAAGGGCATGGCGATCGACACCCTCGAGCTCGAGACGGCGTTGGCGCTGCTCTCACTGCCGCGCCAGCTCGGCGCCCACCCGGAGGATGGCGAGCCGGTCGAGGCGCGCGACGGGAAGTACGGCCCCTACGTGAAGCACGGCTCGACGAGCGCCTCGCTCGCCAAGACCGACAACCTGCTCGAGATCGAGCTGCCGCGCGCCGTCGAGCTGCTGATCGCGCGCAAGGCCGCGACCAAGAAGCCCGCTTCGCTGCGCGAGATGGGGGCACACCCCGAAGACGGCGAGCCGGTCGTGATCATGGACGGCCGCTACGGGCCGTACGTGAAGCACAAGCGCACCAACGCCTCGCTGCGCGACGACATGTCCGTCGACGAGCTGACGATGGAGCAGGCGGTGGAGTTGCTCGCAGCCCGCGCAAAGGCGCCGAAGCGACGTAAGAAGAGCGGCGGCAAGCGCCGCTCCGCGTAGTCCGGCCAGGTGCCCGGATCGATCACATTCCGCGGCGCCCAGCTGGTCACCCCGACAGGTGTCTGTACCGGCGACGTCGCCGTCCGTGACGGGCGAATCGTCGCCGTGGGCGTGGTCGAGCAGGCCTTCGGCGAAGAGGTCGACGCGCGCGGCCTCACCATCCTGCCCGGCTTGATCGATCCGCAGGTCCACTTCCGCGAGCCCGGCCTCGAGCACAAAGAGAACCTCGAGACGGGGACTCGCGCGGCGGCGGCAGGCGGCATCACCGCGTTCTTCGAGATGCCCAACACGCGCCCCCCGACCACCACCCTCGAGGCGCTCGACGACAAGCTGCGTCGAGGCACGGGGCGCGCCCGCGCGCACTTCGGCTTCTTCTTCGGGGCGTCGCCATCGAACGCCGAGCTGGCGGGGACGCTGCGTACCGAGGTCCCCGGCATCAAGGTCTTCATGGGCAGCTCGACCGGCACGCTCCTGGTCGACGCGCAGGAGGCGCTCGAAGCGCACTTCGCCGCCGCGCAGGTGCCGATCGCGGTGCACGCCGAGGACGAGACACGGCTCAACGCGCGCAAGGCCGAATACGCTGGGCGTCCGGACGTGGCGTTGCACCCGGTCATCCGCGACGTCGAGTGCGCGCTCATCGCGACGAAGCGCGCGGTCGACCTGTCACACCGCCATCAGCAGCGCCTCCACGTGTTGCACCTCAGCACCGCCGAGGAGACCGCGTTCCTGCGTGAGCACGGCGGCCCGCTCGTGACCACCGAGACGCTCCCGCAATACCTCTTCTGCGACGCCTCGATGTACGCGGAGGTCGGCACGCGCTTGCAGATGAACCCGCCGGTCCGAGACGCCCGTCACGGGAAGGCGCTTTGGGCTGGCCTGCTCGACGGCACCATCGAATGCATCGCCACCGACCACGCGCCGCACACCCTCGAGGAAAAGGCGCGGCCCTACGGTGAGGCGCCGAGCGGCATGCCCGGCGTCGAGACCTCGCTGCCGCTGATGCTCAACGCCGTCCACGCTGGGCGCTGCTCGATCGAGCACGTGGTGCGGTGGATGGCCGAGAACCCGGCGCGCTGCTACGGCCTGCCCCAGAAGGGGCGCCTCGAGGTCGGCGGCGACGGCGACCTCACGATCGTCGACCGCAAACTGACCCGCACGGTCGAGGCGAGCGCACTCCAGAGCCGCGCCGGCTGGACGCCGTTCGAGGGGTGGTCGCTCACGGGCTGGCCGGTGATGACGGTGCTGCTGGGCGAGCCCGTCTATCGCGAAGGCGCCTTCACGGACGGCGTCTACGGCACCGCGCTGCAATTCCAGCACTCGTAATCTACGAATCACATCTTTGGCCTCGTCGGGCTCAACAGCGTAGGGCGCCCGCGGTCTTGGCCTGAGGCTTGCTCTAGGCCCTCTCCGGAACCGACGGAGGAGGCCTTCTCGTGATTCGTACCCTGCTGATTCTCGCTATCGGGATGCCATTCGCAGCATCCGCCGCCAAGAAGGCGCCGCGCATCGAGGTGGCCTTCGCGCTCGACGCGACCGGCTCAATGGGTCCCTGGATTCGCGAGGCGCGCCAGCGCATCCGGTCCATCGCCGAGGACCTCGCCACCGGTGAGCCCCGCCCCGATGTTCGCTTCGCGCTCGTCACCTACCGCGACCGCGGCGACGCCTACGTCACCCGGAAGCACGACTTCACCCGAGACATCGGGACGATGCGTCGCCACCTCAACGGGACCTCCGCCAACGGCGGCGGCGACACCCCCGAGGCGGTGCTCGAAGCGTTGCAGGTCGCCATCGACGAGCTGGACTGGACGGCCTCCGACCAGGACGTGGTCAAGCTGCTCTACCTGGTAGGCGACGCCGCCCCGAAGCGCTACGCGGACGGCCCGGACGAAGAGGCCCTGCAGCAGCGCGCCCTCGACAATGGCATCGTGATCCACTCCATCGCCTGTGGCCGAATGAGCGGCGGCGGGCAGTCCTTCTTCGAGCGCGTCGCCCGCCTCAGCGAGGGTCGCCCCTTCCGGTTGCGCGACACCGCCCACGCCCGGCGCGCCCAGGGCGGCTCCACCTCGGCTGCTGGAGCGGCGGGCGCGCGCAGCCTCGCCTCGGCCGTCAGCGGCACCGCCCGCGCCTACTCCGGCTCGGTCGGGATCGACTTCTCCGCCAAGCGCACGCCGGTCGCCTTCAAGGCGCTCGACGCCGACGCCGACGGGGACTCGGGCCTGCTGGGCCGGCAGCTTCGCGTCGTCAGCGACGCCGCGACCTGGACTGACGTCTGGGCCGCCCACGTGAGCGTACGCCCCACCAGCGAGCGCACGCCGCCCCCGGCGGTCGACTTCTCCGCGCGCCACGTGCTCGTGCTCGGCGGGGCTGACGCCGGCTTGAAGCTCGCCGCGCTCGAGGTCGGCGAGGGCGCCCGAGTCGCCCGCACCGAGCCTGCGCTCCCGGGCGCCCGCTTCGTCGTCGTACCCGCCAGTGACACCCCGATCGTCCCCGAAGGAGGTGCCAAGTGATTCGCCAGCATCTTGATCTTCCTCGTACTCGGCCGCTCGCCCTTCGGGCGGCACCTCCGCTCCACTCCCTCGCCTTCGGCTCGCTCGGTCGCTCCGGACCGTCCGGCTCTGGCCGGACGGCGGCCTGCGCTCTCCCTCGGGTCTTCATCAGCTGGTTCCTGCTCCTCGCGACCGCTCACGCCTCCGGCCTCGCCCAGGCGCCGACCGGGCCGCTCCGCACCGCGTACACGAGCGTGCACATCCAGGCCGACGGCGACATCGCCCGCACGACCGTGACGCAGGTCTTCGCCAACGACCTCGACGCCCCGGTCGAGGCGGTCTACCGCTTCCCGCTGCCCGAGGACGCGGCCGTGACCGGCTTCTCGGAGTGGCGTGACGGCCGCAAGGTGACCGCTCGCGCCAAGGACAAGGCGGCGGCGGAGAAGACCTTCGAGAAGGCCATCGACCGCGGTGAGCGGGCCACCCTCGCCGAGAAGTCCGCGAAGCACCGCTTCAAGATGACCATGCACGCGCTGCCGGCCCGCGGGACGGCGCGCATCGAGCTGACCTATGTGCAGACCCTCACGGCGCTGGGCGGCGAGCGCACCTTCGTCTTCCCGTCGAAGGGGGCCGACCAGGCGCCGACGCTGCTCGACGTGCAGCTGCGCGTCCGCGGTGACCGGGAGATCCTCGACCTCGCGGTGCCCAACCAGGCCGACGCGGTGGTGGCGCGCACGAAGGATGGTTGGACTGCGTCGGTGAGCCGCACTCGCGCAGGTCTCCGCCGAGACCTGGTCATCCGCTGGCTCCAGGAATCCGAGGACCTCGACCTCGCGGCCCGCGCGGTGCGCCCCGACCCGGAGCAGCCGGCCTTCGCCGAGGTGCGCTTCGCGTTCAACGCCGACCCCTTCGCCGAGACCCGCGGCGCGCGCGACGTCGTGCTGGTGGTCGACACCTCGTTGTCGATGGCCGGCGCGCCGCTCTACGCCGCCCGCGAGCTGGACCAGGCGGTGCTCGAGCAGCTCACCCCCGGTGACCGGCTCGAGGTGGTCGAGTTTTCGTCGGGCGTGCGCCCCGCCTTCGGTGAGCTCACCTTCGTCGAGGAGGACGCCCGCGACGTCGTGATGGCCCGCCTCGACGCGATGCGCGCTGGTGGCCGCTCGAACCTCCAGGCCGCACTGGCCCACGCGGGCAAGCTGCTCTCCGAGTCGAGCAACGGGGTGGTCGTGCTCGCCACCGACGGTCAGCCGACCTACCGCGAGCACGGCAGCGCCTTCGGTCTCGACGTCGACCCGATGCTGTTCCGCGAGAGCCGCGTCGTGGTGGCCCACTTCAACTACCCGAAGCGCGCAGACGCCCTCGAAGCGGTGCTGCCGAACGTCACCACGCGCTTCATCCCCGACGGCCCCGCCTCCGGGTCGGTCGTGCGCTCCGTGGCCCGCCTGGCCGTGGCGCCCACCATCGAAGACGTCGCGATCGAGGTCGACGGCGCCCACGACGTGCACGGGGCCATCCCTACCCGCATCGCGGTCGGCGAGCACGTGCGCCTGATGGCCCGCGCCGGCGCCGACGGGCTGGTGCGGGTGAGCGGCACGCTGCACGGGCGGCCGATCGAGACGGAGGTGGCTCTGATCGTGCCCGACGGCCCCGACGGCGACGGCGACCGCGGCCTTCCGGTGGAGTGGGCCCGGCTGCGCATCGCGAGCTTTGAGCAAGAGTACCGCCGGCTGAAGGACCCGGCGGAGAAGGAGGTCGTCGAGGCGAGCATTCGCGGCCTCGGCAAGGAGCACAACCTGGCGACCCGCTTCACGAGCTACGTGCTCACCGACAGCCTCTACCCGGACCGCATCAAGCCGGGCGACCCCGAGATTCGGGTGCACGCCCCGTCGTCGGCGAAGGGTGTCGTGGCCATTCTGCCCTGGGGCGAGGTCATCAAGTGCACTTGGGCGGAGGACGAGGGCTTGTGGCTCGGCCGCTTCCTCGTGCCGAGGCACATCAAGGACGGCCTGTACCGTGCGCGCATCCTGGTCGAGCACCAGCACGCCACCATTTACCGCGGCGCCCTCTTCTTCCGGGTCGACTCGAAGCCGCCCGCCTACTTGCTCGCCCGTGAGGGCGACGAGGCGCTCACTCGAGGCGGGACGGTCGTCCTCCGCGCCGTGCCGGCCGACCGCGAGGTCGAGGACGACGGCAAGGACCACATCGCGCGCGACCCGGTCGACCTCAAGCAGGTCAAGGTGACCATCGCCGGCGAGGTCTACTCGATGCATCGCACCGAAGACCCGGAGATCTTCCGGATCGAGATCCCGGTCGACACGCTGCCGGCGGGCCTGCACGAGGTCCGGATGGTCGCGATGGACTATGCGCGCAACACCTCCGAGACGGCCCTCGACCTGGTGGTCCCCAAGTGACCGGGCTGCTGGTCCTGGCCTTGAGCCTCGTCGCCCCCGAGTCCCGCCTGGGCGACACGTCGCCGACGTGCGTGGTGCCCGAGGGGCGGGTGGTGGCGCAGTCCGAGGTCGGCGGGGTCGAGATCCGCGCTCGGGCCGGCGCGCTCGAGGTCGATGGCCTCACGCTGACCCCGTGTGAGGGTCTGCCGGGCGCGTACCCCACGGCCCTGGCCGTCGCTGGAGACCAGCTCTACGTCGGCTTCCGCGCAGCGGGGCTGTATCGCTACGCGGCCGGCCGATTCGAGCGCGTCGACGGGGTGGGGGACCGCGCCGTGCGCGCCCTCGCCGCCTCCGGGGCGCAGGTCTGGGTCGGCACCGACCGCGGTCTGCTCACGGTGACGGGGACTCGGGCGAAGCGGGTTCGGCATTGGGTGCTCGGACGCCGCGAGGTGACCGCACTGCACGTCGCCGGAGATGGCGCGCTTCACGTCGGCGCCGGCCCGTACGGGTGGTGGCGCATGGCCGGGCACGCCGAGCCGAAGCGCGTTGACCGCGGGGTCTTCGCCGGCTGCTTCTCAGAGGTCGACGGGCGCGTCCGGGCACACGCCCCCGGCGGGGCCTGCGGTCTGGGCAACGCCCGCACGGCCTCCGGCCTGCCGTCGGGTCACGTCACCACCCTCGTAGCGCACCGCGGCGCCCTCTACGTCGGCACCTTCGACGCGGGCCTCGCGCGCTTGGAAGGAGATCGATTCGTGCCGGTTCCGGGCGCCCCGCGCTTCGTCAACGCGCTGCTCTCCGACGGGCGGGCGCTTCACATCGGCACTCCGAAGGGCCTCTTCCGCCTGGAGCACGGCGTGGTCCGCCGCATCCCAGTGGCGCTCCCGAGCCATCACGTCAACGGACTGGCGCGCGGCGCTGACGGCACGCTTTGGGTCGCCACCAGCGGCGGCGTGGTCGGCATCGGCCCCCGCGGCGTTCGGGTCATCGACCGGGCCTCCGGTCTGCCCGGGCGGATCGTGTACGCCGTGACCGTGACGCCCGACGGCGCGGTCTGGGCGGGCACCGCGGGCGGGGTCGCGCGCATCACGTCGGGCGGCGTGACCGTGTACAGCCACGCCGGCGGGCAGCTCCCGCACGATTGGGTCAACGCGCTGCTCCCGGACGGAGACGCAGTCCTCGCCGGCACCTACGACGCGGGGGTGTGGCGGCTGACGGCCGATGGACGCGGACGCCCGGTGCGGGGACTCGAGGCGGCGTGGGTCAACCCCGCGGGCCTCGCGCGCGTCGGCGACGCCCTGCTCGTCACCACCTTGGGCGGCGGGCTGCTGGTTCGCCGCGATGGCGCGGTCCTGCGCCAGGCGCACCTGCCGTCCGAAGACGTCACCGCCGTCCTGCACCATCACGGTGCCCTGTGGATCGGGACGCGGGGCGGGCTGGCGCGGCTGTGACAGGAGAGTTATGACCTCTGTCTCACGACGGAGGTTCACAGATGCCGTACCCGCACGTCCCGCCTGATCCAGATCAGCCCGTGCCCGCCCTAAGAACAGCCGGGCTCGTTGTATTCAGCCTGAACCTGAAGGGGATGGAGCCGTGGAGCGAGCAGAAGCTCCACACCTTCGCCTTCAATGGCAAAATGGGTGCGGTCTACATGCCGACCCCCATCGACGCCGCGGACCCGAATTATGTCTACGGCGGGGTCGGAATGGGTGACCTCACCGGCGTCAGCGGCACCTTCGGCTACAAGTCGACTTTCGACAACGGCAACGCGGCTGAATCCGGAGCGAAGACAGCCGACATGACGACCGACAACTCCATTGTTACGGCGAAGATCACGACCGTGAAGCACACCACCGCCGCCGGTGGCCGCGTCAGCTTCGCGGCGACCTATATGAAGGCGCCCGGGGGCTCCAGCGTCGTCGCTGTCCCTTACGCCGAGCAGATGCCGAGCATGACGGCGAGCATCTATGACGCGCTCCACGGGCACAGCGCGGTGGCCGGAACGAACGGGACGGCGACCGTAAAAGTGACCCCGTCGGGGCTGAAACGGTACGTCCTCTTTGTCGCAAATGGCCTGCCCGGGAAGATGATCCCGCTGTCCCTCCCGCACGTTTATGATTTGTGAGGAATTGTCGGGACAACCCTGACAAATTTCAGTTGCAACGGAGTCAGGCGCTGGCCATCATATGAATGGGCCCACTCCGACCTGCTGTCCCCTGCCCAACAGCAGGCGGGCCTGCGGATTCACGTCGCCTTGCCCGACGGCGTGTTTCCTGGGGGTGGCGGCCTTTGGGTCGTCACCCCCGTTTTATTTCGAAGAAGCGTCGCGCGTTCTCTGTCGTTCCGTCCCAGACGGATGCCACGGGCTCGCCTCGAAGGCGCGCGACCATCTCCACGATGTGCGGCAGAAAGGCGGGCTCATTCCGGCCGCCCTTGGGTTTCGGGCGTAGATCTCGCGGGGTCAGGTAGGGCGCGTCGGTTTCCACCAGCAGTCGGTCCGCCGGGATTCGCGGGAGCAGCGGATGCAGGCCCGCGCCCCGGCGCTCGTCGCAAACCCACCCGGTGATGCCGATGTACAGGTCGCGCTCGATGCAGTCGTCGAGCTCTGGGCCGGTCCCCGTGAAGCAGTGCACACACGCGCGCGGGCGCTCCGGGTGGGCATCGAGGATCTCCAGGAAGGACTCGTGTGCGTCCCGCTGGTGCAGGAAGAGGGGTATCCCGAGCTCCGCAGCCAGCGCCACCTGTGCGTCGAAGACCCGGGCCTGGTCGGGTCGCGGCGAGTAGTCGCGATTGTGGTCGAGCCCGCATTCGCCGATGGCCACGACCGCGTCGGCGGCCGCGAGGGCGCGCAGTTGCTCGACGAAGTCCGACGGCGCACGAACCGCGTCGTGCGGATGGATGCCGGCGGTGGCGTACAGCGTGCCGGGGTGGCTCGCCGCCAGCGCGAGCGCCCGCTCGCTGACATCCAGGTTCGTGCCCGTGACCACGATCACGCCGACCTCGGCCGCGAGGGCGCGCTCCACGACGGCCTCCCGGTCCTTGCGGAACCGGTCATTCGTCAGGTTCACTCCGACGTCGATCAGCACGGGAGCTCCTCTTGCCGCACGCGGTCTACAACATCATCCACCTGACGGGCCTCGTCATGGTGTTCTTCGCCCTCGGTGGACTGACGCTTCACGGGATCTCCGGCGGCGACCGTGAGTTCGCGGGCCGCAAGCTCGCGATGATCACCCACGGCACCGGCATGTTGATCGCCCTCGTGGGCGGCTTCGGAATGCACGCGAAGATCGGCAGCCCCTGGGAAGGCTGGTTGTTCGCGAAGATCGCCATCTGGCTGGGGGTCGGGGGGCTGGCGACGCTTGCGCTGCGCAAGCCCTCGAAGGCGCTGTGGTGGGGCTGCCTGGCGCTATTCGCCGTCGCCGGCTGGCTCTCCCACTTCAAGCCCTTCTGAGTCGGCCGCGTCGGTATCGCCGTCCGCGCCGGGCTCGGCGGCAGGCGGCGGGTCGTCGAACTTCGTGAGCAACGCGTTCGGGGGCTCGCCCGCGTCCGTCGGGACGAGGCGCATCACCGGGCGCGGCGGCGCGGCCATGCCCTGGTCGAGACGCGACACGACCCAATCGACCTCGCCCGGGCCGTCGATGGTGTGCCCGTCTTCGATGACGTCGCCGCTCTCCGCCAGGTAGTCGGTGATGCTGCGCAGGAAGACGTCGACCACCTCCATCTCGAAGCGGGTGCGCGGGAAGCACGCCTCGAGGTCCGGCAGGCCGAGCTGCGCCATGCCGACAGTGTCCATCATGGTCCACTCGTCGGTGCCTTCGATGCCGACGACGCGCACATTGGTCCACAGGTCGATGGGGAGCAGCCCCTCGGACTTGTGCTGGTCCATCGCGCCGAAGACCTGGGTCGGGGGACGCAGCGCTTCGGCGCTCGCGTTGAAGTAGCAGAGCATCCCGTTGAGCGCGAGCAGGCGCCGGGCCACCGCGGTGATGGCGATCAGCTCGTCTCGCGGGTTGGGCGCCTCCGGGGTCTCGTCGCCCTCCGGTGCCACGTGCATCGAGCGCAGCCGGACGAAGCCGATGTGGGCACGCGCCGCGCCGGAAGCCTGCTTCCAGACCCACGCCTGGCGGGCCGCGCGGGTCATCGCGCCGGGGTAGACGAGCGGACCGAAGACACCACCGGACCAGGCCTGGAAGAGCTGCCCCTTCCCGAGCTCGGAGCCCATGTCGTCGGGCCACTTCTGGTCGAGGACGTCGATCAGAATACGGCCGGTGGAGACCCCGTCCATCTTGACCATGAGTGCGCCGTTGCCCATGGCCCAATTCGCCTCGGACTCGGCCTCCGTGCGGCCTTCGATGTCGAATCCCTTCTTCAGATGCCGCTCGAGCTCGGCGATCGACGGCGGACGGATCGTGAGTACGTACGCGGAATGCGTGAAGAGCATCTCGGCACCCCCCCAAGCGGTGTCGGCGGAAGGTATCACACGTGACTCGCGCTTGACGCGTCCCGCCCCGACCGTGCGCCCGGGCGCCGTTTGACATGCTTCAGACCATGTGGTCGACCTCGATGGTCGACCACATGGTCGAGCCGAGAGGTTGGCGCCGCTGCAACGCTTCGACAAGCTACCGAAGGAGCGCCAGACGCGACTGCTCGAGGCCGCCGCGGAGGAGTTCGCCGCGCGCGGCTACGAGCGCGCCTCGCTCAACCGGATCATCGCCGCCGCCGGGGTCTCCAAGGGCGCGATGTACTACTACTTCGAGGACAAGGCGGACCTGTTCGTGACGGTCTGCCGTAGCTTCGACGAACGCGGTGGGCACGGCCTCGACCTCGACCCGGCACACCTCGACGCCGAGACCTTCTGGCCCACGCTGTCGGCGCTCACTCGCCGGATGATGGAGGTCGCGGTCGAGAACCCGGCTTTCGTGGGCATCGGCAAGGCCTTCCACGAGATGCCCCATGAGCAGTGGTTCGAGGGGCGCATCGGCGTCTACGTCAACGAGCGACTGGGGCAGCTCCGCGGCTGGATCGAGCGTGGTCAGGTCCTGGATGTCGTGCGCGTCGACATGCCGCCGCCCGACGTGCTGGTTCACCTCTGGATGGCGGCGAACACGGTCATGGACCGCTGGGCCCTGGGCGTGCGGGACTCCGCAGACGACGCCGAGCGGGCCCACCTCGGCGTGATGCAGCTCGACATGATGAAGCGCATGTTCCTGCCGGATGTGCTGGAGGACGTATGACCACCCTTCTCGCCATCGCCCTGATGGCCGCCCCGTCTGTCGCCGCCGCCCCAGCCGAGGCGCCGCTGCCCGACGTGAAGCAGGTGACCTCGCACCTCGATGACCTCTACCGCTCGAAGAGCTCGCACGGGCAGATGAGCATGAAGGTGAAGACCCGGCACTTCGCCCGCACGCTGCGCATCGAGTCGTGGTCGAAGGGTGAGGACCACGCGCTGATGGTCATCCGGTCGCCGGCCCGCGAGGCGGGCACCGCCACGCTGCGCACCACCAAGGGCCTCTGGAATTACGCCCCGCGCGCCGACCGGCTCATGCGCATCCCGTCGGGGCTGCTCTCGGAGAGCTGGATGGGCAGCCACTTCAGCAACGACGACCTCATGCGCGAGTCCAGCTACGACGACGACTACGACACCGTGTTGTCGCGCCACCAGGAGGGCGGCACCGCGCTGCTCCGGATGGAGATGACCCCGAAGAAGGACGCCGCGGTCGTCTACACGAAGATCGTCTTCTACCTGTTGGCGGAAGGCTGGCTGCCGGTCCGCGCCGAGTACTACGACGACGCCGAGGTCGTGCGCACCACCTTCTTCCGCGACGTGAAGGCGTTCGGCGTTCGGCGGTCGCCGGATTCCGTCGGTCATGGAGGTCAAACCCGCGGACAAGCCCGACGAGTTCACCCTGGTCACCTACGAGTCGAGCACCTTCGACGCGCCGGTGGCTGACCGGGTGTTCACACCGCGCGGCCTGCGCAAAGCGGCGCAACGACGATGAGCCTCTCGCTCGCCCTTCGAAACCTGATGCGCAACCGCTGGCGCACCGGGCTCACGGCCGGCGGCGTGGCGATGGCCGTGAGCGTGGTCATCTGGATGGCGCATCTGATGGGCGGGATGCTCCACGTGATGTCGCAGAGCGTCACCGCCGTCGAGCTCGGCGACGCCCAGATCCACAGCGCGGCGTACGTCGGCGAGCGCAGCCTCTACAACGCGTTCCCGACCGAGGCGGCGCGGCTCGACGCGGTCCGCGCCGTGCCGGGCGTGAAGGGAGCGAGCGCGCGGGTGCTGGCGTACGGCCTCGTCGGCCACGAGAAGCACTCGCAGGTCGCGCGCATCGTGGGCGTCGACCCCGACGCGGAGCGGCAGGTGACCAGGATCCCGGAGCGGGTGGCCGAGGGACGCTGGCTCGGCCCGCCCCCCGAGCCGCCGGCGCCGCGGGAGGTGGTGCTCGGCAAGACCCTCGCCGACCAGCTGAAGGTGAAGGTCGGTGGCGAGCTTGTGGTCCTGCTCCAGGCGGCCAACGGCTCGCTCGGCAACGACGCCCTGAAGATCGTCGGCGTCGCCCGGACCGGCAACGCCACCCTCGACCGCTCCGCCGTGTGGATGCACGTCGCCGACGTGCAATGGCTCACAGCGCTCGACGGGCGGGCCCACGAGATCGCCATCGCGGCCCCCGACACGGTCACGCAGCTCGGCGTACTGCTCGCCGACGACGCCGGACGCGGCGCCGTGCGGGACGCCGCGAAGGTTGCACTCGGTCCGCAGCTGTCGAAGCTCGAGGCCCTCACTTGGGACGAAGCGATGCCCGAGCTCGTCGGGTTCATCGAGATCGACAAGAACAGTGGGGCGCTCTTCGGCGTGCTCATCTTCCTGGTGGTCGCCTTCGGCATCGCCAACACCTTCCTGATGTCGGTGCTCGAGCGCGTGCGCGAGCTCGGGTTGCTCGCGGCCCTCGGTCTGACGCCGAATCGCGTCGCCCGGCTCGTGGTGGTGGAGGCGGCGCTGCTCGGCGCGGTCTCGATCGCCGCCGGCGTGGCCATCGGCTACGGCCTGCACCTCTGGATCGCGTCCGTGGGCATCGACTGGTCCGAGTTCACTGGCGGCGAGATGGAGATCTCGGGGGTCGTGCTCGAAGACATGATCATCTACTCCAAGGTCGAGCTGTCGCGCTGGGTCAACACCGTCATCGCGGTGTTCGTGCTGATTATCGTGAGCGCCCTCTACCCCGCCTGGCGGGCCACCCGGATGGATCCGGCCGCTGCCATGAGGACCTACACATGAGCGTCATCGCCGCCCGCGGCTTGAGCCGCGTCTACGACCAGGGCGGGGTGCCCGTGCACGCCCTACGCGGGGTCGCCGTCGACGTCCCGAAGGGCGCGTTCACGGCGCTCGTGGGCCCCAGCGGCTCGGGCAAGTCGACGCTGCTCAACCTCGTCGGCTGCCTCGACACGCCGACCGCGGGCACCGTCACGGTCGATGGCCGCGAGGTCACCGGCCTGAGCCGCACCGCGTCGGCGAATTTCCGCCTCGAGAACATCGGCTTCGTCTTCCAGGCCTACAACCTGCTGCCGGTGCTCTCCGCCTACGAGAACGCCGAGTACACCCTGCTCCTGCAGGGCAAGTCCGCGGCGGAGCGTCGGCGCATCGTCGAGCCGCTCCTGGAGCGCGTCGGCCTCGAGGGGTTGGGTGCCCGGCGTCCCCACGAGCTGTCGGGTGGCCAGCAGCAGCGGATCGCCGTGGTGCGCGCCATCGCGAGCAGCCCGGCCTTCGTGCTGGCCGACGAGCCGACGGCGAACCTCGACAGCCAGACCTCCGAAGAGCTGCTCGACCTCATGCTCGAGCTCAACGGCGAGCACGGGACGACCTTCCTCTTCGCGAGCCACGACCCCGGGGTGATGAAGCGGGCGCGGCGGATCATCCACTTGCTCGACGGGCGGATCGACCGCGACGAGCGGAAGTGATCCGCTGGGTCGCCCTGGTCGCGCTGCTCGCGACACCGGCCTTTGCGCGCGTCGCGCTGGTCGAGGGCGAGACCGTGACCGTCGACCTCGGCGGCTATCTGCGCATGTTCAGCGCCTGGCAGCGGATCGCGGAGATCCCGAGCGCCGACCTGTCGAGCACCGTCGAGTTGTCCGAGCCCCTCGAACTCGCGGTTCACGCCAGCATCGTTCGCGCCGAGCTGAAGGCGGGACTGGGCGAACACGTCACCGTCGAGGCGCACAGCCGGCTGCAATGGAACCAGGGCCAGGCCACCCTGGCCGGCGCGGGCGTCACGCCGACGCCGAGCCGCACCGTCGACACCGAGTCCGAGCTGGTGGAGACCGCAGACGCGACGTTGACCCACGACCTCGACCGCGCCGTGCTGCGGCTCTACCTGGGCGAGGTCGACCTCTCGCTCGGGCGCCAGGCGGTCACCTGGGGCACGAGCAACGTGTTCGGCGTCGCCGACGTGTGGACGCAATTCAGCCCCTTCGACGTCGACACCAGCCAGAAGCGCGGGGTCGACGCCGCCCGCGCCGTGATGGCGGTGGGTCAGTCCGCGGAGCTCGACGCCGTCGTCGTCGACCGCGGCTCGCAGGAGGACCTCAGCGGCGGCCTGCGCGGCACGCTCTACCTCCCGTTCGGCGACGCCTACGTGGCCGGCGCGAAGCTGTGGGAGGAGTTGGCCGTGATGGGCGGCCTGAGCACCGAGGTCGACGCCTTCAAGCTGCGCAGCGAGGCGCTGTGGGCCTGGGACACCGACGACGACGAGGCCCAGCGCCCGCGGGTGACGCTGGGCGTCGACTGGTTCTACAGCGGCGACCTCCTGCTCGGCCTGGAGGGCCACTACAACGGGCCCGGCACCGACCTGGAGGCCCTCGAGCGCGGCGAGCTCTACCTCATCGACCGCTGGTACGCCGGGGGCTACTCGTCCTACAAGCTGCACGACCTGGTCACCGCCACGCTGTCCCCGCTCGTCAACCTGACCGACCCCTCTGCGCTCCTCGGGTGGGGCCTGAGCTGCTCCATCCAGCAGGACGTCGACGTCGGCCTCGGCGGCTTCCACGGGGTGGGGGACGGCCTGGAGTTCGGCGCCTATCCGCAGGTCGTCTACCTGCAGCTGAGCGCGTTCCTCTGAGGGCGCCGACCGTGACAAGTCGAAGAGGACCCTTGAACTGACCATCCTCGCTGTTCAACGTAGGCCTCATGATCCACCGCCACGACAACAAGAGCCTGGCCCTCTGGGACCACGGTGACTTGAAAGTGAAGATCGTCGTGCCGACCAGCGACCGGCCAGTGGCCTATTGCGACGGCACCGACGAGGACGAAGCAGAGCTGCGCGCCATCGCCGAGGCAGAGGGTACGGAGCTGCCGACCATCCGGCGGAAGGTGCTGAAGACCGGACGCGAGATCTGGACGATCGGCGAGGCCCCGGCCCGTCAACCGGACGAGGACTGGTAGGCGCGCCGACCCGCTCGTCAGGGGGTGTAGACCAGCTCGATGGTCGTGAGCGCGCTGAGGTCACGGCTCTTGATGGCGGCGCCCACGGCGGTGGCGGGACCGGCCAGGAGGGTGGCGCGCACCGGCTGCTCGTCGAACCTCAGCTGCGCGACCACCTGCTGACCCGCCTCGAGCGAGCGGGCCGCCAGCGGGGGTCAATGCGAGGGAAAGATGTGCAACGATGGCGTGCCCTGTCGGAGGTGGCCGATGCGTCGCACGCTGTTGCCGGTCCTGCCCCTGCTGCTCCTCGTCGCCTGCGGAAAGAAGGACGAGCCAGAGGCGCCTCCCGCGCCCAAGGCCGCACCTGCTCCGCTGGCCTCGCTGGTCGCGGCGGACGCTCCAAAGCCCGGAGTCACTTCCGCCGCCCCCGCGCTCCCCTCGGTGGACCGCGGCGTGGACGCGGCGCCGCTGGAGGTCGTGGTCGCCACGCCCCAAGGTGAGATCAAGGGCGTCCCGCGTCCGACCATCACCTTCAACAAGCCCGTCTGGGTGCTCGGGCGCGACCAGAGCAAGCTGCCGCCGCCCGCGAAGATCGAGCCGAAGGTGAAGGGCGAGTGGCGCTGGCTCGGAAGCAGCACGGTCGAGTTCGTCGCCGACAAACCCATGCCGCTGTCGACGACTTTCCTGGTCAAGGTCCCCGACGGGACGAAGGCCCTCGACGGTGGCCGCCTGCGCGGCGACTTCGTGTTCACCTTCGACACCCCCGCCATCCGTCCGCTGCAGGGTGAGCCGGTCAACTCGTGGAGCAACTTCCGGTGGGCCCGGCCCGACCAGATCTTCACGGTCACCTTCGACCAGGCGCCCGACGTCGCCAGCGTCCGCAACGGCTTGCGCATCCGCGGCCCCGGGGACGAACGCGGCGTGAAGGTGCTCGGGGTCGAGCGCGTGGTCCATCGCCTGGCGCGGGAGAAGGGCGAGACCCCCGACCCGGCCGCCCTCGAGAAGGACCGGCGCGTCGAGATGCGCTTCCAGCCCGAAGAGCCGCTCAAGCACGACACCGAGTACAAGCTCGTCTTCACGACCCGGCTCAAGGGTGAGGCCGGCGCGCGCCGCCCGAAGAAGGACATCGAGTGGAAGCTGTCGACCTATGGACCGCTGAAGGTGGTCGAGGTCGGCTGCCGCAAATGGCACGGGGACTGCCCGGAGGGACCGCTGACGGTCAAGTTCAGCAACGAGGTGAAGACCTCGGTGCTGAAGGCGGCGCTGAGGGTCGAGCCGCCCGTGAAGCTCATCTTCCCGGAGGGCGACGACGTCTCGCACCACGAGTACATCCTGAGCGGCGACTTCAAGCCGGCGTCGACCTACGCGGTGTCGATCGAGCCGGTCACCGACGTCTTCGGGCAGACGCTGGCGCAGGCCCATAAAAGCACCTTCCGGACCGGTGACCTGCCGCCGTATATGTCGTTCATCGACGACCGCGCGCTGCTCGAGCGCAGCGGCCGCGCGGCGCTGCCCCTCATCCACGTCAACGAGGAGAAGCTGCGCGTCGGCATCGCCCCGCTCACCGGGCCCGAGGCCCTCAAGTGGCTTCGCAAGCCGTGGGAGAAGGCCGATCCGCCCGGCATGGTCTGGCGCGACGAGCGCCTCACCGCCACCCGCAACGCCACGCTGCGTTCACCGATCGACGTCGGCGGGGTCTTCGGCGACGCAGCCGGTGAACGGCTCGCCCTGGTCCGCCTGCATTGGAAGGATGGTCGCTACAACCGCAAGGCCAGCACGGTCGTCCAGATCACCGACCTCGGCATCCACCTCAAGGCCTCGCCGAAGCACACGGCCGCGTGGGTGTGGCAGCTGTCCACCGGCAAGCCCGCGGCGGGCGCGATGGTCGAGATCCAGGACGAGACCGGCAAAAGGCTTGCCCTGGTGAAGGCCGGCGACGACGGCGTGGCCAACCTGCCCGGCGTGGACCAGCTCGGCGTCTCCACGTCCGACAAGTACGGCGGCCGCCGCTACGGCCCACCCTTCCTCATCGCCCGCGCCACGCTGGGCGACGACGTCGGCCACGTCACCACCTCCGACACCTGGGCCTTCAGCCCGTACCGCTTCAACATCGAGTCGGCCTGGGAGAGCACGCCGCCCTCCGCCGAGGGCCTGGTCTTCGTCGACCGCGGCATCTACCGCCCCGGCGACAAGGTGCACGTGAAGGGCTTCCTGCGTCACCGCAGCCTGGGCGAGTTGAAGACGCCGGCCGGGCGTGAGGTCTCCGTCACCTTGACCGATCCGGAAGGCGGCAAGGTCGCCACCGAGACCCGCACTCTGAGCCGCTTCGGCGGGCTGCACACCACGTTCGAGTTGCCCAAGGATGGCCGGCTCGGCCGCTACCGCATCGAGGTCACGGACGCCGCTGCCAAGCTGTCCTGGTCCACGGCCGCGCGCATGGCGGAGTACCGCGCGCCGGCGTTCGGTGTGGAGGTGCGCCCCAAGGCCGAGCAGCGCCACGCCGGCGAGCCGGTCGAGGCGGTGGTCGAGGCGCGCTACCTCTTCGGGGCCGCGATGAGCAACGCCGCGGTCGACTGGTCGCTGACCGCCGCCCCGGGCCGCTTCGAGCCGACCGACACGGACGGCTACGCCTTCGGGCGGCGCTACCACTGGTGGGACTCGGAGAGTGATGGCGAGGAGATCATCGGCCGGGGTCAGGCGAGCCTCGACGCGGAGGGCCACTTCGTCGTGAAGGGCGGGCCCGCCGAGACGAAGAAGGACCGCCCGCGCACCTACACGGTCGAGGCGGTGGTCACCGACGTCGACCGGCAGACGGTGGCAGGTCGCGCCTCGTTCCCGGTCCATCCCGCCTCGTTCTACATCGGCGTGCGCGGGCCCTCGGGCTTCGCCACCGCGAAGAAGTCGTTCGAGGTGTCGGTCCTCGCGCGCAACTCCCACTCCCAGGCCCGCGTGGCCGGGAAGGACGTGAAGGTCCGCCTCGTGCGCCAGGTCTGGAACACGGTGAAGAAGAAGACCGCGTGGGGCACCTTCGAGACCGTCAGCGAGCGCCAGGGCGTCGACGTCGAGAGCTGCACCGTCTCCTTCGACGCGCAGACCCCCGGCACGTGCACCCTGACCGCGAAGGCCGCCGGCGCCCACGAGATCATCGCCGAGGCCACCGACGAGAAGGGCCGCGCCGCGGTGACGAACGACAGCCTCTGGGTCGTCGGCCCCGGATACGCCGCCTGGCTGCGCGACGACGACAACCGTGTCGAGGTGGTGGCCGACAAGGGCACGTACGACGTGGGTGACACCGCGCGTCTGCTGGTCCAGAGCCCCTTCCCTGAGTGCGAAGCGTGGGTCACCGTCGAGCGCGAAGGCATCCTCTGGCAGAAGCGGATGAAGCTGAAGGGCACCGCTACGCCGATCGAGGTGCCGGTCGACGAGTCGATGATCCCGAACGTCTTCATCGGCGTCGTCCTCGCCCGCGGACGCGTCGCGCCGGGCGGCAAGCCGGGCGACCCCGGACGGCCCGCCTTCCGCGTCGGCTATCGCCAGATCCGCGTCCTGAAGGCGAGCAAGCGGCTACAGGTCTCGCTCACCCCGGACGCCATCGAGAAACGACCCGGCGACACGCTCAAGATCGATATCGCGGTGAAGTCCCACGACGGCAAGGGCGTCGAGTCGGAGGTCGCCGTCTGGGCGGTGGACGAGGGCGTGCTCTCGCTCACCGGCTACACGGCGCCCGACCCCATCGACGCGCTCTACGCCTCGCGCGGGCTGAGCGTCGTTCAGGCCAGCAACCTCACCTCGCTCGTGCCGCAGCTGGCGTACGGCGAGAAGGGGAAGGACGCGGGCGGCGGCGGCGGCGCGGGCGACACGATGAGCGTGCGGAAGAACTTCGTGACGACCCCCCTCTTCGTCGGCGACGCGGTCACCGGACCCGACGGAAAGGCGACCGTCAGCGGCACCCTGCCCGACAATCTGACCACCTTCCGCCTGATGGCCGTGGCGCTCACCGACGGCGACCGCGCCGGCAAGGGACGCGCCAAGGTGGTGGTCTCGAAGCCGTTGCTCGCGCGCCCCGCGCTGCCGCGTACGGTGCGGGTCGGCGACCGTTTCGCCGCCGGCGTGGTGGTGCATCGCAAGGGCAGCGGCGACGGCGTCGTGAAGGTCACCGCCGAGGTGGAAGGCGGGGTGAAAGGCCTCGAGGTCATGACGCGCGAGGTCACCGTCTCGGCGGCGAAGGGACGCGAGGTGCGCTTCCCATTCGTGGCCGAGGGCGAGGGCCCGGCGACGTTCCGCTTCCGCATCGAAGGCGGCGGTGAGAGCGACGCGGTGCAGAAGACCCTGCCGGTGCGCTGGCCGTCCGCCGCCGAGGTCGTCGCCACGTACGGCGACACCGAGAGCCTGCGCGTCGAGGCCATCGAGGCGCCGACGGGCGCCCGGCCCGGCACCGCGAAGCTCGACCTCACGCTGGCGAGCACCGTGCTCTCTGGTCTCGGCGACGAGGCGAAGAAGCTGGTCGACTACCCGTACGGCTGCCTCGAGCAGCAGACGAGCCGCCTGGTGCCCTTCGTCTCGCTGAAGTCGTTGCTCGACCGCCACGGCGAGGACTGGCTCGGCAAGCCCGCCAAGGAGGTCGTGGCGAAGTCGGTCAAGAAGATCGCCGAGATGCAGCGCGGCGACGGCGGCTTCGGCTACTGGCCCGGCGCCGGTCGCAGCCACTATTGGGGCACCGCGTACACCGTGCTCGCGCTCGGAGAGGCCGAGCGCGCGGGCTACGACATCGGCGGCGTGAACCTGAAGCGCGCCAGCCGCTTCCTGAAGCGTTATTGGAACAAGCGCATCCCAGGCGAGTGGGCGGACCGCAGCCCCAACGCCCAGGCCTTCGGGCTGTACGTGCTGGCGCGCTCCGGTGACGAGCAGGCCGGCCTCGAGCAGCAGCTCTACGACCGCCGCGAGAAGCTGGCGCTCTTCGGGCGTGCGCTGCTCGCCGCGGCGATGGCGCGCGACGGCGCTCCGGGCAAGCGGGCGCGGACCCTCGTGAAGGGGCTGATGAACCTGGCGAAGGTCGAGGCCGACACGGTCCACTTCGCCGAGAGCGACAGCCAGACCTACGCCGCCCTCTTCCACAGCGACACGCGCTCCACGGCCATCGTCCTCCAGGCGCTGCTCGCCCTCGAGCCGTCGCACGTCTTCGTGCCCCGGATCGCCCGTCACCTGCTGGAGGCGCGCCGGGGTGGGGGGTACGCGAACACGCAGGAGGCCGCCTTCGCGTTGATGGCCCTCAGCGACTACGCACGGCTGCGCGAGCCCGCGACCCCCGACTTCGAGGCCCGCGTCATCCTGGCCGGGCGCACGCTCGCCACCCAGAAGTTCGACAGCCGCTCGCTGCTGGCGGTCACGAAGCAGCATGCGCTCGATGCGCTGCCCGCGGGGAAGACCGAGCTGAGCTTCCATCGCGACGGGACCGGCCGCCTCTACTACGGGGCGCGCCTCAGCTATGTGCCGGCGACGGTGCCGAAATCGGCGAAGGACTCGGGCATCGTCGTGCAGCGCTGGTACACGCCCGCGGAAGGGGAGGGGCGCGTGCAGGCGGTCACCGAGGGCGACCTCGTGCGCGTCCATCTGCGCCTCGCCACCCACCAGACGCGGCACTACGTCGCGGTGGTCGATCCGATGCCCGCCGGGCTCGAGGCGGTCGACACCACCCTCGCCACGAGCGCGAAGGGCCCCGCCTCGCGGTCGCGCAGAAGCAGCCGGCGCGCGGATGGCCGGCGCGTCCGCTGGTATGTCCCCTTCAACCACACCGAGATGCGCGACGACCGCGTGCTCCTCTTCGCCAATCGCCTGCGTCCGGGCGTGCACACCTGGAGCTACGTGGCCCGCGCGACCACCGCTGGCACCTTCGTGATGCCGCCCGCCCACGCCGAGGAGATGTACACCCCGGAGGTGCGCGGGCGCAGTGACGGCGGCGTGTTCTGGGTCCATCCGCGCACCCAGGTGGCGGCGCGTTGACCACGTCCGAGCTCGTGGTCTGTCGGATGTGCCGACAGGGCTGGCAGGGCGCGGCGATCGGCGACACCTGTCCGAGCGGCGACGCAGGCGTGCTGGTCTCCGCCGAGGTCGACGCGGCGCACCCGAACGACAGCATGCTCGGCAAGACCGTCGGGGGTCGCTACGCCATCGTCGACGTGCTCGGTGAGGGCGGCATGGGCGCGGTGTACCTGGCGATCCAGGAGCCGGTGCGGCGCTACGTGGCGCTCAAATGCATGTTGCCCGCGGTGGCCTCCGACCCCGAGACCCGCGCCCGCTTTTACCGCGAGGCACGGGTCGTCGCCTCGTTGCGCGACCCCTCGGTCGTGGCGCTGATCGACTTCGGCGAGGACCGCGACGGGAGCCTCTTCCAGGCTTTCGAGTTCGTCGACGGTCGCGAGCTGACGG